>Ga0210410_10003956_pt1 | contig 13057 bp, 11 predicted proteins | sample IncBWC4MmetaG_FD_161058 | JGI IMG/M metagenome (GOLD analysis project Ga0210410, IMG submission 161058) | Forest soil microbial communities from Barre Woods Harvard Forest LTER site, Petersham, Massachusetts, United States - Inc-BW-C-4-M | ecosystem: Environmental > Terrestrial > Soil >... | reverse complement strand
TTCGACAAACTTGGGGTGTCCACGCGTCTTGAACTTGCGCTGTTCGCGGTCAATCAGTCTCTGCCGTTAAGGCCAATCGCTTGAGCCATATGGCACTTTCGTGCCATTAGGCTGACACCTATGAGCCATTGTCCGGCGCTTGCCCCATGATTAATATTTAGTGAATCAATGATATCGGGGATTTCTCTGCCGAGTATCGACCAGGTTAAGGAGTTTCTCGCTCGTGCGAGGAGGGCTTAACTGGGGAGTAAAGGAGGAGCCCGTGGCACGATTTTTGCACCAACTGTGGTCTGATGAACGAGGACAAGACGTCGCCGAATACGCGGTCATGCTGGCCGTGGTTTTGGTGATCGTGGTGGGCACGATCCGTCTGATCGGCGCCAACGCCAATAACGTGTTTTCATCGGTCGCCAGCTCCATCACAAACTAAATTCCCAGGGTTTCACGCAGGAAGATTCACTCCCAAGCGCCGACGATACCGTCCGGCGGCTATCGCTAATTCCTTTATCGGCTGGCTCAATCCTTCCTACTGTGCAGTTACAGGCTGCTCCCCGCGCCGCCACGCAGACAACCCATGCCAGCCGATGGGAAAGTCACTCCTCACAAACGAGTGAGGAACCGTCGCGACCAAACATCCTAGCAAGGGACGATCTTCGGGCTCTTAATACCACGCGTCGCGTTACGCGTGTCCACCACAAGCTGCGACTCGCGCACGATGCGCGCGAAATCGTAGTCGGAGTGATCGGTGACGATCAGCACACAGTCGTACTGGCCAAGATTCTCCAGAGGCGCGCATTTCATCTGCAGATCGTATTTGCGCCCTTTTCCAACCGTCGGGAAATAGGGATCGTTATAGCTGACCTGAGCGCCGTCTTTTTGCAGCAGTTCGATGATGGTCAGCGAGGGAGACTCACGCAAATCGTCGATATCCTTCTTGTAAGCCAGTCCGAGTACCAGCACCTTGGCACCGTTCAGCGCTTTTTTCTGCTGGTTAAGGGCTTTGATGACCGATTCCAGCACATGATACGGCATGTTGGTATTGATTTCACCGGCCAGTTCGATGAATCGCGTACGGAAATCCCACTCTTTCGCTTTCCACGAAAGATAAAACGGATCCACCGGGATACAGTGGCCACCCAATCCGGGGCCGGGATAAAAAGGCTGAAACCCAAAAGGCTTGGTGGCCGCGGCCTCGATCACTTCCCATATATTGATTCCCATGCGCAGCGACAGCAGCTTCAGCTCATTCACCAGCGCAATATTCACGCAGCGGTAGATGTTTTCCAGCAACTTCGTCATCTCCGCAGCGGCCGGTGAGGAAACGCGCACCACGCGGTTGAAGATCGCGCCATACAAAGCGGCCGCCAGATCCGACGCCTTCGCATCCAGTCCGCCCACCACTTTCGGAATATCCCGCCGCGCTACGGTTGTATTCCCGGGGTCTTCCCGCTCGGGAGAGAAGGCAACGTAAAACTCTTGTTCGTTGCGCTTATCGCCTCGCGAAGCTTTCAGCCCTTGCCGATTGCCTTTCTCTAAGATGGGGATCAGCACCTCTTCCGTCGTGCCCGGATACGTCGTGCTCTCGAGGATCACCAGATGTCCGGCGCGCAAATTGGGGGCGATGGACTTCGCCGTGTCCGTGATGTAGCTCAGGTCAGGCTCGTGGTATTCGTTCAGCGGAGTGGGGACGCAAATGATGATCGCGTCCATCTCCGTCAACCGGGAATATTCACTGGTGGCGCTGAACCCGCTTTTTTTTGCCGCCTGAATCTCAGCCGCCGGAATACGGACAATGTAGGTACCTCCCTGGTCCAGCGTGGAGATCTTGCGGGGATCGATATCGAACCCGGTCACTGGAAATTTCTGCTCGGTGTAGAGCAAAGCCAAAGGCAGGCCCACATAGCCCAGTCCAATGACCGCAACACGCGCCTGTTTCTGCTCAATCTTGTGCTTCAATTCCGAAAACACACCGACCGGCCTTGATTCAATTGTCATAGTTGAAAGTGTGAGTCAGTCTGGATTTTAGCATGTCGCTCCCCAGAGTTCGTGCGGCCAGTGCGGAAGTAGTTGCTCTCTCTGCGCCCTCTGCGGCAGTTCTCAGCGCTCTCTGCGATTTAAAACTTTCTGATTTGCCGAACTCAAAATCTTAAATCGCGGAGGCCGCGGAGAACTGCCGCAGAGCACGCTGACGAACCCGGCGAGTGCAAAATGAAACGCTTGTGGACATGACTACCGCGACCCTTGGGATTTCACGTAGTCTGAATCCGGCAGGAACCGCGAGTAACCGGACTCCCGCCACCGGAAAAAACGAACCCATGGCTAAGATCAGGCTTGCCTTCATCACCGGAGGATTGTTCATGGTCGCTCTAGGTGCGACTTCCGGAAGAATCCTCGTCGTGAATCAGCCGCGCAAGTCGGACGTGATTGTGGTTCTCGCCGGGGAAACCGATCGGCGCCCAGCCCGGGCCTTGGAGTTGCTCGATCAGGGTTACGCAGCCCGGCTCATTCTCGATGTCCCAGCCGAGTCCAGGATTTACCATTCGAACGAACTAGAAATTGCGCGGAAGTACGTCGAAGGGCTCCCGCAAGCTGGCGCAATCACCCTCTGCCCGATTTACGGACACTCCACCCGCGACGAAGCTCAAGATGTATCCCACTGCCTTCAAGGCCTTAGCGCTCGGAGGGTTTTGCTGGTCACGTCCGACTACCACACCCGGCGGGCACTCAGCATCTTCGGCCGGGTTTTGCCTGCGGACTACAGCGTTGCAGCTGCCTTCGATCCCAGCGAGTTTGGAGTGCAGTGGTGGCACCATCGCCAGTGGGCCAAGGTGAACTTTGATGAGTGGTTGAAGCTGGTTTGGTGGGAACTGGTCGACCGCTGGCGCTAGCAGCGCGGCTGGTCCAACTCTCACCATGAGGGTGACCAGACAAGGCAATTGACGGAGCATGTTTCACAGGCTAGCATCCTGGCGAAGAGCTTGTGGAATTGTGTGTCTATGCTTCGCAGCGTCGTTTGCTGGATGATGATCGCCGTCACTCCTGCTGCCTTGGTCGCGGCTGATTCGGGTGCGGCCATGCTTTATGGCAAAGGCACGGGTGCAGTCTGGCTCAACGGCAAGCCCTTGCCGCGTTCCTCCGCCGTTTTCCCCGGCGACTTGATACAGACCCAGGCAGAGTCCCTGGCCACTCTCGACACTTCCGGCTCCGGCGTCATCGTATTGCCGGACTCCCTCGTAAGATTTGATGGGAACGCTGTGTCTCTCCAGCACGGAAGCGTCAACGTCGCCACCTCCCACCGCATGGTTGCGTTCGCCCAGGATGTCACAGTCACTCCTGCTTCCGATGCCTGGACCGAATTTGAAGTCGTGGACGCCGGCGACTCGGTACAAGTCGCGGCCAAAAAGGGTGATGTAACCGTGAAATGTGGAAAAGACATGGCCACTCTTTCGGAGGGAGAACAGACTACTCGTGACCAGTCGGGCGACTGCCGGAAGAAACGGAAACTTCCGCCAACCCCTGTAAACGGTGGCCCATTGAGCGGCCCCTTTGTGCGAGCCGGAGCGCTGATAGGAGGAGGCGTGATCGTTTGCCTGCTACTGTGCAAGACCTCTCAACCGTTTGTCAGCCAGTGGAAGCCGTAGCGGAGGTGAGAGACCTATCCGGAAATCTCTCGAGTGAGTGCTGCCGGTTTCGGTGCGTCCGGTGATGCGTCGCAAAACCAGGCTTCATGGCAGCTACCACGCATAGCATATAAAACGACGCTGCATTCGCAGGAATCTGCAAATTGAAATCGACGAAGCTGTGAACCAGGATTCCGCTTATGCCAACCACCGCCGCCAAAGTCACAGCGGAGTTGATGTCGGCCTGGCGATGTCGCAACTTTCTTAGCGCACAAGCATACAGCGTCAGCAGAAACCACAAGACCGTGGCAAATCCGAGCGCTCCCATTTCAGCCAGCAATTGCAGGTAGTCATTGTGCGCCATGCCCACGGGGACATTGCCGGAGAAACTGCTGAATTGCGGATAGATCTCGCCGAATACCCCCAACCCCCATCCCGCGACTGGCTTTTGCGCAAACATTTTGAGAGCATCGCGATCCATTCTCAGCCGCGTGGCTCCGGGCAGTTCTGTCCCGGCCGCGCTCTGAATGCTGGCCATACGCTCGGTCAATTCGCCGCCACCGAGCCAGGCCAGCAATCCTAGTGCAACAACGAGGAAGGAGCCCAGCGCAAATGTCGCCTTCCAGCTTTTTCGTCGTTTGACCAAAAAACTGGCGAGCAGGACCACCTGTGCGGCGAACGCCACCATGCCGCCTCGCGATCCTGACAGAAAAATCGTGCTCGCCATCACTGCGGCCGCCAGACCCGCCAGCACTTTGCGTGGACCCCGAACGTCCGCGGAAAGAGAAATGACCAGCGGAATCGGGGTCAGAATCTCCATCAGACCGGAGTAGTGGTTGTGATTCACATACGGGCCATATATCCAGCCGCCGGATTGCGGCGTCCTGAGCCAGTACAGCTTGCCGTTCGAGGCCAGGCCCTGCATCAACGCGAACATCGCCACCGCGAAACCGAATCCCGAGAACACCCACGCCAGAGCTCTAATCTGCGACGTCCTGCGCAGGCACTGAACCACCAGGAAACACAACAGGCCATAGCCGCAGTAGAGCAAGGCGCCTGAGAAGGTCGCAGCACGATAGGCGGTTCGTCCCATCGCAAGCTGCCAGAGAATCAGGCCGGCGAAAACCGACATAGGAAAAAACAGCCGATTGCCTACGATTTCTAATTCGCCGACAGCGACTTGTCGAGCGGCCCAAAGCGCGAATAGCAAACCGGCTCCAACTTCCACGATCGCACTCGACCACACCTCCACCGCGCCAAACGCCAGAGGTCCGAATAGTAGCAGGCCGAACACTCCATAGAAGAGCACGGGATCAAGCGCAGAAGTGGAAGACCGCCGCTGCGGTTCCGGCTCGGCGGCAAGGATGAGGGGTGAAGCGGAAGTCACTGGCCACCTGCCGCGTTTTGTTCCTGCACCAGGGAAGCATGGGCAAGGCGGACCCCGCCAATCCACAGCTTGCCGCGTATCGCGTTTCCGGCGGGCACTCGCTGTATGCGCAAGAGCACCAGCTTGGTAGCCGGGCCAGTGGCAAATGTCCCGCTGACCGGCTTCCAGAAACCTTCGTCCTTAAGCTCTTCGCTGGCAAAGTAATTTTCTCCGGTAAAGCGGTCCTCAAGCAGGAATCGCGGCCCACCTGCGCCCTCCAAGCCTTCCGACTTGAAATAGGCAGAGAACTCGTACTTCGTATTCGGCTCAACTGGAATCAGCTGCCGGATGCCCGCGTCTTCGATTCCACGGCTGTCAAAGATGATGGAAAGAGAACGGTGGCCGGAATGCGATTCCGTCGGGTCGAGCGCCAGTGAGACATCGGATAGCTTGTCATACTGCCAATCGAATCCCCCGTTCAGCACCGGCAAACTGAAATCACCGTTGATGACGAGGTTTTCCGGCGAAGGCTGATATCCAGAAAGATCGCTCAGAGTTGCAGCTTGCCGCCAGGCTTGATGGGCTTGCTCAACGTCGCGTCGGTCGATGAGATACCGCACGTAGTCGAAAACATGACGCGGGTCCACGGTCTGCTGGAGTTGCGCCATTTTCGTCCAAACCTTTGCTGCCGCCGCCGGTTCATTCCTGGAAACCAGGAAATCCAGGAACGACGAGTAAACTTCGGCGTTGCCTGGGACTACATCTCCAAGAAGAAAGTCGACATCTGGCTTGATGCGCCAGCAGCGTTCCAAAGCGGCAGGCGGCAAATAGGGATCACTTTCCAGAACCACGCGGAATTCTCGCAACGCCTGATCGGTCTCGCCCCGAGCCCAGTAGAAATTCGCCGCGTCCCAGGCCACGTCCGGAGTGGATGGATCGGCTGCGATGGCGTGCTGCAAAGCGTCTTTCTGCTGATCGACGTTCACCAGCCGCTGGTAGACCCTGGAAAGTTCAAGCCAGTAGCGCGCCTTCTGCGGGTTGAGCGCAGTCGCCGATTTGAAGAAGGGCACGGCCGTCTTGGGTTCATGCTGGTTCTGCAGGAAATACTCCCCCAGCCGGTATTGATACTCCGCGTTGTGCGGCTCCAGTCTTGCGGCCAATCGCAGGCTCGGAAGATCAAGTTTCGTGGAGAAATAATCGGCAAAAAATTCCCGCGAAACCAATCCGATGTAAATCGCCGTGAACATCAGGCATGTTCCCAGGAACGTGACTTTCCTGCCAGAACCGTGGAGGGCAACTCTGATCTGGATGTTTTCGTGCGAAGCCGTTGTCGCCTGAGGTTGCGCCACAGTTAAATTCCGCCAGAGGCGGCTTCGGAAGCAGGCTCCTCAGCGCCGCTCCACGCCTCCTCTTGGTAATACCCGTGCCCGTACTTCCCCTGATATTCGTAGTGATAATAATAGTCGGGCGAGCTGAGGTCGACGGCGTTCACCAGCACGCCGCACACTCGGGCGTTCACTTGCAGGAGGATATCGCGCGCGCGCCGCAGAGCCGGTTTCGTGGTATGTCCGGAGCGGATGACGAGAACGACGGCATCGGCACTGGTCGACATAACCACAGCGTCGGTCACCGACAGCGTCGGCGGTGTGTCTATGACAATGTGGTCATACTGTTTCCGCAGCTCCTCCAGAACAGTTTTCATTTTGCTGGAGGCCAGAAGTTCCGCCGGGTTTGGCGGCGGCGTTCCGGCTGGAAGTATGAAAAGGTCAGGAAGAATCATTGACGGAATGATCGCCTGTTGCAGCGTCGCGCTGCCGGTTAAGACGTTGCTAAGCCCGGTTTTCGGACCCATGCCAAGGGTTTTATGAATACTGGGGCGACGCAGATCGGCGTCAATCAGCAGGACCCGCGTGCCTTTCTGCGCCAGCACAATCGCGGAGTTCACGCTGGTTGTGGTCTTACCTTCCTCCGGAAGGGCGCTGGTAATAAGAATGACCTTCGGAGGTCCTCCGGCAAATGTGAGAAGCAGCGAAGTACGCAATGCGCGGTAAGACTCCGCCATCTGCGACCGGGGACGCGACTGGGTCACCAGTTCGACCGCCTCCTTGGAAGAGGCAAGGGCCAACTTCTGCCGACCGCCCACTTCCCTGCTGCTTCTTGACCCAAGAGGAATCATTCCCAACGACGGCAGTGCGGAAATGAGCTGTGCCTGTTCCGGTGTGCGTACGGTGTTGTCCATACTGTCCAACAGGAAGGCGAGCCCGATGCCGGTGGAAAGACCCAGCGCCAACGCAAAGGCCAAGTTCCGCAGAATGTTTGGCCCTGAGGGCGCGGTGGGAACCCGTGCCGCATCCACGATGCGAAAATTGTTCGACCTCAAACCTGCGGTAACGCCGGCTTCCTTCAATCGTTCCAGAAGTCCCTCGGAAAGTGTCCGATTCGCGTCGACGTCACGTTTGAGCAGACTGTATTCGATGGCGCTCTCGTTCAGCTTGTTGGCTTCCTGCTTTTGCTTCTCCAAGGCGCTGCGCAGCATAGTTTCGCGCTGCACGGCAGCAAGATAGTCGCCGCGCAAGTGGTTTGCCACTTTGCGCATTTCAGTTTGAATCTGCTCATCGACTTCCTTGAGTTGACTGTTGAGCTGCGCCAATTTCGGATACGAAGGCCCAAATTGCGTGCTCAGTTGCGCCACCTGGATCTTCAGGTCGGCCTGCTGTTCACGCAGTTTTTCCAGCAGCGCCGAACTGGCACTGGAACCTTTTGCCGCGCCGTCGACATTAGCGGCCGCCACGATCGAGTCCGAATCGCCGGACTGCACCAGGTGGTAAATCGATTCCTTCTCCATCCGTGCGGATTCGGCAGAGGTCAACTCCCGGTTCAATTCATCCAGCTTGGCAGTGGTGATGTTCTGCTTCTCGTCAATCCCGAGAATCTCATGCTGCTTCTGATACTGGACGAGCTTTTCCTGCGAGGTCTCCACCTTAATTTGGAGATCGACCAACTGTTTGGAAAGCCAGTCCGACGCCTGCATAGTTGACTCGAAGCGCGTCTTGAAGTTCTGCTCGACGTAGGTGTTGGCCAGCGTGTTCACTGCGCGAGCCGCGAGATTCTTATCCGGGCTGCGGTAGCGGATTTCGATGATCCGCGTATTGGGCACCAGCGCGACTTGCAGACTCCCCTTGAAGCTTGCGAGAGCAGCCGAGGTCCTGGCCGAATCAGGCTGGAGCGCATCCGTGGTTAACTCCAGCGATGCGGGCAAAGGTTTGCCCTTGGCTCCGAACTCCGGCCGTTTATCCAGATTCAGCTGCCGGATGACCTGAAGCGCCAACAGATCGCTCTTCAGAATCCGCACCTCGGTATCCAGGTCCGTGGGGTCGTAATAATCGAAACCGCTGGATGAATCCTTCAGATTAAAAGTGACCGGGTCGGTCTTGTTGATGGCGATGCTGCCAACAGCTTCGTAGATTGGTGTGCTGCGCAGAGTGGAAATAGTGACCACGACCAAAACCAACGCCACACTCGCGATTACGACCCACTTGCTTTTGATGAGAACTCGCAGGTAATCGCGGAGCAAGGAATCTTGCGTGGACACACCTGGGTAGCCGCTTGATGCAACTTCGCGCTTGAACTCCATCGGAAAAGAGGGCTGGGGGGGGCGTATTATTTGGCCATTCAACGGTACAAGCGGTGCCGAATCCATCAATGCTCCCATGGAAAATCTAGATGGCGGGGAGACCGTGGTCGCTTTTCGCCGCGCTGGCCTCGGTTTCACACGAGGCTGTAACCCCAGTCTCTTGCGTCATCTTCACTAGCGTGATTGGGCTCAGTCTAGCACCGCGAGATGAAGACTCCTTGCTCCTAATTAAGCGGGTTCCTTAGTGTTAACGGGGGTTCCTGCGGGATGGATTGGTGCTTATCTCCGCTATACTGGCGCTGGCAAATTCCATTTTCACGCTATGCGACACACGTTGATGCACGCACACTCGTTCAGGAAGACGTGCTTGCACCTCCACGGAGTACACCGATGAAATGGTCCGAACAGGTCGTACTGGTCACCGGCGGGACGGGTTCCTTCGGCAGAAAGTTCGCAGAACTGATGCTGCGCGAATACCGCCCGCAGAAGCTGATCATCTTCAGCCGCGACGAACTCAAGCAACACGATATGCGGGCTTCAGGATTCGACCATCCCAGTGTGCGATATTTCATCGGGGACGTGCGCGATGAGCAGCGTTTGGAACGCGCTTTTTCCGGAGTCACAATTGTGGTGCACGCGGCGGCCCTCAAGCAAGTTCCGGCGTGCGAATACAACCCGTTCGAAGCGATCCAGACCAACATTATGGGCGGGCGCAATGTGATCGATGCGGCGATCAACCGCGGAGTGCGCCGCATTCTCGCGCTGAGCACCGACAAAGCGGTGAACCCCATCAATCTGTACGGCGCAACCAAACTCTGCGCTGAGAAAATGTTCGTGCAGGCGAATGCCTATGCCGGCACCCAGGATACTCGATTCAGTTGTGCTCGCTACGGAAATGTGCTGGGGAGCCGCGGCAGCGTGATTCCGGTCTTCCTGGAGCAGCGCAAACGCGGCAAGATCACCATCACCGACTCCCGCATGACCCGCTTCTGGATTACGCTCGAGCAGGGAGTGAGATTCGTAGTCCGCTGTATCGAGCAGATGCATGGAGGCGAGATTTTTGTTCCCAAGATTCCGAGCATGAAACTGGTGGAGATGGCCGAGGCTGTGGCCCCGGGCTGTAACGTGGAAGCAATCGGGATTCGCCCGGGCGAGAAGTTGCACGAGGTGCTGTTGTCAGAAGATGAAGCCCGCAATACGCGGGAAATGGACGACATGTTCGTGATCCAACCGACGCATCCCTGGTGGCGAAAAGAGAATTGGAAACACGCTCGCCCGCTTCCCGATGGATTCCGCTACACCAGTGACAACAACCCCCAGTGGCTGAGCGCCGAAGACTTGTACGAACTGATTGGCGACAATTCTCCCCCGCCGCTCCCGATGCCTGAAGCACAGGAGATACGCGTTCGCGCTTGACGGGTCGGATCGCATCGCTATGAAGATCGTTACCATCATTCAAGCGAGGATGAGCAGCATTCGCCTCCCGGAAAAGGCTCTGCTACCCGTGGCTGGCTACCCCAGCGCGGTGCTGGCTGCATTGCGCGCTGGCAACTTGGGAGACGAGCTCTTGGTCGCAACCTCCAACGATTCCCCTGACGACATTTTGGCGGAGCAGCTTTGCAGCCACAACATTCGGGTTTTCCGCGGCCCTCTGGATGACGTTCTCAGCCGCTATTACTTAGCTGTTGCTACCTTGCCCGACGAGTGCATCGTGGTCCGCCTCACTGGTGACAACGTTGTACCCGACGGACGGTTCGTGCGGGAGCTGGCATCGGCGTTTGCCGAATCCGGCCTCGAGTACCTCTGCGGGAACTCTCCGCAGAGTCGTCTGCCCTATGGGCTCGCTGGGGAGGCCTTTACCGTGGCTGCGTTGCGAAAAGCCCACGCCGCCGCGACCGCTGCGCGCGACCGCGAACATGTGGGACTCTGGATGGGCCGGAATTGCAGATCAGGAATCTACTTTCCACGATCACTCGACGGCACGGACCATAGCCACCTGCGCTGCACCATCGATGATGAAGAGGACTACGAAAGAATCCGCCACTTGTTCCACCAGGTCGCGGACCCGATTCACGTCAGCTGGTACGAATTGATGCAAAGGCTGGCTTCACTTCCAGGTGAACCCGCTTTTCGCCTGCCATACCGCGCGATCCGCGGCCGGATACATGGCGAATTGACTCTGGGCACTGTGCAGTTGGGAACGAACTACGGGATTGTGAACCGGGCGGGCAAGCCCTCCAAAGGGTTGGCGGTCGCCATGGTACGGCACGCCATCGCTCATGGCGTTACGGCTCTGGATACTGCCCGCTCCTACGGAGAATCGGAGGAGCTTCTGTGCGAAGCGCTGTCCGGTGCCTGGCGTTCACGAGCCGAGGTCATCACAAAACTGGATCCCATGCATGGGCTTTCCGCGGACTCCGACTCCGCCACGGTGCGGAGTTGCGTTGACGAAAGTGTCGAAAAGTCGTGCATTGCTTTGGGGACCAGGCAGTTGGGAACTTTGCTGCTACATCGCTGGCAACACTATCGTTGCTGGGAAGGAGCCGCGTGGCGCAGGCTTTTGGAACTGCGGGATGACGGAACCATCGAGACCCTCGGGATTTCAGTTTATGAACCTGCGGAGGCGCTCGAGGCGTTGCGAGATCCAGCGATACAGCATCTGCAAATCCCGCTGAACATCCTCGATCGGCGCTGGAAAGAGAATGACCTCCCCCGAACGCTTGCCGATCGGCCCGATGTCGTGGTGCATGCTCGTAGCGCCTTACTGCAAGGAGTCCTGGCGAATCCTGCGCCGTGCTGGCCTGCGGCTTGCGATTACGATGCTGCATCCTTCGGACAGGAGATTTGCCGTTTGGTGCGCCGCTTTAGTCGGAAGAGTGCCGCGGACCTTTGCCTTGCGTATGCCCGCTCGCAACCGTGGGTCACGAGTGTGGTCGTTGGATGCGAGACCATGGCGCAGTTGCAGGAGAACCTTGAACTTTTCCGCTCGCCAAAGCTTTCTGAGGAACAGTGTGAAGAACTCGAACGAGCTTTGCCCTTTGCGCCTGAAGCTCTTCTGAATCCCGCAAAATGGAATCTTGCACATGAGGAATTCGCCGCCCAGCGCTGATGTCATGTCGCAATTCGGTCTTAACGGCCGGGTTGCGTTCTTATCTGGCGCGACCGGTCACCTCGGACCAGCAATGGCGAAGGCTCTGGCCAGCGCTGGCGCCCATGTCATTTTGAACGCGCGCGGTCAGCAGGCCCTCGACAGCCTGGCGGCCAAGTTGGCTGCCGGCGGAAGTGAAGTGTCGGTTGCCTGCTTCGATGTAACCAACGAAGTTGCGGTACGTGAGAACATTGCCTGCATTGCGGAGAAACACGGCCGCTTGGATATTCTGGTGAACAGTGCCACCTCAGGGCGGACTGGCACCATCGAGAGCGCGACGGCTGAAGATTTTCATCAGCTCTATCGGACGAACGTTACTGCGGTATTTCAGTTGGTGCAATCCGCTCTTCCCTTGCTGAAGGAATCAGCCCGACGAACATCCGGTGGAGCCTCGGTTGTCAACATCGCCTCAATGTATGGCAGCGTAAGTTCCGATCCCTCGATCTATGGAACAAGTGGAGCCAATAATCCTCCTTATTACGGGACTGCCAAGGCGGGTCTGATTCAACTCACGCGCTATCTCGCGTGCCACCTTGCTCCCGACCGTATTCGGGTGAACTGTATCAGCCCGGGGCCGTTCCCCGCCGCCCAGTATTTAAAACGTGATCCTGCATTCCTAAACCGGTTGGTCGAAAAAGTTCCCATGCGGCGTACCGGGGATCCACGCGAAGTCCAGGGTCCCTTGCTGTTCCTGGCCTCGGACTCTTCTTCATTCGTCACGGGGATCAATCTGCCAGTCGATGGAGGGTGGACCGCCTGGTAGAGCTTCATCGCCAAGTTGCATTTCAGAAAAAACTCCGACTGAGGAACTTGAGTGCGAGGAAAAAAGTAATGATCGTGGTCACCGGAGCCAGCGGACTGCTCGGGATCAACATCATCGCTGCTACCAGCGGCCTATCGCGGGAGGTGGCCGGCACCTGCTACCACAATGCTCTTCGGGTTCCTGGAGTACAGATTCGCAGCGTCGATCTGACAGATCGCCAGGCAACCCGGGAGGTCATTGCAACCCTGCGCCCAACAGCATCATTCATTGCGCCGCTGCCACCAATGTCGACTGGTGCGAGGATCATCCCGAAGAGGCTGATCAAGTGAATGTTCAGGCATCGTCTTTCCTGGCTGAGATTGCTCAGGAACTGAACGCCCGGTTTGTCTACATTTCTACCGATTCTGTGTTTGATGGCAAACGCGGCAACTATTCGGAGACCGATCCGCCCGCTCCGTTGAGTGTGTACGCAAATTCGAAGTTGCGCGGCGAACGGGAGGTGCTTCGGCGGCACTCCTCACCTCTC
>Ga0210410_10003955_pt1 | contig 13058 bp, 13 predicted proteins | sample IncBWC4MmetaG_FD_161058 | JGI IMG/M metagenome (GOLD analysis project Ga0210410, IMG submission 161058) | Forest soil microbial communities from Barre Woods Harvard Forest LTER site, Petersham, Massachusetts, United States - Inc-BW-C-4-M | ecosystem: Environmental > Terrestrial > Soil >... | reverse complement strand
CTGCCACAATTTGCCGATCACTGGCAGGTGCGCGAAGACGGGCAGTCAATTGCCAACCGCTGAGAGAGAATAGAGCGAGTACCGCAGCTGCGCCGGCCCATTGCCAGGCGCGCAGGGATGGCCATTTAATCCCGGCCTCTTGAACTTCTATCGCGACGCTCGATGCGCGTAAGGATGATTGGATTCGGTCCCGCAAATCTGCCGGTGCCGCGTAGGCCAGCAAACTCCGCCGGAGTAGCGCGCGCACTTCCCGCTGGCTCTCCAGTTTCTCTGAGCAAGCTGGGCAATCCGTCAGGTGCCTCTCCATCTCGATTGTGCGCACCAAATCGAGCTCACCATCCACGTAGCCCGGAACGAAGCGTTGTGTCAGGTCACAGCTCACTTCAGAACCCCCTACTGAGCTCGACGGTCAGGGATTGGCGTAATCGCGTTCGCGCCCGCGCCAACCGCGACATCACGGTGCCTAGAGAGACCGACGTGACCTCAGCGATCTCCCGGTAGGACATTCCTTCCATTTCGCGCAGCACGAGCGCCTCGCGGAACACATCTGGCAGCTCTTCAAGCGCATGATTCACTGTTTCTTTGTTAGCGGCGGTCAAGGCTTGGATCTCAGGATCGGTGCTGCCGCAGACTTCGGAACTATGAATCTCTTCATCGAACGACTCAGCCGAATTTGGATGCCGATTCTTGTGCAACCATGTATAGCAAGTGTTTCGCACGATAGTCAGCAGCCAGGCCCGCGCACTTCCACCTTGATATCGGTCGAAGAAGCGAAACGCGCGCAAGCACGCTTCCTGCGTCACGTCCTGCGCGTCCTGGTCGTTTCGCGTCAGCCAACGTGCCAGGTTGTACGCTGCGTCCAGATGAGGCAGAACGGTCTGCTCGAAGCGTTCGCGTCTCGCGGTATCCGACATCCCAGTGGGTTTCCGTAGTCCGTCAGCTATCCGACTCTTAAGACCACACCTCGACCCTTTTTATTCCCGGTCACGGAAAATGCTGTCCGTCAGGAATATGTGGACTCAAACGCCGGCGAGCGCCCTGGTTGTTGAAACTGTTTGTTAGTAAAGTGGGAATAAAACGACTGGGCGGACGGTCAGTCAGAGCAAGGAGAAACAAATGAACAATCGACAAAGTTTTCTGACGCTGGGATCTTTGCTCGCACTTGCAATCCTGCTGCCTTCTGCACGGGCAGCCCAATACGATCAGGCTACTAGGCTTACCTTCAATCGGCAGGTCCAAATTCCCGGGCGCGTTTTGCCTGCGGGAACCTACTGGTTCGTTCTGGCCGACAGCCTCGGTTCGCGCAACATGGTCGAGATTTTCAACTCTGACCGATCCAAGCTGTACGCGACGGTGTTTACCAACACGGTCGAGACCCCCAGCGCAAGCAATGAAACTACGATCACGTTCGCGGATCGCGACCAGATGGAGCCCGAGACGATGTTGTCCTGGTTTTATCCTGGCCTAACTACCGGTCATCAATTCGTATACTCCCACGTGGAAGCGCAGAAGCTTGCACAGACCACCCACCACACAGAAATGCCCAGGGTGCAGAGCAAGCATCAGACCACAGCAACAGCAACTGGAGACTAGAAATCAAACCGCGCAATTCGGAACATCAAATCGCCGGCGGTGGCGGTGCGCCACTGCCGGCGAGAACGTTCCCGGCTGAGATGAACGGCTAGCAATACTGGGGAATTGCATGCTCGCAATGTCCTTGCACTCCTCCCGACTGCAATAGTTTCCCTGTAAAACTTGAAAGCGGCGCGTGACCTGCTTTCCCGACGCCGGGGGTGACATCCGCCGAAGTCCACATGGCTCTTGGATTCGTCTGAAAGCATCCGCCGCGCAGGGCTTTTCCAGTTCTCGGACCGGAAGAAGCTTCGAGCGTTTAGTCAAAACGAGAAGCACGAGGGCGACGAGACGATGATCCAAATCGCGCAATCCTTACTTTGGCAGCCTTGTCGCCCCATGCGACCTTCTTGTTCGGTTTACTAGTGGCAGTTCCCGCCCTCGCTTACAGCTCGCGCTTGGCCCCGTCTGCCTCTTCTGCTAGTTGGAGGAGGAGTTGAATGAATTCTTTGGGCTGACCGATGAAGAGACCATCAGCAATAAATCCGTTAATGGCGCCCGTTGCGTCTAGCTGCCCGGGACCTGTGGGACGAATAATTGCACACTCTGGCAGGCCTTTGATGAAGTCGGTTGGCTCGGGCATGATCAGGTTTGCCTGCAACGATTCGGGTTGGCCTACGGCAAGGTTCACAAAGGTCAATGTACCACCGGGTTGATTATCCGTTAGTGCAACCGCGTTGCCCGCCTTGTCGTGCCAAACCTGGAAGTGCATGATCTCCGATCCACCGATGCTGATCGTGATTCGCAACACTTCCGGACTGGACACTCGCTGGCTGAGAGTGGCGTAAAGGCTGGTGCCGGCCTGCTCGATAAAACCAAAGTGAAATCCGGCAGTGTTGGCGATAGCCTGGATACGGTTTGGGTCGTTCAAGTCGTTTTGAGATGTGGGAATTGCCGGATGCTGTGCAACGGCCCGCGTCACCGGATCAAGTGCCAAACTCGGAACAGCTTGAGGAAACGAGGCTCCAAAATCCGGGTTCTCCTTGCTTCGATAGCGAGTCCACCAAGTCGTGTCCACGCTGAGCTGCTTCAGGTTCGTGAGCCGGCCGGTTTGCGGGACTCCTGGCACCGTGCTTGGGGCTAAGGTGGCAAATTTACCCAAGTCGACCGGCTTCTGGCCCTTGGATTTCAAATACGCAGTCAGGAAAGCAACGTGACTGATTTCATCATCGGTGTTGTCGGAGATGTACTGCGGCATGTCGCCATCAAGTTGTTGAAGAGCGTTGATGTACGGTTGACTTACGCTGTTAGTGGCCTCTACTCCCCCAAGTTCCTTGTATTGCTGCCACAGGTCGGTCTCGATGATCTCCGCCGCCAGCAGAAGCTGCAGAATCGCTGCGTCCCCTTTGGAGAGATCGTTCCCACCGCCAGTTCCTTCCTGGCCGAGGGCGGACATCCCTCCAGTCAGTAGCCCAGTACTCGCAGTTACTGCCCCCACTGTGATGATCCCATTTTTCAAGAAGGACCGGCGATTCGCCTTACCCTTCAAAAGATCTTCAGGTTGCGTCATAGAAGTGTCTTCTCCTTTGTTGTTCCTGGATAGTTGACTCAACGGCGAGCGGCGCAACGAACACCCTATGTCACGATGAATCGGGCTGCGCCGTGAGCACACAATCGCTCACCGCTATGACTGACGCGACGTCGTTTTTATTCCCGACCTGTCAATTAGGCTTCCATTTAATTAGTGTGGGAATAAAGCTAGCCAGAATGGGGTCTGATGAAATGAGAGCGGTCCAGACAGATATGCGCTTGTAAGTCGGGCGACAAAATGAGGACATGTATGAATTCCAACTCGACGAGCTCAAATGTTTCGGACACTAGTGAGTTATCCGAGAACGAAGCAATTCGCTTGGCACAGGAAGGCAATTCCGAAGGCTTCGAGCATCTTTATCGGTTACATTGCCGGCGAGTCTACGGTCTATGCCTCCATATGTCGAAGGATCCGATTGAAGCAGAGGATTTAACTCAAGATGCCTTCTTGCGGGCATTCCGGAAGATTCGAACTTTTCGAGGTGACGCGCTTTTCTCGACTTGGCTGCACCGATTGACGGTGAACGTCGTGCTGATGGGCTTTCGACAAAGGAAGCATTCTAAAATATCGCTGGACGATATTCTCGAACTCAACGAGGGACCTCGCAAACCAATTGCCGAATTCAGCCGGCCCGATCTCAACTTAAATGGCTTGATTGACCGGATCAATCTGGTGAGGGCGATCAACCAGTTGCCCCGCGGCTGCAAGAAAATGCTCCTTCTGCACGACATTCAGGGATACAAACACGATGAGATCTCGCGGATTGTGGGCTGCTCTGTGGAGAATTCCAAATCCCAGCTACACAGGGCTCGCATGCGGCTTCGACAACTGTTGCCAAGTCGCCTTGCAAAGGCGAGTTAGTATCCACGCCCCTTTCTTGTTGAATCGTAAGGGAAATGGTCGCGAATCTAGGAGGAGGCGCGTTCGATCGTGACTAGCCTGGCCCTCACTGCGACTCAAAATGGTTTGGCGGTGAAAAGATGGAGTCTTTTGGAAAACTGTTCTCCCGGGTGGAGGCACTAGACTTGAAACCGTTAAACGAAAAACTGAACAAACACATCGCGTTGACGATCGTCGTGCTACTGGTGTCGTTGTCCCGGCCAGTTTTTGGCGGCTCTGAGACGCGACTCGTAGACCGTGGCCGCTCGACTATCACGGTGTACGTCTACAAGACAGGGATCCTGGCGGGCCTTGCACACAATCACGAAATCGAGGCGCCGATAGCTTGGGGCGAAGTCAAAGATTCCGACGTCCCGTCCGTAGAGCTGCGCGTCGACTCGACTAAGCTTCGCGTATTGGATCCAGAAGCGTCTGACGGCACGCGTGCAACAATTCAAGCGACAATGCAGGGCGCCCAGGTTCTCGACGTTAGCCACTTTCCGGAGATTCATTTTCGATCCACGGGAGTGGAACCCGGCGGGACGGACCACTGGATTGTTCACGGCAATCTGGATTTGCACGGACAGACCCATCCAATCTCGTTCGAAGTCGCGCTCAAAGATGGGTTGTATCAGGGATCGGCGGTGCTAAAGCAAACTGAATTCGGCATTACGCCGGTGAAAGTTGCCGGAGGGACTGTAAAGGTCAAGGACGAGGTCAAAGTAGCGTTTTCGATTGCACTCCTGAACTAGGTCGAACGAAAGTGCTCCCTTCGTCTGTTCGGATTGAAGCCGGCAGCGGCCGTAAATCAGAAGGCACCGAAGAGCAGTGGAATAAAATAATCGCGAACCAGGTCTAGATAAGTGTAAGGCAGAGAAGGAGTACGGAGGCGAAAGAATGATCACCCCCATAGTGGCTTGGTTGATCCAGAGAAAGGCTCGCAAGATCGCCGCAGCGCATGAATCATGTTCGTGCCGGAAGAAATAGGTTTCGACATCGACCCACTTAGGAATTGAGTCTCCAACCTCCACCCCGTAGCCCGTCCCCAAAAGGCCCGGACCCTTCCCGGGCCTTCCCCCCTTCGCTCGGTGCGTCTGGTTCAGTGATCTCATACTTTTGGCTTGGACTCGGGAATATCTTCGCCACTCTGCCAGTCTATGCAGGCGTGAGGCGGCTTCTGCCAACCGACGTCGTCACGGGCTAAATTCACCTCGCGAAAATTCGAACGAAGGGGCAAATCTAATGAAGAAACTCCTGATCAGCTTCCTGCTTGTGTGCGTCACCTTTTCCAGCCATGCAAGCATGGCAAAGGCATCTTCTCTTACCGAGGGCGACGGGAATTTTCCGACAGGCGTACTGAACCCGGTTATCCAATGGAATAAAACGCTTCTCGTGATTGTCCGCACGCCGGGCGCCCAACCGGCAACTATGCACTCCACACGTAGCTTTGCAATCATGCACGCAGCGATTTATGACGCTGTCAACGCGATCGACCAGAGGCATAAACCCTACCTCGTCACGCTGCCGGATGTGTCGCCAAATGCTTCGCAGGACGCCGCGGCTGCCGCTGCGGCGCACGAGGTATTGGTCGCACTATATCCCACCTTCAAGGCCTCGCTCGACGCCGCACTTCAGCAATCATTGGCCCAGATTGCGGATGGTAAGGGCAAGACTCAAGGAGTTGCCATAGGCTTGGCGGTCGCGGATCGCATTCTGGCGCTGCGAAGCAATGACGGCGCCAATGCCCCGCAGATTCCTTACATTTTCGGGACCGCCCCAGGCGATTACCAATCGACACCTCCGAACTTTCCGCCCCAGCCGCAGCTCACTCAATGGCCCCATGTCACCCCGTTCGCCCTAAGCCGCGCGAATCAGTTCCGTCCTGGTCCTCCGCCAAAGTTGACCGGCGACGAGTACACCGATGCCTTCAATGAAATAGAATCTCTGGGCATTGAAAACAGCACAACCGCGACGCCCGATGAAGCCTTAACGGGGCGATTTTGGAACGGCGCCATCCAAGACTATTGGAACGAGATCACGCAAACGGCTTCGCAGACTCGCAATTTGAGCACTGCAGAGAGCGCGCGGGTTTTCGCACTACTGAATCTCAGCCTTGCAGACGGCGTGATCGCTTTCTACGACGCAAAATATACGTACAATTTCTGGCGCCCAGTGACCGCGATTCGTGCAGCGGGCACCGATGGCAACCCCGAGACATTGGCCAACCCGGGGTGGCTTCCTGAAGTGGGCAAGACTGCTCCTGATCCATCTTATCCAGGAGCACATGCCGTCCTTAGTGCCGCTGCCGCGGAAGTGCTGCGTTCATTTTTCCGCAGAGACCACTTCGATTTTGACGTGACCTCTGAGGTCTTACCAGGAGTAGTGCGCTCCTTTCAGAGTTTCTCAGCGGCGGCTGAAGAAGCAACCTTGAGCCGAATTTTTGCAGGTCAGCATTTCCGGTTTGACCTGACCACGGGTAGCCGTCTCGGTCGAGACGTTGCGGATACTGTCGTCGACAATCTCTTGACAGCCCGTGCAAGAGATGAGGACCGGTAGGCGGACCAATGGTTGCATGGTTCTGAAGTGCCGTTTATGCGGTTTTCCCGGCGAGGCGCGCAAGGTCTCCGAGGACAATTTGAAAGAGTGAATGTTGGACGACTGCGAGTTGTATGCCCTTTGTTAAGGATGTTAATGAACAGGCAATTCTTTTTGCCGGTGGAGGTGAGCGCGAATATGGCGCATGACTTAGAAACTGCCGACGATACGTTTATGCTCTCCTTACGGTCCGCAGACTATCGTGTCCAACCGCAGATTCGGCATGTGATGCGCACCACGCTCATCGTTCAGGGCTACCAAGTATCAGACGCCCGTACCGGCAATGACGCGTTAGATCTCGTCCGTTCCGAGAAGTACGATCTGACGCTATTGGATGTGTTTCGCTGCGCAGACTCTTTTTCAACTTCGCTGATGGTAGGCTGCCCAGCGGTCAACTGCGTTCGTTGATTGGCGACGGGAAATCTTAATCCGCTCATTTTTCGTTGCCAGTACTCCCATCTGCTTGGCGTCCGGAATTGCCTTCGGAGGCAAACCAGGTCTCCATAGCCGTCCTGGAGGGTAGCGGGAGGTTGGTCACGATGGTTGGAATTGAGGCTTCCGTCGATAGATCGAACGCGAAGCGTGATGTCCTGGGTTTAGCCGATTTGCTCTCTGATCGTTCGAATTTCCCTAAGATACGACGAAGGCATTTCATGACACAATTTCTAACTCGATTCAACGCCGACGCCGTCACTAACCGTAGTAGGGTCCGCCTTCGATGTAAGCTATAGTCGTTGCACATAAGTCATCAAGTGAATTGGAGAACGCCCATGAGACGTACCGTGTTCCTTAGCATCGCGGCTATCACTCTACTCGCAACTCCCGCATTCGCGCAGACTCCGCAGGCCCGCTTTCGCGGGATCATCGCATCCTTCGACGGCACGACCCTCGTCGTGGAAACGTCCGACGGCAAGACCGCCTCCGTTGTTGTTCCTGCTGACGTGAGAATCAACGCCAACGGAAAAGCAAAACTCTCTGACATCAAGCCGGGTGATTTCGTTGGCTCGGCTGCCGATAAAGGCTCCGACGGTAAATTTCACGCCGAGGAAGTTCACATCTTTCCCGAAGCGATGCGCGGCACCGGCGAAGGTCACCGCCCCATGGGCCCGAATCCGAACCGCTCCATGACCAACGGCACCGTCGCCATGAATGATCCCGAAGCGCGCACCATGACCAACGGCACTGTAAGCGCCGCCAGCGGCATGGGCACCGTGACCGTCACCGTAAAATATAAAGGCGGCGAACAGGCGATAGAAGTCGCCCCTGAGACACCCGTCGTCACCATCATCCCCGGCGACCGCACCCTTCTCAAACCCGGCGCCACGGTTTCCGTAGTCGCCGTGCAAAAAGACACCGGCCTAACCGCCACAATCCTAACCGCGGAAAAAGACGGTGTGAAGCCGATTTGACGTGAGGTAGTGCAGGGCTTCAGCCTATGACTTTGGTTTTGCTTTGATCCAGCAGCGATCATTTCGGCCGCTTTCTCGGGAATCGCTATGCATTTTGCCAGTGGCCATGGCAACTCCGGTTACGTCTCCAGCGCCGAGTTGTACAGTCCCACGACCAACAGCTCCATCGCGACTGCGAGCATGTATTAGGGCCGTCGAACTTATGTTGCCACTTTGCTAACCAATGGAGACGTGTTAGTCGATCAGAGGTTGATCCATTCCTGAGGACGATTGCCGTAGTTCCATTCGACGCTTCATGCAACTCCTAACCTCTTAGTGAGTTTTCAAAAACCGACGCTCCACCGCCGGAAATAGTCCCAGGAGATGGGAGCGAAATTCAGAGACACTCAAGCTTATTGTGGTTTCAGATGTTGGTCGCCGCGCGCCCCCGTTAGCCGCAGCTATCACTCCGCGACACGTATCTCCGATCTCGGAGAATCGAACCGTCCGAGATTATAGATCCACCATGTCGAGGTACGGCTTGGCGGCTCGAAACTTATGACACGAGTTTTTGCCGACTTTCACATACGATTGAGAGTGCAGGTAGAGCAGTCACAGCTTCAGGTCGCAGATCGGAGGACCGGCTAAAATATGAATCATTAGGTATAGATCGCGTACCGACGATTCGTCTGGAAAACTTGAGTGAGAATGAAGTTCGAGCATACATCCTCGCGGACAGCAAACTCGCCGACCGGGCCGGCTCCCAGCGTAGGCGGTGCCGCGAATTCAGAAGTGGGCGATTCCGTGTAACCGACCAGTCCGAACTTGGCCAAGCCAATCAATACAATGGCGTTTATCGCGTGTTCAGGACGTGAATATTAGGACATGCGGGCCGTAGTTCGGCTGCTTAAGGCTGGCCTGAATGGGGGCTTGCAATTCACAAGTATTGAACGGAAAGATGTATCGACTCTTTACGGATCAACCCTGGACAGGGTGCCCTTGGATCGATATGGAGATTACGAGTCAAAAAGGAGTGAACGATCGATGAGCGAACCCACGGAAAAGAAACCTGATCAAAAGCAGGAAGAAGCTTCGAGCGACGTCTCCCGCCGCGACTTCATCGCCATGGCGGCAGCCGCCGGTATTATGGGCATGACGGATTCTGTATCCGCGGCGATGACCATCACGGATACCGACGTAACGATCAAAACCCCGGATGGCGCCTGCGATGCCGCGTTCATTTCTCCCACTTCCGGCTCGCATCCTAGCGTGATCGTTTGGGCCGATGCCTTCGGGCTGCGCCCCGCGATGCGCGACATTGGCAAGCGCATTGCCGCCGAGGGCTTCAGCGTTCTAGTCCCCAACCCGTTTTATCGCGTGAAGCCGGGCCCGGCGGTAGATAACATCGCCTCGTTCAACTTTCAGACGGACATGTCCAAGATTCAGCCGCTGATGGCCTCGATCAACGCACCCGGCAATTGCGAGAAAGACGCCGCTGCTTTCATCGACTGGCTGGACCGGCAGAAGCAGGTCAATACTGCAAAGAAGATCGGTACGCAGGGCTACTGCATGGGTGGCCCACTGGTGTTGAAAACCTGCGCCACCGTTCCGAACCGCGTCGGCGCGGGCGGCTCGTTCCACGGCGGCGGAATCGTTACCGATAAGCCCGACAGCCCGCACCTGCTCGCCGCAAAGATCAAGGCGACCATGTATTTCGGGATCGCATCCAACGACGACATGCGTCAGCCCGATGCCAAAGACAAGCTGCGCGAGACATTCGCAGCGGCGCATGTGCCTGCAGAGATCGAAGTCTATTCGGGAGCGCTGCACGGCTGGTGCGTGCCGGATATGCCGCTGCAAAACGGCCGGCCGATTTACAACAAGCCTGACGCCGAGCGCGCGTGGGTCAAGCTCGTCGCTCTGTACAAAGCCAGCCTAGCCTGAGCGCACGGCAAGGCGAGATTTGAATGTTTCCGTGATGCGCGAGGTTGAGGATCGGGCGGATGATTCTCAGGACCGGTGTTTTCGTGCCTCGTCCGTCGATGGTCTTAGTTGTCGTCGGCGGCAGTCGAGATTTGCTCGCCATCCTTCATAACCTCGCGAATCGCCATTGCGGGCGCGCCGCTCTTTAGCGCCGAGCCACTCATAGTCGCCTCGTCGCCCGGTTTGATCGTGCTCTTAGTCCAGCCAACCCGAGCAAGATGGTTGGGGCTGGTGAGTTCGCCCGGAAGGGTTGGTCTGGAGCAATTTGCGGCGGGTACGCTACCCGCCGCAAATTACCGCAAGACCCTGAAGAACCGAGGCTTTCTATGTTTAGTCAACTACGAGTCCAACGGCTCGAAACTCGCCGATCTGAACGGTTACACGATTGCCGCGTTTCACTCTTCTGCCGCTATTGGAAAAAGCCATCCAATAGACCTTGCCTGCTTCGGGAGTGCCGCTTTGGCGCAAGATTCCCACCTGCTCAAGAGCGGGGACGACCAGCTTGACCCCGGCTTGCGGGTCGATCAGGGACGGCTCGAGTTCTTTTTTGTTTAGCGTCGCGGCTTTCTCGGGATTCAGGACACGATAAGAAAAACGCACGATTTCGCCGGCCTCCGCCCACTTCACACTGAGCGAGTCGACGCCCCAGATCAGTGAGTAGTACTTGGCGGCTCGTCCCGCAAACCGGTCGGGCTGGTAGTGGGCTCGAGATGGGGACGGCGTTTGAGTTGGAGAAGCGGGGCCCGATTGAGCCTGCGCTCCGAAAGCCAGAGTGCCGGCGGCCACAATTACCGTCGCCAGCATCGATGCAACATTTGAAGTTACTCTACGGTATAACATCGTCAGCTGGTCCTTCGCGCGATTGGGGCTTGAATGCGACAAACAGAGCGGGCATCCAGAGATCTGGATGCCCGCCTGGTTGAATCAGGTTCGTTAGTTGGCGTTGAACGTTCCGCTGCTCACGGTGCCGAATCCACCCACGCCACCGGCTCCGGCAAAGCCTTCACCAGTGAGCGTAATGTGTCCCACTTCAACTGCGATGCTCCCGTTTGGCGCATACTGCACTTGAATCGTGCAGCTGTTTCCGACTTCGACCGTAAGACCCGCAACGCAGGTTCCGCCCGTCACTGAGAACCTTCCCGGTCCGGCGAAGCCGTTCTTAACGGCAGCTGGTGGTGCGGTTAGAACGAATGGGCCGGGGAACGTCCCGGTGCCAGTGTTCGTAACCGTGACTGTGGCCGTCTTCGTGGCCGTGGTCGCCGGAGAGGTGGTCAGTCCGGTGAACGGATTCGGGCTGAACGCGACGGTTGCATTCGTAACGGTGAATTGTGCTGCTTCGCCGTTGGCCAGCCCGGTAACAGTGACGTTGTAGCTGTTCGGATTCACGGTCCGCGGGATCGTGATGTTCGCGTTGATCGACGAATCGTTCACGACCACGAAGCTGTTGACGCGGATGCCGCCCGCGAACGTTACGTTCGTGACGCCCGTGAAGCCCGTTCCGGAGAGATTCACGGTGGTAGCTGCCGATCCGATCGGAGCCGTGTTCGGATCCAGAGAGATGATCTCCGGTCCCGTGACAGCGCTTGACGAGAGCTCGACCGCGCCGGGTTCGATTCCATGGCAGCCAGCCTTCCTCGGCGCGCCATAGAAGTCGAACGCGGGGGCATCGTTGTAGTTAGAGAAGTTGCTGCAGGGGATCATGCTGTTGAGTGGATTGCCGGTTCCCCCTGCCAGTCCGTAGTTGCCCAGATTCGCGCCGCCGCCGTAGTTGCCGTCCGCGCCCAGAACCGAGGGATTCGTAAGCGACAGGGGGCCCCACCGCAGGTTGACCCAGTTGTTGCCCTCGTCCACCGTAGCAACCGGAGTCAGATTGAAAATCGGGTTCGGCACAGTCGCGTCCGAAATTCCGGGCGGAACGTCCCAACCCGACTGGCCAAACTCGGGCGGCTGCCGCGAGCCGTCGCAGTACTGGCTGATGAACGTGGGATTGGTCGTGCTGTTGTGCGAGTTGTTGTATGCGTTGTTGGCGAAAGACGTTAGCACCGAGTACGACGGACCAAGCGTGACTGTCGAGTTGTGATTTGTCGGCCCGGTATCGCCGCGCACACCGATGTCCCAATAGCTTGCAGCAACGCACTGGCCGGTGACTGTCTGGTTCGTAGGAGTCGCCGTAGTAAACGCGTTGTACAGGGTGACGACATTCTGCTGGTTGAGGGTGTTCGCACCCAGGCTTCCTACCCCGATGTAGTACGAGCTATTCTGCCAGAAGATGTCGTTCTCCAGCTTCGGATACGAGACCTTCGTGCAGTTCGGGTGGCCCGGCGGGCATGTGATCGCCAGCGGTTGCATGTTTGCAGAGAGTACCGCGCCGTTCTGAATGGCGACAAGTCCCGCGGGCTGCGCCGCAGACGTTGTCCCGCAGTTGGTGGTGCATGTCGGCCCCTGCTGGCTGGCGAGCGGCGCACCTAGCGTGTTGAAGAGCACGCCCGCGGAAGCTGTGCTCGCGTTGGATGCGATCGTGTTGTTGATGATGTCCACGGCGAGAGAATCCTGCAGCGAGATTCCAGCGCCGTCCCATCCGGCTACGTTGTTGGAGATGATGTTGTTGGTAACGGTCACCGTGTTCCAGTTCTCTGGCGCATTCGGAAACGCGATGATATCCGAGCCACTGACGGCCTGGAATGCAATGCCGCCTCCCGTGCCCGCTTCGGCGCCGTTCCCCAGGATCAAGTTGGCGTTGATCAGGAGGTTCGGACCGGAGCCATCGCTCGGACCAACCGCGCCAACCGGCGTATTGCCAGGGGCGCCGCCGGGTGCGCCGAACGGCGCGCAATCGGCGTCGATCGTGGCGTTGCCGTTGCAAACGATGTCGGCATCGGGAGTTCCCATCACTACGATTCCGCCTCCGTTGGCCGGGATCGTCGGGTTCGTGCTCTGGTTGAAGATGATCGTGTTGTGTTCGATATCTCCGTTGTAGCTGAACCCGAGGTGGCCAAGACCGCCGCCGTCACCGCTGCTCAGGTTGCCGCATACCCAGTTGTAGTTAAACT
>Ga0210410_10003954_pt1 | contig 13060 bp, 12 predicted proteins | sample IncBWC4MmetaG_FD_161058 | JGI IMG/M metagenome (GOLD analysis project Ga0210410, IMG submission 161058) | Forest soil microbial communities from Barre Woods Harvard Forest LTER site, Petersham, Massachusetts, United States - Inc-BW-C-4-M | ecosystem: Environmental > Terrestrial > Soil >... | reverse complement strand
GCGTGAAAACGGCTTGAGGCATCGCCTCAAAAGGCGGCGCGGTTACTCCGCCGCGTCGAGGATCGTCTTGCCGAGCGTGTTGTCGACAATGACGGGCGTCTCGAAATAGCTGATCTCGGGCGCGGCACCATAGCGCTCGGTGATCATCTGGCGCCATTCGGCAGTGTAGACGCGCTCGGCGGCCTCGCGGCTCTCCCACAGATAGCAGCCGCCACCGGTGCGGCCTTCGGCGTCGTACAGGTAATATTTGCGAATAAGGCCGGCGAGGCCCTGGTATCTCGGCGCCGAGAGCTGGAACACCTCAGCCGCCTTCGCGGCATCGAAGGTTGCGGGCAGCTTGAAACGGACAATGGCGGTAATCATCGGCAAGATCCCGGCCCTCGCTTTGATGGTCGCTGATATTATAACTCTCTGCGCTATGGCTGTCATCCCGTCAGCCGGGCGGTGCATTCTCGGCGAAGCGCGACATCTGGGCGTCGAGCGCCTTTTTGAAGGCGGGGCGATCTTCGCACCGAAGGCGGTAGAACTCGAGCACCGGGCGGTCCGTTACCATTGTGGTGGTCCGCAGGATCCGCAGGACCGAGGTCATGAGCAAGTCCGCGGCGGTGAAGCGATGTTCGAGATAGTCTCGTCCGCTCAATTGGCTGCAAAGGCTATCCAACCTCTGTTCAACCAAACCGACGACGCCCTGCTTTAGAGGTGACTGTTCGGCGTCGGGCGTCCCGCTGACCGCATTGAGGAAAACGATCGGCGGCTCGACGGTATTCAGCGCTGCGAACATCCAGGTCTTGGTTCGTGCGCGCGCGACCGGATCGGGGGGCATCAGCGACTCCGCCCGCTCGGCGATGTGCAGCACGATCGCCCCGGACTCGAACAACTCGAGGCCGTTCTCCTCGTAACTGGGGACCTGGCCGAACGGCTGCAGGGCCCGGTAGCCGTCCGATTTTTGATCCGCAGGTCCGATCAGACGCTCCTCATAAGGGAGGCCCGCTTCTTCCAGCGCCCAGCGAACTCGGAGGTCGCGAACGAGGCCTTGCGCGAACGGCGGCACCCAGCGAAATGCGCTCACCTTGATCATGGTCATCTTGTTATCCCTCGCTTGGATCCTTGCTGGCCTATCCGTGACTGGGGTCACCAGCCGCGAGATGGCCGGCCAGCTTGTTCAGTGCGCTGTTCCAGCCCGTCCCGTGCGCGTCGCGGTTTTCAACCGTGCCAAGGCCCTCCTGACGCAGGGTCAGCTCGGTCTTTCCGCCGAGATCATTGAGCGTAATGGTGATGAGCGACTGCCGCTCCTCATCACCTTCCCAGCCCCAGGTGAAGGCGAAACTCCTGGGCGCCTCAATCATCTTGAAGACGCCGGCCACGGGGATCACGCGTCCGCCGGACATGCGCATGATCATGCGATAGCGGCCGCCGACGCGGGGCTCGAACAGCGGAAGCTCGCAATGCGCGCCTTCGGGTCCGATCCAGGCCTGCCATTCCTCCCCGGTCAGCCAGGCGTCGAAGACGCGCGCCGGCGGCGCGTCGAAGATGCGCGTAATCTGCAGCACCGTATCTTCCGCCGTCACGGTCATGGCTTTTTTCCCTTTGCTGGCTTTTTCAAGTGGGCGTCGAGGCGGTCGAAGCTTCCGCTCCAGAAGCGGCGGTGAAAATCAATCCACTCCCCCGCGCTGGCGAGCGCTTCGGGATTGAGGCGGCACCGGCGATGCTTGCCTTGCCGCTCATTCGAGATGAGCGAGGCTTCCTCCAGCACCTTCAGATGCCGCGAGATTGCGGGCGGCGAGATATCGAACGGTTCTGCGAGTTGCCCGACGGTTGCTTCCCCCTGCGCGAGGCGGGCGAGAATAGCCCGACGAGTGGGGTCTGCGAGGGCTGAAAAAGTGCGGTCCAGGGTAATCATTTCACGAGTACGTTAATTCACTTATCAGTTAAGTCAAGTGCAAAGTACGTTCCCACCGCGTCACCATCGCTTGAACATTTGTGCGGTCCCGCAACTCAGCGTGTACGACCCAGCGAAGTGCGACCGCCGACAAGCCCTGTCAGCCGACTTGCTGTTCGCGTCCCGAACAACCCATCCTCCCGCGCGGGAGAAAGTCCGCGTGCGCAAGGCGCCCGTGGGCTTTTTCGTTGCCTGGCACGATGTGAGCTACCCCGCAATTGGTGCCCCAATCGTGTGATTGCATTCGGGCGTCGCGGTGTCGCCCGCAAGCGTAGACTCGCAAAATAGTTGGTTTCGAAAGATTAGTGGATTGTGAAAACTTTGGTGTTTAGATGTGGCTTTACACCGGGCTGTGAGCGCTCCTCAATGCGGCTAGGTTTAAGAGCGGCACCAGCTTCGACCAGCGGCAAAACTGCGCCGGGCGAGGAAAGCCGCGTCATCACAGCCAAATACAATATTGCCGACCGGCATGATCTTCGGACCGGTTCACGATTGTTCTTCGCCTGTCGCGTCGAACATCTCACTGACATGGAAATGACGCTTTCGGTTCCGGTAACGGGCGAGATCGGGGATGCGGTGTTTGTCCAGGTAAAAGCGCTGGGCGACATAAAAGGCTCGGTTGTGAAGCGAACCCGTACCGGTTTTGTCATGAGCATCTCTGCAACCCAAGCCGAGCGTGCCAGGCTCAAAGTAAAAATAGACTGGTTCGAGAAAATTAGAGCGCGCAAGGCCGTCAACAAGAGACTACACGACCGCTTCACGCCCACCAATCCGCACTCTACACTCATCTTCGGCGATGGAAGCACACTGCGGTGCTTTGTCGTCGACATGTCGGCTTCGGGCGCCGCGGTATCAGCCAACGTAAGGCTCGAAGCCGGAACGCCGCTCGCGCTTGGCAAAGTCGTGGGAAGAGTGGTGCGTCACCTGCCGAACGGTTTTGCAATAAGGTTCGTCAGTGCGGTCAACGTCGGAGTCCTTGAGGACCTGCTGATAAAACCCTCGATCTGATTTTTTTCGGAGTTTTTTGGAAGCGGCGGCAAACCAGCCGGCTCATCCGTCATAACGACGGGCTGCAGATCACGACTGGCTCCTGCCTACCCCTCGTCACGGGCAAATCCAGAAAGCCAGCGGCCCGGCCCACAGGCTGACCAGGCGCCCGGGATCTGTCGAAGGCGGCGAGGACTGCCGCCGTCGATCGCAAATGCTCGCTAGGCTGCCATAACCGGCATGGCCTGTTCGGTAGCCGGCGCCGTCTCAACGGCCTTCGGAAGCGGGCGCGGCTTGATCAGAAACAGCGTCGAGCGGAACCCGACCTGCAGATAGGCGAAGCTCAGCAGGGACAGGTAAAGAGACTTGCGCGGCATGCGCTGGACCTTGACGACCTCGAGCCCGTGAGCGGCGGCAAGCTTCTTGACCAGTCCGCCGAACCAACCTGGATATTGGACGAGCAGGCGGCCGTCCTTCTCAAGGTAATCGCGCGCTTGCGCGAAGAGAACCGGAAGATATCTCGTCGAGGTGGCGAACTGTGCCTCGTTATCTTCGAAATCCGCCTCGATATAGGGTGGATTTGCGAGGATAAGATTGAACCTGCCGCTGACATTGGCGAACATGTCGCTCGGCAGGACAGTGACGTTTTCCCGTCCAAAAAGCCGACAATTTTCCTTGGTATTGGCAATGGCAGCCGGACTGATGTCCACCGCCAGAACTTCCCGCGCCACGCCGGCAGCAAACACCGCGCACACGCCGCTTCCGCAGCCGAGATCGAGCACCCGGTCGCCCTCGTGGCAATATTCCACGCAAGACTGCTCGTTTTCGAGCGGCTTGTAGACGCCGGGGAAAATGACGAGGGTTTTCTCCTCCAACGTGATGGAGGGCCACAACACATTCAGTTGCCGAACATGCCAATACCAGTAGGTCATGAATCCGCGTTTAAAAAGCGCCCAAGGGTTCATCATATCCTCCAACTTGTCGATATGTTCCTCTGATGTGCATATACCGCACGAAAGTTAAGAAAGCGGCTTCCCGTCCCGGGATGCTCATTCGCAAATTGTCAACAGGCGACTGAAAGCCCGATCGCGCTGTTGGCGGACGCTTCAAGTTGGCCTGGTTTTCTTTTTGTCATTCTCTCAATGCGGCCGGCAAGATGAGTTCGCTATCTCGAACTCCGCCCGCGAGCTACCCAGTCCTTACGATCTTGTCGACTCCGTTTGAGCCAATCGCTGGGCACCGAGTCTTCCAAGCAGCGGGGCGATCTCGCTGGGCGGCAATGGCTCGCTATACAAATATCCCTGGACTTCAGTGCAGCCCTCCTGATTGAGGCAGCTCCTTTGGTCTTCTGTTTCGACCCCCTCAGCGGTAGTCGTTATTCCAAAACTCGAACCAAGTCCCACAATGGCGCGCACGATCGCCAGGCTCTTTTCGTCCGCGAGCAGATCCTTGACGAACGACTGGTCGATTTTTAGCTTGTCGAAGCTGAAGCTGCGCAGGTAGCCGATGCTGGAATAGCCGGTGCCGAAATCGTCCAGCGAAATCCGGACGCCAAGCTCGTGCAATTGTTCGAGTATCCTGACGTTGTGATCGGATCCTTCAAGCAAGATCGATTCGGTGATTTCCAGCTCGAGGCGAGATGCCGGCAAACCCGACGACGCGAGTGCATTCATTACGGTCGATACCAGATCGCCCTTCGCGAACTGCACTGCCGACAAGTTGACCGAAACGGAAATATCTTCCGGCCAGCCCATCGCATCGGAGCATGCTTCTCGGAGCGCCCACTCGCCGAGCCGCACGATCAAGCCGGTCTCTTCCGCCAACGAAATGAATTCGGTCGGCGATACCACGCCACGCGCGGGGTGCTGCCAACGCATCAACGCTTCGAAAGCCGTCACTTTCTGCGTCTGCAAATTGACAAGCGGTTGGTAATAGAGTCGGAATTCGTTTTGGACAATCCCGTTCCGCATCTCTCGTTCGAGAGCGCTTCGCGCCTGAACGGCCGCATCCATTTCAGAGTCGAACATGCGATAGTTGCCGGGGCCCGCGGCTTTGGCGCCGTACATCGCGATATCGGCGCTCTTCAGAAAGCCCTCCGCGTTCATGCTTCCAGCGTCTGCAACGGCAACCCCGACACTGGCGCTGACCGTGACATCGTATCCCTCGATGGTGCACGGTTGGCCGACAACCTCGATAAGGTTCTTCGCGAGCGCGATCGCGGCTGAAGGCTGTTCTGCGGAGATTTGAAGAATTGCGAATTCATCGCCGCCGAGCCGCGCTATGCGGCCATTTACGGGCAAAATGTCACGAATCCGATTTGCAATTGACTTTAAAAGCAGGTCACCGATCGAATGGCCCAGGGTGTCGTTGACTCCCTTGAAGCCATCCAGGTCCACAAACAGAACCGCGACAGGCTTCGATGCTCCCAGAACATCCTTGAGGACGTCTTCAAGCTGCTCCTTGAACAGAAGGCGGTTGCCGAGACCGGTGAGGGAGTCGTGATAGGCAAGATGGAGGGATCGCGCATCCGATTCCTCGCGAACGGCCATTTCCGCTCTCAGCTTCTGGTAGAGTCCCAACAGAAGCGCGGTGCGGTCGGCAACATTCTTTTCGAGACCGTCATTCGCCCTGGATAGCGCCTCGTTGGCTGCCACCACTTGCAGTTCTGCCCGCCTGCGCCCGATCTGGGTGTTGGCACGCGCCAGCGCGACGGCAAAGTCAACGGGCTTGGTGACGTAGTCGTTCGCTCCGAGTCCAAGCGACTCGACGATGTTTTCGCTTTCGGACTTTGCCGTCACCATGATCACAGGAAGCACCGAAGCCGACTTCCGACTGCGAATCCGCTTGAGGGTTTCTATTCCGTCGATCCCGGGCATCATCACGTCGAGAAGGACCAGGTCGAATTCCTGACGATCGATCAGCTCGAGGGCCTTCAGCCCGCTATCCGCCTCGACAACTTCAAAGCCGTGACGCTGAAAGCGCCGCAGCAGGATGATCCGATTGTCGGAGATATCATCGACGATCAGAAGGCGAGGAGGCGCCGCCGTATTATTCTCGACAGCACCGGATCCGTGATCTTCGGGCCGCAAGATGGTGACGCGTTCGGATTGGAGATTTAACGAGGACATCGGTTTATCCTTCAGACCGCAGTTGCGAATTCGGGAGCAGCTAGCGGGATGCTTCTCTCTTCAGTGAGGGTCTCCTCATTCATCCAGGCGAGCACCCGGATCGTAAAGCACGAACCTCGACCAATCTCGCTCGTGGCGGTGATGCCGCCCCCCATCAGTCCACATATCCTTTGGCTCAACGCCAGCCCAAGTCCCGTTCCGCCATATTTTGTGGAAGTCGTGCGATTGGCCTGGCCAAAATTCTGGAACAGGTTTGAAAGGTCCGATCTGGTAATGCCGATCCCGGTATCCTGGACCTGGATCTCGATCCAGTCCCCCGCCGGGCTTCTTCGGCGATACGCCGATAGCGTGATCGTTCCGCCTTCGGTAAACTTCGCGGCGTTGCTCAGCAAATTCAGAGTCGCCTGGCGCAACTTGGTCGCATCGGTCGAAACAGTTCCGAGATCGTCGGCACATCTCACGACGAGCTTGTTGCCATTTTTTGACACCATCGGCTCAACGTTGGCAACGATCCCGCGTATTGTCTCGGGGAGATCGAATTGTTCGATTTTCAGTTCGATGGAATTCGACTCGATCTTGGAGAGATCGAGCACGTCGGTAACGAGGGACAACAGATGCTGCCCCGCGGAATTTATGCGCCGGAGATCGGCCTTCCTGGTCTCGCCCTTTCCCTCGAACTCGGCGTTTTCAAGCAGAATTTCGCTAAATCCAATGACCGCATTGAGAGGGGTACGCAGTTCGTGACTCATTTTGGCGAGGAAGATTGACTTGGTGCGATTGGCGACGTCCGCCATGTCCTTGGCTTCGCGAAGACGGAGCGCCGTTTCGCGATGACTTTCGGTTTCGCGCTCAATCTCGGAACTCATCGACATCATGTTGGCGTAGTAGATGGCCATCCAGGACATGTAGATTGTCGCCGACAGGATCGAGATCCAGCCGACGGTTGCAAGATCCTCCTTTGAAACAAGTTCCGGGAATCCCCACAGCGAATGGGCGGCGCAAAACCCGAGGATGTTGAAGACGAACAATGCGACGACGAGGGACGGAGACTTGGAAAGATAGAAGAAGCCAAGCAGGAGGCTGACAATCAGCCACGGCAGGAACGGCGAACTCACTCCGCCATAAAAATAAGCGCCAAACAGCGAGGTGAAGGCCAGGAGCTCAACAGTGACGACCGCCGTCCGCTGCAGATTGCCGGTCCATTTGTAGACGAAAGGCAATGTCCAGAACAGCCATATGCAGACTATCACCGTCCAGCAGGCGATCCCCGGATCAGGATCGGATAAATAGAGGAACACGCTGATGGACTGCGACAGCAGCGGCCCGGCGAGATGCGTAAATACGAAATTTCTTGCGAGGTTTAACTCCGAACGCTCCGACTTTGCCGCGTCGGGGATGAACCAGTCGATTATCCGGAGCGAAAAATTTAAAATCCACATTTGCCCGCAATCCTCAGCAGCCCTCTCAGGCAGAGCCTACGGCAGTGCTTTTAATTATCCGTTTACGGACGTGTGCAGCGATTAACACGACTTTAAAGGGAAACTGCTAACGGATAACCGGTGCCGGAATGGCGCCGCTTCACTATTTCTACGCACTCAATATTTCCACGCGCTCGGTTGCTGGATTTATCAAGGCCCTCGCAGAAGGCGGCACGGTTCCATGAAACAAAAACTGGCACAGTTGGTTACGGCGCTCGACCGCCTGGTGAATTACTTCATTCCTCCCGACATCGCGGCCGATCGGGAAGCGTGCAAGCGGGCACACGTCTTCTTAATCAGTCACATCCTTGGACCGTTCATCGGGAGCGTAGTGCCGGGGACGATTTACTTTATTGATCCGAACCCGGGATATGAAGTCGCCATACTGGCCATTTCGATCATGTCTTTCTGGGTGTTTCCCTTCCTGTTGAAGGCCCGCGTGCCTTACAACCCACTGGCGCTGGTCTCGGTCCAGAATTTGATCTTCTGCATTCTCTGGAGCTGCTATTTTTACGGCGGCGTGACCTCCCCGACTTTGGCCTGGGTGCTCACGATCCCTTTGCTGGCGTTCTTTTACCTGGGTTCGTCAGCGTCGCTCCGCATGATCGTCATTGGCATGTTTGTGGTGAATCTGGCGACCTTCTGCGGGTTCTACTTTTACGGCTACCACCCGTCCCCAGACGATCTTCCGAGCGATGCGATGCAGGGCCTCGGCCTTATCTCCACCGTAGCGGCGGCGCTTTATGTGGCGATGATGGCGCTCTACTACGCGAAAGTTCAGACCTCGCAGGGCGAGCTCGAAGGCGAGATGCGTCAGCACATGGCGACTGCTTCGGCGCTTCGGCTGGCGACCATCGAAGCCGAGCGGGCGGGCGCTGCAAAGGCGGAGTTCCTGGCAAAGATGAGCCACGAGTTGCGCACGCCGTTGAACGCGGTCATTGGATATAGCCAAATTCTTCTTGAGGACGCAGAAGATGAAGGCGATGTCGAAGCCATCGCAGATCTTGGTAAAATTCACGGCGCCGGACAGCATTTGCTCAAGCTGGTCAACGAAATCCTGGACCTCTCGAAAATCGAGGCGGGCAGAATGGAGCTCGACCTGCAGGAAATCGTTCTGGCGGACTTGCTCAATGAGATCGCCGTTGAAGTCGAGCCGGCGGCCGTGAAAAACGGAAATTCGATTCTTTGTAAAATCGACCCGAATCTCGGAAGTCCATTGTGCGATGCTTCAAAATTCCGGAGTATGGTCGGCCAATTGATCGACAACGCCGTGAAGTTCACGCAAAACGGCAAGGTCGAACTCGTGGCGGAACGCCTGCCGGGCGACCCCACGGATGAACTTCTGGTTCACGTTATCGATACAGGCATCGGAATCGCGCCGGACCAGATCTCGGACCTTTTCGAAAAATTCACCGTCGTCGACGACTCCAGCACCAGCAAATATGGCGGCACCGGCCTTGGATTGGCGCTCAGTCAGAAGCTTTGCAGGCTGATGGGCGGCGATATTTTCGTGGAAAGCGAAGTTGGGCGAGGCAGTCGCTTCACGGTTCGGATCCCACTGATCTATGAAGAAAAAATCAATTCAACCATTGAGTCGAGCGATCGGCCTTGCGCTGGAGCGGATGGTTATGCCGCGGCGACGCTGGCCCCGGCTTTTCAGGATCCGGAAGCAGCTCTCGAGCCAGTGACGGTGACCGACCATGCATAAGATCCTGCTCGTCGAAGACAATGAGATCAATCGGGAAATGCTCACGCGTCGCCTCGAGCGTAACGGCTTTTCCGTGTGCTGTGCGTGCGACGGTGCCGCCGGCGTAGCTATGGCGCTGAGCGAGATGCCAGATCTGATCCTGATGGACGTTGCGCTTGGCGAAATGGATGGCTGGGAAGCGACCCAGCTGATCAAGGCCAATCCCGCCACGACCGCAATCCCGATCATCGCGTTGACGGCACACGCCCTGGCCAGTGACCGCGCGAAGAGCGTGACGGTCGGGTGTTGCGACTTCGATACAAAGCCGGTGGATATACAGCGTCTGCTCGGCAAAATTCGCGCGTGGCTACCGGCCGCCAAGCATGAAAATGCCGTGGCCTGACTTTGAGTGCAATGCCTGCGCCGGCGATCCGTTCGGGACTTTGGGCGGTAATGCCGCTGATCGGATCCTGCGAGTGATGCAACCCTGTCGTTGCCACCGCCAACCTCACCGCCAACATAGAAGCAATTTCGCATGGTAAAGCCCGCGTTAAGAAGCGCCGAATCCGCCCGTGCGGAACATTGTCGTATAAGCACCACTTAACCACCCGATCAAAAGGCCCGTAAAATCGAGTAAAAACCTACCAAAAATTCATTCCCGTCCTCCAATCTCTCCTCGGACGACAAAAACGATTTCAAAAAAAAGCGTCGAACAGGGGATAACGATGTCAGACATTGCCAACGCCTATATTCCGCCTGCCGCCTTGACCGGCAGCATGAGAGATTTCCGCGTACCCGGCGGGGCGGACCTCCTCAGACGCACCGAAGGGTTCTTCAAGTGGCAAAATCTGCGTCGTCAAAACGGCCTCTGGCCGTTTTCTCGCGCCACCGAAGAGGGACCCAGCACGGTCTGCTGGGCACAGGACGATAGCGGCAACAAGATGCGCGGCGTCAATTTTGCCTCGCAGGACTATCTGAGCCTGTCGTCACATTCCGGAATCAAATCGACCGCCAAGGAAACCATCGAACGCTTCGGCGTGCACAGCGCCGGTTCGCCGGCCCTGGTCGGCAATACGTCCTACTCTGTCGCGCTTGAACGCAAGATCGCCGACTTCCTGAAAATGGAGGAAGTGGTGCTGTATCCGACAGGTTGGGCCGCGGGTTTCGGTGTGATCAAGGGCCTGGTCCGGTCGGCCGACCACGTGGTGATGGACATGCTGTCGCATTCCTGTCTGCAGGAGGGTGCGAACGCCGCCACCAACAACATTCATCTGTTCCGCCACCTCGATAACGAATATTGCCGGGACATCCTGACCAAAATCAGGTCGAAGGACAAAGAGAACGGCATTCTGGTCGTGACCGAGGGCCTGTTCTCCATGGACTCGGATACGCCGGATCTGGCGGCCCTTCAGGCGCTCTGTCACGAGTTCAACGCGACCCTGGTTGTCGACGTTGCGCACGATCTGGGCTGCCTCGGTGACGAAGGCCGCGGGCACATCGGCATCCAGAACATGCTCGGCAAGGTCGATATCGTCATGGGCAGCTTTTCCAAGACCTTCGCGTCCAACGGCGGCTTCGTCGCGTGCAAGAGCCGCGCCGTGAAGGAGTATCTGCGCTTCTACAGCGCGCCCGCGACCTTCTCGAACGCGCTGTCGCCGGTCCAGGCGGCAACCATTCTGAAGGCGTTCGAGATCGTCGATTCGCCGGAAGGACGCGCCCAGCGTTCGGCGTTGATGTCGAACGTTCTTAGTCTTCGTCATCAGCTGCGTGAAGCCGGCCTCGACTATTACGGCGATCCGTCTGCGATCGTTTGCGTCAAGATGGGAACGGAAGGCGTTGCCCGTCTCGTGAGCCAGCGCCTGCCGGAACTTGGACTGATCGCCAATCTCGTCGAATTCCCGGCGGTTCCCAAAGGCGCTGCGCGGATCCGGATGCAGGTGATGGCCAACCACTCGGAGCAGAATATCGCCGACGCCGTCCGGATGCTTAAAACCGCTCGGCGTCAAGCCGAATTGCAATTCGAGGACATCAATCAGCCGGCCTCCGTGGCCGCGTCGGTCGCCGCCTGAGCGCAAAAAAATCCGCCCAAAGCAAAAATGTTTTGGGCGGGTCCACTACTTAGAACTCGTTAGATTCGGCTAGTGCTCGTACACGAGCCTCGTCCTGATGGTGCCGTCAAGCGCGCGAATGTCGTCGAGAATTTCGTGGCTGTCGTGGCCGGCCAGATCCACGTCGAGCACGACATAACCTACCTCCCTGTCGGTCTCCAGATGCTGCGCGAAGATATTGATGTCGCGCTGCAGGAATACCTCGCTTAGTCGCCTGAGCATGCCAGGCACGTTGCGATGCACATGACTGAATCGCGCGCCGCGCGGACGTGCCTGCAACTGGACTTGCGGGAAATTTACGGCTCCCATCGTCGAACCGCTGCTGAGATAGTCGAGCATCTTTCGAGCCACTTCCGTTCCGATTCGATCCTGCGCCTCTTCGGTCGAACCGCCAATGTGAGGGGTCAGGATCACGTTCTGCAGGCCCTGCAGGGGACTTTGAAAGCGATCCGCGTTCGAAGACGGTTCGACCGGGAAAACATCGAGCGCGGCGCCCGCCAGATGGCCGTCGCGAAGCGACTTTGCCAGCGCATCGAGATCGACAACAGTGCCGCGGCTGTTATTTATGAGGAATGAACCCGGTCTCATCAGGTGGAGTTCGGCTTCTCCGATCATGCCGGAAGTGGCCGGTGTCTCCGGAACGTGTAGGCTGACGATGTCGCTCTGGGCCAGGAGAATCTGCAGGCTCTCGACGGGCTCGGTATTGCCGTGGCGAAGTCTGTCGGTGTGGTCGAAGAAAATGACCTTCATGCCCATCGCTTCCGCAAGCATCGAGAGCTGCGATCCGATATTGCCGTAGCCGACAATTCCGAGTGTACGACCTCGCACCTCGTGGCTGTCGGTCGCGGATTTGTCCCATCCTCCCTGGTGGGCTGCGGCAGAGCGTGGAAAGATGCGCCGAAGCAGCATCACAATCTCGCCGATCACCAGTTCCGCCACGCTGCGGGTGTTCGAGAACGGAGCGTTAAAAACCGGAATGCCGCGCTGGCGGGCAGCATCCAGATCGACCTGGTTCGTACCGACGCTGAAACATCCCACCGTGATCAATCGGTCGGCATCAGAAAAAATATCGCCGGTCAGCCGGGTTCGAGAACGAATGCCCAGCAAGTCGATTCCCTTGATGGCCTGACGCAGCGCGTTTGCCTCGAGGGCTTTTGGCAGGCGTTCGACGCTCAGATATTTCGAATTCAGGAATAGTTCGACGGCACTGTCACTCACGCCCTCAAGAAGAAGGGCGCTGACCGTCTGATCGGCTGGAGAAGGATTGGCTGGCATCGGCAATTGTCCACGCTGTCGTGAGAGTTCGCGCGCTGGGGGTTATTTTCGGCAGGTGCATAAGCCTTTCCTTAGCGCCCGTTTCCCGTGAGCCCGGATGATTGGCATCGCGGCTCCGTCCTTACGTCAAGTTCGCCGCGCTTGGCGAATGTTAGTCTCTTGCCGCCATGGACGGAAGTGGTCAATCTACACTGTTCATGACACATGGTAGCCCGGCCCCCCACGCCGTTCGGCACAAGTCACGTTGCCGCGCGATCAAAACGCGCGCGACGAAACGTAGCATTGCATTTTTGCCCGCAGAGGCAGGTCCTTTCGACACACTGGGATTTTTCAGTGCTGGGGCGCGCGCTTTCGATAGAGGCCGGCGCATGCTTGAGCTTTGGAACAACTGGTACGAGACCCTGGCCTCGGTGGAAGCGCTTGCCACCGTCGTCGTTTTTGTCGTGGTGGGTACTGCC
>Ga0210410_10003953_pt1 | contig 13062 bp, 9 predicted proteins | sample IncBWC4MmetaG_FD_161058 | JGI IMG/M metagenome (GOLD analysis project Ga0210410, IMG submission 161058) | Forest soil microbial communities from Barre Woods Harvard Forest LTER site, Petersham, Massachusetts, United States - Inc-BW-C-4-M | ecosystem: Environmental > Terrestrial > Soil >... | reverse complement strand
TGAACCTTGCAGCCGCTTCTTGTTGATCAGCTTCGGTAGGCGCTACCGGTGTCCACCGCCACCGTGGCCACCGCCACCGCCGTGAAATCCGCCGCCACCGCCGCCGCCATGGAAGCCACCGCCACCACCGCCGTGGAAGCCGCCACCGTTCCCGTTGCCGTGGAAGCCACCACCACCGCCGCCACGGAAGCCTTCACCGCCACGGAAGCCTTCACCACCGCGGTATCCGCCACCGTAGCCAGGGCGTCCATAGCCGTAGCCATAGCCATAGCCGCGACCGTACCCGTACCCATATACCGGCCGGCCGTAGAAGCCGCCGCCGCGGTAGTAGCCGCGATACCAGGGGCCGGCGCCGATAAAGATGCCGCTGTTGAACCACGCCGGGCCATAGTACCCATAAGGAGCGCAAGCATAGGGATAATAGCCGTAGTACCCATAGGGACAGATCGGAGCCGGGTAGCCGTAGCCGTAAGCCCCATACACCGGGCCACCGATCCCAATGCCAACCGAGACCTGGGCATGCGAATAGGCCGCGGCCGGGAGCAACAGGATACTGAGTACAGCGAGATACCGTAAGAAGCGCATTTTCGAAATCTCCTGATGGCAGAGCCCAGTACGCCGTCAGGCGTCAGTGACCTTGCCAGGATTCCAGACATCGTCGAGCGTCCGGACTCCTCTCTGATTGAACGTAAAAATCAGAAAAAGGTTGTGTTGAAACCGAGACTCTGGCAAGCTGGTTGCAACCTCTCGACTCACCTAACTGATGACAACCCTCTATTTAGAGGCTATTTTCCACATGAAACCAGTGACCGGTTCATAGAAAATAGGAAAAGAAATGGTACGAAAAGGGTAAAATATTCCCACCTGTGCAAAGATTTTACTTGAATACTGCAATATTTAGCACCTCGAACGGCGCTCTAGCTTTGGCTCTGTAATTGCAATACTACCTAGCATTCGTCCCAAGCATGGCGAGTCGAACAGAGATTTGTACCTCCAGGTGAATCGAATGCGACGTCTGACCTATTTACTGCTTCTGGTATTGTTTGTGAGCATCTCGGCGACGTGTGTCAATGCGTCTACGGACTGTGAACGATGGTATGCAGCGTATCGAAGCGAGCTGGCACATTCGCGGAACCTGCAGCGTATCGCGGCCGCCAAGCGTCGCGCCAAACTGTATGCCCAGCGGAAGATGTCCCAGATTCAACCGAAGCCAAAGGTCGTTCTCGCCAAGAGTCCACGGATGACCCGCAAACAGACGCTCCACCACTTCAATCTGGCCTGCGGTGTCCTGCCGGAAGAATCAGTCGACGAGCCGAACATTGCAGAGGAGGAAACCGTACCCTTCACCGAGCACCCGCTGAACGACGGAGTTGACCTCCTGCCCGCGGGCTTCGGCGACATGATCGCACAGGACGACGTTCCTCCCCCACCTTTCACCGAGGGAGGCTCACCCGACTCCCCATCCGGCGGAGGACCGCCAATCTATACGCCGCCCTATACCGGAGGAATAACCCCTCCCGGCGGCGGCACTCCCGGAGGCGGAACGACTGTACCGCCCACCACTCCAGTCACCCCAGACGTGCCAGAGCCAGCCAGCTTCGTCTTGTTGCTCACCGGAATGGCCGGTGTGGCAGGTGCAGTTCGGCGCAGAGTCAAAGCCTGATCAATTCTTCAACCACTCGCGACCGGTCAGCCGGTATCTGGATGGCGTAGCCGATCAGAAGAATCACCGGAGCCGGACCAACTCCCTCATCGTCAAGCTCAGCAAGTGTAGTGGCATACACCTGCTCATCGGGCGCGGTCGCCTTGCTGATCGCGACGCACGGTGTTGCAGCGTGTATACCGGACGCAATCAGGTCTTCGGCCAGAGCGCGAAACTTTCGCCCCGGCATGTAGATCACCAGCGTCGCGTCTTCAGGAAACGCCCCCGTCCACTTCGGAGTGAGCTCCAGCTTTCCCGCCGCATGGTGCGCCGTGGCAAGAATCAACTTTGACGCAGCGCTGCGATCCGTCAACGGCGTCTTCAGTCTCGCCGCTGCCGCGAACGCTGTCGTAATTCCGGGAACGATCTCAAAGGGAATATTGCCGCCACGCAGCGCGGCGATCTCTTCTCCCGCACGGCCGAAGATCAACGGATCGCCCGACTTCAGCCGTAGAACTGATCGCCCTGCCCGCGCCGCATCGAGCATCAGGACATGAATCTCAGCCTGCGTAATGCGAGGCTGCCCGCAGCGTTTGCCCACTGGCGTAATCTCCGCCCCTGCATGCGCCAGCGCAAGGATCTCCTCCGAGACCAGATCGTCGGGAAGGATCACATCGGCGGTCTCAAGAAGCCGCAGAACGCGGAGCGTCAGCAGACTGGGATCTCCCGGCCCCGCTCCCGCAAGGTAGACCACCCCGGGCTCAGCAGCGCCGTTCACGACTTCTTCTCCGGCAATGGATTTGTCGGTAACGGATTTGTCAGGGCATGTTGACGGGCCAGCACGCGCGAGGGGCACGCCTCATACCCGCAGACCTCACGCTGAGCCAGCTGGTGGAGCAGCCACTTCCGCTCGTCATTCAGCGGCTCCTTCTGTGTGACCTCGCGACGAAGATTGCCCAGGTCCGTCAGCCAGTCGCCGGCGTCGAGCGGCAACTGCGCGTTGATCTCCTTACGTAACCTCTGGGCGAGTGCAGGGCTCGCTCCGGCGGTAGAGATAGCGATCTGAAGGTCCCCCCGCCGCACCACCGAAGGAAAATAAAAATCACAAAACGGCGGATCATCCACCGCGTTGCAGAGAACATTTTTCTCCGTGGCTTCCTTGTAGACAGCACGGTTGACAGCAGGATTATTTGTCGCTGCAACAACTAGAAAGTGTCCCGTCAGATCGCCTTCAGCATACTCACGCTGCAGCCATTCAACCTCACCCGCAGCAGCCAGATCGGCGATGCGCTGACGCGCTTCGGGCGCAATCACCGTCACCCTGGCATGAGCCGCCTGCAGCGATTCGATCTTCGACTCAGCCAGATTGCCTGCACCAATGACGATGCAAGGGCGCGCTGCAATCTTCAGGAAGATGGGAAAGAGGTCCATATACTACTTTACTACTCCCTACTACTCCACTGGAGCGTGTCGGCCCGCGCCAACCGGTGGCGCATCCCGCTCAACCGGATCAACGATAGTCCCGGCAAGCTGTGCGCGAAGACTATCGTCATCCGTGCGTGCGAAGTAAGCCCTCAGGTCCTCGTCAGGCTCGCGTGCATCGAGATAGCCGCGCAGCAACCGCTCAATCGCGTCGGGAACCTCGTCAGCCGCAGCCCGGTAACCCAAGGGGCGAGCGGTCCGAGCGAATTTGCCGACTGCTCCTCCAACACAGAAGTAGAAGGCGTCGACCATCTGCCCATTCTTCTTGATCTTCTTACCTTCGAGCCCGATGTCGGCGATCCAGTGTTGTCCACAGCTGTTCGTGCAGCCAGTTACATGAAGTTTGATCTGCTGATCAAAACCTGGAAGGCGCTCCTCCATCTCACTGACGAGCCATTTGGAGAACCTCTTGGTCTCGGCGATGGCCAGCTTGCAGAACTCAGTGCCGGTGCAGGCAATCGCCCCACGCCAGAATGCCGAGACATCGACCTGGAAACCAAGCGTGTTGAGCGCAACTACAAGGTCCGCGGTCTTCGCGTTGGGCACATTCACCACAATGATGTTCTGCATGATCGTAGTACGCAGCTCGCCGTTGCCGTACCGCTCCGCTAACTCGGCCAATTGAATCAGCTGGTCACCCGAAACACGCCCGCGAAGGACGCTCGCCCCGACCGACGACAGACCAGCTTGACGTTGCGGTGCAATGCCGATGTGGTCGCGGTAAACGTCGTCTGGCACGACATCTTCCGAGACAGGGTTTGGATCCAGTTTGTAGCCAAGCTTCGCTTCCAAGGCTTCGAGGAAGGATTCCGCGGTCCAGCCAAACCGCATAAAGAGATACTTGATGCGCGCCCGCGTGCGATTCTCGCGAAGCTCCTGCTGCTCGCGGAAGATCTCCGTCGTAGCATGAACCGCCGCATAAGCCTGATCCTGCCGGATAAACGCAGGGATGCGCACTGCCAGGTGAGGTTCGGTAGAAAGTCCACCGCCAACCCGCAGCGTATAGCCAATCTCTTCTCTACCATCGATAGTGCGTTTGATCGCAGTCAGCGCAACATCGTTGATCTCGGGGTACGAGCACCACAGCGGGCAGCCTGTAACGGAGATCTTGAACTTCCTCGGCAGGTTGTAGAACTCCGGGTTCGCCGTCAGCTTATGCGCGATCTCCACCGCCAGCGGCGAAGCGTCGATAATCTCATGGCCGTCGAGTCCCGCCAGTGGGCAGCCCGTTACATTGCGAACCACATCGCCGCAGGCTCCCTTCGGACTAAGCCCTACCGCCGTCAACGCATCGACCACCTCCGGAAGCGATTCGATCGTCAGCCAGTGCAACTGGATGTTCTGACGGGTAGTGATATCGGCAAGGTTCCGCGCATATTTCTTAGTCAGTTCTCCGATCACCCGCAACTGCGCGCTGGTAAGAATTCCGTTCGGCAGACCGATACGCATCATGAAGAACTCGGTAGCTTTACCTTCGCCGCCAACACCCCCCGTAGCCCCAACCCCATCGCCTTGCGTATAGATGCCCCACCACTTGAAATAGGTACCGGCCCACTCCGGCAGCACGCTATCGCGGCCCTCCCTGGCGAACTGGCGAACTTCGTCCCAGGCCTCCCAGGGATTTTTGGCGGCCTTCAACCGTTCGGACTTCTGGGCCTTTGTCTCTTTCACCACGGCTGCGACGGGAGCGCTCATTCTGGGATCCTTATTTGTACGAGAGTTAAAAAGAAAGACCCACTGGGTAAGTGGGTGCGGGTGGCTTCTGAAAGATTCGGAACTTAGTCGGTAAGTCTCCGATTCAGGCATAGGCAACGGCGCACACAGTCGCAACAACACATGCAACAGGCAGCGCAACGACATGCCATAGAACCAACCATCCTTCAAGGGTAGTTGTGATAGGGCCAAACGTCAAGGTGCGAATGCTGGTTCTCCACCAAACCTTCTGCAATCAACGTGGCTAATCCGCCTCGGCGAGGGAGAACTTGTGCCGCACATCCGACCCGCGAACCCAGAAGATGACGTCCTCGGCGATGTTGGTGGCATGGTCTGCCGCCCGTTCCAGATTGCGCGAGATGATAATGGCGTTCAACGCCTGCCCGCTGACCACAGGATGCTGCTGCATCACCTCGACCAATTCCGCCTGTACATCGCGGTTCATATCGTCGATCTCGTCATCCATGGCAAGCACGGACTCGGCCAGCTTAGCATCCGCCTCCAGAAGCGACTGGATCGCGCGCCGAATCATAACCCCAACCTTTTCCCCCATATCCGGAATATCGATCGGCAGGGAGATCTTCGGCGAGTCATGCAGGAATTGCGTGCGCGAGGCGATATTGGTCGCCTGATCGCCAATCCGCTCCAGGTCGCCATTGATCTTGATCACCGACAAGATAAAGCGCAGGTCGATTGCCATCGGCTGCTCTTTCGCCAACAGGTCATACGCCATCTCGTCCACATCACGCTCAGCCGCGTTGATCGCCGCTTCGATCTCCTTCACATGTTCGCAAAGGCTCATGTCCCCCGTGAGATACGCCTCCAGGGACAAGGAAAGGGCCTGCTGCGAAAGCGCTGCCATGGCTAGCAGTTTGTCTTTGAGCGCAGCGAGTTGTTGTTGAAAATTAATGCGGGGCATGGGGAGCACCTCTGAGAAACCGTCTCTCTATTGTGACGTATAGAAAGCGAAGAGAGCATGAATATTGTGGCCGCGAGGTGCGCGATTGGTACATATTTTGGCGATTCGAGAGGCTATCTATAGAGCAGATAGCCCTGGCGCCGCTCCTCGAAGGCCGCGAGGTCGGTCTTCCACCCCTCCGCAATCTTCCGAGGATCTTCCTGATTTTCGAGCGCCCTCATCGTATCCGCGTTCGCAATCAAACGCTCAGCCTTTGCCATCGCGAAATCCGGATAAAGATGATGCAGTGCGCTAATCAACTCAATTCCCAGTTCAGGGGAATCGAGCGCACTCCTGTCCGTCACCGTAAATGAGATTCCCGGAAGCGTCTTCCCATGGAACGGAAAGCGGTTCGTATCCTCTGTTACTGAAAAACTCGCAGGCGCAAAACGAATTCCCGGAATATTCCGCGCCGTCAGATAAGCCACCAATTGCGCCGAATCGATATACGGAGCGCCGATATGCAGAAACGGCATCTCCGTTCCACGCCCCACCGAAACATTCGTCGACTGCAGCAACTCCACCCCCGGATACACGACGTTTGCCGCCGCGCTGCGAAGGTTCGGGCTCGGATTGATCCACTTCAACCCCGTGTCGTCAAAGTACTGCGGGCGCACCCAGTTCCGCATCGCAACCACCGTAAGCTGCGCACGAATTGGGACACGGACATTCGGGGAAGTGCCGCTCGCCAGCCGCCGTTCGCTGTTGAAGTAAAGAGCAAGCTCGCCAAGCGTCATGCCCTCGCGAATCGGCAGCGGCATATAGTCCGTGTACGACTCAATGCCATTGTCCGACACCGGACCCTGTACTGCCACTCCGCCAATCGGATTAGGCCGGTCCAGCACTATGATCTCGATGTGTGCCTTCGCTGCAGCCTCGAGAAAATATCCCACCACTGTCTGGTACGTATAGAACCGGACCCCGGCATCCTGCAGGTCGATCACAACCGCATCAAGGGTTTTCAACGACTCCATGCTCGGCCGTCGCTGTTCGTCCTTTGCTCCATAGAGGCTCACCACCGGAAGGTGCGTGGCCGCATCCACTTCATTCCCAATCTTCGTCGTGTCCTTCACCCCAAAGAGCCCGTGCTCCGGCGAAAAAAGAGTCTTCACCTCCACCTCAGGAATGCTGTGCATCAGAACGTCAATCGTGCGCCGCCCCTCACGATCCACTCCCGTCTGGTTCGTCATTACACCCAGACGAAGATGTCCGCTGTGCCTGCCAGCGGCGTCCCGCAGCGTACTGAACTGCGTCGCCTCCAGAACATCAATCCCGGTAAGCGTCTGTGCCTCTGCAATTGCAGATCCTCCTTGGTCATAAAGGTGAAGCGCCCGTGCCGCGGCCGTTGCCACAGCTTCCCGCAATGGCGAAATAGGCGAAGCTCCACGCGGATGAACTGAATTCGCGAGAATCACCACAAAAGTGTCGCTATTCGGATCCATCCACAAAGACGTGCCGGTAAATCCCGTATGCCCAAAACTCCCAATCGGAAACACCGCACCCCGAGGCCGCGAAAACGCCGTATTAATGTCCCACCCAAACCCCCGCGCCGCAATACCCGTCGTCGCCTTTCCATCCTGCACAAAGATCGTCGCCCCGCCGGCTGCCGTTGCAGGCTGCTCCGGTCGCACCATCATCTTCAACGTCGACTGCTTCAGCGGAAACGGCCCCGTGTCATGCAGCAGTTTATCCAGCAGCGCCTGCGCATACTTGCTCACATCGTCCGCGGTAGAGAACACGCCCGCGTGGCCTGCGACCCCACCCATCCGCCGGGTCGTCGGATCATGCACCCTCCCCCGCAGCAGCTCGTCGAAGCGTGGGTTCGTCTCCTTTGTCCCTTGGTCATCATGCTGCGTCGGCGCGGCATTGGGAATCCATTCCTGATGGTTCCAGCTATTAGTAAGCAATTTCCCGGACAAGATATCGAGACCACATAACTCAGTAATGGGCGCGCCTTTGTCACCGGTCCACGGTTGCTTCCCAACGCTGATCCCGCAGTCGTTCCCGAACGGCAGGTAGCGTGTGTGCGCCATTCCGAGCGGCCTGAAGATAAGCTCCTGCGCATACACATCTAGCCGCTGTCCACTCACCTTCTCCACCAGCGCCCCCAGCGTGATGTAGTTGATATCCGAATAAACAAACTTCGTCCCCGGCACGCTATCCAGCGAAGACTCCATCGCCCGCCGAATCCCTTCCGCCTTATCCGGCTTCGCCAACCCCCACGCATCCTTCAGATTCACATCCGGCGGCAGTCCCGAGTAGTGCGTCAGCAACTCCCGCACTGTCACCTTGTCCTTTCCGTTCACCCCAAACTCCGGCAGATACTTCACCACCGGAGCATCCACATCCACCTTGCCCGCCTCCACCAACTGCATGACCGCGGTTGCCGTCGCCAGACACTTCGTCAGCGAAGCCATGTCGAAGATCGTATCCACCGTCATCGGCTCCGCAGGCGACGGCTTCCCCTCCAACTCCGGCTCCCCCGCATACTTCCTTACCCCATACGCCTGTTCGAAGACCGTCTTTCCGTCGTGGTTGACGAGTACGACCGCTCCCGGCAGCTTCTTCGCCGCGATGGCCTGCTCCACCAGCGTCGTGATGGAGCCGAAATCGTACTGCTCTCCAGAAGCCACTCGGACTTGAGCTGGAGAAGAGGCAGGTTCCTGCGCTACACAACGGGAAGCCAGCAGAAATGGAATAGACAGCGCAATGGCAAGACCAACGGCTTGTGCAGTCGCCTTTTCTCGGCTCTTACTTCGCGGCAACAAGAGACTCGCCACTGTGCCCACACCAAACGTAACGATCGAGCCAATCAGCACGTACCAGGTAAACGCGATATGCGGAATCGTGACCGGGCCAAGCACAATCGGGTTGGGATCGAGCCACAGCAGAAGATTCAACGCAAACCCGCAGATCATGCCCACGATTGCTCCCCCCTGCGTCGCATACCGGGTCAACGTACCCAGCAGAAATACTCCCAGCAACGCCCCATACGCAACCGAAGCGATCGAAAGCCCGACCTCGACAACATGCCCCTTGCCTCCCGCGAAGACACTGTAAACAGCCACCCCAAACAGGACCAGCGCCCAGACGACCGTGCTCGACCGCGAGATCATCATGCGTTCGCGGTCATCCGCCGCCGGCCGCCAGTGCATATAAAAATCCACCACCGTAGTAGACGAAAGGGAATTCAAAGCCGCACTCAGGTTCGACATCGCTGCCGCAAGAATCGCCGCTACTAACAGTCCAGCAACCCCAACCGGCATCTCACGCACAATGAACGTCGGAAAGATCCTGTCAGCCGAAGCGAAAGCCGTAGGATGAAGCCCATAAAAAACATAAAGCCCCACTCCGATGAGAAGAAAAAGCGTGAACTGCAAAAAGATCACGCCACCACTTGAAAGCAGCGCCAGCCGCGACTCCCGCAGATTCCGCGCCGCCAGCATCCGCTGCACCATCAACTGATCCGTACCATGCGAAGCCATCGTCAAAAACGTTCCCCCCAGAACCCCAGCCCAGAACGTGTAGCTCTGCGTCAGGTTCGGCGCAAAATTGAACAACTGGAACTTGCCCGCAGCCGCAGCGACCTCATGAATCTGCGGCCATCCCCCCGGAATATGCGCGCCCAGCGTATAGATCGCCACGAAAGTTCCGCCAATATAGATCGCCATCTGCACAACATCCGTCCAGATCACCGCGGCCATCCCGCCTTCAAACGTGTAAAGAAGAGTCAGCGCCGAAATAATCCCGATCGACAACACATCGCCCGTGCCGATCGCGATACCCACCACAATGCTCACCGCAAACACCCGCACTCCCTCCGCAGCAGCACGCGTCAGCAGAAACAATCCCGCAGTTACCTTATGCAGCGTACGGCCGAAGCGTTGATCGATCAGCTGATACGCGGTCAGCATCTGGCCCTGAAAATACTTTGGCAGGAAGATTAAAGCCACCACAATCCGGCCCAGCATATAGCCGATGACGATCTGCAGAAATCCGAAGTCTCCCGCGAACGCCACGCCAGGGATGCTAATGATCGTCAGCGTGCTGGTCTCCGCCGAGACAATCGACAGCGCAATCGCCCACCACGGAATCGTCTGGTCAGCTAAAAAGTAGCTCCGCAACGACCGCGCATTCGAATCTTTGCCGCTTCGAAAGCGCAGGCCAAACAGCGTGATACCGATCAGGTAGACAACGATCAGCGCCAGATCGAAAGGACGAAGACGCGTTGGAAGTGCGGCAGCAATCATTCGAGCCAGTGTATAGCGACTGCAGGCGGCCATGCTGCCTAAACCCACGAATCAGCGCCCAGAAGTAAACCTCCATCGGACGCCCTGACATATCATGTTTTGTGATGAGTCTTTTTCTGGCGATCGACGCAGGCGGTACAAAGACAAGATGCCTCCTGGCAGATGAAAGCGAGGTCCTCGGGCGAGCCACCACAGGCAGCGTCAAGTTGATGCGTGTCGGGGAAGCCGAGGCCTCCACACGGCTGCGAGCCATGTTGACGGAAGTTTCGCTCGCGGCAGGCGTTAGTCTCGGCGACGTCACCCAAACCTGCATCGGCCTCGCCGGCGTCACTATCGATGCTGTCCGCGAATGGGCCGAGCGTGAAATCCGAGATGTAGTGGGCGGCACTCTTCTGCTCGCCGGCGACGAGGAGATAGCCCTGGACGGCGCCTTTCGCGGAGGTCCGGGAATTCTCATCATCGCCGGCACAGGCTCCAATGTTCTGGGCCGCGCCGCGGATGGAGAGATGTATCACGCCGGCGGCTGGGGTCCCGCGCTCGGTGATGAGGGCTCAGGTTTCTGGATAGGACAGGAGGCCTTGCGCGCCGGCTTCTGGGCCAAAGATCGCGGCGTCGCCACCAACCTGCTTACAGAAATCGGAGAGTTCTGGGGAGCGAAATCTCTCGGCGAGATCGTCGAAATGGCCAACGCACGCCCCGGTCCCGACTTTCCAGCGCTCGCTCCCATCGTCGTTCGCTGTGCTGAGGCCGGCGATGAACTCGCGGCTGCAGTGCTTGAGCGTGCCGGTGTCGAGTTGGCCGAACAGGTGGCCCTCGTCGCACTAAAGATGCAGGAGTCCGGCCGCCAGCCCAAGATCGAAGCAGCCTACACAGGAAGCGTGCTCGAACACATCTCGCCGGTCCGCTCAGCCATGGTCAAGGCATTGAAGGCCTCCTCGCCCAGCGTAAACGTCGTGGAAGGTGCGGTCGATTCGCTCGAAGGAGCGCTATGGCGCGCACGGGAAGCAGGGAAGTCAACAGCGTGACGGCAAACAGACGAGCCAATGATCAACCTGCCTGCCATTCAAATACCGCGAACGAATCCCGCCTCAAGCTTGCCTGCATCTATCTCCGCAGCTCGAAGCGCCAGCCCTCTGGCAACCGAAGTAAACTCATTGCCGGTCCGCACCCGTGACGCGGTAAAGCGCGCTTCAAAGATACGCCGCACAGCAGGCACAAAACTAGTTCCTCCAGTCAGAAACACGCGATCCACCTCGTGAGGAGCAATCTTACTTGCGACAAGCAACCCATCGACACACCGCTCGATCGACCGCAGTTCATCAGCGATCCATCGTTCGAAGTCGGCGCGGCTGACAGTAGCAACAATATCCATGCTCCCATCACGAAACCGGAACTCGGCAGATTCACTGTGCGATAGTTCGACCTTCACCCGCTGCACCGCCTGGTGCAGCTGATACCCAAGATCTTCCTCAATCAGATTGATCAACGCCGCAATCTTCTGCGGCTCCTGGGCCCGGGCGCGAGCGCTCTTCAGTATCTCCGCCACATTGCGCGTCTTCAGAAACGATAGATAGTGCCAGCGCTCAAGATTTGCGTAGATCCACGCCGGCACCGCGGGAATAATGCTTGCTGGACGATCAGCCGCCTGGGCATACGATCGTTCAAAGCTGTCCGAGCCCAGCGCGGGAGACACCAGCTTGCGGACGATGCGTGCGTCGAAGCTGTCACCCGCAAGCCCAAGACCGCTGTTGCCAAGAAGGTCCTTCGCTGTACGGCCGCGCCCACGTACACCAGGACCGACATGCAGCAACGAAAAATCGCTCGTCCCACCGCCAAAGTCGCCAATCAGGATCAACTCATCATGGTCGAGCGTCGACTCATACGCATAAGCCGCCGCAATCGGCTCCATCTCGAACGACACAGATTCGAATCCCGCGTGCAGAAACGCTTTCCTCAACCGCTCCACGGCAAAATCATCGTCCTCGGAGTTCTCGGCCCCGACGAAGCGAACCGGACGCCCAACCGTGGCATGTCGAATCGGCTGATCGAACTGCCGCTCTGCACTCAGGCGCAGATCGGTCAGGATGCGCGAGATCAGGTCTTCAACACTGTAGCGACGGCCGAACACCTCAGTGCCCGTCAGCGTGCGGCTCGTAAGGTACGACTTCAACGACTGGATCAACCGCCCTTTGTGCTCAGCCTGAAGATAATGCTCGATCGCCGACGGCCCCGTGAAACTTTTGATCTGCGTGCGTCCTGCGTGCTTCCGTTGTTCGAGATAAAGCACCGACCGGAACGATTCCGTAATCCCCGTCGCCATCGGAAACGAAACGAGTTCAACCGCGCCGTCGGGCCGCGCGAGGGCGATGGAGCTGTTCGTAGTGCCGAAGTCAATTCCGATCGAGGGGCCGGTGGAGTGCGTCGAAGACATGGTTCTTTAGATTGCCAGATTTTTCGCTTCAGGTGAAACGCAACCCCGAAACCCTCAACGCGTCGAAGCAGGAACCGGCGGAGCCGGCAACGGTAAGCCCAGCTCAGCGGCCGGCGGAAGGGTACGGGTATCGGCCCACTGCCGTTGTGCACTGCGCAGCTTATCGCTCCGCGCCTCCCACAGACCGATGGTGTAGTCATAATGCTCCAGCACAGGCCGCAACCCATACGCGCGATTGGACCGGTACCACGCCTGCTCATACAGATCGCGCAGCAGCGAATAGGTATTGATGTAGTCCTGAATCCGCCCGTTGACGCCGTTGATATTCGAGAGCTCGCGGCTCACATCCATGCGCTGCTTCTTGTCTTTGGTGTTCTGCATCGCATAGGCCCGCTCATACCCCTCCGTAATCTCGTCCGCGAGCTGAAACTTCAACCCGATAAAGTCCATACGCCGCGCCCCCAGTTCAAGCGCATCGATCGCCGCAGTCTCCCGCAACGCCGTAGGCGCAGACGGATACGACTGCGCCGGATTGTAGACCCCTGAGTTCGCGGCAACAGGCGGCGGCCCCGGCGCAGCCGCCCGG
>Ga0210410_10003952_pt1 | contig 13067 bp, 11 predicted proteins | sample IncBWC4MmetaG_FD_161058 | JGI IMG/M metagenome (GOLD analysis project Ga0210410, IMG submission 161058) | Forest soil microbial communities from Barre Woods Harvard Forest LTER site, Petersham, Massachusetts, United States - Inc-BW-C-4-M | ecosystem: Environmental > Terrestrial > Soil >... | reverse complement strand
CCGTCGCGGACGGAGCGCGAGTGATTCAACAGCAGGGCGACGCGGGGCTGGACAATACATCGAAATTTCTTGGGAACCGGCTGGCCCACAACTCCTCCATCTGGACGTTCGCCATCGAGCACAGCGGCGAGCACTACGGCCAGCTTGTGGTCTACTATCGCGCGAACAACCTGGTGCCGCCGGACTCGCGGCGGGATCAGGCGCAGGAGTCGCAACAGCCAGCTCCAAGTGTGGTTGATCTGAAGGCGGCTGACGGAACCATCCTGAAGGCAACCTACTTTGCCGCGGCCAAGCCGAGCCCTGGTGTGTTGCTGCTGCATCAGAGCAACCGGACACGTAAAGCCTGGGATGATCTCGCCACACAACTAGCGGCGGCTGGAATCAACACGCTTACGCTCGATATGCGCGGATTTGGCGAAAGCGGCGGCACGCCTTCTGCCAAGCTGACGGACGCGGAGAGGGCAAAGGTACGCGCGATGCGGCTTGGCGACATTGACACAGCGTTTCAATATTTGGTTTCGCAGCCAGGCGTCAAGCGCGATGTCGTCGGCGTGGGAGGAGCCGGGGAATTCGGCGTTGGCTATTCCGTCGGAATAGCGCGTCAACATTTTGCTGAGGTGAAATCGCTGGTATTGCTGTCAGGAGAGACCCTACAAGACGGCCTGCAATTCCTGCGGCAGGCGTCACAACTGCCCGGACTGTTCGTCGTGGCCGACGACGACGAATACCCTCCCACGGTCGAGGCGATGGAATGGCTCTACATCAACTCCTCCAGCCCGGGGAAGAAGTTCGTGCACTATTCGGCTGCACAAGACGCTCCCTGGATATGGTATGAAACCAGCGATGCCAGCCAAGTTCCCGCCAACGGTGGCCACGGAACCGACATGTTCAAGCCCCATCCCGAGCTGCCCGGCATCATTGTGGATTGGTTTGTAACCACGCTGATTAAGACGCCGGGTCACGCGCCAGCGGACGCCTTGGCAACTGCGGCAATCCTCAATCAACTCTGGATGTCCGAAGGAGTCGCGCGCGTCACGCAGCAACTGATGGAAGCCCGGCGAAAGGATCCTCAGGCGCAGTTGTTCCCGGAAATCAACGTCGACATCATAGGCGAAGACCATGTGCGCGAAGGCGAGTCGGAAAGGAATGCTGGCCGGCTGCGCGAGGCCAAGATGGAGATAGACACAGCGGTTGAGATTTTCAAGCTCAACCTCCTGGCGTATCCGGACTCTGCGGACGCGCACTATAACCTGGCCGATGCGTATTTGAAAAATGGACAGAAAGACCTGGCACGTCAGTACGCGGAAAAGGCGCTGGCCATGATTGATTCTCACAAAGCGCCTCTGTCGTCGTGGTCCGATACCGAGCAGCGGCGCGCCGAGATTCGTAGTGGCGTGCAGGACACACTCAAAGAGCTAAATGCGGCCCATTGATTTTGATAAGTGTGTGATTCGATTTACAAGCCTGGTGCTTGAAATTCCAATCTTTTGGCGCAACGAGCCTTATTAAATTGAGGGAATCAATCGAATGAAGCTAAATCGAATCTTCTTGTCGCTGGTCGCATCGCTTTTCACCCTGTTTTCAAGTGGGCACGTCGCCGCTCAAGCCCCGGCTCCCGTCACACTAGTCAAAGCTGGCCGGTTACTCGATCCACGAACCGGGAATGTGCTTTCACCCGCAGCGGTGCTGATTGAAAACGGAAAGATCAAAGAGGTTGGTTCTCCTTCTCAGCTGCAAGCTCACGCGCCGGCTGACGTCAAGATCATCGATCTGGGCAGCGCGACCCTGCTGCCCGGTCTGATTGACGGTCACACGCACTTGCTTCTCGACGTAATCGTGCCGCCGGAAGCCGAGCGCGCGCGTCATTCCAACGGCGACTTTGCCCCCGCTATGTTGTTGGCAATCGTTGAGTCGCCGATCAAACGCGCATTCCTGGGTTCGCAACTGGCGCGAGAGGATCTAGAGAGTGGCTTCACGACTGTGCGCAATCTCGGACATTCCGGCATTGATGGCGACACTGAGCTGCGGGACGCGATCAATGCTGGCCGCGTCTCCGGTCCCAGAATTGTGGCCTCCGGGCGCAAACTTATTTCGTCGGGCTCCTATGTCCAGAGTCTCAACCCCGCGATTGCTGAGGCCATCGTGCAACAGGAATTCCTGCGGATTGAAAGCCCCGACGGCGCGCGCCAGGCGGTGCGGGCCAATATTTTCTACAATGTCGACGTCGTCAAAGTTACAGTCGAGGACAACATCACGCAGGCGGAAATGACGGCGATCGTCGAAGAAGCTCACCGCCAGCACCTGAGGGTTGCCGCTCATGCCGCCAGCACCGGCAGCATTCAAACGGCGATCGATGCGGGCGCGGACTCCATCGAACACGGCAACGATGTAACCGACGAGCAACTGAAGATGATGCGCGACAAGGGAATCTTCTTCGACATAACGCCAACATTCTGGGGCGGGTTTTTTACAAAGATTGCTGAGCCGAGTATCGTGATGTCCCCCGCGTTGAAGTCTACGCTGGCCGCCTCCGATGAACGCGGCAGGCAGAGGCACGCCACCTTCACTCAGCGTATCTTGAAGTCGGGAGTGAAGTTTGCCGCCGGATCGGATATGTGCTGGTTCTACCCAGGAAAAACGCGTGGCCAAGCCTCGGCGACAATGTTTGCCCATTTGCATGACGCCGGTATGCCGCCGCTCGACATCCTTCGTGCGGTCACGACAAACGCGGCAGAATTGTTGGGCTGGCAGGACCGCGTGGGCGCGGTTGAGCCCGGCAAATTCGCGGATCTCATCGCCGTCTCCAAAGATCCGATCGCGGACATTGCCGAGCTAGAGCGCGTGCGCTTCGTGATGAAGGACGGCCAAGTGATCAAGAATGGTCTTACCTCGCATTGAGACTAGAGCGTCTACTCGCAGGACTACCCTGTTTATCGGAGGCTTGCCACGAAGACCTGCGCCTCGTTCAAGCTATAGCCGTACAATTTACTGGCAACGTACACAGCCGTAATCGTTTCTCCTCTTTGATCCAAGTCTCGTAACCGCTTTTGCTGTTCTTCCCGGTTTAGAGTCTCAAGAAATCGGAGATCTTGCGTCACGACAATTGGCGGCGTGACCCTTGTATAAGGACTCAGGGCGTTCAGGAAGTTCTTAGCCCCGGGTACGGCCGACCATTCAATTTGCAAGAACGGCGGAGACGCCATTCGGACGAGATGGTGGTTATACAAAGTCGACGTATATCCGTACCAAGTCTTCTCTCTAGGGGCCGGGCTGCGTGATTCTGCAGTCAGGGCCTTCGACAAGGGTTCCATGTCTCCTGCCAATTCAAGCTCGACCATCTTAAACCTACGTTCCGTCGGCCCGTCCTGAGCGAGAATTTTGAAACGCTCAAGTACCCTGCGTACTGAGCAAATATCCTGATAAGGAATGAAAATCACAGTAGGGTCTTCTGTCGGCAGATCGTAATTCAAGTAGGAGCGGTATTGAATGAACAAACCTTCGCTTGTCATCCGCACCAGCCAATTCGACGGGCGTAAACGAGCAAAGAAAAACCTGCGCAGCAGTACAAGGCCAAGAAAAAGCAATCCAGCGATATAGTAGGCGAGATAATAGCCCGAACGCGTTCGGCCTTCCCAGTTCACAATCAGCAGTGCAGCGCCTATCCCAAGGACAATCACAGCTACGAGCCCTGCGCGTGTTGGGGAGGACCGAAACACACGGTCTTGGTCAGCAGTCTCGACCTCAGCTAAGCGAAGAAATTGCATCACAGAATCTTACCTTCTGAATGTGGGGTTCGCTAGAGGTGATGGGTGCCTTGGCGCAAGATATCAGCGCTCCTCCGGATGCAGTCGTAGGTGTCCCTCACGTCCATCTTCCAATGTGCGTGATCACGATGTACTTCCAACCCACTAGGTCGCCGTAGCGAGCGAAAACTACTACGCTATCCCGGTTGTCCCGGCCGATTGAACCCCAGTGCGCTAATAGTTCCATGTTGCGCATCGACATGAAAATTCCGAAAGCTAACGTAATCGTGGCCGCTCGTAATGACTGAGAGGGCGAGCATCGTTGGGAATACCACTACCGAAAAAACGGTGTAGGTCGCCCTAGCGGTCAAGTCGTCAGATGGCGTGCCATGGCGAACGAGTCTGTAGCTAATGGTTTGCCCTCCCTCTGCGATATACCTCACCTTCGATTCGATCTCGGAAAACCTTTGTTCTGCCATTTAACAATGACGCGACAATATTCCAGACCGGAGTTGTGTAAACGAATCGATTATGAATGTCTTCATTCGGTCGAGCCCTAAATTTTGGCCAGAATGGCCTTCTTAATCCGTCTGATTCTGACTTCGTCGCGCTTGTAGAAGGTCCACTTCTTGATTCGCTTGGGACGAGTCAGGCCGGCCTGGCACAGAATCTTCATGTGTTCGCTCGTTGTTGGCTGACTCACGTGCAGCTTGCGTGCTATCAAAACGCCACAAACCCCATCTTTCACCAAATCGCCGTCAACTTGCGGAGGGAAATGCTTAATCGGGTCTTTGAGCCACTCCAGAATCTGTAGTCGGCGATCGTTCGCGAGAGCCCGGATTGCGAGAGTCGATATCATTAGACGATTAGTAAAGTAACTAAGTATGATAACACGCCTTCAGGAGAATCGGGCTCGAATGGTGCGCGTCTGGCGCGCTGACGATCTGCCGGCGCAGATCGATCGGATTGCGAGCTTCGGACTGTGCAGAGATGTCATAGTGCCTCGCTCGATTCTTGAGCGACGTGCTCCATTCGCGGCTTCGCAATCGCGAGATAGTCCTCAGTTCTCAGCGCTATTGAGCGATCGAGCCGAGCCGCGTTGAAGAACAGGTGATCCACTTCGCCGAGTGACGGGTCGACTATCAGTTCCAATTGCGGGTTTATTGCGAACGGCAAGATCGTCCCGACGGAACTGCCAGCCAGTCGCTCCGCGATCTCTGTTGATGCAAATGAGACATAAGTTGCCCGGAAAAGAGCTTTCACGACGCCCAAATCCACGCGGCGGTCGCCCGGCACTACGGCGAGGACATACTTCGTCGTTTTCTTGCCTAACTTGATCATCAGGATCATGCACTTCGCTGCCTGCCCTGGATCGTGTCCCCGCATCGGACTCACGATTTCGGTTCTTCCTTCGGGAGCGTGATCAATCAGCCGGTAGCGCGCTCCGCATTCATCGAGGAGCCTGATCAATTGTGCGTATGTATCTTCGGCCATGACAATCTCCCTGTGCGGCTACGTGTGCAGCGTACTGATGGTATCAGTACAATCTTCCCAGAGCCCATGTTCCATAGTGCGACAGCATGACTCCGCCGTAGATACCAGAGGCAACTCCAACCTACGACAGGCTGCAGCGTGCCTTTTGAATCCTGTGTGTAGCGCTCCATGGGAACCCGGATGCTCCATTGGCTGCACTCGAATTGCCTTCATAGCTTCGTCCTCAATCAAGAATCGCGATACCTCTGTATTATTGGATTTCGGCAACCAGATCAATCTCGACACAACAGCCGAATGGGACCTGTGATACGCCAAATGCAGCGCGAGCATGTTTGCCCTTATGGCCAAAAATCTCTACCAAGAACTCGGAGGCGCCATTCGCGACCAAATGCTGCTCCGTAAATGAAGGGTCGCTATTCACAAGCACCATGAGCTTGACGATACGCTTTACTTGTTCTAGGTCGCCCAGCGCCCCATGAAGCGTTCCCAGCAGATCGATTGCGACCGCCCGGGCCGCACTTTTTCCCTGCTCGGTGGTAAGTTCGCGGCCAAGCTTTCCGACCCAAGGTTTGCCGTCGGTTTTGGCAATATGTCCGGAGAGATAGAGAAGGTTTCCGCTCCGAACGTACGGTACGAATGCGGCTACAGGAGCCGAAAGCGGCGGCAGAGTAATGTTCAAAGAGTCGATTCTCTTGTAAATAGACATGCTCATTCTCGCTTCCTAATCTGAGTTGTTCCGCTCGGAAGGAGAAATTTCCGGCTCTGGGACGGAAGGCTTGGAAAAATTGACTGCGGTTGTATTACCGCCGCTGATGACTACGCCTACTCGCTCTCCCGCCTTTGGCACGTAAAGCTGCGAGAATAAAGCGGCACAAGCAGCTGCGCCGCCAGGCTCGGCTACAATCCGCAACGTACGCCAGAGCTTTTCTTGTGCGTCTGCGATCGATTCGTCGGAAACCAAGATCACGTCGTTGACGTACTTCTGCGCAATGGGAAACACGAGCTCGCCAATGCGGCGAGGCGCCAGGGAATCAGCCGCGATTCCGTCTGCCGGTGCGTCCACGGTGCGCCCCGCGCGGAGGGCGTGAGTCAAAGTTGGAGCAAGTGTGGGTTCAACGCCGATTATTTTTAGTGTCCGTCGCTCAACTCGATCGGCAAACCAGGCAGCAATGCCGCCGATGAGCCCTCCCCCGCCTACGGCGACAAGCAATGTCTCAACGTCGGGAACCTGCTGGGCGAATTCCAGTCCAAGAGTGCCTTGGCCCAGCAACGTCTCGAACTGATCAAAAGCATGAATCGGGAGCGCGCCAGACTCATCAGCCCATTGTTGGCTGGCCGCCAGGGCGTCGGAATAGCGATCACCGCTCACGACCAGCGCCGCGCCGAAGCTTCGGATCTTATCGACCTTTGATGCAGAGGACACCGTGGGCACGAAGATTCTGGCCGGAATTCCCAGCTTCCAGGCGGCATAGGCTACGGCGACGCCGTGATTGCCTCCGGATGCGGCGACCACGCCAATAGGAGGAATCGTCCGTGTCAGAAGGTTCGCAAACGCGCCGCGAGTCTTAAAGGAGCCCCCGTGCTGACACAATTCCAACTTAAAAATCAGCGCGGCCTGATTCAGGCCGAAATCAGAGCCCCAAGTCTCGACGACAGGCGTGCGCCGTATATGCGGCCGGATCAATCGCTCAGTGGCCTCGATGGCTTCGGACGTTATTGTCGTCATAGATATTGTGTACCGCATTGAATTATACTTAGTCATTGTGCTAAGTGTCTATATGAATATAAGCTTCCCATGGCCACCCGCTTATTTTGCGGCGTGACCGGCAGGACCGCTGAGGAGCGCCTCTATGTTTGACAGATTTCGACTCGGGACCACCCCTCGCGGTGGAGGGGACAAAGGCCTTGGAGGTGAGGCCGTTTAGTTCGGCACGGGAGTACGAGTGCATGGTTGATTACTTCCTTGGAGCACAGGATTCGTTTTTGAATGGAATGGGAGTGGCCCGATCCCTGCTACCAAAAAGTGGTTGCGGAGCGCACTTGCGGATCATCAAGCGCCAGACAACCTGAAGGATCGTTTGTACGTGGGTTGGTTCTATCAGGGTCGTCAGATCGGCCACTCAAGCGTTAACAAAATACAAATTGCGGAAGAAGGATTTTTCCACTTGCATCTATGGCGTCCCGAGCTCCGCACGTCGGGACTGGGGACCAATCTTTGCCGGCAATCGATAAAGATTTTCTTCAATCGCCTCCGGCTGAAAAGGCTATGGAGTGAGCCTTATGCTGAAAATACGGCACCGAATCGAACCCTCCGGAAACTTGGTTTCGAATTCGTTAAGAGATATCGAACGGTCCCCGGCGCGATCAGCTTCGAACAGGAGGTTAATTTATATCGCCTTGATATTCAAAACGATCATCGGCGATGAAATGCCATTTATGACTGACGAATTGAAAACAAGCTCGCACTTTCCTATTGGCCCCGAGGTCGAACCACGTCCGGCGATGCTACCCCGGCGCGCTGAATTGCGCGGACAATATGTGACCGTCACACCACTTGATCCGGCAGTTCATGGCGATGTTCTGTACGAGGAGAGCGCTGGACCCGGTCGAGAACACTTATGGCTGTACCTATGGGAAGGACCGTTCGCGGATCGCGGCTTGTTTGATGCGGACTTGGCACGCAAAGCCGAATCGCGCGATCCCATGTATTACGCGATCGTGGAAAACAAGACAGGACTTGCGCTTGGTCACGCAGCGTATCTTCGAATTGAGCCGCAGCATCGAGTGATTGAAGTTGGAGGAATCCTTTACACCCCAAAGCTCCAGCGGACAACCGGTGCGACGGAGGCCATGTACCTGATGGCCAAGCATGCCTTCGAGGATCTTGGGTACCGTCGGTATGAATGGAAGTGCAATTCCCTGAACGCACCATCGCGTGCTGCAGCCTTGCGGCTGGGATTCAGTTTTGAAGGAATTTTCCGACAGCACATGATCGTTAAGGGCCGCAATCGCGACACTGCGTGGTATGCCATCCTCGACAGCGAGTGGCCGGCGCGGAAGGCTGCCTTTGAGCGGTGGTTCGATCTCTCGAATTTTGATGCTGAAGGGAAGCAGAGCTTTCCACTCTCTACCTTCGACATGCGCAAATGAAACTAGACGGCGCTTGGCCGCAAGCGAAAAAAGTCTCAGCAGAGTTGGAATCTATCCTTTACTCACGAGGAGTCCGAGATTGCGTATAGAGCCCTTCAAGGTAGCGGTCGCGGAGCAGGTCCTCTCAGATCTTAAGACACGCATTCGAAACACACGTTGGCCTGATAACGCGCCTGGCGCTCCGTGGTCGCAGGGGACGGAGCTCGAATGGCTGCGGAATTTGATGGACTATTGGGCCGAGGAATTCGACTGGCACGCTCAAGAGCAAAGACTCGGGGAACTCGCGCAGTTCCGCATCGAGATAGATGGCGTTCGCATCCACTACGTGCATGCACGAGCGCGAGGCGGTCGTGGGATTCCGCTGATACTAACTCACGGTTGGCCTAGCGCGTTCGTCGAGTACCTTCCGCTCGTGCCACTGCTCACGGATCCGGCCCGACACGGCATCGACGGCCCCGCATTCGACCTTGTCATCCCATCACTACCAGGCTACGGGTTCTCGGAGCGCCCGAGACGTGTCGGAGTGAATTACCGATATGTGTCGAAACTTTGGCACCAGCTCATGACCGAACTCGGATACGAACGCTATGGGTCTGGCGGCGGCGACTTTGGCGCCGGTGTCGCAACGCTGATGGCACTCGACAGGCCAGATCCAATCATCGGGATCCACCTGACCAACCTGGAGCTTGCCCCTTACCTTGGTCCCGGATCACGGGCATTATCGCCCGCGGAAAAAGCGTATATCGGGACTTCCGACCTTTGGTGGCAGTCTGAAGGGGGCTACAAAGCGATCCAGTCGACCAAACCGCAGACACTTGGGTATTCACTCAACGACTCTCCAGCCGGACTGGCCGCATGGATTGCTGAGAAATGGAGATCCTGGAGTGACTGTCATGGCGACATCGAAGCGCGTATTCCACGTGATTTTTTGCTGACGCTCCTGACTCTATACTGGGTCACGGGAACAATTACGAGTTCCATGCGCGACTATTTCGATAACCGCTGGCACGGGATTCCGCTGGGACCGGAAGACTTCGTCCGCTCGCCCACTGCCATCGCCAACTTCACATCTCAATACGTCTTCGAAGGAGATGCACCCCGCGAGTGGGCTGAGCGCCTATATAACCTGCAGCGGTGGACACCCATGGAGCGCGGGGGGCATTTCGCATCCACAGAAGAACCAGTGGCTCTCGCCCGCGACATTGCAGCGTTTTTCGCAAGTTTCATTTAGGAGACAAAGGCGAGGTTTCAAGGGAAGTCGCTCGAGCAGTCAAGTCAGCTGATGAGATGGTAAAGGAAATGACAGTTCAAAGGTTTGATGTCCCCTACTCGGAAGCGGCGGTCGAAGATCTTCGCCAGCGGCTGGTGCGGACGCGGTGGCCGGACCAGATTCCAGGTTCACACTGGGATTACGGGGTAAGTCTCGACTACATGAAAGAGATTTGCCAATACTGGAAGGATGAGTTCGATTGGAAGCGGCAGATTGAGAAAATGTCTGCCTTTCACCACTATCGCTATACGTCGCAAGGTGTAGGTATTCATTTCATCCACGAGCGCGGCAAAGGGCCGGCGCCAATTCCACTGATTCTCACCCATGGTTGGCCCGGTTCCTTTCTGGAAATGCTGAAAGTAATTCCCATGTTGGCTGACCCCGCAAGCTGCGGCGGAAACTCAGCCGACGCGTTTGATGTGATTGTTCCTTCTCTTCCCGGATACGGTTTCTCAGACCGCCCGACTGAATCTGGAGTAAACACATTTCGCATCGCCGACATATGGATGGAGCTCATGAAGGAACTGGGCTACGAGCGGCTGGCAGCACAAGGAGGAGACTGGGGTGCGGATGTGACCACCCTTCTGGGGTTGCGCCATCCTAAGCGGGTCATCGGGATTCATCTCAACTCCATCCCACCGTATCAGCCGTATCTGGAGGCCGGCACAGTCCTGTCTGAGGTCGAACAAACGTTCCTGAATGAAGCGAGTCGCTGGTATGAAAAGAGCGGAGCGTACGACCATATTCAGAAAACCGCTCCACAAACGCTTGCTTACGGCCTAATGGATTCTCCGGCTGGACTGGCAGCTTGGATCCTCGAAAAGTTCCGTGACTGGGGGGACTGTGACGGCGACATAGAACGCCGATTCACCAAGGATGAGCTGTTAAGCTACATAACACTCTACTGGATGACGCAAACCATCCATTCCTCGTGCCGGCTCTATTACGAGGATAACCGCACTCCTCTTCATTTCCAGAAAGGTGATTACGTCACCATCCCGTGCGGGATTGCGCGTTTTGCGAAGAGAGAAGGCCCGTTACCTCCCAAGCGCTGGGTCGAGCGCGGATACAATGTTCAGCGCTGGACGGAAATGTCCCGTGGGGGTCATTTCCCTGCGCTCGAAGAGCCGGAACTGTTGGTGGAGGATATCCGCTTGTTTTTCCGAGCTTTACGTTCTGATTGAGGACACTTCTTATGGTCTGGTGTGATCGGCGTTCCAAGCGTCATCCACAATCCCGAAAGCGGTCGCGCCGCGCAGTAGAGGATTCCGGAGCACGCTGTGCCAGGTCGATCAAGGGGCCGCTTTCGCGTCAACAGAGCAACCAAGCCGAACATCAGCACTACCAGCACCAAGTACTCCGACGATCCCGTAACCAAGCCCCTAAACCAAGCAGGATTGATGTGGGTCATGCGGATTGAGAATCATTCGGCTGCGATTTTGTGACCGAGAATCGCCTCAATCTGGGCGAAATGGTTCAGATCATGACCGGCATAGTAGGTGGCTATGTCACGCACGGACTCACGGCCCCGCTCGGCGTGCATCCCGGCGCGGTCCCATTCCTCGGGCGTGAGCACATACCAAAGCGCAAGGTTTGCCGCCCGTAGCGACCGGAAGAGCGCAAGCGACACTTGGGGTTCAATTTGTGCGTAACGACCGATCACAGCCCAAGCATCCTGATCGAATGCCTGAATTGCGATGCCCGGCTCTGACAGAATCAGGCGGATACGGTACGCCCCAACGAGTTCATCTTCGGCGAGATGGGCCACAATCTCTTGGATTGACCACTTGCCGGACGCTGGTCGACGGTAGAGCGCCGGTTCGGGCGTTTGAGCTACGAGAGCAGCTAACGTATCCGGAGCGACAGTCAGCAGAGCGAGCGGATCGCGTCCTTGAACGTGACTAAGGATTCGCGCCTTGTACTGTTCCTGAGTCTCAGCCATAAAAGATTGTACGTTGTCTAAAGGACCTCTCCTCGATTATTACCAAATCGCCGATGCACTCATCGAGGCTAGATTAGTGACGGGAGGTCGCCCCGTGGGAAGCTATCGCTTGCATGCAATGGCTGTTATTGGACCCTAAATGGACCCTCGGGCGAAATGTCGAACGCGTAAGTTGCACATTCAGGATTAGATTCGAACAAGTCGCAAAGGTGCTCTCTTCCCGCTCATTTCGGCAATGTCACGCAACTCATTGAAATTGCATGATACCAACCGCGCTGTAACGCTATCAAATGCACAGATTTTTCCTGTTATTGGACCCTTAATGGACCCTCGTGATCGATCAACACAAGGGCGTTTCTCAAGACTGAACCTACAGCATCATTTTGCCTCCGGGTGCCAAGCTCTGAAGAACCTCCCCCATGCGCGCGAGGAGAGCGCGGCGTTGTTGTCTGGGGAGGCAGCCTGGCTAAGCGAAGCGCCGTTTCACCACACCAGCAAGGCCGAGCAGACCAGTGCAGAACAGGGCAAAGCTGGAAGGTTCGGGGGTCGCGTTGACAGGAACCGGTCCTACTACCATTCCGCTGCTGCCAGTCGGAGAACTGTTGATGGTGTATGCCACTTCTCCGGAAGCCAGAGAGGTCGAATCGATACCAAGGAAGTCTGTGTAGTCTCCGCTCACTGAGAAAGGAGGACCAAACTCATATACCGTTACAGATGTAGAAGTAGAGGTGGCAAAGAAGGAGGGTGATAGCACCGGATTCACGATAACTGCACTGGTCACCCCTGAAAGTCCGGTGAGGGTGATCGCCTGGCCGTTGCCGAAGGATGTGCCGGGAGTCAGGATCAGCTCATATTGATATAAACCTGAAGCTGAACTCTCCAGGACGATGGACGAGCCGTGGGCCAAGGGACACGACAGCAGTAATCCGCAAATCACGAGCAGACGAAGGTGCATAGCAGACTCCTCTAAGGTTTGGTCGGGTGGCACGAAAAGCGTGGTGAGCGAAGCTTACCACGCTCTCGAAAAATCTTTCCAAGAAAGCTGGGTGAAAATCGCTTGGAGCCGTCAGGCCCAGAGCTGCCTGCTCCCCCTCGGTCTCCCTTTACCACGCCGAGAGCGCCAGAGTGTGAGAAGCGTGTTTGTCGATCCCTATCCTCCGTTACTTCCGAGTAGCCCGTCATCCAGGAGTAATGAGCCGGAGCGCGCACGGTTCGCCGCTCCAGGACCACTGTCACGTGCGTGAGCAGTTCATGCGATGGGAAAGCTCTTTCCTAATTTTGGCCTAGCGTTTGCACACCGCCGGACCGTATCTTCGAAGGGCGCTCCAGAACGACCAAATCACAATCGAAATGAGGCCCTCGTGTCCCTCCGCGGCCGTCTGCTCTCCGCAGCTGCCCTGACATTGCTGGCAGCATCCACATTGGCCGCTCACGCCGACTCGTTCTCTACTTTCAACCTCAACGGGAC
>Ga0210410_10003951_pt1 | contig 13071 bp, 4 predicted proteins | sample IncBWC4MmetaG_FD_161058 | JGI IMG/M metagenome (GOLD analysis project Ga0210410, IMG submission 161058) | Forest soil microbial communities from Barre Woods Harvard Forest LTER site, Petersham, Massachusetts, United States - Inc-BW-C-4-M | ecosystem: Environmental > Terrestrial > Soil >... | reverse complement strand
GCTCGCATTCCCCGGTACCCCTGTCGAGCCCACATCCTGATCCAGCCACAAACCCGGCAAGGGCTGCGATGTCACTGTGAACGTCACCGGGTTGCTGTCGTTCATGCTCGGTGCTGCCGACACCACCAAAGGTCCCGATGTCGCTCCCCCAGGTATCGTGATGTTGATCGAGGTGGCGCCCCACGTGTTGACCGTCACTCCCGCCCCGTTCAGCGTAACCACGCTGTTCCCTTGCGGGGCTCCAAATCCCGTGCCCGAAATCGCTACCTGACTTCCTATCGATCCGCTCGTTGCTGATACGCTGCTTATCACCGGTGCCGGCACTGATGCCGAATTGACCGATACATTGTCAAAAACCGCGGTGGTTAGTGCCGAAGTGCTGCCGCTGGTCACGGCCAGGCCCACATTCACACTCTGTCCCATCGTGATCGTTTGGCTCGCCCCCAGCTGCGTCCAGTTCACTCCGTCCGAAGATGTATAGCTGCTGAAGGTGCTCCCGCTCCGGCTCACCTTCACCCAGTACGGCACTGCCGCACTCACAAACGCCGTCTGCGACGTGCTCCCTCCTGTCGCCGTCCGCACATCAAAATATATGTACGTCGCCCAGTCGGATGTAATCGCGTTCGTCGATCCGCCATCCAGCGTCTCGCGTATCATCACCCCTGCTGCCGCGTACCCCGAGCCTCCCCCCTGCACGCTAACCAACCGCGCCACTATCGTCCCGTCTCCCGTCAGCGGCTGATACACGTAATGAAAACCATCTGCGGTGCCGTACATCTGCGCACCAGCGCCCTTCACCGTGAACACCCCACTCGCGTAACTCGCATTCCCCGCTACCCCTGTCGAGCCAATATCCCCGTCAGTCCAACCTGAAGGAAGCGTTGAGACCGTCTGGATCGTGAGAGAAACCGTGGTGGTGTTCATCAAGCTGCCTGACGTGCCTGTAATGGTTACCGTGGCCGTTCCCGTAGTCGCTGTGCTGCTGGCCGTTAGCGTCAGCGTGCTCGTGCTCGCTGTGGTGTTGGGGTTGAACGACGCCGTCACCCCGCTCGGCAGCCCAGATGCGGACAAGCCGACGTTTCCGGTGAAGCCATTCTGTGGAGCGATGGTGATCGTGCTCCCGCCGCTGCCACCCTGCATCATCGTCAAAGTGTTTGGCGAGGCGGAAATCGTAAAGTTCGGTGCCGGAACAAGGTTCACCGTGAGAGAAACCGTGGTGGTGTTCGTCAAGCTGCCTGACGTGCCTGTAATGGTTACCGTGGCCGCTCCCGTAGTTGCCGTGCTGCTGGCTGTTAGCGTCAGCGTGCTCGTGTTCGCTGTGGTGTTGGGGTTGAACGACGCCGTCACCCCGCTCGGCAGCCCAGATGCGGACAAGCCGACGTTCCCGGTGAAGCCATTCTGTGGAGTGATCGTGATCGTGCTCCCGCTGCTGCCACCCTGCATCATCGTCAAAGTGTTTGGCGAGGCGGAAATCGCAAAATTCGGTACCGGAACAGGGTTCACCGTAAGGGAAACCGTGGTGGTGTTCGCCAAGCTGCCGGAAGTCCCCCGGACTCGGACCGAGACTGTGCCGGTTGTCGCCGTGCTGCTGGCCGTCAGCGTCAACGTGCTCGTGCCCTTGGTACTACTGGGGTTGAAGGATGCGGTGACGCCTCGCGCTAGGCCCGAGGCGGACAAGCTGACGCTGCCGGCAAAGCCGCCACGCGGAGTGACGGTGATGGTGGAAATGACTTTGGCTCCGCGCACGACGCTCAAGGAACTCGGCGAGGCAGAAAGGGCAAAGTTCGGCGGAGTCGTCACGGTGAGTGAAACTGTCGTGCTGTGCAACAAGCCTCCCGATGTGCCGGTGATGGTCACCGTTGCAGTTCCGAGAGCCGCCGTACTGCTGGCGGTCAGAGTGAGTGTGCTCGTAGCCGTCGTGGTGCCGGGATTGAATGCCGCGGTTACACCGTTCGGCAGGCCGGAAGCGGAAAGGTTCACGCTGCTATTGAAGCCGTTCAGCGGATTAATAGTGATGGTGCTCGTACCTTTCGCTCCCTGAAGGACGCTGAGGCTGGAGGGAGAGGCGGAGAGCGTGTAGTCACCGGCAGGGTTAACCGTGACCGGGACCGTGGCTTTACTGCTCAGGCTGCCGGCGGTGCCCGTGACAGTCAACGTGAACGTGCCGAGCGCAGTAGTGCTGGTGGCAGATAGAGTCAAAAGGCTGGTGGTTGTCGCGGGATTCGTACCGAAGGTGGCGCTGACACCGCTCGGCAAGCCGGACGCCGCCAAATTCACGCTGCTTCCGAATCCATTCAGAGGATTAATCGTTATTGTCGTCGAGCCGCTGGTATTCTGAACGAGGATCAAGCTGGTAGGAGATGCCGAGAGCGTGAAGCCGGGCTGCGGCGCAGACGTGGGCCAGTTGTTGACTAGGTTGGCGGCGTTGACAGTGCCGATGCCGGTGGCGAAGTCCCAGCCAATGGTGGTGCCGTAGGCGGGCGCAAAAGAAACGTTGGAAGTCGAAAGCACGCCGACCGAGCCGCCGCCCAGGTAGCAATTGGGCCCGACGCAGTCCACGTCCATGTCACCGAAGGTCACGTCGTAGAAAATACAGGCGCTGCTGACGGCGTTGCCATTGCTCGAGTTACACGAGCTGCTGCCGCTCGAACCATACTCGGTCGCGGCGAGCTGGTAATAGACGGGAGCGGGATTGCCCTGCGGACCGCCCGCCTTCTGATTGATGAGCGCCTGGATTCCCGCCATAATCGGCGACGCAAAAGAGGTGCCGCCCGCGCCGGACCATGCGCTCGGGTCCGTGCCGCACGCAGCTCCACCACCCGCCGTGTCTGACCAGCAAAACACATAGTAGTGGCTCCACAAGCCATCAGCGGCGAACAGCGAAACGTCCGGTGTGTCGCGCACTCCATCGCTTGGGTTCCCAAGTACAGTCTGCCAAGACGGTTTCGGCCAGCCCTGGCAAGAGCCGCTGACGACGCTGGGTGTAGACGGCGTACCGCTGGCGCATTGACTGGGTCCGCCGCCGCCGGCCACTGTGGTCATGAGAAGTGAGCCGAGGAGCGGGTCGTTGCAAAGGCTTGTGGAACCATAGGTGGGGCTGTAGCCCTCGTAGGCGGAAAGAATCGAACCGGCGCAAGAGTCATTCCATGGAATCTCTGGAATGTAGGAGAGCGCCGAACCAAACGTGGAAGTGTTGCTGGAGTTCCAATAAGTGGCATTGGTTCCAGCATAGGTGTCGCTGAAATCCGTGCCGCCGACGGCAACGTTGTTCGGAGTGGAAGCGAAAGCGTTGACGGCGATGCCGTGCGTTGCTTCCGCGACACTGTTGTCGCAGCCCGCGGCCCCGCTGTCACCCGCAGCGACGAAAACGGAGACGCCCTCGGCCACAGCTTGCTGATAGGCAGAGTTGTAGGCAGCGTTGGCGGCCGCGCCGTTGACCGTTTCGCACTGGCCGTAACTGATGCTCATGATGGAGGGTGGCGGAGTGCCGCCGTTGAGGAGATTTTGGATAGCGATCAAGCCGCCGAACGTAGTGCTGGTATCCGCACAGGCGGCCATCTCGATAGCGGCACTTGGCGCAGAGGCGCTGGCCCATTCGGCGTCGAGGATAGCTTCCGCGTCATTCGGAGCGAAAGCGCCGGGAGCGGCGCAATTATTGGTGCCGCTCGAAGGCGCGGGATGGACTTGCGAGAAGGAAGCAGAGGTGTAGCCGGAGAGGCCCATAGTCTGACGGAACGTGCTCCAGTCCGCAGCGCTGAAGACGTCGGTGTCTTCAATGAGCACTATGGTCTGGCCCTGTCCGGAAATGCCCGCGCTGAAGAGCGGATTCAAATTGTAAATCTTGGCTAGGTCCGCCGGCACGAGGGCATAGCTGGTGCCGCCAAGTGAATCGGTGAATGTGAATTCCGGATTCGCATTGTGCAGGTGGTGCATCGTATGGGGGCGGAAGTCGTGTAGAGAAACGACGCCAGCAACGACAGGAGCGAGTGCGGCGGGAATTCGCGGATCGCTCATGTTACCGACGTGCCGTTCGCCTTTCACTTCGAGGTGGTGAATTTCTGTTTGGAAAGCTATCCGTACTTGAGCTGCAGTGCCGGAAAAATCAATGAGCATGCCGCTGAGATAGACAACGTTGACACGGAAACCATGGGATTCGAGCCAACCGGTTACCGCGTCGAGGTCGGGCTTCGCCGAGCCAAAACGTTCGCCGAATTCCTGCGCGGTCAGCCAATGATGGAAATTGGGCGAGCCTTTGGTGTGGAGTTCGTCGATAAATTGCTGCAGGGCTTGCTCCTGTTCAGGAGAGCGCTTCAGTTGGAGAAGCATGTGCTCCATAGCGAAATCGTTGGGTACCGCGCCGCGATCGTTCGCGGATCGCGCTGCGGGGTGCGTGTTGCCCTCGAGCGCGACGCTATCCATTTCATTGATGCTTTGCGTGATGCGGGGGCGAGCGTACACGCCTGAGTCGACTTGTGCGCTGACAGACGGCGCGACAAAAAGTACGGCAAGGACCACGAAGAAGAAGGACCCAAATTTGCGAAGCATGGGTCTCCTTTCTTAAACGAAAATTTGCCCCAAACAGAGTGCGGAGAGAGGAATCCCGGCGCGAAAAGAGCGGGAGGGCGAGTCAGTGCCTGGAAAAGTGGATGGCCGGGTCCTCATGCCTGAGAACTCCTGACGGGACACGCTTCGTCTCAGCTAGGAAACGAACAGCAATGGGCCTACCGATGAGTACCTTTAATAGCGGAATTTGTCGTTGTGCGCAACGGCCGGAGGGACAGTTCTCGGTCAGGGGCCCGCGCGGCTCGAAAGTTGCGTATCTACTTGTGTTTGCGCGGCAAGTGCAAGGCTGCACAGGCGCTTATGCAGGTCATACGCCAGAAGCGAAACGATATTTTTCTTCGGCAATCTTGGCAAAGAGGCGCGCTGATCCGGCCTGACTGCCCCGCCCACGGATTCGAACGCCTCTCGTTTCTGGATTCAGCGGTGCAGGCAGCATCCCGGACAGATGGCCATCGCGGTCCACAAACGAGGTTGTGGGAAGTTTGCGAATCAAGAGCCGCGACCGCTTTAACTCTTCAATCTTTAGCCAGCAAGTTGCGCCGGCTCAAAAATCTACTTCCAAATAAATGAGTTGTGGGATCGTAACAAGGGTAGACGTCGTCAAGTGGCTAGTGAAAGGCTGAACTGATGTGCGCGAATGGTGGAAACCGGGCCCCCGGCACCATTGAGTTGTGTAACTGCCTCTTCCCCGAAGAAGTCTATCTCTCCGTTGGCTTTAGAGGTGATCTTTCCGTCTTCTGAAATTCTTTCCGATGTGAACCAAGCGACCTACTCGCCAAGAGTGGATGCGCTTCATGAATGGCCTTGGGGTTGACGCCGAAACGAAGCAGATGGCTCGCGATTTTTCAGTTACACTGCGTAGCACAATGCTCGCTCTTTTCCTTTCGGTTGCGCTGCTGTGGTTTTCCTCTTCCTTTTCCTTCGCGCAGGAAAGACCGTCCGGAAAGCCTTCGGTCAGGACCTGCCCGGACTCCTGGAATGATGGGGTTCGGAGCGGCAAGAAGAGTCCACCCGCTGGGAAAAAGAAAGTCGCACCCAAGCAATCCGGCGCTTGCATCGAGCTGGCTTTTTCTCCGCTGGATATTCAGGAATACCTGCAGGCTTACGCCAGAGAGAAACATTGGCTCATCAGCGATGACCAGTTGAATGAAGACTCCTGGACATTTTCGCTGAATATCGACCATGACGAGCTTCTGCGCGACACCTTGCCCGATGCGAGCCAGAAAGGCGTGGAGTGGAAGCAAGGAACCGTCCGGGTCCACATCAACACACTGGTCCACCCCGACGGTTTTGCCCGGACCCTCATTTACGCGAGTTTCCGTGGATACGGCCGGAACACCGATCAATTCGCCGTGCAAAGGGAATATTGGGACTTGGAATCCAGCAATGCTTTCGAAAACTCGCTGGTTTCCATGATTCGCGAACATTTTTCGCAGCTTCCCGCGAAAGAAACGACCTCCGCACCACCAGCTCACTAAAACCTGTCTACCTGAATAGGCGGCCTTGAAAGGAAGAGTCTTCTAGTGTCGAAAGCTAGAATCCGCGTCAATTTGCTCCCCCCGACGAGCCGTTCCATTCAGTCTGTTCACAACTGGGCACACGCAATCGCTTAATCGACCGGCGGCGACTCAAGCGTGTTATTTTCTGTGGACCGAGCCTGTAGTTACTGTCTGCAACGCCAAGACGGAGAGCGCTTTGAACCCTTTCGAGGCCCCTGTCAGGAATGGCATTGGCAATTCCCTCCGAGCGGCATGGCTGCGGCAATTCATTTTTCTCGTCCTGTCGTTGTTGATCCCTGCTCATTGCGTTTTGGCTCAAATTTCTCCCGGCCCGCTCTCCAAGGCCCATCAATCCCTCAGCGGGACCACGCAATGCACGAGTTGCCATCAATTCGGCGCCAGCACACCGACTTTCAAGTGCCTCGATTGTCACAAGGAAGTGGCGCAGCGGCTCGCTGCAAATCACGGCTATCATGCCAGGCTCCAGATGGGGAACCCGAATGGCAAGGATTGCGTGCGCTGCCACCTCGAGCACAACGGGGAAGAGTTTCATCTGATTCACTGGGAGCCGTCGGAGAAACAGTTTGATCACCGGCAGACCGGCTACAACCTTGAGGGGAAACACACGGGTGTGGCTTGCGAGAAATGTCACATGCCCGCGTACATGGTTCCCGAAGATCGCGCGCTTATTAAAATGAAGGAGTTGTCCAAATCCTATTTTGGCTTATCGCAGAATTGCCTGGCCTGCCACAAGGATCCGCACAAAGGCCAGCTTGGCAATGAATGCCAGCGTTGCCATAATTTCGCCGACTGGAAAGCGGCCAAGCAGTTTGATCACTCGAAAACGCGGTATCCCTTGACCGGCCTGCATATCCAGGTGGCCTGTGAAAAATGCCACAAGCCGGACGTGCCCGGCGGCCCGGCGCGTTACAAAGACATGAAATTTGACGCCTGCACCGCCTGTCACATCGATCCCCACAAGGGTTCATTCAAGCAACGGTGCGAAGAGTGTCATACGACAGCAAGCTGGAAAAAGCTGCTACCAGCGTTCACATTCGACCATTCCAAAACGAAATATCCACTCGAGGGCAAGCATGCGACGGTTAGCTGCACCGGATGCCATGTGAACGGCGATTTCAAAAAGCCGGTTGCGTTTGCCAACTGCGCGGATTGCCACAAGCCGGATCCTCATAAGGGGCAGTTCGAATCGAGGCCGAAAAAAGGCGAATGCGCGGAGTGCCACACGGTGAACGGATGGAAACCGTCGTTATTCGGGGTGAAGGAGCACGACACGTCCGGGTACGCGCTGCGCGGCAAACATATTACCGTGGAGTGTGCGAAATGCCATATTCCAGCCGGGAAAGATACCGTTTACAAGGTGAAATATGCGGCTTGCCTCGATTGCCACAAGGATGCTCACGACAATCAGTTCGCTGCGGCCCCTTACCGGAATCGGTGTGAGGATTGCCACACAGTTTTGGATTTTCACCGTTCGGCCTTCACGATTGCGAAGCATCGCAACACGCGTTATCCACTAACCGGGGCACACGCCGCCGTGTCTTGCACCGATTGCCATAAGGTGGGAGCTACCGGGCGGACCGACAAAATTCTTCCGTTCCGTTTCCAGAATGTGGCCTGCACGGCTTGCCACGCGGATCCGCATCACGGGGAATTTAAGGACCGGATGATTCAGCGGCGGGCCAACGGCGTGCTGCTGGGCTGCGAAGCCTGCCACAACACCCGTTCCTGGACGGATGTGGTTGGGTTTGACCATTCCAAGACAAAGTTCCCGTTGCTTGGTGTGCACCGCGCGGTGCGATGCGGGGCGTGCCACAAGATACCGGTAGGAGCGAAAGAGGTGCAGTTCAAGGGTACCTCGCAGGTTTGCGAAGATTGCCACAGAGACGCCCACGCAGGGCAGTTTGCAAAGTCCGGCAAGACGCCATGTGCGGATTGCCATCAGACGCAGCGGTGGGTGCCTTCGACCTTTAATCACGATACGCGGACGCACTTTGTGTTGCAGGGGGGCCATGCAAATGTGGCCTGCAATAAATGTCACACACAAACGCGCATGGTCGGGGAGAACCTCGTGGTGATTTATAAGCAAGCCCCGTCGAAATGCTCGGACTGTCACGGCCCGGATGTGAAACCTCTCTAATCCAGGCACGCAGGATATTACTGAGCATGTGATGGACGCCACACTTCGGACTGAAAACTCCGCGCAAAGTGAGCGTAGCCGATCTGTTGGGAAAGTTTCCCATTTGGATATCAGGGAATAAGCTTCGGAAAGTAAGCGCAACAGGCAACCCGGAATTCCGCGGGCGCAACGAATTTCTCGAATCCCAGCCAGGTCGTTGCTGAACAAAGGCTAGTTAACGGAGCAGCCATTGCAACTGTCCGAGAACTGGCCGTCTGTACAGTTGTAGGTGCTCCCAGTCCCGCCCAAACTCTTGGAATACCAAGGGACCTCTGCTTCCCCGGCCGATGGAGTTGTGTCGAGGGACCGTTGTACTAGGGGGCAGTTACGGAGATCTTTGCTCCATTTGTGTGCTGGTTTCTCTTGCTTATAGGGTCGCCAGCAAACTCTCTCGCGGCTCTACCACAGGGAGAGACAACAAAGAGCCCGCACGGGCGCCTTGCGATTCCATGCGAAAACTGCCACACCGCGGCGGGTTGGCGTCCCATCCGTGCCGTCCCCGAATTTGACCACAGCAAAACCAGCTATCCTCTGCGCGGCATGCATGAAAAAGTGAAATGCACGCAATGCCACGTCAAACCGGTGTTCACCGACGTAGGCAAGAACTGCCAGGATTGTCACGATGACGTCCACCAGCGCCAGATGGGTCCGAACTGCGCGCAGTGCCATACTGTGCAAGGATGGAATATCGCGGTTCAGCAGTTGAAGGACCACCAGAATCGTTTTCCACTGCTGGGCGCGCACGCCGCTGTGCAGTGCGATGATTGTCACAAGAGCGCGGCAGTCGGCCAGTATCTGGGATTGTCGACGGCTTGCAATTCGTGTCACCTGGCGGATTTTCAGAAAGCCACCAACCCGAACCACGTCACCGCGCAGTTTCCGCAGACCTGCGACACCTGCCATACGTTTGACAGCTGGGTGGGAGCGAAATTCGACCATAGTACGACGGGTTTCCTGCTGACGAACGGACACGCCAATGTTCCTTGCGCTTCCTGCCATATCAACGGAAATTTCAATCTGCAGATCGCGCCGACGAATTGCGGCAATTCGCAGTGCCATTTGACGACCTGGCAGCAGACCACCAATCCCAGGCATTCCGCGGCGCCAACCATGTTTCCCGTTGCGACCTGCTCGAGTTGCCACATCACTGTTTCCTGGCAGACGGCCAATTTTGATCACAGCACGACGGGGTTCCCGCTTTCGAATGCCCACCAGTTGGCGCCGGCGGGCAAGGTAAACACCTGTGCGGACTGCCACATCAACAACAATTACAATCTGCAGATCGCACCGACGGATTGCGGCAACTCACAGTGCCACCTGACGACCTGGCAGCAGACCAATAATCCGACGCACTCCGCAGCGGGCACACCGTTTGCAGCGTCCAACTGTTCGAATTGCCATAACCCGACTTTGTGGACGAACGTGGTGTTTAACCACGCCGCGACCGGTTGGCCGTTGCTCGGTTCGCACCAACTCTCTCCAGCGGGCAAAGTGAATGCCTGCACCGATTGCCACACCAACAACAACTACACATTCACTTCGGCCAATACGGATTGTTATGGATGCCACCAGGCGGCGTGGAGCAGTACGCCTTCGTTTGGCGGTGCCGTGCCGAATCACATTACCGCGGGCTTCCCGACTTCGCTGTGTTCCCAATGTCACGACACGATTGTGTGGACAGATTCGACGTTCAATCACGCGAACACGGGTTTCCCACTGACGAATTCGCACCAGATTGCGCCCGCGGGGAAGGTGACCGGCTGCGATCAGTGCCACAACGGCAATTATTCATCGCTGGCGATCCAGCCGACAGATTGCGGCAACTCGCAGTGTCACCTGACGACCTGGCAGCAGACCAATAACCCGACGCACTCGACCGCCGGAGCGCCGTTTGCAGTGGGAAATTGCTCCACTTGCCATAACACCATTACCTGGACGACGGCGGTCTTTGACCACAGCACGACTGGCTGGCCTTTAACGGGCTCCCATCAACTGGCACCGGCTGGAAAGGTAGTGGCTTGCACGGATTGCCACATCGGGAACAACTACAACCTGACCTCAGCGAATACGGATTGCTATGGCTGCCACCAGACGGCCTGGAACAGCACGCCTTCGTTTGGCGGAAATGTCCCGAACCACATTACCGCGGGATTTGCGACTTCGCTTTGCTCCACGTGCCACGACACCGTGCTCTGGACGGACGGAAAGTTTGACCACAGCACTACGGGCTTTGCCTTGCAAGGGCCGCATATGCTGCCACCGCGCACGACCGTGACCGGCGCCATCGGGCCCATGGTCAATGCCTGCACGGACTGCCATCTCGGAGGCAATTACAGCACAGGCTATCCGACCACGGATTGTTACAGCTGCCATCAAACGTATTACACGAATGCGCAGACCTATGGAAGCACTGTGCCGAATCACGTGGCGGCGTCCTACCCGACGACTTGCACCTCTTGCCATACGACGTGGGTGACTCAGGCGTGGCTCGGCGCGGTGTTCAATCACACCTATTTCCGGATTCCGCACAATGGTTCCTCCTGCTCGGATTGCCACATTAATCCGACGAACTACGCGGTGTTCTCTTGCATTAATGCTTGCCACACAGGAAATTCACCGCATACGAATCAGCAGCAGACGAATTCGCATCACGGAGGCGTAGGAGGGTACACGTACAACGCAACGATTTGCGTGAATTGCCACAAGGGTTGAGGAAGCAAGGCTGACTCCCCGCAGGGAGTCGGCCAGGGAGCAGCAAAACGAGCCGGCACTGCCGGCAGGGCCAACGACTGGGGGAGATGTTTCCGTGTCTGGCTGGACCATCATTACGGGGCTGTCGGCACGATACTCGATTGGCCACGCTTCGGCGATGGCCGTTCTTGTTGGCCTACTCAGCGTGTGCTTTCCGATTCTTCTGCTCGCACAGATCCCCGCCGGGCCATTGCCGGTTCCTGCAGTTCCCTCCACGCAAGAAAGCAAGAAGCCAACGGTGTTCCGTGTGAAATATGTAGGCGACAGCACGGTGTACCTGGAAGCCGGGCGCAACGCGGACCTCCAGGAAGGGATGAAGTTGTCGTTGGTGGAAGCGCCTCCCGACGGTGTGATCGCCGAGGGGCTTCAGTACCGCGGATACGACCACGTGGCAGAACTGGTCGTCTCCTCTGTCTCCGACTCGTCCGCCGTGTGCGAGGTGGTGAAGGCCAGCAGTGAGCTGAAGGCCGGCCAGGCTGCTTTTCTTACGCCGGAAAGCGTTCTCAACCGCCACGAGTCAGAACTTGCGGCGCAAGAAGATCAGTATCCGATTGTGATGACGTTTACCTACGGCGACCCGCTTGACGAAGAGATCCGCGAGGAAAAGGAAACGCGGGAAACGCGGCTGAGCCCGATGCAACGCATGCGCGGACGCATCGGGTTCGACTATGGTTACACCAGCGAGTCCGGCGGATTTAGTTCCCGCCAGATGGGGTTGGTGATCGACGCCGACATGCGGAATATCGGGGGAACGTATTGGAACTTTATCGGCGCGTGGCGTGGGAATATTGGTTCGAGCAGTTCCACGCTGACTGGTCAGGCCACGCAGACGCTGACGGACCTTGTGAATCGCACTTACCGGATCGGGTTTACCTACCAGAGCCCGTATTCTCCGGACATTATAGGAGTCGGCCGCCTGTACCTGCCGTGGGCGCCGAGCCTGAGCACAATTGACGGCGGGTATTTCGGCAGGAAGGTATCGCGCAAAGTGACCGTTGGCCTTTTCGCGGGTTCGACGCCTGATCCTTCTTCCTGGAGCTACAACCCCGACCAGCGGATTGCCGGAACCTTCGTCAACTTCGAGCAAGGAAGTTTCGATCATTTCCGCATCTACAGCACCATGGGCCTGGCGTTGACCACCATTCAGTGGAAGGTGGCCCGACAATTCGCTTTTTTTGAGAACACGTGGTCGTGGAAACAGTTCGTCTCTTTCTATAATTCAACCCAAGCAGATGCCGCGCGCGTCTCCCCACTGGTCAACGGCGGCAGCAATCCAAACTGCATTTCGCAGAGCTATTCGACACTGCATTTCCAACCCATCAAGTTGTTTGGGTTTGGGGTCAACTACAACTATTTCCGGACGCTGCCCACTTTCGATCCCCGCCTTCTTGGCACGGGTTTGCTTGACCAATACCTCTTTCAGGGCTTCAGCGGCGACGTGAGATTCGCCCTGCCGAAAAACATCGGCCTTTTCGTGAGCCTCGGCAAAAGCAATGCGACCACGGATACGAAAAGTTCGCTGAACCAGGCCTACGGGATTTCGATGGGGAACATCGCAAATACGGGGATCTTCGCCGACGTGCATTACTCGAAATTCGACAGTTCGTTCGGGAGCGGCAAATACACGGCACTATCACTTTCGAAGAGCCTGACGGATGCGCTTCACCTTCAGATTTACGGCGGACACCAGGTGTTCATCACGGTTTTATCGAGCAACACGAATTCCAACTTTGTGAACGGAGTAGTGGACTGGAACGTGGGTTCCCGATATTTCCTGGAGGGGAACATCGGCTGGTATCGGGGAACCAGCTTGAATTACACGCAATGGATCGGAGTCTTCGGTTACCGCCTGGGAGGCTTCCGATGATTCGGGGGAATCAGCGTTCTGCAAATGCCAGTATTTCGCGCGTTCCCACATTTTGGCTAAGCCAAATTGGACGAATGATTGCCCTCACGCTCTTCCTGGGTTGCTCCGTGGTGTTTGGCCAGACTTCCACGCCGGCGCCCCGGTCTGCCGATTCGGGCGCGAATCCGATTTCGGCAGGCATGGAGCCGCTTATC
>Ga0210410_10003950_pt1 | contig 13073 bp, 12 predicted proteins | sample IncBWC4MmetaG_FD_161058 | JGI IMG/M metagenome (GOLD analysis project Ga0210410, IMG submission 161058) | Forest soil microbial communities from Barre Woods Harvard Forest LTER site, Petersham, Massachusetts, United States - Inc-BW-C-4-M | ecosystem: Environmental > Terrestrial > Soil >... | reverse complement strand
ATGAGTATCGACTGTACCTCCGCCCCGTGGTGCTTGGCGGTGGCCAGCCATTCTTCGCCGGCCCCCGTCCGCCGCTGCACCTGGTGGCCAGCGATTTAATCGCGGATGACGTGATTCGGTTGTCGTACGTTCCTGCTTAATCGGGCGGCTCGCCCGGCGGACTGCGCTCAGAGATTCCGACTAAGACCCTACCGGAAGAGAAAACGGGATCGGCCTGAAAATTCAAACTGAGACACTACCAAAAGACGACACATTCGCTTCGCTCCGTGCAAGAGGGTGCGCCCATCCAGCAGAAAACGTCCCGTCTGTCCCCATGTTTCCCATGTTTCCCCCGTGTTTCCCGCCATTCATCGGATGAAGCGGCTAGGGTTGGCGAGCTTCCTCCCACTCGAAATACCCTGCCTTAAAAAGTTTTTCGCACGCAAGCTCAGTAGCGCTATCGAAGAATTCTCGCGGGATGTTCTGTACGATTCGATACTCAGTGATTAGACTATTAGTCCACCAATTCTTTCCGATTGGAGTCAAGCTGTTCACTAACAACAGAGCTTGCTCATGTGTCGAAAGCTGCGCTCGAATCGTTTTGACATATTGATACTTATTAATATCAGACTTCTGCTGATGAACGTAATCAACCATTTGATATAAATGTCGGTAGTAATGACCGAGGCGGGACTGATGGCCCTCGAATGGGACATGTCCGAAGCCTCTGCTTTTTCGCACCTCCTCCTTCGTCGCATCGCTATTCAGAGTCTCCTCGACCGCATCTACGAAGTCCTTTGCGAACTCAGGTAGGCTCATTTTTAGCATGCGCGAAGAATTTGGTCCGACTCCGAAAAACAAGCAGTAGTACGAGAGGTGCATCACTTCAGAATTGGTTAGATGTTGCTCTCGAGTCGCTGCCGTTTTTCTAACGATCGACTCTATGCACCGCAGTTCACGAAGCAACGTCACAAATACCTTTCTACCGCGCTCCTCCCTAAGCTCGATTTCGGCGACATTGTCGCGGTGCATCTTGAGGAGTTCGAAATATTTGTTTATAAAGTCCTGCTGCTTTCTTTCTTGGCCCTGCTTCCAAAATTCCCGTGCATCTACGGCGAGAATTGCGATCAACGCAACTCCTTCCATCCACACTGCGACATATTCATTAGTACTAAACCAACCAGGGTTCGAAAAAATCATGTTGCCTCGCTAAATCAGGACGATGAAGCCGGAAACCCAGAAGCTCAGGGGCAGACGGGACATTTTCTCATATTGTTTGAAAAGACTCGTCTCGCTCATAATGATCGGAGATTTTCAGAATGGGGGAAACTTCCCGTCTGTCCCTGGTTTCGAGGGTGCTCCACCCGCCGTGAAGAAACCTGATGCGGAAACTTGGGGACAGCGGAACGTTTCCTGTAATTTTTGATTCGTGCAAAGAGAAACATGAGAAAACTTCCCGTCTGTCCCCAACTCTCACAATCTGCGGTTCAATCGATGGTCTTCAGGACGGGCCGGTTATACTGAGCATCGAACGTCCAGAGGTATACGAACTTCGCGAGCAGTGCTCCGCTGTTCATGTCAATCATCAAAATCTCAAACGGAAGGTCGGATGGTATTGGGCACTGGTTCGTCCAGTCCATCTCCGACACTGAATTGCTTGTGTAGTAGTCCTTCCTGTGATTCAGAACAAAACTCCATGCTCCAGTTTGGGAGTCCTCACCCACAGCCAGCACCACGGTCTTTCTCGCACCCGTTTCCAGATGTACCAGGTTGGTGTACTCCTCCAGCCACGGAAGTGGTGAATAAGTACGCTGACGACCACCGTAGTCCATCCTGATGGCAGCCCTGATAGCCGCCTTCGCAGCGTGCGTCTCTTCAGTCGGAACGTTAGAAATATCCGCGAGCAACGCGCGTTTGGGTGTGGTGTGCCTTCCGAAGACTTGTCGCAACGTCCAAATGTCACCTTCCAGTGAAATCTTTCCGACCTTGATTGCCTCGATGGAGAGGTTGGGTCGAGGCTTCGGTGCGGTGGGGACCGCTGGAGCAGGCGGAGCAACTTGCTTGGGCGGTTCGGGAGCACGTCGATCAAGAAAATTTATCGTGGGATTCATCGTGATGATCGGAGCGATGCTTGTGTTTGGAGCCTGTACCGCAGTCGGAGTCTGTGTCGTGCCAATCGCTGCTTCGCGTTTCGGCCAGAACTTGGTGACGACCCACCAGAGCACAGCAAGGGTAGTTAGGCCAGCGCCAGAGAATACCCATTCCTTGTTTTTTACAATCCACTCCCACATCGTGAGGATATTATACGCCAGTCAAATGAGATACTTAGGAAACTAGGGACAGACGGGAAGTTTTCCGACATTTATCTGACGTGGCTCGTTTTGGCTCCCGTATGTTCAAGTAATGAAAGGGAAGCTTCCAGTGTGTCCTGAGAGTCAAAGACCGCACCCTTTGAAATACCAAAGGGTGCGCCACCCGCCCGAAATTCGCAGTCACTGCGCCGTTGGATTGCACGAAGTCACTGCATGGTGGATGCTTCACGGGGAGTCCATGAGGGACGTAGATTTATGAAAGGAGAAATTGCAATGAGAATCTTCAGTTTGGCGTTCGCGGCAACAGCGTTGTTTGCTTTGAGCAACGCAGCATCCGCCGCAACCTGCGACCGCGCTTGCCTTCTTGAGCAGGCGAGGCAGTTCAACGCAAACATGCTTGCACACACCACGGAAAAGATCCCGCTCGCGGCCAATGCAAACATACGCGAGAACACCAAAGCCATCGCGCTTGGCGATAGCAAGTGGATTGGAGTAACGAAGATTCTGTCAGAAGGGATGTACGCTGACCCAATTCTAGGAAATGTGATTGAGCATGTGGCAGCGGAGACGGCGGCTGGAAAAACGGTCTACATCGGCACGCGGCTCAAGCTGGTGGACAAAAAAATCAAAGAAATCGAGATCAATTTCGACGACGGCCCAAGGGTCAATATGAAAAACCTGGTGCCCTACGATCCGATTTTCAACACCATTGTGCCGCCGGACGAGCGTTCGACACGCGAAGAGTTGGCGCGGATCATTACTTCCTATTTCAAGGGGCTCACTGACCACAATCCCATTCAAACCGATTACGACCCCCGGTGCGACCGCTACCACAGCGGAAACCGCGTTACGCATAACCCGCGGAATGGTGTTGAGGAGGGCGGCGACGTCGGCTGCTATGAGAGCAATCTCGGGCCGAAGCCGTGGGGGCCAGCAACCGACGTGCGCATTGGGTTGGTCGATCCGGAACGAGGGATTGTCATCGGCTACGCGATTCTCTACTACGGCAACAGCGACCGCAGGATGCAGATCAACGAGGTGTTCAAGATTCTAAATGGCCGCCTTCGGATGGTGGACAACATTGGCTTGATGGAAGAAGGAATCACAACGTCGGGATTCACGGAATGATATTGCGGCTGCAGAGTTCTGGATCGGTACCGAGAAACGCGCTTGCGTTTACAAACACAGTTTCACTTGGCCGAAAAGTCGGCAATTGTTGAAGGGGCTCGTGTCTGACCGCCGATTTGGCAAGCGACAGGCTGGACTCGGTTCAGTTCGCTGCCCTGGTTAGAGTGACCAACTCTAACCAGCGGACGACAACAACGGTTTAGCAAGTAGAAAAGTCTCAGGCCCTGTTGTTTCGATTCGACAATTCATCGCGGAGCGTGCGCCTATTGTCCGGCAAGAACGCCCTCGTTCGCGAACAATTGTTCCCCAATTCTCTCGACTCGTGCCCATTTCAATCAGAACTTTCTATCGGCAAGGTGAAAGTGAAGACAGACCTTTTTCCTGCGCAGCTTACGACTTTGATGCTCCCTCCGTGGGCTTCCACAATCGCCTTCGCGATGGCCAGGCCCATGCCCGTTCCCGGAACTCTCTGCCGCTGAGACTTGCCGCGATAGAACCTCTCGAAAATCTGACTAATTTCTCCCTCCTCGATTCCCGGTCCCGAGTCAGCGATATGAAAACGCACAAACCCTTCAGTTTTCTCACTTTCGATGGTGATAGGTTCCCCGGGCGATGAATACAGACTCGCGTTTTGGACGAGATGGACCAAGACTTTCCGTGCCCAGAATAGGTCACACTGAATGCGGATTTCGGGCTGCGACAGCTCCGTTCGAATTATGCGTGTGTCCTGGACCGTTTCACAATCTCTGAGGGCAGCACCAACCAATTCGCTCACCGAGTGACGCGCGAATTCGAGTTCGATCTCACTGGCATCAAACCGAGCCAAGTCGATAGCCTGACTTACCATGCGATCAATCCGGTCGCACTCTTGATCAATGACTACCAGCAGCTCTCTTCTCTGGTGCTCATCGCATCTCGAATCTCCAAGAAGACTCGTCGCTGCCGTCTTGATGGAAGTTAGAGGAGTTCTAAAATCGTGGGCAATCGCGTCTAACAAAACCGATTTCAGGCATCTACCCTCCCGGACTTCCTCTATCTTGACTATGCGCTGGTGTCTCGATTGAGCTTTCACCAAGGGCATGACCATGCGTTTCGGTTTTGGCTTATTCAGCGCTGTGCCTGCCATCATTGCTGACTCTTTTCCAAAAGCACCCAAACGAGAACGCACACAGGCTCGGACATCAAAATGCAACTAGGTTTTCTACCGTCCGAAGAGATGAGTCAACTCTCATCAGTGCGCGAGGATTCCCAGCCAGACCCGACTTTTTCTAGAGCCGCTTCGGAGACCCGCAGTCCGCTCTTGCCTATCACTCTGTGTTTCATCTTTGCGATATACAATCAGCTGCTGAAGCGCCCATCCGCAAAGACTGTTGAAACGGTCAGATGTCGCCACTTGTCGGCCTCGGCGGCGCGCGCAGCCTCTGCGTGCCGCACCCGCTTTTCCGCATCGACACCGAGGATCAGCCGCAACGGCACCTCGTTGCTATTCGCCAGTTGCAGAATTACGCCCGCGATCTTTCGCGGATCGCCTTCCAAACGCCCTTCGAGCCCTTGTAACATCTTCAGGAACGAACCGACCGTGGCCTCATACTCCGGCAGCAAGTCCGGCGCATTCTGAATGGCGCGCCGTGCCCAGTTGGTCCGAATACCTCCCGGCTCCAGTGTGCAGATCTTGACCCCGAACGGCGCGACTTCCATCGCCAGAGAGTCGCTGAAACCACCCACGGCCCACTTGGCCGCGTGATACGGCGTATTGCCCGGAACCGCGTGGCGACCACCGACCGAAGACACCTGAAAGATGTGACCGCTCCTCTGCTTGCGCATCACTGGCAAGGCCGCGCGTGTTGTGTACACCACGCCGTAAAAGCATGTGTCCACGATCGCCTGGAAGTCCTCCGCACTCATCTGCTCGAACGGCGCAAACTGTCCATAACCGGCATTGTTGACCAGCACGTCCAACCGCCCGAAGGTGTCCACCGCCAACTGCACCCCCGCTTTTGCCGCGACTTCATCGCGCACTTCGAGCGTCACCGGCTTCACCCGCTCGCCGTACTGCGCCACCAGGGGTGCCAGCTCTTCCGTCCGACGCGCTCCGGCTACCACGCTGTCCCCTGCGGCCAGCGCCGCCTCGGCGATGTCCCTCCCCAACCCGTTTCCGCTTCCCGTAATCAACCAGACCTTCGACATGAAAATCCTCCGTTCTCCTTCTTAGATAGCCGACGTGCGCTTAGACTCGGCCAGCTGGGCCCCTTACGGTCGAAAGATATTCCTATAGAGAAATTATCAAACGGCGGCGAACCGCCGGTGATTTTAGGTGGTTTGGGACACAGGGCGTGCCTTCGGTTGATATTTGCCCACCTCGGTACGCATCGTAATGGCAAGGCGGTTCCAAGCGTTAATGGTGGTCAGGGTAAACACCAGCGCAATCATCTCCTGTTCGTTGAACTGCGCTCGTGCGCGCTCGAAGACCGCGTCGGGCACATGGCCTTCCGTGATCCGGGTGACGGCGTCAGTAAGCGCGAGCGCCGCGCGTTCGCGCTCGGAGTAAAAGGGCGCCTCCTCCCACGCGTCGAAGTAGCTCATCGTTGCTTCTCCGCTGTACAGTTCCTTTACCGCCGCGCAATTCTGTGCGAAGCGACCAAATGCATTGCTCTCTCCTACGTCCTTTGTCGCAGCGTCAAGGATCTAACGATTCGTTCGTAGGCAATCCGCTCTGAATAGTGGAGGCTTGACTCGAGCCGCCTCGGCCCTTGCCCGATATCGAGCACCTGGTTATCTCTAGCAGTTGGAACGTTGGCTTCGTTTCGGCTAGTTTTGCTAAAGGTCACGACGTGTGGCTGTTTTCTATCCCGCTCCGTGTCTTCATAGCTTCCAGTTGAATCTTTAGCCTGCGTTTCTCGAATCCAATGGAGCAGAGCGTAGAGCATGAATCCGCAACTCAACAGACAAAACGCAATAAAGATCGTCAGCGACATGGCATCAATTACAGGCAGAACCTCATACCAAAAAGATTCGCCCGATGAATCAGACGTTACCGAAACGCCTCTAGAAAAGTCCGGTGCGATTCGTCAGGAATTCATAAGGGTTCTCTAGCTCACAGGATGCAATTCAAACGCCGAACTGATTTGGTCAGTCTGTCGCACCGTTCATTGCGTGTCCGCCGGAGAGCGGCGCGGTAAAGATTGAGTCGATTGTTGGAAAGTCGCATTGACTCGTTTTTCAATCCAGGCTGCAAGCGCGCAGGACTGCGTTTTCGGCCTTATGGTTTCCCAACAGAATCCACCGGACTTGCTCCGAGAGCGATTCCTACTATGCCCATGATGGTCGACCGGCGAAGCGGTTTCGGCCTGAGCCGTTGTGGGTAATTCACGATTCGCCTTGCATCGGCGCTCCCGCTTAGCTGCAGTGACTCCGCTTTCCGGCCGATCGAGCCAAACGCGCTGTGCGCAACTAATGCGCAGCGAGTGAAAGGAACCCTTATGTTATCTGGCCCCAAGGGCACGGAGCAGGAGTTGATTTCACAGTGCAGTATTTGTGGACGTATGGAAGCGCTGTATGACCTTCCTGGAACAACTGAGAAATTCTGCTGGGGTTGTAGCGCGGACTTTGCAACGATCATCGTGCTGACTGCCGAGATTGATTCCGCGACGCTGGCAGGAGTTTCTACTGACGATCTGCAATCGGAGCTTTGTGATATCAGTAAACGGATGTTGGACCGTTCTCAGTCTGCGGAGTTGGGATAACGACTGACGGTCCCTCCTTCAAGTGCTCAAAATCGGGCATTTCCCCCAAATTGCGTCACTGCAATTTCTTTTCCGAGCCCTGTTTTCAATGAAATCCGATTGGGCACCCGGTTGCATGACTCCTGATCGCTGCCCGGATGGAGCGGCACGCCAATTGATGTCTAGGACGGTCTTGCCTTCCGCCCCGTGATCGAGACAGCTTCTCTCGAACAGGCTGCGGATGCTTACGCCCGCATGACCCAGGGAAGGAAATGCATGAGGATGTGATCGAAATCAAAGAAAAAAGGGATTACAGATCCAAACAACAACTTTTATCCAGGAGGAGGCGGGAGAGATGTCCGTACGGAACTCGGCGCATGACGAGGAGATCAGGCGTCGCGCGTACCTAATCTATCTCGAACGCGGCCAACAACCGGGCCGTGAACTGGACGATTGGCTCCGGGCGGAACGCGAACTCAAACGGGGGATGCTCCTAAACCCTGAGTGCGGGTCAGCGACGGCTGATATTGACACACTGAGACTGCTGAATTGCCATGATCTGGGAGATTGCTGATCACGACTGACGTAGCTTAGAACAGCTTCGGCTTGCCAACCATCGCCAAACTAGCATGCCTGGTTCCTTATGCACGCGCCTCTCAGTTGCTCTGAACTTATCTGCGTCCGTCGACGCCTTCGTCACACTCCGCGCTCCTTCGGTTGTGCGATCTAGAAAGGCCCGGGGTGCATGAACGACAAGACGCTTCTTTTGGTCGACGACGAACCCCAGATACGCCGGGTCCTGCAAACAACTCTTTACCAAGCGGGCTACGGTGTCATCTTGGCGAAGAATGGACAAGAGGGGATCGACACGGTTGTTCGCGAACACCCCGACCTGGTTCTGTTGGATATAAACTTGCCGGACATGAGCGGATTTGACGCCTGCAAAATGATTCGCGTGTCCTTTGCAGGTCCCATTCTTATGGTGACCGTCCGCAATTCGGTTCGTGACAAGATTGATGCTCTGGATGCCGGGGCGGACGACTACATCGTAAAGCCATTTGCGATAGGAGAGTTACTGGCGCGTGTTCGAGCTGCTCTGCGGCGATCCAGTGCCGAAGAACCGCTTCCCAAAATCGAGACTTCGGAGCTGACTGTCGATTTCGAGATGCGCATGGTTACTGTTCGCGGGAACAGTGTCCACCTCACGCCGAAAGAGTTTGATGTCTTGCGTTTGCTCGTCACTCAGCAAGGAAGACCGGTTACACACAGGAAGATTTTGCAGACGGTCTGGGGACCGGAGTACGGGGAAGAAACCGAACCTGTTCGCGTAGTGATCAAACAGCTGCGCCAGAAAATCGAAAAGAACCCTGCGCGTCCCCGTTACATACTGACCGAACCCTGGGTCGGTTATAAGTTTCAGGTACCAACTGACACGTTTCACAAGCGACTTCGTCAGAAGCCCTGACCTCTCTGCGCCCGTACTGCTCAGTTGCCGGTGTTAACTTCTTCCTCGCAAGTTCTTTTTCGCTCTCGGTTGCGTCAGTCTGCTCCACGCCCTGAGCATTGCTCTCTTCATTGCGACATCTTAAGAAGAATAGTGCGAACATCGCCGATCTAACGGAATGCTTATGAATCAGTCCAGCTTTCCACACATAGATACCACTAGAGTCCTCTCCAAGAGACAGGTTGAAATCTGAACAACCAAGAACCGTTCTCTTTCGGAGGAAAGACATGAGTAGGGCGTTGGTAGCGATTGTAGTCGCTTTGCTGTGCACCGTTTCGCCGGTGACCGGCCAGTCGACCTTTGGCAGTATTGTCGGCGTTGTGCATGATGCGTCTCAGGGCTTTATAGGAGGCGCTTCGATCCAGATACGAAGTTTGGAAGACAACAGCATTCATTCCACCACAGCGGATGCAGACGGGTCCTTTGAGTTTGTAAACCTTAAGCCCGGCAAGTACGCGCTCTCGGCTCAGGCTGCGGGCTTTGCCGAGTTCCAAGTTCCCTCAGCGGAACTAAATGCCCGGCAGACGTTGCGTATCGACGTCAGCATGACGCTCGAGACACAAGTTCAAAGGGTGGAAGTTTCAGATACGGTTGCCGTAATCAACACAGAGAACGGAATTATCGGCGATTCAAAGGGAAGCTCGGACATCACTCAATTGCCGATGAATTTCCGGGCTGTCTCGACGAGCCCGTTGGCCGCTCTGCAAAGCTCGCCGAACGTGCAACAAGACAGTCAAGGAAATATCGCTCTGGGTGGCGCGACAGCAAACATGGTGGGTTACTCGGTAGATGGCATCTCCACGGCAAACATATTCTTGAGTGCGGCAGGAGCGAATCCCTACCCGTCTTCGGAGGGCATTGCCGAACTCAAGGTCACGGCATTCAACAACAATGCCGAATTCTCGCAAGTGGGCGATGTGACGTTCGCCACGAAGGCCGGAACGAACAATTTTCACGGAAGCCTATTCGAATATCTTCAGAACGACGCACTTGATGCGACCGTTCTCAACTTCAACGTGAAAGCGCCCAAGCGCTTCAATACGTTCGGAGGTAGCGTCGGAGGACCAGTACGGATTCCAAAGCTGTACAACGGCAAGGACAAGACATTCTTCTTCTTCGATTACGAGGGCAACAGAAAAGTGACCTCCCAGGCTGAGCAATATCTAGTGCCCACCCAAGCGGAACGAAACGGCAACCTTAGCGATCTTGGGGGAGGCACGATCACGAATCTGAATGCCTCTTCTCTGGCCTTACTGAACAATTTCTATCCGCTGCCGAACGTGAATTGCGTGACTCAATTGACTCCCAGCTGCAGTTTCAACTTTGAAAAGCTACAGCCAATTCCTTCCAGCACGAATGGCTTTGACGTGAGAATCGATCAGACTATCGGCAGTAAACAGCAGGTATACGCGCGCTTCAACTGGAAGAACGTAACGGCGAGTGTCGTGAACCCTCTCCTACCCAACGACTTGGATCATGAACAGGATAGAAGTTTCTTGGTCTCCCACAACATTTCGATCCGACCAACCCTGCTGAACGAGTTCCGGTTTGGGTTTACACACACGCTGCTGACACCCAATTTCCCGATCCAAGGTGCGGCGGCGATCGCCCAGCTAGGACTCCTAAACGTGGATGTTTCACATCACCCGACCGACGGCGGTTTTCCCAGCATTAACTTCTCCGATGGGACGGGCTTTACTCCGATAGGCAGAGACCATGTGGGCGCCACACTGTCCAGCACCAATCAGATAGCCGACAACCTCACCTACATCAAAGGCAAGCACACCGTTCGTACGGGGGTGGACGTTCGCTGGGTACGGTTTGCCGTGCCTGAAATTGAAACGCCGTCCGATGACTACGGGCTCTTCACATTCAATCAAAACAAATTCACGGGCACCGCGTTCGGAGACCTGCTGATGGGACTTCCGAACACCTCCTATTTTGCGGTGACGGGTCCGAGAAACAACGCGGGAGGGCCTGAGGCAGGTGTCTACGCGCAAGACGAATGGAAGGTTAACAGCCGGCTGACCGTCACCGCCGGTCTTCGATGGGAGTGGCTGCCTCCCTTCGTGGACAAGCACGGAATTCAGGCCAACTTCGATCCGAACAACAACACAGTCATCGTCAATAACGTTCTGTACCGCACGTTAGGCGGCCCGGTGCCGGCCTTTTTGCAGTCCTTCAATGCCTGTAACGCAGCGCCTCCGGGATTTTCCGCGCCTGCAGATGCCGGGTATGTCGTTTCACCCTCCTTGCCGTGCACACGCGTCGTGTCCAATGGGCAGGCAGGCTTGCCAGCTGGTCTCCGGCAAACGTACCTTCGCAACTTCGATCCACGCGTCAGCCTGGCCTATCGGCCGTTCAACGACAACAAAACGGTCGTCCGTGCGGGGTTTGGCATCTTCACGGTGACCGATTTGGGGCAACTACAGAACAACAACGAGAGCAATCCGCAATCCTCGGTTCACACATATGTAAACGCCATAGGCGCGAACGGCGCGCCTCTTTTCCAATTCCCCAATACGATCGCCGCGAGCCAACTGGTACAGGTCGGCGGCGGCACAATTCAACAGGCCACCGATCCCCGTTTCCGAGATCCGCAATCGGCGCAGTGGAATCTCACCGTCGAACGCCAGCTAACTGCGAACACAGTGCTGCGCGCGAGCTACGTGGGAATGAACTCCTATCGGTTGGGCGTAACCGTGAACTTGAACCAGATTGCGCCCAGCGCTACTCCCTACGTTCCGAGTCCGTTTGTCGATCCACGGGCACCATTTCAGAATTGGGGAGTCATCTACACAACGGAAAATGGTGGAAACCAGAACTATCAGGGTTTGGCGGTGGAAGCCACTCATCAGGCAACTCATGGTCTATTTTTCACCGCAAATTACACTTGGGCGCATAACCTGAGCGATGCCCAAGGCGATGCACCGAATGGTTATCAGGGCGAGACTCGCTATGGGCTCGCTGACTTGAACCGCTTCGGCATCAGCGACAATCGCGGCAATGTCGCGGGAGGCCGGCGGCAGCGATTTCTGCTGTCCGGGAGCTATGATCTGCCCTTCGGCCACGGACACCGGTGGTCGAGTTCGTCGCGCTTTCTCAACGGAGCCTTCGGAGGATGGACCGTCAATACGATAACGCTGCTTGAAACGGGACCCTACCTTACGCCAACGATCAGTTGCAGCTTTGACCAGACCAATACCGCCCCGTTTCTCTCCGGGTCGGTTTGCCGGCCGGACAGGGTTGGCGACCCATCTTCTGGCAATCAGCCAGGGAAACAGTTCAACTTAAACGCATTTGCGCCTACACCCGTAGGCGCGGCGCGCGTGGGAAATGCAGGCGTCGGCATTTTGGAGGGGCCCGGGACCATCGCGGTAAACGCGGGGTTGTCGAAGACAATGACCATCCGCGAAGGATTGCGGTTGCGCTTCGAAGCGACCTTCACGAACGTTCTCAACCACACCAACTTTGCGCCACCCGCGACAAGCGTGAGCAACCCGAGCACGTTCGGCGCGCTGCAATCCGCGCAGACCGCGGAAAACGGCGGAAACCGTACTGGCCAAGTTGCATTGCGGTTCGACTTCTAACTCCCATCAACGGCAAGAAGGGGATCGCCACGGTATTTGTGGCGGTCCCAATTCGGTCGCCAATATCTCACTTGAGGAGGGAGTATAGGCCCAGCGCCGACAGCTGGGCGCCACCTAATACGAAAGAAGATTTCTGATCACGCGAAATGAGCTTTAAGTGTGACAGGGGATCATGTTGAAGCGAACGAAGATCGCTTTGGTCATGGTGCAGCCGGTCGGCGCTGAATCCAGAGGAGGGCTGGATACGAGAACCACAGCGCGACCGGAATCCCTATTAGCTGTCGAGAAGCGACATGAATCGCCGAGCGGGACTATAATTCGCGAATGGCATCCACAGTGGAAAGTACCGGGCAGGCTCGGCAAGCGCAAGACGTTGACGCTATCGAAGGCGCAGATCACATCGCAGTAATCGCCATCGAGGGAGAGCGATCGCAGGAAGCATTGAGAAGCGCCTCTGAGGAGATCCGCAACTCGGAAGCGAGACTCCGGAAGATCATCGACACGATCCCGACACACGCATGGTGTACTTTGCCGGATGGTACGGGAATATTTTGGAACCGGCGATGGCTCGAATATACGGGCTTATCTCTTGAAGTGCTTCGCGGCTGGGGCTGGCAGAATGCCATTCACCCGGAAGACTTGAAGAAAATAACAGATAAATGGCTCGGAGATCTGGCCGCGGGCCAGCCCGGCGAAGTCGAGGGTAGGCTGCGTCGATTTGACGGAGTGTATCGATGGTTCTTGTTTCGGGCTGAGCCGCTGCGCGACGAATCGGGCAACATTGTCAACTGGTATGGAACGGATACTGACATCGATGACCTCAAGCGCGCCGAAGCTA
>Ga0210410_10003949_pt1 | contig 13077 bp, 8 predicted proteins | sample IncBWC4MmetaG_FD_161058 | JGI IMG/M metagenome (GOLD analysis project Ga0210410, IMG submission 161058) | Forest soil microbial communities from Barre Woods Harvard Forest LTER site, Petersham, Massachusetts, United States - Inc-BW-C-4-M | ecosystem: Environmental > Terrestrial > Soil >... | reverse complement strand
CACCGTGGCATGCATGTAAGCGCTGAAACTTTTGTGGTCGAAATCGTGCCAGATCCCAAGATTCCACAGCCCGCCGGCCGCGTGGTAGTCACGGATCTCCTGAATTTCAGCATGCCACTAATCCGGTATGAAATCGGCGATGTCGCGGCTTGGGCCGAGAATCAGCAGTGCTCCTGCGGTCGCAATCTTCCGATGTTGACTGAGGTACAGGGGCGGTCGACTGATTTTTTGATCCTGCGAGATGGGAGGCATATTTCGGGTCCAGCCCTCACTCTGGTGGTCGCCGACATGCCCGAGGTTCAGCAAGTTCAATTCGTCCAGAAAGCTCTCGATCACATCGTTATCCGCGTTGTTCCCGCAAAAGGATATGGCCCTACTACGGGTCAAGAGTTGCGACGCCGTTTGAGTCTCTACGTCAGCTCTGACACCCTGCTCGACATCGAAGAAACACAAAGCATTGCCAGCGAGATTTCAGGGAAGTACCGCTTCGCAATCAATGAACTTACAGCGCATGGCAATCAGGCCGAAGCTCCCGAGCCGCGGGAGGATCATCTTGCGCGCCGTTAACTGGCTCTATCTAAATGGCATTTTGCCTGTGTGCCAGCCCGCCCAGTATCGGGGTTTGGCTGCTGAGATGCACAAGCAGGAGGCATTCGAGCGCCGGTCTCTCGCGGAAAATCAAGAGACGCAATGGCAGTCGCTGACTCGTCTCCTAAAACACGCTTACGATACGACACCATTTTATCGTCAGCGCTTCGACGCGGCCGGCATTAGCCCGCAGCAATTCAGCTCGCCGCAGGATTTGCAAAAACTCCCTGCCCTGACCCGTGAAGATCTGCGCCTTCATCAAGACGATCTCTGGTCCCGCGTTTATCAGCGGGAAATGCTTCCAGGCGCGGCTACTGGCGGAACGACAGACATTCCTGTTCCTCTGCTGCGCTCGCCGGAATCGCTCCTGAAAAAGAGCGCCGTCCATCTTCGGTTTAATTCCTGGGCCGGGATGTGGCCTGGAGACAAAATCCTTTATTTATGGGGCGCGCGCATTGATTTTGCGCAGACTCCAAGTTGGCGTTGGAAGTTATACGACCGCTACATAAATAGGCGTGTGTGGGCGCCCGCTTCCTTGCTCAACGAGCAGATTTTAGAGTCCTTTCGGCAACTGCTTAATCAATTTCGTCCGCGCATTATTTATGCGTATCCGACTCCGTTGGCCCACTTCGCCGAGTATCTTCGCGATTGCGGACGTGCATTCCATCATCCCGTGAGCGCAATTTGTACGGCGGAGCCCGTACTCGATCACCAGCGCCAAGTTATTGAGCAGGTCTTAGGCTGCCGGGTATTTGAAATGTACGGAAGCCGTGAGTCCGGAATGATTGCGGCACAATGCGAATACGGTCAGGGCTTGCATTTGAATCCGCATGCCGCTTATCTCGAATTTGTCCCCTTGGAGGGAGAGGGGCCCGACGGCGTGCACGAAATATTCATTACGGATTTACTGAATTATGGAATGCCCTTCATCCGTTACAAGATCAATGACTGCGCACTGCTCAGCGCGCAAACATGCAAGTGCGGCCGTGGGTATCCAGTTCTCGCGAAAATCATCGGCCGTACGGCGGACATGTTCCTCCTGCCCAATGGAGATCGCGTGCCTGGTGTTACCTTGCACCGCTTGATTGCGGAAGACTGCCCTGAATTCAAGAAACTCCAAATTATTCAAGATACGTTGTGCGATTTTCGCGTGCGCTTTGTTCCAGGTTCCAATTTTCAACAGCCTGACCTATCTCTGTTGACCAAACGTCTCGGCCAGCGCTTTGGAAGCTCACTTCGTTGGACTTTCGAGCAAGTAGCCGACATTGAGCGGGAACGCTCCGGTAAGACCCGTTTCTGCATTTCGCATGTCTCATCGTCACAAGTTTTGCCCCAAGCAGTGACCCAGGAAACGCGTTGATGACTTCAGCTGGGACATTCCGTCTTTTCCGTTCAGCAAAGCCTTCCGCTGGCGCTGCGTCGGCCCCGACCTGCAACTCTGGCGCGTGCATGGCAGCAAGCGACTCAAGGACACAGCAGCCCGCTCAGCGGCTGGAGTCCAGCAGTAGACTGCCAAGGGTACTTGCTACCGGCCCGCATGCTTTGCCTGATGACATGCTAGCCCGGACCGAGACGTTGGCACCTACAAAAGAAGCATGGTGGGAGCGGATATTGGCGATGGTTCGGCTTTCGGGGTTTGTGCACCGGAGCCGCCAATGTCGTCGCGCCTGGGCCATGTTCAAAACCGCGACCGGTTTCGACGCCGTCGTTACGGACGGCGCGTTACTCGGTCTTACGTTCGCATGTTTACAGCGTTTGCGTGGGCGTCAGCGGCCCGTTCACGTTATGTATGACTGCTATTGGTACGGCGGCAACTGGCTTCGGCGAGCATTCATGCGATTTAGTTTGCGCCAGGTTGATCTTTGCGTCGTCTGGACCAACGTAGAGTGCGAGCGCTACGCCAGGGCCTATGGGCTTCCTATCCGCAAATTTGCGTTCGTCCGGCATCATCACACTCTGAACCGCTATGAGTTTGCAGTCAGTGATGACGCATACATTTTTACCGGCGGAAATTCAGACCGGGACTATAGACTCTTTCTGGACGCTGTCCGTGAATTTCCCATCCCGTGCGTCCTGGCCACTAATCTCCCGGAGCTTTTGCGTGGCCTGGTGATTCCAGCAAATGTCCGGGTCGTAAGCGCATCGGCCACTGAATTCCGTCAGTTAATGGCGCGCGCGCGCATGGTTGTAGTCTCCATGCAAGCGAACTTATTGCGGACCGGGGGCCAACAAACGTTCCTGAATGCCATGCACATGCAAAAGCCCGTGATTCTGACCGATCCGGAAGGTGGACGCGACTATATCGACCATGGAAAGACAGGGCTGCTCGTGCGCTATCCGGATGTGACCGCCCTACGCGAGGCGATCCGCTTCTTGTGGGAAAGCCCAGCGGAAGCGAGTGCTATCGCGGAACGCGGCCGAAATTCGGCTCTGCCGCTCACCACAGAACGCTGTAACGTTGAGATCTGGAATTTGGCGTTTAATTTGGTCGCATCGCGCGCAAAGGTCGGATAGCGCCATCGCTTCGAAAAGGTTCAAGGCAGCCGTTCCCGCTGATCGAGAATTCACGACGGCTCCGAACTTTTCTAACGTGAGCAAACCAAGTGAGGCAATGACAGAGCCCGCGATTTTGACAATTATATGAGTACTTCAGCTCCAACGGTTGCAGTGAACAACGCAAAGTCACCTCTTTCCATGTCCGGGATCGCCCGCAGTGTGCTTAGCAACTGGTTCGGCCTTGCGGCTAACCTCGTCATCAGCTTTTTTATGGCGCCCTTCATTGTCCATCGGCTGGGCGACAGCTCTTACGGCATCTGGGCACTGATGTTGCAACTCACTGGATATATGGGAGTTGTTGACGTTGGCCTGCGTTCCGCCCTGGTGAGGTTTGTCTCCAGGCTTCGAGCCCAGAACGATCAGGTCGGGCTCAATCAATTGATGAGCTCTACTTTGCAGCTCTATTCCGGTTTTGCGGTGCTATGCCTGTCCGGAGGTGTGTTTCTCAGTTTTTTTGTTCTTCCGCATCTGCATGTTCCGCCGAACTTACTGTCGCAGGCGCGTAATACCCTTTTGCTTGCCAGCGTGATTCTCGCCAGCGATTTTATTTTTGCAACCTTCCAAGGAAGTCTGGCTGGTCTTTCTCGATGGGACCTTCGCAATCTGGTTTCCACGGGGGTGCTGATTTTACGTGCCTCATTGATTGTTGCAGTCCTGTTGAGAGGCTACGGTTTGGTTGCTCTCGCGCTTGTGCAGTTATTCGCTTCCTTGGTCGGCCATCTTATTGAAGTCTACCTGGTCCACCGCCTGTTGCCGGGGCTCAAGATCTCTTTGCGGGCGCTGCAAACCAAATTCCTACGCCCAATCTTTAGCCACAGCGCCTATTCAATGCTTATCGGCCTCGGGGTTGGCATCAATTATGAAGTGGATACCATTGTTATCGCGGCGTTTCTTCCGGTGCAGGAAATTACGTTCTACGTTATAGGATTCAATCTCATCAAGTACCTGCGGGATTTGATCAACGCCAGCTCGATGATAGTCGCGCCTCTCGCCAGTCATCTGGACGCCCAGGGGCATTCGCAGGGCGTCGGCGAACTATTAACTCGCGGAAGTAAATATACTCTCCTGCTTTCTTATCTGGGGTGTGCTGGTTTGCTCTGCCTGGGTTCAGATTTTATCCGCTTATGGATGGGCAATGCCTACGCTGTTAGATCCGGTAAGGTCGTAATCATTCTGGCTCTAGGCCTGTTTTTTTCTTTAACGGAAAATATTGGCGGGCATCTTCTTTTCGGTTTAGGCAAGCATCGTTTGAATGTTTGGTGCACCTTGGGAGAGGCCGCATTGAATCTCGCCGCGAGCATTATTCTCGTGCGCCATTTCGGTATCTACGGTGTCGCCGCAGGTACGGGACTGGCTGCCGTAGTTGTCCGAGGGTGGTTTTTCCCCAACGCGGCGCTCAAGATTTTTCACGTGCGCTGGAAAGAATATTTGGTCGGCTCCGTTTTGCCTACCATCGTGCCGACCTTGGCCTTCTCTGCTGGAACGCTGGCGATTAGGCACTTTATTCCCGTTCACGGCTACGGAACACTCGTCCTGGCGGCGATCGGCGGCATTATCGTTTACCTTCCGTTCTTGCTTTTTCTGGGATTGGACGCCGGTGAACGAAAGCAGGTCCGGCACCGTTTAACCTCATTTTTCGGTGCACGATCCAGTGTGGAGATCATGCCTGGCGCCGTGCCCGCCGAGTGGAATGGGAAAGATCAATAAGGCTAGTGATGCCGACAGTCAGCGTAATTATCCCCGCTTACAACGCCGAGAGATTCATCTCGCAAACGCTGGGCAGTGTTTTTGCGCAAACGTTTCAAGACTTCGAGGTAATCGTTGTTGATGACGGCTCCACCGACGGTACGGAAGCGGTCCTCCGCACCTATGCAGACAGAATTCTCTACATTAAGAATAATCATGGGGGACCAGCATCAAGCCGCAATCGGGGCATCGCTGCTTCTCAGGGAAGCCTGATCGCCTTCCTCGATGCGGATGACCTTTGGCTTCCGTCAAAACTCGAAAAGCAGGTTGCGTTCGCTACGATCCACCCCGAATACGGAATCATAACCACGGATGCGGCCACCTTCGACGAGACCGGCGTCACAGAAGCTTCTGCGGCGGCCCATAAGCACATACCTTCCGGATACGTCCTGAAGGATCTGCTGTTTGACAATTGGATTGGGACCTCCTGCGCGATGGTGCGTCGCGAATGCTTCGCGAAAATAGGAACTTTTGATCAGGACGCATTCGTTCGGGGTGAAGATTGGGTAATGTGGATGCGGATCGCAGCGGTTTATCCAGTGTATTTTCTCAACGACGTACTAGTCCACTATCGCGTACACAGCCAGAGCTACAGCCGGGCAAATTTGGAGAAGCAATTTGGCGATCTCTTTACTAATTTCGAAAAAGTGGAGCGCCTGATTCCCCAGTTGCCACCAGCGCTTCTTCGCGAGGCTAAGTTTCGAGTCTGCCTGCGGCGAGGGTCGGAAGACTTGCGAAATCTGGAACTACCGCGCGCGCAATCGAAACTACGTCTGGCGCTAAACTACCGGCGCTGGAACGCCAAGGCCATAGTGCTTCTCGCGATCGCGCATTTACCTCCGCGCCTCGTCGATGCGCTGAAAGGTACCCTCAGAAAGCTGCGCGGCATCCTTCACGAAAAACAAGCGGGCCATCTCTCCGCTTCGGATAATTGTCCCGAGCGTTGAGTGGCCCGCGTCTACTACGCAACTTTGCCGAGCGAGGTAGCTGCCGCTAGTGGCAGGTAACCGTCTGGCTCGAGGTTTGTGCGATAGTCGCTGAGACGGCAGCAACGGCGCAACCCGTACCGATGGCCGACACAACATGGGGCGTATGCATCTCTTTGGTTACGCCAGCTGCGGTGCTGAACATATGGAATTCGTTTAGCACCGGGGAAATTTGGCCGTTTGCGTCGGTTGTGCCTGTAAAAGCGGTAGCACCCAAAGCATCGACGATGGTAACCGCCGCGCCCGGCAATGGGCTTCCGGTCGCGTTTTGCACGGTCAGCGTATACGTCCAGTCTATATAGTATTCGCCGTAAGCGGCATTGGCGGAGATCGCGGTCAAGTCTGTTGAATCCTTAGCCGCGCCCCCTATGAACGTTGTGTCGATCATGTGCACGTTGTAAACAGGTCCGGTCGGCCTATAGTTCCAGAAGTGAAATGTAACGTAAGGCGTAGAGCCCGCACGGGGATTCGAGCCCCTCCCGAGCGTGCACTGGATACAGGTGAATCCCGCCGTCTGCGGCAGGCCCAGGTCTTCAAACCAGATCGAAGCGTTGTCCCCGATGAACGTGTCTCGCGTCGAAGTAAACGTACCAACCGCGCCGTTCGCCTCGAATCCTATCGCTCCGCCCTTGAGCATGTTCCCTGTGGTGTCATAACCGTCTGCGCCAGGATCGTTAACCTGTTTATAGATGTTGTCATGCGACTGATTGCCAACACCGAAAGTGGTGATCCGTAGTCCGGTCGCCGCGCATTTGGTGCCGTTGGCATTCACTGCCGCGTGAGCCGTTATCGTATTGTTGTAAACCGTGTTGAGCGACGAAGTGTCGTCAAACTGTATTCCATACGTGCCGACGCCGAACGACCCGCAACTAACAACATAGATGTTTCCGGGATATGCGCCAGACGCGGCCGCCCAGCTTCCGGTGATGGTTACGCTGGTTGCCGTGCTGGATGCAATGCCATGGCACTCAGTAAGCACGCCTATACAAAATTCATAGGCGGCTGGAGTGCTCGAGCTGCCATATCCAGCTGCCAGTCCAGAGAGGCCGGTTACCGTATTGCTGCCATGTGCGATGGTAGCGGCGTTGAACGACAACGGAATGGGAGTTACTCCGCTCCCTGCGTTGAACCCCGCTTCCGTCACATCCACGATATTGTCGTGAATAAGCTGATTGATGCCCTTGATGTTGGGCGAACCAGTCGTGCACGGGCTGACAAAACAGCCTCCGCTCGAGAAGAGGCCCCGCCCTGCCAGCGCCTTTACAGTGTTGTTCTTGACCTCGATATTTGGGCCTTGCGCCACGACCCCGAAGTCATTGGAATACTGACCAACAAACGTCATGTTGTTCGAGTCGACGACCGATCCGGGGGTCTGAAGGTAGAGACCACCCATCGGGGCGTTCGTGACCGTATTGTTATGGATGGAGGCTGCGGGCGACCCAGTGATATTGTCAAATTTAATAGCCATTCCGGCGAATTCTGACCGGTTGATTGCTCCGCTGGTATTGTCATTGAATGTGTTGTTGTAAATCTGGTTTCCCGATCCGCCATTGTAATAGCGGACCTTCAATGGGATCGTATTCTGCCCCCATGTGTTGAAGACTATGTCATGGACGGTAGCCGCGGCCGAGACTCCGTCGAGGCGAAGATTATTCGAGTCACCCGCAGTCACGCTCGGATCCATTGAAATCGTTCCGTTGTAAGCGGTGAAGTTGCCGAAATTGGATCCGCCGCCTCCGGGGCATTGTGTATCCTGAAAGCAACCATAAATTCCGAAGACCTGCGCGCCACCCGAAGCGGTGCCGTAGGCTATCGTGTGGCCGTTCAGGTTAAAAGTAATGTTGTCGGCTGCAATCGTGAAACACGTGCCGGCTGAAGAGACGTCATTCTGCAGAAGGTAGGTTGCCCCGGCATTTGCCAACACGCCGCAAGTCGTCAAGGAAGTCCCCGTGCCTGCAGCATTGACCGTAGCCGTTATTGACTGGCTGGCCGTCTGCGGTGACGCCGTTGAATCCCTGACTTGGATCATAAATGGGAAACTCCCCGCTTGCGTTGGCGTACCTGAGATCTGTCCGTTTGACGCCCCAAGTGTCAGGCCTGCTGGCAATGAGCCAGAACTTACTGACCAGGTGTACGGCAAGGCTCCGCCAGTCGCAGTCAGCGTCGATGAATAGGGCACGCCTACTTGGCCGCTCGGAACGGATGTACTGTTGAGTTGCAGTGGGGAAGGTCCAGCAGCGCTGATGCTGATCGTGTACTGCTTGCTTGCAGTCTGCTGCGTAGAGCTGGAGTCCTTAACCTGAATGCTAAAGGTAAACGAACCAGCTTGGCTCGCGGTGCCACTGAGCGCTCCATTGGAGCTTAGCGTTAAGCCACTAGGTAACGAAGACCCCGACGCGACGCCCCATGTGTAAGGGGTCGTTCCGCCGGTGGCTGCTAGCGTAGCGGAATAGGCGCCGCCAACTTGGCCACTGGCGAGCGATGCCGTGGTGATTGATAGCGCCGCCGGCCCGGTCGCAGATATGGTTACGGTGAATGCTTTCGTTGCCGTCTGTGGCGTCGCGCTTGAATCCTTTACTTGGACGGTAAAGGAGCTCGTGCTGCCTACAGTAGGTGTGCCACTCAGAGCACCGCTCGAAGAATTCAACACCAACCCGGCAGGCAGAGATCCTGTCACTACCGACCAGAAATATGCCGCAGTTCCGCCAGTGGCAGCCAAGGTAGCAGAATATGCCTTACCTGTTTGCCCGCTTGGTAGGGACGCACTAGTGATCGAAACGGGGTTCGATCCGGTCGCCGCTATCGTCACGCTAAACGATTTTATCGCTGTCAGGGCCGTCGAACTCGAGTCTTTCACCTGGATCGTAAAGGAAACCGTACCGGACTGGGTTGGCGTCCCGCTCAACGCGCCACTGGTAGCATTCAGCGTAACACCTGCAGGTAGAGAGGAGCCGGTTGCAACTGACCAACTATACGGCGCAGTGCCACCGCTTGCTGCTAAAGTCGCTGAATATGTCGAGCCCACCTGCCCACCTGCCAGTGAGGTCGTCGTTATCGACACCGCTGAGGCGGTAGACACGACCAAGCTAAGTGCCTTGCTCGCCGTTTGCGGCGTTCCGCTCGCATCGCTCACTTGCACTGTGAAGGAGAATGTTCCGGACTGAGTCGGCGTTCCGCTCAGTAGGCCGCTTGAGGAATTGAGACTTAATCCAGCGGGTAAGGCGGAGCCTGTGGCAACAGACCAGGCATATGGCGTTGCGCCGCCGCTGGCTGTCAAGTTAGCGGAATATGTGGCACCGGTTTGACCGTTTGGTAGGACGGTGCTGGTGATCGACAGACCCGCACTCGGGGGGGGGACGGAGCCTGTGGAATTCGATGCGACGACCCCTGCACAACCGGTTAGCCCAAGGAGTAGAGAGGAAAACACAACAATCGTCAGGAGCGCAGTCCCGAGGCTGCCGACCTTCCGAGGCCCGATTCGCACTACTCCGCAAGAGAGCATTTCACATCCTCCGCCCGTGATTCTCGGTGTTAGTTCCGTGATTCTCGGTGTTACTTCCGTGATTCTCGGTGTTAGAGGATGGGGAAACAATTGGACTGGGGGACAGATTATGGGCCTTTGTGCCTGCTGGCCATCGCCTATACCGGTGGCCAGTACAGCCTTATGGAGGGGTCTTGTTTGCCTGCCTAAGGGTCGCGCGCACCGCACCCAAGCTGGACGCTCCGCTGCGGCTGGCAACGTCGACTACCGTTGCTTTCCGCTGGCGACGCAGGCGAGCGGGATTTTCTGTACCGTGGTCTTAATTAACTCGACTCTGAAGCTGTCTGGGTTCGGCGCACAACCAGGCGCCCGGATCGTAACCTGGTAGGGCGTGTGTTTCTCTTGGATCACTCCTTTTGGCGTATTAAACGCCTTAAATTCGTTGAGTACAGCCGAGATCTCACCACTCGCACCCGTTGTCCCACTAAAGACTTCCTTCTGTGTTGCATCCGTGATGCTAACCACAGCTCCGGCAACGCCAACCCCGGAAGCATTCTGTACGGTCAGGGAATAGGTCCAATCAATGAAGTATTCGGCGTACTGGCGATTGGCCTCGATCGCTCGCATGTCCGTGGAATTCTTTGACGCACCCTCGGTAAAGGTAGGATCTTGAAAGTGGACGTTGGAGACAGAGTTGCCGCCGTTCTCGAAAGCGAACGTCACATAGTCAGAACTTGCATTGGAGCCCTTCCCTAACGTGCAACTCACGCAAGTCAGTCCTCCAGGCATACCGTCCCAATCCGCGTGGAACGTAGCTGAATCGCCGATAAAAGTATCCTTGGTCGATACAAAATGGGTTGCTGCGCCCCCCGTGCCCAAGGCCCATGCCTTACCTCGGTCCTGACCAACTCGTTCCGCAACATACATATTGTCGTGGGACGTGTTATCCGGGCCGATACTCGTGAGTCTCAATGCCTGCGCGTCGCATTCCGCGGCTCTTGCTCGAACAGTGTTCTTGTACGCTGTGCTGTTTGTAGGATGATCGTCGAATTGAATTCCGTAAGCTCCACCCGGCTCGCATACATTACAAGCCTTGCCGCCTGCGCTGTAATCACAGTTCTGCCGCAACTCGATGACGGTTATTTGATTGTCGTGCACTCGTGCGCCATTTGCTCCGTTTTCCTGACCATTCACGCTAACGGCTCCGCCGCTAATCTGTATTCCGCGGCCCGAGGTGGGTGTGATCGCGTTGTTGTAGGCCTCGCTCTTGTTTCCCCACACATAAATTCCAAAATCGTTCGAATAGCGTCCGTTTTGGCTAATTGTGTTGTTGTAGACGGCTGTGCCTGGGGAAGCTGAGTAAATCCCTCCCTGCGCGCCCCCCACAAGGTTGTTGTCGTGGATGATCTGGCCATCGTGCGCGTCTTGCCCGGTGTTGAACTTAATGGATGCGCCCTGTATCTGGTGCCGATTGAAAATCGAAGTCACATTGTTATGAAATGTGCTGTTCAACACTTGAGAGCCTGATCCGGCAAATGTCGTAAAGATGGGTATCGATGCACTGGCGTTCACCTCAAAGGTGACACTTCGAACGCTCAGATGGTTTGCGCCGTTCAGTTGACCAATTCGAATACCGTGTGAATACGGCGCCGCCGTTGCCGATTGAATGATTTTTCCATTTTCAATTGTCAGATGATCGGCCGAACCGCCACAAGGATTTCCGGCCACACTGCTATCCCAGCAAGCTTCCGCCAAAACTCCATAGCGTGGCTGCTGTCCACCTTCCGTCGCGTAATTGATCGCATGTCCATTCAAATCAATCGTGATCTTGTCCGCCTGTACGCTAAAACAAGTCCCCGGTGAAGAAACGTCATTCTCCAACCGATACGTTGTCCCGGCGCCCGCCAAAGCGCCGCACGCTTTCAGTGGATGAGGTTTTGGTCCCACTCCTTCGCTGGAAAGCTCGTCGCGCCCCTCTGCGAAAACAACCTGCCCGCCAGGGCCCATCGCCGGCTTGACCACATCTGGCCGCGTCTCGAGAAGCGAAAAAGTGACGACAATTCCGATTAATGCGAACAGCAGGGATAATGTATTTCTCAATTTACCTGGGCTCTAAGCTTCTTGTGGAATGGACTCTAAGACTGGTTATCCTGCTCCGCCGGCCGTTCAAGAGCCCCGAATCATAGTCGCGTCCTGATCCTGATGCAACATATTCAAACTTCTTCAGCATCACTATCCGAGCCGGGCCCTCCGGTTTCTCGCGGAAAACTCCGGACTTAGGCGAATTGTGGCGTCCGGAAGAGAATCCGATAAGAGCTGGCGCCGCACTCGTTTCTTAAAAAATGTTAATCTGTCACCATTCATTCCACTTTTCGATTGCGAACCTTCTTCTCACCCCGTACACTTCACATGGAAGTTCTAAGCGATAGTGACTGAAGGTCTGCCCAACCCTCGGAAGCTTATTCCCAGCCCCCCTTTTTAACTTCAGCGACTAACCTCGAAAATAGGGACGGTCCCATGCATGAAAAAGTACGCCTTGATGTGCTTAAGTTGCGCATGAATGTTTCTATGACTAGCAAAATCCACCGCCCTTCGTCTTCGTCAAATCGACTTTCGGCCGTCGCCTTGCCCCTCCTGTTTCTTGGCCTTTGTTCATTGCTCACTGCGGGTCAAAATTCTGTGGTTTCAACCCAAAATTACTTATATGCGGTCGACGGCGGGGCGCCCGCTACCCTATGGGTTTATGACCTTAATAACGGATTTAATCTTGTTAAGCAGATCAGCATTCCGATTCACTATACGGGTTTCGGCATACGCGGCTTTGTCATCAGCGCCGCCACGAGGGTGTTGTACATAAGCCATGGTTGTTACTACGATTTGAGCTCTTACTGCAAAGGAATCGGCGGATATCTCGCCAAATACGACTTAGCAACAGACCAGTTAATCTGGGACAAGTCTTATCCGTTTGGCGTCGATAGTTTCTCCGTCAGTGCGAATGGGCAGACGATTTACATGCCCGTGGGTGAACGGTCGAGCAGCGCGTTGTGGGAAATCATCGACTCAAACGGAAATGTAACTGGATCGATCAACACTGGCCAAACTGGTCCGCACAATACCATCGTCAGCAATAGCGGCGCTCACGTCTACATGGGCTCAACCCAGGCCAATTATCTTGTAGTTGCAAATAGTTCGAACAACTCGGTCATTCAAAAGATCGGGCCCACTGTTAACGGCGTTCGGCCCTTTACGATCAATAGTAAGGAGACTCTTGCTTTCACCACCTCGACCGGCTTGCTCGGATTTCAAGTCGGCGACATCGTTACGGGGAAGATCCTTTATACCGTTTCGGTGCCCGGGAATTTTGTCGCCAAGTGCCCTGCGAGCCTGGGCCAGCCCTGCAGCCACGGTATCTCCCTTTCTCCCGATGATAAGGAGATCTACCTAGTCGATAAATACAATAACTACGTCCACGTCTTCGATGTAAGCAACTTGCCGGGCGCAGTCCCCGCGCTACTGGCTAGTATTCCGCTGACGCATGCTTACGCAGATTCGGGTTGGATCACCCATAGCCGTGATGGCCGCCATGTCTTTGTGGGGGATTCAGGCGACGTGATCGACACATCAACGCGCAGTATCGTTGGCTACATGCCAGGTCTCAACCAAACTAGTAAGTTCCAGGAGTTGTGGTTGCAAAATGGTACGCCCACATTCGCTCCGTTG
>Ga0210410_10003947_pt1 | contig 13087 bp, 9 predicted proteins | sample IncBWC4MmetaG_FD_161058 | JGI IMG/M metagenome (GOLD analysis project Ga0210410, IMG submission 161058) | Forest soil microbial communities from Barre Woods Harvard Forest LTER site, Petersham, Massachusetts, United States - Inc-BW-C-4-M | ecosystem: Environmental > Terrestrial > Soil >... | reverse complement strand
CTTCGGCTTCAACGGCGGCTGTAGGCTAAATCTCCATCTGCTTATAGGCGTTGTCTGATAGACGTCGCGAAAGCGCTTATGAGATTATCATGGCATGGAACATCGGTGGGGCACGCGAATAGCGGTTGATATCCCAGTCCGATTGATAGTGTCGCGCCTCGCTTTGCTGCAAAGCGGTCGACTGGCCAACGTGAGCGTCAGCGGCGGATTGATAAGAACAGAAGGCAACCTTCGGCTGTTGTCCCGAATCGAAGTTGCGCTTGACGCGCCGCCGCGATCGGAATTCGAATCGCCGATCATTGCCGCTTATGTCGCCCGTAATTGTGCAAATGGCATTGCGGTCGAATGGTGCGAGTTTGCTCCATCGGTGATCCTCCAATTGCTGCGGCACGTGCGTGCAGTCGTCTGCGCATCTCATCCCGCTATGATCGGACCGGACACTTTGCAGGTCCGCCCTGATTCCACCTCGGGATAAAGACGCCTGACCGGTCAGCAGATCATGGCTTCGCCTGAGTGTCGGACGCCACTAAAGCGCCGGACGGCGAGTTGTCGCGCTCCTTGTTTATCTGATCCTTGCAGGCTTTCATCGCCTCCTTGTATGAGCTGTCTTTGTTAGCCGACATGCGCCTCTTCATACAACTGACTATCTGGGCGATCATCTGACGCTTGCTCATCGCCGACTGATTCACTGAATCAACCGCAAGCGCTTGCGAGCTCACAAATATCGCCCCGGCCGTAGCAATTCCGATCAGCAAACGATTCATAGGAATTCTCCCATGGACGTTTAGTGTGATCAGTATGCCGTCCACCGCAGCGGCTAGAAGCGTAACAACCTCGCTAACAAGTGTAGGCGTTGCTCCGACACGATCAGCAAATTCCTACACCCGGGTGCTCCGCGGGCGGCTATCGACCGGGCGTATGACCGCTAAAATCGTCGACTCGGGCATTGGAAGGTGACGCTGATGCGCTATTTCTTGACTTGCCTGTTGGTTGCGTCGTGGCTTGGGGGATGTGCATCACTCCCGCCGGGATCTGCGTACCCGAAGGTTCGCTCAGCAGCGTTGACTGAACCGGAAGCGACAAAGGTTGGACGACAATTCGCGACCGCCGCGCATGAACACGGCGAAAAGACGGGCTATCGCATCATTTCGATCGGTGTCGACGGATTTCTGATGAGAATGGAGATGATCAACACTGCGGAACGCACCCTCGATCTACAGTATTACATTCTGCATGGAGATGAATCCGGGCGGTTGCTGACGGATGCACTGATCCGTGCGGCGGATCGCGGAGTACGTGTGCGTCTATTGCTGGACGATGGAGAAACGATGCCGGGTGACGAGCAAATATTCTCGATCGCCGGTCGGGCCAACGTCGAAATTCGAATCTTTAATCCGTTTGCATACCGCGGCTACAACAAATTGCTAAAGGGCGCCGAGTATCTGTTGAATCACTCCAGACTTGATTATCGGATGCACAATAAGCTCATTGTCAGCGACAACTCGATGGCTCTGGTGGGCGGCCGCAATATTGGCGATCAGTATTTCCAAATTGATCCGGAATCCCAATTCGCAGACGATGATGTATTTGTGGCCGGCCCCACGGTCCACGAATTATCTCAGACCTTCGACGAATTCTGGAATAGTACATTGGCAATCCCGGTCGAAGCGTTGCACGGCATTAATGCGCATGTGCGGCATCAAAAAGCTTATGCCGACAAAGCTGTCAAGGCGGGCTTCGATTATCGATCGAAGCTTGACAGCGGGGAGCCGCTTGCCGGAATACTGGCCGGAAGACTGCCGCTCATATGGGCGGACGCCCAGGTTGCTTGTGATCGCCCCGAGAAAAGGCGAACCGCCGACCGGCCGGGAGCCGGCAGTCTCATGTATGAGCCGGTGGCTCATGCGGTCGCGCAGGTGCATTCGGAACTGTTGATTGTTTCGCCCTACGTCGTTCCGTCGAAAGACGAGTTACATTTGCTGGACGATCGCGTTGAGCACAAGGTGCGAATTCGCATCCTGACAAACTCTCTCGAATCCGCGCCCCAATTGTCCGCCCATTCCGGCTACATGCACTATCGGACCGAGTTATTGAAAGACGGTATCGAGCTTTATGAAGTGCGGTCCAGGCTCGGAAATTCCCGCGGTAGCGGCCAATCGACGAAGTTATCGCGCTATGGAAAATATGCACTGCATGCGAAGCTCTACGTGCTCGACCGCGAGCGCCTATATATCGGCTCAATGAACCTTGATCAGAGATCCAGGCATCTCAACACGGAGCTAGGCTTGATCATAGACAGTGCCGAGCTGTCGCAGGAAACGGCCAAACGATTTGAGGCAATGACCCTGCCGGAAAACTCGTATACGGTGACATTTCCCTCCGACGGTGAAAAATCAACGCATTTGGTGTGGCGGACGGTCGAAAACGGCACCTCGGTCGAATACAAGGCGGAACCGGCTAGACACGCATGGCAGCGGATCGAGGTCAAATTCCTGGCGTTATTGCCATTGGATTCCGAGCTTTGAATACAGCGGTAACGCTAGCTAAAAGCGTGCTTCGGCACAGCATTTCGTACCGGGCGGCTGGCCCATGTGGCAACCAGGGCGACCGCGGCTGCCAGCGATAGCCAGGCGCCCGGCATGGCTCGATTTCCTGTTTCGTGAATTAGATAGGTAACGATGGCGGGCGTTGAGCCGCCGACCGTGGTGGCGAGGCTGTAGGCCACTGAGAATCCAGCGGTGCGGACTTCCGCCGGCACGATTTCTGTCAGATGCACGACCATGGCGCCGTTATAACTGGCATAGATGAAGGACAGCCAAAGTTCGACGAGCAATAGTTTGGTAAAAGTCGGCTCGACCACCAACCAACTCATGGCGGGGTAGGCGGTCAAGATCGCAATGACGGTGAACGTAACCAGCAATGGCCGCCTGCCGACGCGATCGGACAACGAACCCATCAGCGGCAGCCAAAACAGATTCGACAAGCCTACACAGAGCGTAACAAGCAGCGCATCGCTTTGTGTCAGCTTGAGTATGTCCTTGCCGAACGTCGGCGTGTAGGCGGTGATCGTGTAGAAAGACACACTGGTCATCACCACCATCGCAACACCTGCGATCACGATTCGCCAATTCGCCAGTACTCCGGCATAAATCTCTCTGGGCGAGGGATGGTGGGAGCGTGCTGCGAATTCGTCCGTCTCCTGAAGCGTGCGGCGAATCATGTAGATGAAGGGAATAATGAGACAGCCGACGATTAGCGGAATCCGCCAGCCCCAGGCCTGCAGATCCTCAGGCCGCATCAAATTGGACAACGCAAAGCCAAGCACCCCGGCGAACACGACAGCTACTTGCTGGCTGCCGGACTGCCAAGACACATAGAATCCTTTGTGCCCCGGAGTGGCGATTTCGGACAGGTACACCGAGACTCCGCCCAGCTCAACGCCGGCGGAGAAGCCCTGGCACAGGCGTCCGAGTACCACGATAATCGGTGCAAACAAGCCGATCGTTTCATATCCGGGCACCAAGGCGATCGTCAGCGTTCCCACCGACATCATGCCCAAGGTCACGAGCAGTCCCTTGCGCCTGCCGACATGATCGATGTAGGCGCCGAGAAAAATTGCACCCAAGGGGCGAATCATGAATCCGACCGCAAAGGTCGTCATTGCGAACATCAATGAGGCGAATTCGCTCGTGGCTGGAAAATAAGCGCGACCGATCGCCGCGCTGAAATAGCCAAAGATCATGAAATCGTACATTTCGAGGAAATTTCCGCTGGCAACGCGGAAGACGGTCTTGACCTTTGCCTTGCGCTCTGCGGGCGTCAGCATTTTCTCCGGCCTTGGGGTCTAGAACTTGAGGGCAGCGCTAATATAGACGAGCCGGCCGATCGGCGAGTAGCTTGCTACATCCGCCAGATTGTCGCTGAAGGCCTGCGGCGACAACGGCGGCCAACGATCTGTGAAGTCGTTGACCCCCACGGCGACATTCCAACTCTTGCCGATGCGTCCGATGCCGGTTTCGCTGGTGTAGGAAACACGGATATCAAACGCCGAATACGTGGACACGGGATTCGCCTTGAGGGTGGTGCTGGTCGCGAACACTATGCCGCCTGGGCCGATGTCCGTGACGGCTGAAGCATAGGTGTTGCCCAATGTGACATCCCACTGCCGCCATTGCCAGTCCAAAGTCGTGTAGAAACGATATTTAGGCAGCGTCCCCTGCACGCCCGTGCCGCCATTGGTTGCGAAGCCGGCGTATTGATAAAATGCCTGGTACGGCAACGCCTGAAACTCGAAGGAATCGAAAATATTGCCGCTCGTGCTCAATGTGAACGTACCGAGCGACTTGGTCGGCAATTGATAGCCGGCGTTTACGGTGTAGGTCTTTACTTTGAGGCCGCCTAGATTCATAAACCGATCAATCGCATAAACATTCAAGGCATTGTTTGGGTTTGCGCGTAAATAGTTTCCCAGTTGCCCCGGAGTCGTGAAGGGAACCGCGCCGGGTTGGCCGGGAAAGTTTCCCATGGCGAGATTGCCGGCGAACGGCGAGGCAGAACCCGATTGATCCACGCTCTGCAGAATATTCGTGAAGCCAATCCCGCCCGGAAAACCGCTCTGCACGATGTTTGAGAATTCTCCTTCCAGCGTTAATCCAGGCACCGCCGCGGGCGTGAAAGTGACGCTTATCGTGTGCGTCTGCGTCTTGCTGGGTTTAAGGTTGGCATTGTTGCCATCCTCTCCATTGAAACCTGGATTCGCCAGTCCAAAAACGGTCTGAATCACAGCGCTGCCAACGATCCGGGTATCCGTGGGACCGCTTTCCGCAAACAAAGTCGGGGCGGTGAACGATTTCGAATAGCTGCCGCGAATCGTCACATCCGTGTTGACGGGCTGCCACCGAAAACTGATCTTTGGGACGAACGAGCTTCCCGCATCGCTGTAGTCCTCCTCGCGGCCGGCGAAAATCAAATCCAGCGCGTGCGCGCCAATGAAATTCCAGTCGCTGCTGGTCAGCGGCAATCGTGCTTCCGCATAAGCGGCCTTGACGTTGCGGGTCTGGGAATAGGGGTCCGCGAATGTACCGCCGATCCAGCGCTGCGCGGTAGGTCCGGTATTTCTGCCATTCGGATCGGTCAGAGAAGTCAGACCTTCCTCGCGCCAGCTGATGCCAAACGCAAAACCAGGCTTACCGGCGGGCAAATGAAAGGCTGTCCCAACCACCGAGGCGTCGACGGAGTGCAGAAAGCTTGACGTTGCAATCTCCTCCTGGCCGTAAAGATTGACAATTGAAGCCGGATTGATCGCGGCGGCGCGGGCAAAGGGATTGAGCGCCGGCTGAAGCACCAGGGGATTCAAGGTCGAAAATCCGCCGTAAACTTTGCTGTAATTGCCGCCGGCCACGGGGTTTCCGTTGGCGTCGTAGCCGCCCGCAATCGCCAGCGCCAGGTTTGGCTTATAAATCAGATTCGGTTGATCCTGGTCGAGAGTGTTTCTACTGTAAAGGTAAGCTGCCTCCCAGCTCCAACTACCGGTGATTTCGCCGCGCAGACCGGCGGTGGCGCGGTAAAATTCGGCATCGTTATTGAACTGCTTTGGCGCATTCCAATCCGCAAAATTGACGCTCGGAAACGCACCCTGGATGGGATTGAACGGTGCTCCCTGGGGCACCGTGAGGGTCTGCGTGATGGGTAAGAACTGCGTGAAACTTTCGTTCTTCGAGTAGCCGAAATCTGCAAACGCCGTCAGGCGATGTTCAATCAACTCATCATTCAAATTGACGCTGATGGCCTTTTGATCTTGCTGCAGAAGCAAGGTTTGGAACTGAGATATATCGTAGCTGTTGGCGATGCCCTGGGTTGTCGACGGAAAATAAGTTCCGTTGGCGATTAGCGCGGCCAGCGAGCCCGCGGTCGCGTTCGCGCCGGTGGGATTAGTCGCGCTGGGAGAGTTGAGTCCGGGCGCGAGGATCGCCGGGGTTGCACCGCCGATGGTTCCCGGTACCGCCGACACTCGGCCGACGATCGGACTCGAGAATTCGCGGCGGTCCTGGTATAGCGGATCCGTATGGGCCCAGCTTCCGGAGGCCGTAATGTGAATATCATGCCACGAGGTGCCGGCGGTGAAATACGCAGATCTCTCCCGGTAGTCGCCCGCGGCCTGCCCATCGCGAAGCCCTATGTCGGCGCCCTCGTAGTTGGTTTTCAATATGATGTTGACCACGCCGCCTATGGCATCCGACCCGTAGATTGCCGATGCGCCGTCCGCCAGCACTTCAATATGATCGATCGCGGAAGGCGGTATTTGATTGACGTCCACAAAAGCCTTGCCGCCGATGGCGGCAATACCGCTAATAGCCACACGCCGGCCATTGACCAGCACCAATGTGTCGAGATTGTGCAGCTGAACTTGCGCGCCGCCTGCCGTGTTCTGATTGGTGTTGTTGGCGTTGCTGTTGCCGGTATTTCCCCGGCCCTGAAACGAGGGTACGGTTTTGCGCAATATATCGAGCACATCGGTACTCACCCCGGCTTTGGCGATCTCCTCCGCACTGACCACCGTTACTACTGCGGCTACCTTGTCCGGTGCTGTCGGTATCAGCGAACCCGTAACGATAATTTCGGGAACTTCGGTCTCGGGCTCAGCCGCCGCCTGCGAAAGCGCGGCTTCTCCGCGCAGCAGCGCGAGCAGACCAGAGATGAAGAGCAACGCTCGTATATAACGTCCCGCCATAGAGCCCCCTGCGCCAGATATTTTATTTTCTACCCGCGATAACGTCTACGCGCTCAACCTAAAAGAAACCTGAACAATGCAATGGAACTTTCAACGTGCCGGAGCGGCAGCCTCGTGGGAGATCTCCGGGGCGAACAACGCCGCGGAGCCGGGGATTCGCGGGGCCATTTCGTCCCGGATTTTCTCCGCCCGCAAGCGCAGCGCGCTTCTGTCGTCGCCGGCCTTATAGGGAAATACCACCGACAAAGCACCGATCGATCGCTTCGCTGAATCCAGCAGCGGCAGCTCCGCTTCGAATCTATTCCCTGTCGCATTGACTTCCAGATTCGGCACCGAAGTCTTTATGACTTTCATGTCATCTTCGTCCGCTGCCTTACCGATTCGACCGATATTAGAAGCGGCGATGACGTATTCCTTGTTCCCGGGTTTCGCGGCGTGAATCGCCATGATCAATACGTCTGTATGCGCCGCCAGCAAATTGTCCACCAGCTGTTGAGCGTAGGTATCAACCGAATAGCGCGCATCGAAAGGGTAGGGCTGCAGCAAGTTGTCGACATTGGAAATTCTGCGCGATAATTCCAGGCGCACCGCTTTTGCTTCGAACTGCAGCGGCGCCGTATCCTGCCCCTTGGCGTAGGCGAATACGACGCCCACGGCCCCGATGGTGTTTCCGGAAACGTCCCAAAGAGTTTGCTCAACCTCGTAGCGATCGCCCGTTTCGTTCAGTTCCAGCTTATCTTCGCCGGTCGCAATGACGTGAAGATCGTCTGCATCGGCCTTTTTGCCGATGCGGCCGATATTGGATGCGACTATGACGTTGTCCGAGGAAGGCGAAACCTTTGCGTGCAAAGCGAGAATCACGACATTGGGGTGCCTGAGCAGGGCGTTGTCTACCAGCGACTGCCCGTACGACTGAGTCGGTATCGTCGTGTCGTATCGGGCGGGCTCCAACAGATTGGCGCGATGCGAGATATGGCGCGCCAGTTCGTCACGGATGCCTTCGGCGCGCCCTTGCAGCGCAACCTTGTCGTCGCCGGCTTTGTATGGGAACACGATACCCAGCGCGCCAATGTTGCGGGAATTGGCGTCCTTCAATACCAACTCAACTTCGAATCGATCCCCCGTTTTATTCAGAGCAAGATGGGGAATGCCGGTTTGTATGACCTTCAGATCGTCCGCATCGGCTTGCTTGCCGATTCGGCCGATATTCGACGCGATAATTACATTGTCGCCGCTGCGCGGCGACGTCACATGCATTGCAATCACCGCAATGTCGGGGTGCTTCGCGACCGTACGATTCACCAATTCTTGCGCGTAGATGGTCTCTGAGGCTTTGCCGAGCGCCGGGCCGGCAATGCTCAAGGACATCATGATCAGCCATATACGCATGCCACTCCCCTCCCTGCGCCGATTGGTGAACATGATATCGGTGTTACCTGAATGGAACCTTACAAAAGCTCGAAGGCCGCCCTGGCGTACAGCTGTCGCTGTTCAGTTTGGGTTAATCTTTCGGTGCTAGCGTTTCATGGTCTCTCGAATCCATCTAAACCCAGACAATGAAGATCCTTATGAAAATTCCCTATCGGATAATGGTGTTGTGCGGGGGCTTGAGTTCGATGGCCATCGCCGCGAGCGCCGATCAGCCGCCATTACTGACTCCCGCAGCTTCGATTGAATTGGCGAACTCGACCGGCAAATTCGATTTTCTGCGCATCGACGCGAAACGGCGCCGCCTGCTTGCGGCGCATGAGAATGACGGCACTGCCGATTACTTTGACTTGCGGAACAACACGCTGATTACCAGGCTAAAGCTTGGTGGCGCCGTCGATACCGCCATCGACGCCGATTCGCAGCGTTATTACGTCAGTGTCCAGGAGAGCAAACGCGTCGCCGTCATCGATGCCGCGACCTTGAGCGAGCTGGCGTCGATAAAGACCCCGGGACCGACCGATGCGATCCTGTATGAACCATCAAATCACTTGATATATGTCACGCATGACGATGGTGCCGACGTCTGGGTGATCGATCCGGTCAAATCCACGGTCATCGCTACCATCGGTATTCCAGGCGTTCCGGAGTACATGGTGTACGATCCGGCGGCGGACCGGATTTACCTCAACATCAAGAACAAGGACGTCGTTGCGGTCATTGACCCGTCGACCAATAAGGTCACGGCGCAATGGCCAACGGCGCCGGCTTTGCTTCCGCATGGACTTGCGCTGGATATCGGCGCACATCAACTCTATTCATCGGGCGGGAACGGCAAACTAGTGGCCATAGATACCAAGACCGGCGCGGTCACCGGCTCGGTCGAGGTCGCTGAGAAAGTCGATCAGATTGCTTTCGACGCCGATGGAGCCTTACTGTATTGCGCTGGTGCCGATAAAATGTCGGTCATTCGCACGTCCGGCGGAAAATTACAGCCGCTTGGTAATGTCAAGACCGCCGCCACCGCGAAGAACGTTGCCGTTGATCCCGCCACACGCAACGTGTGGACCACCTACACTGACGGAAAGAGTTCGTTCGCAAGATCTTGGATGCCTCCCAAGCCGTAGCCGATGCAGGTAAAATCGGGCCGGCGGATAGGCGCGCCGGAATCAACAGCAGGTCACCGCCACGAAAATTCTAATTGTCGAAGATCAGCGCCGCATAGGGATGTTCCTTGAGGCAGCCTTGCGCGAGCGATCCTATGGCGTCACCTGGGTGCGCACTTGCCACGATGCCCGCGATGCCCTGTGCGAATCGAATCACGACGCGATAATTCTCGACCTCAGCCTGCCGGATGGCGACGGTCTCGAGTTGCTGAAGCAGTGGCGCAAGGCCGGTTTCAACGAACCAGTTTTGATACTGAGTGCGCGCGACGCCGTTCAAGATCGAATCAAAGGACTGGATCTGGGAGCGGATGATTACCTCGCGAAGCCGTTCAGCTTGGAGGAGCTGCTTGCGCGGCTGCGATCCTTGCTGCGCCGCCAATCGGCTGTCAAGGAGGCGATACTCGAGCATCGCGGCATTAAGCTCGATCTGGTGGGCCGCACCGTACACCTAGGCGGAGTACCGGTGGATTTGACCAGCCGGGAGTTCGCCCTGCTGGAAATCTTCATGCAGAACGTGGGTCGAATACTCACCCGCAAACTCATCTGCGAAAAATGCTGGTCATCCGATTACGACAATGAAGCCAATCTATTGGACGTATACATGAGCCGCTTGCGGTCCAAATTTGAAGTCATTCCCGGGCCACCGCTATTCAGGACCCTGCGCGGGGTTGGCTACCAACTACTGTGAAGTCGATCGGCGCACGCCTTGCACTGTGGTATGCAAGCGCTGCTACCGCGACGCTGGCATGCTTGTTCATTGCCGGCTACTACCTGTTGGAAATTCACTTGGTTCACGGTCTCGATGAACTCAACAAAGCGCAATTTGCGCAAATCAGGGCGCATTTGGGAACCGACTATGCGTCGCTCGATGCGGGTCTGATCGATGCACGCATTCGCGAGACGACGGACTATGCCTCGGTGCTGTTCTTCATCACGATCGATGATCCTAAGGGGGCGGTCCGACCGATTTTTTACTCTACAAATTTGCGCGGCACCAACATTCCGGACGTTCCCGGCAAACGTGAATACAACGCAGTATTGCCGGGTATCGGCGAACTACGCGTTGCAGAATTCATACTCGGTCCGTTCGATGTCACCGTCGCCACCCCGCTCGGCAGCGTGCGCATTGCGCTTCGCGATTACAGTCAAGTATGCCTCTGGCTGTTGGCCGTCGTCGTGGCGATAAACATCGCAATCGGGCGCGCCCTGAGCCGGCTCGCGTTGCGCCCGGTACGGTCGATTCGCGAGACTGCCAGTCATATCAGCTCCGACAATCTGACCGAGCGGATCCCCGTTGCGCAGGTGCAAGACGAGATGTCCGAACTTGCGCTGCTCTTGAATCAAATGTTCGATCGCTTGGAGACTTCGTTTCAGCAAATCAGGCGGTTTACCGCGGAAGCCTCCCACGAATTGAAGACCCCGCTGTCACTGATCCGGCTGCAGGCAGAAAAGCTGCTGGTGCACGGAAATCTGGATGAGGTGAATGAGGAATCGGTGCACGCCCAATTGGAAGAAGTGTCTCGATTGAGTCAGATCATAGAAGAACTTCTGTTTTTGTCCCGAGCGGAGGCGCATGACATCAGGTTGAACTTGGCGCCCAGCGATCCGGAAGCAATCCTCGGCAGCTTCCATCAGGATGCGCAAGTGCTGGCTGAACACCGCGACATGCGATTTGTGTACACGCATCAAGGTGCGGGCAGGGTGATGCTCGAGCCACGCTGGCTGCGCCGGGTCCTGTGGAATCTACTCGCGAACGCATTGAATGCCTCGCCCAAGGGCGGAACTGTCACTTTGCATTCCATCATCGAGGGCAACCAATGGCGTGTCGCACTGGACGATCAAGGTCCCGGCGTTGCCTCTGAGCATAGAGAGAGGATCTTCGAGCGATTCGTCAGACTGACCTCGGACGACGATACGCAGGAAGGAAGCGGTCTCGGGCTGGCGATTTGCAGGAGCATCATATCGCTGCACGGCGGTAAGATTTGGGCGGAGGCGTCGCCGGCCGCAAGCGGATTGCGCATGGTATTCGTAATGCCAGCCTGCACTTCTTAAGAATTTACCTTTGCGGTAAGGTTACGCCGGGGCAGTCAGGGAGTTGGGGATGCGCAATAAAACGCTGGGGTACTGGCTTGCCGCGATGGCGGCGTTCGGCAGCATGATCTCGTCCGGTGCACGGGCGGCTGATGCGGATAAAGAAGGCGATTTTAAGTTCCGCTTCGTGGGTCCGAAGGTTGGCAATCGCATTGCCGCCGTCGCCGGAGTATCGGGCGATCCGAGCGTGTACTACGCCGGAGCCGCTTCGGGCGGGATCTGGAAATCCGCGGATGGTGGAAATATCTGGGCGCCGGTGTTCGACAAACAACCTGTGGCTGCCATCGGCGCTCTCGCGGTTGCGCCCTCCGAGCCGGGCACGGTGTGGGCCGGCACCGGCGAGGCCTGGGTGATTCGCGACAGCGATGTGATGGGCAACGGAATCTACAAATCCACCGATGCCGGCAAGACCTGGGCCAATATGGGATTGCCCGCGTCCGGCCGAATCGGCCGCATCGTCATTCACCCCTCGAATCCCGACGTTGTATTCGCCTGCGTGTTGGGCCGTGCCACGGGACCGCAACAGGAGCGCGGCGTTTACCGCACCACCGACGGCGGACTGCATTGGGAGCGGGTTCTGTTCGGGGGAGCAAATGTCGGTTGTTCGGGCCTGTCAATGGATCCGCACAACCCGCACACCCTCATCGCCGGCATGTGGCAAGTGGAGATGCACACCTGGGGTGAATTCAGCGGCGGTCCCGGCAGCGGAATTTATGTTTCTCACGACGGCGGAACGAAGTGGACACGCCTCGAGGAACACGGCCTGCCGCATGCGCCCGTGGGTAAGATCGATGTCGCGATCGCCCCGACCAATTCGAATCGAATCTACGCCCTGATACAAACCAAGGACCAGGGTTCGGTTTGGCGCTCAGATGACGCGGGAGAGCACTGGAGAGCGGTCAATTCGCAGCGGGCGCTGATTGGGCGTGCGGGCTACTATATTCGCATCGCGGTATCGACGGGCAGCGACAACGAAGTCTATGTCGCCAACAGCTCCTTCCATCAGTCATTGGATTCGGGCGAGAATTTTCACGAGGTGCGCTGGGGCGGAGATACTCACGACATCTGGGTCGATCCGGCCAATCCCGACCGCTTCGTGATTACGGACGATGGCGGGATGATCATTACGACGGTGCATGGCCGCGGCTTCCATCGCGTCACTCTGCCCATCGGCCAGATGTACCACGTCGCGGTGGACGATCAGATCCCCTACTACTTCTACAGCAACATGCAGGACGACGGGAACATGCGCGGACCGAGCGTGCCGTTCGATTCCCCGGAAGGAGGTTGGGATCGCCACATGGGAGGCTGCGAGTCCGGCTTCACGGTTCCCGACAGCGCCGATCCCAACATCGTGTGGGCAACCTGCTACGGCGACACGGTCACCCGGTGGGATGCGCGCTTCAAGGAATCGCATTCCGTCAGTCCCTGGAAGCACACCCTCGACTCGCCGCCAAACGAGCTGAAATATCGCTGCCACTGGACGCCGCCGCTGGCGATTGATCCCTTCGACCATAACACCGTGTACTACGGTTGCCAGGTGATTTTCAGAAGCTCGGACGCCGGTCAGACCTGGGCGGTCGTCAGTCCGGATCTGTCCAGACAGGACCCGGCGCATATTGCTCCGTCGGGCGGCATCGTCGGTGACAACCTGGGGCAGTTCTATGGAGAA
>Ga0210410_10003946_pt1 | contig 13089 bp, 13 predicted proteins | sample IncBWC4MmetaG_FD_161058 | JGI IMG/M metagenome (GOLD analysis project Ga0210410, IMG submission 161058) | Forest soil microbial communities from Barre Woods Harvard Forest LTER site, Petersham, Massachusetts, United States - Inc-BW-C-4-M | ecosystem: Environmental > Terrestrial > Soil >... | reverse complement strand
GTCGGCGGACGGCTGCTTGCATGGTCTGAGATCAAGCGCGAGTGGGACGAGTCTCGGGGACGCATGGTGATTCTTGGCGAGCCGGGCCATGGCAAGACGGTGGCGGCGCTCACGCTTGTTGCGCATATCAACGAGAGTGATGAGCCCGGCGCGGTCGCAGAGCTGTTCTCGCTCGCCAGCTGGTACCTCTGGCAGGCCGAGCACCCCGACGCACGTTTTAGCGATTGGCTGGCGGAGGAGCTCACGCATACGTACCCGCTTGACCTGCCGCTGGAGGTATCGCGGCAGCTGATCGCCAAGGAGCTGGTACTGCCGATCCTTGACGGGCTGGATGAGATCCCCACGGTTCAACAGCGCCGCGCCTGCGTAGACGCGATCGACGCGTACACACGCCGGGCCGCTCCACACCGACCGTTCGTGCTCACCTGCCGCGCCGAAGAGTACGCCCAGCTCGCACCCGACTGGGTAAGCGCTGAGCAGCACATCCTGCTCGCTGGACTGCAGCCCGACCAGGTCAACGCGATCCTCGAAAAACGCACCGTCGGTCGCATGGGCTGGGACACAATCCGCCTACGACACGCCGCTGGCGACGCGGCGCTCAGAGAGCTGTTTCGCAGTCCACTGCATCTGGCGATCACACTGCAGGTCTACCGTGACCGTGACCCGAGCGAGCTGCTTGACCTCGGCGTTGGAGAAGCCATTGGGCAACTGTGGGATCTGCTGCTTTCTGAAACCGCAGACGCATTCCAGGGCGCGACCGTGACGGACGTTCGTCGCTGGCTTGAGTTCCTCGCCACGGGCATGAAACGTACGGCCCGCCAGCGCTTCATGCTCCATGAGCTCTATCTCATGGACCCCGATCGGGCCACCATGGAACGACGCTTTGATGTGAGCCTCGGGCTGTTCTCCGGGCTGGCCGCAGGGCTGTTCTCCGGGCTGGTCGTCGGGCTGTTCTACGGGCTGGTCGCCGGGCTGGTCGCAGGGCTGGTGTTCGGGCTGAACACCGGGCTGGTCACCGGGCTGGGCGTCTGGCTCGTCGTCGGGCTGGTCGTCGGGCTGGTCGCCGGGCTGAACATGGGCCTGCTCGGCGGGCTGGACGCCTGGCTGTACCACTATTGGTTGCGATGGCTGCTGTACACCCGTGGTCTGCTCCCCCTACGCCTCCCCCAGTTTCTGAGCTGGTGCGCGCAGCCCTCGCGCGGGTGGTTGCGCATGACAAATGCCTATGAGTTTCGACACCGGTCGTTGCTCGATCACCTGGCGCTCGCACAGTCATCACCCACCGACGACGAGGTCCAGCACGGCTGAAACAGGTCACTCACTCAGCACGCCACGGACAGCCAAGAATGAGCCGCCTCTCTTGCGGGCGGTGCAGGTTGACAAATCAAGCAGGCCCAGCCGCAGCGATCGTGTCCGAGCGACATCTATCGATCGGACAGAAAATGCCGTCATGGCAAACGAACGCCTGGACGTCACCTACGAGTCCACGTCCTCGCCGACGATCGGATGGGAGCCGGCGCCAGGCACGGATAGACGCCATTGCCAGGCTGGTCATGGGGGCGGCGGAGATGCAAGAGCGCCAGCCTGACGAGAAGCGCGACACCCCGGGCTCCGGCAATCGCGCTGACGTCTGACGGACGTGCTGCAGCCCAGAGCCTCTTCAAACGACCTCGTTCTCGAGGCGAGCTCACGTCGATCTGCCGTGACTCGAGGATTCCAGAGGCTCCTGCTAGCATTGATAGCATGATGGAACGAGTGATGGTCCAAGCTGACAAGACGCTCCTCGAACGGGCGCGCCGAGCAGCGCGCGAGCGCGGCGTCACGTTCCCCCAGCTGGTGCGCGAAGCGCTCGAACACGAGCTGACCACGCGAACCGAGCCCGCACGCCCCTTGTCCTGCGTCGGAGCGATCCACACCGACGGGCGCGCCCGCCAACGGGCATACGAGCCCGACCCGTGGCGCTGATCGTCGACACCGGGCCGCTCGTCGCACTGCTCGACGCCACCGACCCCGACCACGAGCGCTGCGCAGCACTTCTACGAGAAACGAGCGAACCACGCATCGTCCCCGTTTGCGTGCTCGTCGAGGTCGAGTACCTCCTGCGCCCCTGGCCCCAGGCACTCACCGCGCTGCTCGCGGACTTCGACACAGGCGCATTCGAGCTACTCGACCTCCCGACACGCTGGCTGCAGCGCAGCGGCGAGCTCATCGAGCGCTACCGCGACCTCCCCCTCGGACTCGTAGACGCCACAGTCATCGCCGCAACCGAGATGCTCGGCGAAACCAAGGTCGCCACACTCGACCACCGCCACTTCACGGTCGTGCGCCCAACTCACACGCCCGCACTCGAACTACTGCCGTGACACACCCGGCCGCTCGCGACGACTTCAGCCGCGCGGGACCGGCGCGCACGATCGGATGCTCAGGCTGACCGCGCTCGCTTGCCGATTCGGCTTTCCGGTCGCCGCGCGCCGGCTTCGGCCATGTGCGATCGGCGCGCGAAGCCTCCGAGGAGCAGCGGATGCCTCCGCTCAGCCCCTCAACCCCGCCGAACCAGCAAAAGACCCCAGATTTCAACCATCCGTGACAGCACACTCCAGAAAACAAAAATCCCCGTTTCCAGGGATTTCCTTACGCGCCCGAGCGGATTCGAACCTCTGACCTTCGGTTCCGTAGACCGACAAAAGGTCGTCCCGTTGCGTCCCGTTACGTCCAAAACCCAGTGGTTACGGGCCCTCTAGCGTCCCGTTAGATCCACCGAGGCAAGCACAAGGTGGAGCACAAGGCCCGCTGGAGCACAAGATGGAGCACAAGCCGTGCGGGGTCAGCGCAATGGATCGCGGGCCAGTTCGGCTGGCGAGAGCCGGAACTCATCCCACACCTCTCTGGTCTGCCCGCCCGTTGTGCTGGGCGAAGCGCGCCAGGAAGTCCCACGGCTCGTCGTGGGCGCGGTTCGCGGCGTTGAGCCTCCACACCTGAGGCCGCTCGGGCGTGGTGCGCTGGGAGATGCCCGCGAGGTAGGCGAACAGCAGCCCGGACGCCTTGACCGGGTTGTGTCCCGAATTCCGATCGAGTGCGAACAGACGCGGCATGGGCTCGTCGGCTCATGCCGCGAGCGCGGGCTGCAGGTTGCGTGCGAGCTGCCGCTCGAGGTCGAGGGCGTCGTCGATCGCGGCGTGCTCGACGTCGGGACAGCCGATAGATCTTCTCCGGCCCGAGGCCGCTGGCCGCCAGCGAACCGAGCGCTTGCGACTCCAGGCGCGTATGGACGACATGCGGCGAGCCACCGAGCTTCCCCGGCACGATCCGCAACCGTGGCCGAGGAGCATGCAGGTCAGGCCCACGCGACCCCTCTGCAGCCGTGAACGGAGCGATCACGCTCAACAGATCTTCTTCTCCAGCCCGCAGCGCTCGTTGGCGATGGTCGCCCTCGCGCTCGGGTGCGTCGAGCACGACGAGGTTGCCACCGCGGTCCCCGCTTACGGCGGGCCCCGCGTCCTCGCTCCAGAGCTTCAGGTCCAGCTCGGCGAGCTGTTCGAGCGCACGACGAACGGCAGGCATCGTGGTACGCGGAACCGCCGCACCGTCCGGCGTGGTCTTCGTCTGGCGAAGCCAGTAGATGATCCGCAACCCCATCAGGTCCGAGAAGGACCAGAGCTTCACCCGCTGCGCCGAGATCGACGGCACGAGGATCCTCTCGCGCGCCCAATAGTGGACGGTCGAAAGAGGCACCCCGGACCGGAAGGGTGCGTGCTGCCGTGTCTGGTACGTGACCATCGCGGCGCGAACCCGACCGGCCACTCTGACCGCCGCCTCGCGGGATTTGGCCACGACGCGGCCACGAGCCCCCGAACGTGGCCCTGAGCCGGGTGCGCGAGCGCGCCCGAGGAGCGCCCCATAGCCGTCGTTACAGCGCAGACCTCGCGAGAGGTACCCGGACCCTAACCCACAGCAACAGCCTTACCATGACGCGGGCCGTGTTGCGCAAAAAGAGGCTGGCTTGCAGCAAGATCGCCAACGGCCTCTTCCGCGTCGGCGGCACTCGATACCCGGAGATGCACGCGGATTCCCATGGGTTTTGGCCATGAGATGGCGGCTCGTGGCCAAAACCAGACGGGTGAACCACCCCGGCGTTTGTGGAGGCTTTGATCCGACCCGGTTTCGGTGGGGTCGAGAGGCTGGAATCAGGCGGCGTGGTTGGTGTCGTTCGTGATTGTGGCGGCGGGCTCGGAGGCCTCGGGGCTTGGGGTGGTGTCGGCTGTCGGTGCCGGAGCTCGCCGGAGGCGGGCGGAGGCGCCGGCAGCCGCGTGCTCGTCTCGTCCGGGGTCCTCCGTGGTCGAGGCGCTGTTTGCGTGAAGCCATGTGGTCTCGACCTCGTCGGGGGTGCGCATCCCCAGCGCGGAGTGGCGGCGGCGGGGGTTGTGCCAGAGCTCGATGTAGTCGTGGATCGCCGTGGCGAGCTCGATGCGGGTCTTCCATCTGCGGCGGTCCAGCAGCTCGACTTGCATGCGCCCCCAGAAGCTCTCCACGAGCGCGTTGTCGTATGCCGAGCCGACGGCGCCCATCGACGGGGAGATGCCGGCCTGGGTGAGGTTGTGGCTGAGCGCCCATGAGGTGAATTGCACCCCGCGGTCGCTATGCATCACGAGCCCGTCGCGGTCAGGGCGCCGCAGCGTGGCCATCCCGAGCGCGCCCAGCACGAGGCTGGTGGTCCGGGTGGAGTCGATCGACCAGCCCACGACCTTGCGGCTGAAGGTGTCCAGCACCACGCAGCAGCACACCTTGCCTTCGCGGGTCGGGTGCTCGGTGATGTCGGTGACCCACAGCTCGTTGGGACGATCACGACGGAACTTGCGCCCGACCAGGTCCAGCGACATCACCCGGGAGAGCTTCGCGCCGCGTGGCAACCGGCGCCGCGGTAGCCCCTTGAGGCCGAGCTGGCGCATGATGTCACCGACGGCGTTGTGGCCGACGGCGATCCCGCGCCCGTACTTCAGCTCGGCGGTGACCCGCAGCGAGCCGTAGGTGCCGCCCGACTCCTTGTGGACGTCGGCGATCTCGCCCGCCAACCAGATCCGACGCAGCGTCCTGGGCGCGTCCGGACGGCCCTTCCAGGCGTAGTAGCCCGACTGCGAGACCCCAAGCGCGATGCACGCCTGCTGCACGTTGATTCCCTGCCCGGTCAGAGACGCGATCACCGGGTAGAGCCTTTTGGGGCGACCCCCTCGGCAAGGAACACCTCGTTGACCTTCCTGGCGACCGCCAGCTCGGTCTCCAACTGGCGAATGCGCCGCCGCGCCGCGGCCAGCTCGAGCTGCTGGCTCGTCGTCGCCCCCTCCGCCTCGCCACGATCGATGCGGTCCTGCGTGAGCCAGCCATAGATCGTCGCGTCCGACATCCGAAACGTCGCCGCCAGCTGCTTGACCCTCATACCGGCACGCGCCAGCTCGATCACCTGACGACGGACCTCGGGCGAGTAACTCCTCGGCATCTGCTGCTTCCTCTCTGCCAGCAGATTCCAGTATCCCGACCCCACATTCTCGGGGTCAGATCAATCCGGGTCCAGACCGGGGTCCGCCGCCATCAAGACCCGACGTATGCCATTTTGGACGTCCGTATGGCCCGCAGGCGTACGTCGATCTTTTCCGGTTCGCTGCGCTCGTGAGACCCGGCAGATGCGCAACGGACCAGCGATCGCCCTAGGCGAACTTGAAGCATGAGCGGCGCCACATCGGGCGATCCAATCTTGCCAAGGCGGTCGCCTGCTCGGGCTCTGCGCTCGACGAAAGCAGTCGTCAGACCGCAGCGCCCGCCGGATCAGGGCGCATCCTCACTCCCAGGGCTTGGAGTCGCTCGTCCACCCTCAGAAAAATATCGAGCAGCGATTGCGCCGATAACAAAAACAACGAGCGCGAAGCCCACCGCCATCTGAGAGGTTTGCAGGGCGCGGGCGGTGTCACTTTTGGGATAAATGGTGCCCGTGCCCACCGTAGTAAGTGTTCCGACCGCAAAGTATATGGCCTCGAAGTGATTGAGCGGCTTGGCGATCGTGAAGTTCCGAGTAGTTCCGTAGTCCCAATAGAGCTGTGCGAAACACCACAGCAACTCTGACAGCACGACGACGAGGAAAAGCATCATCTCGCTTGGCTGAAGCTCGGCCGCTCGGACCCCTTGGGCCAGAACCACAACCAAGCCGGCAGCGACGAGAACGTAGCCGGCGCAAAGAAGGTAGCCAACCGCGTTATACGTTGATAGCCCGCGTCCATGACTTCCCCATCCCGATAGCCAACCGACCCAGAGGACAACCTGCCAGAGGACGACGAGAAGAATTGCCAGTTTCCCAGCCAGCTCGCGGGGCGGCGGGAGCATGGCGTCCATCGACATGCCGCAAGCATTCCGCAAAGGCGTGTCGATTGGCAAGGCTTGGAAGCCGCAAGATGTCGTCTTTGGCGTCGGTTGCCTCACCGAGCTGCGCGAGCGACTGCCGTCGACCTGGAGCGTGCGACGCCTCGAGCGAGGTCGAGCACGCGACATGACGATTCAGGTCGTCGCCCCAGATGGTCGCATCGGGACGTTCGCCGTCGAGGCGAAGACACTGCTGGACCCGCGCGACGTGCCCGCAGTCGCGCACGAGCTGCGAGAGGGCCCACCCGGACGTCAAGCGAGCGCGGGAGTGGTCCTCGCCCGTTACCTCTCTCCGCGGGCACGCGAGGCACTGGCACGCTCAGGCGTCTCGTACATGGATGCGACGGGCAACGTGTCGGTGCACCTCGATGACCCGGCACTGGCCCTCCAGAGCTCGGGTGCGGATCGCGACCCTTGGCGGGCCCCGGATCGCCCGACGAACACCCTGCGTGGCCTGCCGGCCGCTCGGGTCGTGCGGGCACTCGTCGAGCGCCGCCCGCCGTGGAAGGTCCGCGAGCTCGCGGAGGTCTCGGGGGCATCCCTCGGCTCGACCGCGCGCACCGTGGACTTCCTCGAACGTGAGGCGCTGCTGAAGCGCGACGAGCAGAAGCGGATCGTCGAGGTCGACTGGGCCGAGCTGCTGGACCGCTGGGCCGCCGACTACACGATCGATCGAGGACGCCGGACGGCGTGGCGCTTCGCGCCCCGAGGCGCCGCATCGGTCGAGCAGATCGTCGCCGGCCTGGGCGATGGCTATGCGATCTCCGGCTCGCTCGCCGCCCGTCGGGTCGCCCCCTACGCCGAGCCCCGCCTCGCGCTGCTCTACGTCGAAGACCTCTCCGACGCGGCCACAGCCCTCGATCTGGCCGAGGCCCCCGACGCCAACAACGTTCTCCTCGTCGAGCCGCGCGACGACCTTCCCTTCGTCGGCACGCGCACGATCGACGACGTGCGCTACGTCGCGCTCGGACAGATCGCAGTGGATCTCCTCACCGGGCCCGGGCGCATGCCCGCGGAGGGAAGAGCGCTCATCGAATGGATGCGCACCAACGAGGACGCCCGGCGCAGACCATGACGTTGTCGCCGGAGGCCGCCGTCGCGCGCCGCTCGCTGCTGGACGCCCTCGAAGCGCTCAGCTCCCAGCTCGACGCGCTCGTGCTCGTCGGAGCACAGGCCGTCTACCTGCACACCGGCGACAGCGACGTCGCGATCGCATCGCACACCGTCGACGCCGATCTCGCCGTCGTGCCCGAACGCCTCCACGACGACCCGCGCCTCGAGGACGTGATGCGATCCGCTGGCTTTCTCAACGACCTCAGCATCCACCAGCCCGGCGCGTGGATCTCCCGCGACGACGTCCCAGTCGAGCTGCTCGTGCCCGAGCAGCTGCACGCCGGCGGCGGACGACGCGGAGCCCGCATCCCACCCCACGCCAAACGCGCTGTCCTTGACCGAAGGCGGATGGGAGGTCGCGCACCCGAACCCCGGCGTCGAAGTACTCCAGCGCGAACGTCGTCAGCAGCCGGCGATACTCGCGACGCGTGTTCTCGCGCAGCGAGTCGTGGCCCGTTCCGGCGTAGGCATCCAGCCACTTCAGGCTGAAGGCGTGCAGCGTCGGACCGCTCCGCCCCGCTCGCGCCTCCGCGCCGCGCGTGCGCTTGATAGCACGTGCCTCGGTGAGCGTCTCCGTCGTCTGCTTGCGCTGGCGACCATCGACGCGGTAAACCACTACGTACTTCGAGCCGCGCCGGTAGACGCCGGGAACGCTGGTCCGTTGAAGAGGCAACCCAGAAAGTGTTACCCCGTTGCCCACGATGTTGCCGCAAAAGCTGGGCGCAACGACCGCCCAAAACCGCCGATTACCAGCGGTTTTGTAGCGCGCCCGAGAGGATTCGAACCTCTGACCTTCGGTTCCGTAGACCGACAAAAGGTCGTCCCGTTGCGTCCCGTTACGTCCAAAACCCAGTGGTTACGGGCCCTCTAGCGTCCCGTTAGATCCACCGAGGCAAGCACAAGATGGAGCACAAGCGGTGGGGGGCCTCAGCGCAACGGATCGCGGGCCAGCTCCGCCGCCGAGAGCCTGAACTCGTGCCACACGTCTTTGGTCTCTCGCCCGTTGTGTTGGGCGAAGCGCGCCAGGAAGTCCCACGGTTCGTCATGAGCGCGGTTCGCCGCGTTGAGCCGCCACACCTGCGGCTGCTCAGGCGTGGTGCGCTGAGAGATGCCCGCGAGGTAGGCGAACAGGAGCCCGGACGCCTTGACCGGGTTGTGCCCGGACTCCATCGCGACCACGAGCGTCAGCTTCGTCTGGATGAGCGTCGCCAACTCCGGACCCTGCGTGAGCATGCTGCTGTCCGTCGTGATGAGCCCGTCCCAGGGATCTGCGTGGTGGTGCAGCGCGAGCAGCAGCTCCCAGTCGTCCAATGTCGACAAACGCGGATCGATCGCATCCAGCGAGACGAGCGTGGCGTCAGCCTGGAAGTCAGACAGGACGCTGACGATCGGCTGTGGGAAATTCCGATCGAGTGCAAACAGACGCGGCATGCGTGCGTCCGCTCATGCCGCGAGCGCGGGCAGCAGGTTTCGTGCGAGCTGCCGCTCGAGGTCGAGGGCGTCATCGATCGCGACGTGCTCGACGTCCGGGTACAGCCGATAGATCTTGTCCGGCCCGAGGCCACTCGCCGCCAGCGCCCCGAGCGCCTGCGACTCCAGCCGCGTATGGACGACATGCGGCGAGCCACCGAGCTTCCCCGGCACAATCCGCAACCGCGGCCGAGGAGCATGCAAGTCCGGCCCACGCGACCCCTCCGCAGCCGTGAACGGAGCGATCACGCTCAACAGATCCTCCTCCCCAGCCCGCAACGCTCGCTGACGATGGTCCGCCTCACGTTCGGGTGCGTCGAGCACAACGAGATTGCCACCACGGTCCACGCTGACCGCGGGCCCCGCGTCCTCGCTCCAGAGCTTCAGGTCCAGCTCGGCGAGCTGTTCGAGCGCACGACGGACAGCCGGCATCGTGGTACGCGGAACCGCCGCACCGTCCGGCGTGGTCTTCGTCTGCCGCAGCCAGTAGATGACCCGCAGCCCCATCAGGTCCGAGAAGGACCACAGCTTCACCCGCAGCGCCGAGATCGACGGAACCAGGATCTCCTCACGCGCCCAATAGTGGACCGTCGAAAGAGGCACGCCGGACAGGGCTGCGCTTCGATCGGCCGGATATGCACCGCGCGGGACGAGCATGGATCACACGGTATTCGACGCGGCCGACGCCGACGCCTTCGACAACCCACCGCTGCGGTTTGGCTGGAGCGGACGGGCCAGCCATGAGCGGTTCCACACGCGCTGCGCCGACCGCCCGGACGGCACCGGGAGGGTCGTGATGCCGTGTCTGGTAGGTGACCATCGCGGCGCGCCCGATCGGCCACTGCGACCGCCGCGCCTCGCTGGACTTGGCCACGAAGTGGTCACGAGCCGCCGAACGTGGCCCTGAGCCGGTGCGCGAGCGGCGCCCGAGGGGCTCCCGATAGCCGCCGTTACAGCGCGTACCTCGCGAGAGGCACGCCGGACTCCAACCTACAGACGGTGCGGGGAGGTTTGCGCTCAGTTGCCGGCCTGCAGCACGCGCGCTGTCTCGCGTGCGATGACGAGCTCCTCGCCGGCGTGGACGACGAGCACGCGCACCACGCTACGAGGCCTGCGGCCAGGTCCAGTCGCGCACCTCGGGCATGTCCTCGAGCTGGTCGCGCACATAGCGCGCGTGACGCGCGAGCCGGCTGACGCAGTGGCGGGCCAGGGCGTCCGCTCCAGGTGGCGTGCGGCGTGCTCGTCGCAGCGCCTCGAGCGCGAGGTGGTAGCGGCTCATCTCGTTGAGCACGACCATGTCGAACGGTGTCGTCGTGGTGCCGTGCTCGTTGTAGCCGCGCACATGGAAGCGGCCGGCATTGGGACGGCCGTGCAGGAGCTGGTGCAGCGCGCGGGCGTAGCCGTGGAAGGCGGTCACGACGTCGACGTCCTCGGTGAAGAGCGCGGCGAACAGCTCCGCGGTCATCCCGTGCGGATGTGCTTCGAGCGGCACGAGCGCCATCAGATCCACGACGTCGACGACGCGCGTACGCAGCTCCGGGACGTGCTCGCGCAGCAGCGCCGCGGCCGCGAGCGTCTCCAGCGTCGGCACGTCGCCGATGCATGCGAGCACGACGTCCGGGTCGCCACCGCCCTCGTCCTCGGTTCCCGCCCAGTCCCACGTCGAGGCGCGGGCGTGCTGGCGCGCGGCCGGCAGGTCGAGATACTGCAGCTCGGGCGAGGGGACCGGTGCTCGCCAGTCCAGCGCGCGGCTCGCCTCCAGCCACTTGACGTGCTGGACGGTCATCGACGCCGAGACCATCGCGAACGCCTCGTACGTGGCGAACAGCCCGTGGCGGCCGGTCAGGGTGTAGCCCTCCAGCCAGCCCTGGCAGGTGTGCTCGGAGAGAACCTCCATCACGCGCCCGCGCGGGGTGACGTGGTCCTCGTCGGAGTGGGCGTCGCGCAGCATGCGATCCTCGACCTCGAACACGGCCCCCAGCCGGTTCGAGGTCGTCTCATCGGGACAGAAGAGGCGAAAGCTGCGGGGGTTGCGGACGTAGGCGTCGCGCAGCAGCTCACCGAGCTTGCGCGTCGACTCCGCCCGCACGAGCCCCCGGTGCGGGCACGTCGAGCGCATGCTCGGCCCAGTCGGGCAGGTCGAGCGGAAATTCTCACGCGGCCGCCGTTGGCCTGGGGCAGCGAGCCCATGCGCCGCTCGCCGCGCGGCGCCAGCGCCGCCAGCCGCTCGACGAGCGCGCCGCTGGAGTCGAAGCGCTCCTGCGGCCGGTAGCTGCGCATCCACGCCTCCAGCTGCGCAAGGTGCTCGGGGTTCTCGCGCACCGCCGGGAGCGGGACCTGGTGCGCGCGGAACGTGCCCTCGATCGGAACGCCGTCGACCTCGCGTGGGCCCGTCCAGCCCTTCGGCGTGCGCAGAACGATCGCCGGCCAGCGCGGCACGCCACGTTCGAGGCCACCGTCGCGCCCCTCGCGCTGGATCGCGTCGATCTCCGCGACGCTCGCGTCGAGCGCGGCGGCGAAGTCGCGGTGCACGGCGCGCGGGTCGGAACCGGCGACCATGCGCGGCGCATAGCCGTGCCCGCGCAGCAGCGACTCGACGTCGCCGGCGGGCGCACGGCCGAGCACGGTGGGACCGGAGATCTTGGCCTCGTTGAGGTGCAGGATCGGCAGCACCGCCCCATCGCGCGCGGGGTCCAGGAAGCGGATCCCCTTCCACGAGCCCTCCAGCGGCGCCGTCTCGGCCTCGCCGTCGCCGATCACACACGCCACCAGCAGGTCCGGATCGTCGAAGACGGCGCCGAAGGCATGCACGAGCGCATAGCCGAGCTCGCCGCCCTCATGGATCGAACCGGGCGTCGGCACGCTCACATGGCTGGGGATCCCGCCCGGCGTCGAGAACTGCCGCACGAGCCGCGCCGGCCCCGCCTCGTCGCGCGAGACCTCCGGATAGACCTCGGAGTAGGTCCCCTCGAGGTACACGTTCGCGACGAGCGCCGGGCCGCCGTGGCCCGGCCCCGTCACGTAGAGCACCTTCCGGCCCGTGCGACCGATCAGGCGGTTGAGCTGCGCGTAGACGAGGTTCAGCCCGGGCGAGGTGCCCCAATGGCCGAGCAACCGCGGCTTGATGTGCTGGACCCGCAGCGGCTCGCGCAGCAGCGGGTTCTCGCGCAGGTAGATCTGCGCGACGGTCAGGTAGTTCGCCGTCTCCCAATAGGCGACCAGATCGTCCAGCTCCGCATCGTCGACGCGGCTCCGCTCGCGCCCAGCCGACCCGCCGCTCACGCCGAGGTCGTGCTCACGTCGCCGTCGATGTCGCCAGCGCGATCTCGCTGCGGCACCAGATCGCTCAGCCAGGCCCCGGGACGATACGGCGGCATCAACAGGACGATCACGAGCAGGACCCCGGTGGCTGCGAAGTAGCTGAACAGCGATGCCGTGCCGTCGAACTGCTGCGCGATCGTGTCACCGAAGGCCAGCACCGCGAAGGTCGCCATCGACAGCGCGAGCGCCGAGAGCAGGACGGGCTTCGCGCGTTGCGGAAGGAACTCGCCACGCAGCACGCTGCCGACGAACAGGACGAACGCCACGGCCTCGAGCAGGCCGAGGATGACCCAGGCCGCGTTGGTGCCGGGGAAGGACGACAGGAAGGTGCCGGAGAACTCCTTGTGGATCCCCGCCGGGGCCGTGCCGCTGCCGTCGATGAGCTTCTCCTTCGCGCTCACGAACCAGAGCGTCCCGAGCAGCAGATAGATGCCGCCGAGCACGAGGGCGTAGACGATCCCGTCGGCGCTGATCGATCGGAGCCGTGACCTCGGGACGGTCCGCGGAACTGCGCTGCGAGGTGCGAGTGCGGGAGTCGACAAAAAGGATCCTCGTTTCGGTGGGTGGATGCTGACGAGGGACCGTACGGCTCGCACGAACGGCGTTCATCCGCAGTGCTTACGCGCCGCGTGCGGTCAAGTACGCGTGCGGCGATCATCCGGTGGCTACTGAGCGTCTTGCTGTGCGCGGTAGTGCTCGCGCCAGATCAGCCGGTAGATCGGGATGTGGCGGGGGAGGCTGCGGATGCCTGGGATGAATGGGACGCAGATGAAGGCGAGG
>Ga0210410_10003945_pt1 | contig 13091 bp, 15 predicted proteins | sample IncBWC4MmetaG_FD_161058 | JGI IMG/M metagenome (GOLD analysis project Ga0210410, IMG submission 161058) | Forest soil microbial communities from Barre Woods Harvard Forest LTER site, Petersham, Massachusetts, United States - Inc-BW-C-4-M | ecosystem: Environmental > Terrestrial > Soil >... | reverse complement strand
GTTCCCCGGATTGGTACGGCGAACTCCTCCGTTCACCGCGTCCGCCTTCTCGCCATTCCCGACAAGGGCAACAAAATCGAATACCAGATAGACGCCGTGACTCCCGAAGAAGACGTGCCCTGCTCCCGCACCATTTTCCCTCATGCCCAGCGCAATCCCTGCTGGTACGTTTCCCGCCACGCCAAAGATCCAATCGCGATGTAACCCGCTGCCTTCCTCCCTCTTCCATTTCCTCTCCAATTCCGATATGAAAGTCGCTCAGGAGGTACGCTCATGCTTGCCGCGTGTCGCTTCACCTTCCTGCTTCTGATATTCGTGTTTTCCCTCGCTCGCCTTTCTCCGCAAACGCCCGCTCCTCCCGCCGATCCCAAGACCGAAATCCTCGCCTTCAACGAAAAATTCATCAACGCCCATCTGCGCATGGACAATCCCGCCATCATCGCCATGTGGGCCGACGATGGCGTCAGCCTGCTCCCCAGCATGGCTCCCATGATCGGCCGCGCCACCATCGGAAAATTCATCAACGACATCACCGCGCAGATGCCCGGCTACAAAATTGTCCGCGAAAAAATCGATTTCCACGACATCCAGGTTTCCGGCGACTGGGCCTCCGAGTGGGGTCTGGAGACGCAAGGCCTTCAGCCGCCCAATCAACCCGCGATGGAAGGCTACGGCAAAATCCTCTTCGTCCTCCACAAGGACCCCACCGGCCAATGGAAAATCCAGCAAGAAATGTGGAACGCCAACCCCAAACCCTGACCCCTCTTCGTGGCACAGGCACCCTTGCCCTCTGACTTTTGAGTGCGGGAGCGAAGCTACCGCTTTTACGGATCCAACCCAACCGACCAACCTTCGAACGGAACACGCCCCTGCCCCCGATCAAACTAATCCTTTTCCACTATTCCCACACCATCCCAATCCCTATACATTCCCCAAACTCACGCTTTTCTCCATTCCCGGCGTCGCTCCACGGAGGACCCCAATGTCTGCCCAAACTTCCGCCCTGAACTTCAATCCAACCCTCGCCGCCGCAGGCAACTGGCGCAGCCGCGTCCTCGCCATTGTTTTAATGGTCGCCATCGCCGGCATCTTCTGGGTCGACTCCCGCTACCCTGCGCTCCTCAAGCGTTACCACGCCGGCACCCAGCTGAAAGCCACAGGCGCGCTCACCTTCGGCACCGTCTACCAGGTCGATCGCTCGATGCCGCTCGCCACACGCGTCATGCGCACCACGATCAACTGGCTCGACGCCAACCGCATCGGCATGACCTTTTCCTTCCTCTTCGGCCCCGCCGCGCTCACATTTCTCGCCAGTCTTCCCCGCCGCAGATTTCGCTCGCGTTATCTCAATACACTCTTCGGCGCCGTCGCCGGCGTTCCTCTGGCCGTCTGCTCCAATTGCATTGCGCCCATTGCGCGCGGACTCTTTGCTTCCGGCATGAGCGCCGAATCCGTCCTCGCCACCATGTTCGCTTCGCCCGCGCTCAACGTCGTGGTCCTCGCCATGACCTTCGCGCTCTTTCCCATTTCCGTCGCGCTCCTCAAACTGGCAACCGTCCTCTTCCTGATCCTCGTCTTTGCACCCGCCGTCGCGTCTCTCCAAAAACCCGAAGCCGCGGCGATAACGTGTCCCATCGAAATCCCTTCCGCGGAAACCTGGCCGCAAGCCGCAACCGGCGTCGCGCGTTCCTTCGCCAAAAGTTTCTGGTACGTCGCGCGCGTGGCCCTGCCGCTGATGATTCTCGCGGCCGTACTCGGTGCGCTCGTCGTCGAACTTCTCCCGCCGCATGCCCTCATCGCCAAGGTCACCCTGGGCGGCATTATTCTCGTTGCCCTCGTTGCCGCATTCCTGCCCGTGCCCATGGCCTTCGACGTGGCCATCGCCTACATCGCCATGACCAAAGGCGTCCCGCTCCCCTATGTCGTCACGATTCTCTGCACCCTGGGCATCATCAGCGTCTACTCGCTCTCCGTCGTAGGCAAATCCCTTTCCTGGCGCGTCGCCGCCGCAGCCTATGCCACCGTAACCGCCCTCGGCACGATCGCCGGCCTCCTCACCCGCCTGTTTTTTTAACGATTGCCCTACGGACCCTATCCGCGCCTTGTAAGGGCCGGGCTTGTTTACCCTGAGCGCGGCCGAAGGGCCCGGCCCTCTTGCTTTGCTCACGCCCCGGCGCTATTCGCTTCCTTCAACCTCTTCTCTAAATATCTCCGCTCGCTATCATTCGTCACCAACGCCAACGCTTTCTTATACTCCCCCGCCGCATCCGCAAAACTCCCCAATCGCCGGTGCATATCCGCCCGCGCCGCATGGAGCAAATGATAATTCTCCAAATCGCTCCCCGCCGCCAATTCCGTCATTAAATCCAATCCTCTTCGCGGCCCCTCTGCCATCGCCACCGCGACCGCACGGTTCAGCGAAACCACCGGGGAAGGCTGCACCCGCGTCAGCGCATCATACAGCCGCACAATTTCCCGCCAATCCGTCTCTTCCGCCCGTGCCGCCCGGCAATGCACCGCCGCAATCGCCGCCTGCAGCGCCAGTGGCCCCGGCGTTCCGCGCATCGCCTCTTCCACCAAGGGCAACGCTTCGCGAATCTGCTCCCGCTTCCACCGCCCGCGATCCTGCTCCTCCAGCACCACAATCTCTCCCGCCTCATCCAGCCGAGCCTCACGCCGCGCATCGTGCAGCAGCATCAGCGCCACCAGCGCCGTCGACTCTCGAGGAGTCTGCGGCCCCGTCAAGCTTGCCACCAACCGTCCCAACCGGATGGCTTCCGAGCACAAATCCAGACGCAGCAGCGAATTTCCCCGCGTCGCTGCATATCCTTCGTTGAACACCAGGTAAATCACCGTCAACACTGCGTCCAGGCGCTCGGCCATGGCCTGTGTTTCCGGCACGATATACGGAATCTTCGCGTCGCGAATCTTCCGCTTCGCCCGCACCAGCCGTTGCGCCATCGTGGTCGTCGAAGTCAGAAACGCCCGCGCAATCTCCTCCGTTTCCAGCCCGCAGAGAGTGCGCAGTGTCAGCGCCACCTGCGCCTCCGGCGCCAGTGCCGGGTGGCAGCACGTGAAAATCAATCGCAAACGGTCATCCGGTATTTCGCCGGTGTCGTAGTTCGGCTCCCGGCTCTCCGTCCCAATCTCCGAGTTGCCGTAAAGCGCCAGTTTTTCCGCATACTTCCCCTGCCGCCGGATCCGGTCAATGGCCTTGTTCCGCGCCGTCTGGATAATCCACGCTCGCGGAAGCGCCGGTACCCCGGTCGCCCTCCACTGGTCCACGGCCGCCGCGAAAGCCTCTTGCGCGCATTCCTCGGCAAGGTCAAAATCCCCAATCAGCCGGATCAGGGTAGCCACAATGCGGCCCCATTCGGCGCGATAGACGGTTTCAACGGCGGTGGCTGCGGCGGAACTCATAGTTGGTCCTGAATATCTTACGGTACCTGTCGTTTTATGTGTCGCCCGTTCGATTAAAAGGTAGAGGAGAAGCCATGAAATATATGCTGATGATGTACTTTGAGGAGAATGGGGCGCTGACCCAGGAGCAGCGGGAGCACTGCTACGTGGAATCCACCGCTTTTGCCAACAAACTCCATGAAGCTGGCAAGTTCCTCGGCGCGGCCCCCCTCCAGCCCACTTCCACCGCCACCAGCCTCCGCCTGCAGGACGGCAAGCGCCTCGTCACGGACGGCCCCTTCGCGGAAACCCGCGAGCAGCTCGGCGGCTTCTTTCTTATTGATGCCAAAGACCTTGACGAAGCCATCGACATCGCCGCGCGGGTCCCCGCCGGCCGTTGGGGCACCGTAGAAATCCGCCCCCTTGTGGAAATCGACGGCCTCCCAAAAACATAATTACTTCGAGTTGTCGATTTTCCTCTCGCCCATTCGTCTTACTAGCAGAGAGCAGGATGGGCCGGCTCAGCAACCGAGCTCTCAGCCAACATTAAATAAATCTGTCAGGAGATAGAACCGTGAGATTCATGATGATCGTCAAGGCAAACAAAGACAGCGAAGCCGGCAAAATGCCCAGCGAAGAGCTCCTTGCCGCCATGGCTAAATACAACGAGGAGTTGGTGAACGCTGGCGTCCTTGTCGATCTCGCCGGGCTCCAATCCAGCGCCAAAGGCTTCCGTGTCCGTTTTGCCCGCGGCAAGCCCTCGGTCATCGACGGCCCCTTTGCCGAAACAAGGGAGCTGGTTGCCGGCTACTGGATTATTAACGTGAAATCGCGGCAGGAAGCCATCGAGTGGGCCAAACGAGTTCCCCCGCCCCACGGTCCAAGCGAAGAGTGCGAAATCGAAGTCCGGCAATTTTTCGAGATGGAAGACTTCGCTCCTAGCGAAGCGGTCGACCACCACAAGGAAGTCGGCAAGAAACTCGCGGCAGGCAAAAAGTAGCCGCCGTCTGAAACGATTTTGTGGCACAGCCATTCCTGCCTGCCCTGAACGAAGCGCGGTTTTTGCGCCCCGCGTGCTTCACCGGGGCCGAAGGGGCTGTGCTCTTGGACGGTAGGCAAGAATCTCATCTCGACCGAAAGGACAATGCGATGCAGAAAATCACTCCATTCCTCTGGTTCGACGGCAACGCCGAAGAAGCCGCCAATTTCTACATCTCCATCTTCAAGAACTCGAAGATGGGCAAGATTTCCCGCTACGGCGACGCCGGGCCCGGCCCCAAAGGTTCCGCGATGTCCGTGACCTTCCAGATCGAAGGCCAGGAATTCTTCGCCCTCAACGGCGGCCCGCAATTCAAGTTCACTCCCGCCATCTCCTTCTTCGTCAACTGCGAAACCCAGCAGGAAGTCGACGACCTCTGGGCGAAACTCTCCGCCGGCGGACGCACCGATCGCTGCGGCTGGCTCCAGGACAAGTTCGGACTCTCCTGGCAAATCATCCCCACGGTTCTCGGCCAGTTGCTGGGTGACAAGGATCCGCAGAGAGCGAAACGCGCCATGCAGGCCATGCTGCAAATGACCAAGATCGATATCGAAAAACTCCAACAGGCAGCAGCCGAACCGAAATCCTCCGTCACTACTGGTGATTGAGAAAGCCGTAAGCCACAAGCCATAAGCGTTCGTTTAAAAACTTACAGCTTACGGCTTAAGGCTCAAGGTTATTAGCAAATATCTGAATCTCAAAAAGGAGCAAAACATGCAATTCAATTCCTATCTACTGTTCAACGGCGATTGTGAGGAAGCTTTCAAGACGTACGAGAAAATCTTCGGCGGAAAAATCGAGGCCATGCTGACCCACGAAGGCACACCCGCCTCCGTTCAAGTGCCGCCCGAATGGCTGAAAAAAATTCTCCACGCTCGCATCACCATCGGGAACGCCGTTCTCATGGCCTCCGATGCGCCCCCAGGCCGTTACTCCAAGCCGCAGGGATTCAGCGTCAACATCGGTCTGACCGACATCAAGGAAGCCGAGCGCATCTTCAGCGCGCTCTCCGAAAACGCAACTGTCACCATGGCCCTCGGCGAAACTTTCTGGGCGCATCGCTTCGGCATGCTCACCGACCGCTTCGGCATTCCCTGGATGGTCAACGTCGAACGCGCCGGCGTCCAGGCTGCGTAAGCTTCGCCTGTTTTGAAGTAGGATAGGTTTCCCGAATCCTCGAACAAAAATCGCATTCACAAATTGCACCGATAAGGAGCTGAGATACATGAGCAAGGTTCGAGTGTTGGTTGGTACGCGTAAAGGCGCGTTCATTCTGTCGGCTGACGGCAAACGCGAAAAATGGGACGTCAGCGGCCCGCATTTCGCCGGCTGGGAGATTTATCACCTGAAAGGTTCGACCGTGGATCCCAATCGCATTTACTGCTCGCAATCGAGCGGCTGGTTCGGCCAAATCATTCAACGCTCCGATGACGGCGGCAAGACCTGGTTCCAGCCCGGCACGCCTCCGGGCGAAACCAAAACGCCGGACGGAATGCCGAAAGGCGAGAGCAACAAATTCTCGTACGATGTCTCGAAAGAAACCGGCGCGCCGCTGACCACCCACCAGTGGTACGACGGCACACAACATCCCTGGGAGTTCAAGCGCGTCTGGCACCTTGAGCCGTCCCACACCGATCCGAATCTGGTGTACGCGGGCGTCGAAGATGCCGCGATTTTCCGTTCCACCGACGGCGGACAAAACTGGCAGGAACTCTCCGGCCTTCGTGGCCACGGCACCGGCCCCCAGTGGCAGCCCGGCGCCGGCGGCATGTGTCTCCACACCATCATTCTCGACAAGAAAAATCCCAATCGCATCTACATCGCCATTTCCGCCGCGGGCGCGTTCCGCTCCGACGACGCGGGCAAAACCTGGAAGCCGATCAACCAGGGCCTTATATCGCAATTCATCCCCGATCCCAACGCCGAGGTCGGCCATTGCGTTCACCACGTCGCCATGCATCCTTCGCGCCCGGATACTCTCTTCATGCAGAAACACTGGGACGTCATGCGCAGCGACAACGCCGGCGACCGCTGGCACGAAGTCAGCGGCAACCTTCCCACCGATTTCGGATTCGTGATTGACGTGCACGCTCACGAGCCCGAAACGATCTACGTCGCCCCGATCAAGAGCGACTCCGAGCATTTCGTTCCCGACGGCAAGCTGCGCATTTACCGCAGCAAGTCCGGCGGCAACGAGTGGGAAGCGCTAACCAAGGGCTTGCCGCAGAGCGATTGCTACGTAAACATCCTCCGCGACGCAATGGCCGTTGACTCCCTCGACTCCTGCGGCGTCTACTTTGGCACCAGCGGCGGGCAGGTGTATGCTTCCTCTAATGCGGGCGATTCGTGGGCGCCGATCGTGCGCGACTTGCCCGCAGTCTTATCGGTCGAGGTGCAAACGCTCGCATGATTCGTGTCGTACTCCCCGCGCATCTCCGCACATTGGCTCATGTGAACGGCGAGGTAACTCTCGACCTCGCCGTTCCACCAACGCTGCGCTCTGTGCTCGATGAACTCGAAGCACGCTATCCCATGCTGCGCGGCACGATCCGCGATCACGACACTCTGCAGCGTCGCGCCTTCCTCCGCTTCTTCGCCTGCGCAGAAGATCTTTCGCACGAACCGTGGGACACGCCGCTTCCCCCCGAAGTAGCTGCCGGTACCGAGCCATTCCTCATCATCGGCGCCATCGCCGGCGGCTAGATTCTGATATTCTCTTGCTGTCATCCCGACCGGAGGCCAGCGCCGTTTGCTGGCCGGAGTGGAGGGACCATGGCAACATGCATCCCCACCCAACTCGAGGAAACAAGCACCCAACAAACCGCCATCACTTTCGCTTCCTGTTATCCGCTCGCCGCTATCTGTTATCCCTCCTTACCTCTCTTCGTCCGCCGCAACTCCACAACCAGGTACACGACCACGACGATGTTCACCAGCAACACCACAACCCTCGCCCACGAAAGATGTACATAGATTTCGTAGACTTCCAGCGGCATCAACGACGCGGTCGTTACAATCGTCAAATATTCCGCCCAGCGCTTTGCCAGCGCGAGTCCCGTTCCTTCCGACAGAAACAGCGCCGCATAGAAAAACGTCCCCACGCTCAACTGCCGCAACCGGTGTTCGTCCACATTGGAAAGTTTCTCCACCAGCCACAGCAGGTAACGGTTGTGCGGATCGGCGCGCAACAGTTCTATCCAGTGCGCGAACTCTTTCGGCAGGTCTCCGTGCAGGAAGTGCAGCGCCCCAAACCCCAGCGCCAGCAGCCCAAACCCGTTCACGAACTTCAGCGCCGCGATCGCCATCAGCCCGCGGTGCTTCTTGTGCCCACTTTTCTCCGTCGTCATCGGTAACTGACTTTACCATGCCCTTTGGCCCCGGCACCTGCGCCCGCCGCAGCGGTGTGCTCGCAGGAAACAGGTTGCGGAAGTCCGCCTTCTTGTTAATGGTGTGTTTAGCTTGGAGCCGCTACATTTTGCGCGTCGGGAGCCATCTGATGAAAACCTTTTTCCAAATAGCGGCATTGCTCGTGCTCTTCGTTTTCGGCGGGGCAAGTGTGTTTGCCCAGGGCGCGCAGCCTTTGAAGCTGGTGCAGACGATTCCCATGCCCAATGTGAAGGGGCGCATCGATCATATGGATGTGGATGTGCCAGGGAAGCGGCTCTTTGTTTCGGGGCTGGAGAATGGCTCGGTGGAAGTGGTGGATTTGCAGGCGGGCCGCTGGACGAAAAGCATCCCGGGATTTCTGAAACCGCAGGGCATCGCGTATGTGTCGGGGCTAAACAAACTGTTCGTCGCGAGCGGTGACGACGGCATGGTCCGCGTATTCCGCGGGGATACGCTGGACCTGCTGGATACGATCAAGCTGGAGCTGGGACCAAACCGCGTGGCCTATGATGCCGCCAGGCAGGTTCTCTATGTTGGATACGGCGGCAAGGATGCCGGAAAAGATTATGGCGAAGTTGGCGCGATTGACGCGCGCACCGACCAAAAGATTTTCGACGTGCAGGTGGCGGCGCATCCCTCCGAACTGTTGCTGGACAAGGCCGGGGACACACTGTTTGTCTTTATTTCCGTGGTGAGCAAGATCCAGGTGGTGGATATCGCCAAGCGCGAAGTGCGCGTGACGTGGCCGGTCAGCAGCCAGCGGCCCGGCGATGCCGCGTTGGACGAAACGAGCGGCCGCTTGTTCATCGGAACGCACACGCCGCCGGAAATGATTGCGATGGACGCTAAGACCGGGAAAGAATTGACGCATCTTCCGACGAGCGACGGAATGGACGGCGTCTATTTCGACGCTCCGCGGAAGCGCGTTTACATTTCCGGAGGGCGCGGCGAAGATGTCGGCTCGGTGTTTGTGTATCAGCAGAAAGGCCCGGACAGCTACGAAATTGTGGGAAAGATTCCCACGCGGCCCGGCGCGGGAACTTCCTTCTGGTCGCCCGAGCTGAATCGCTACTATGTCGTGGCTCCCGCAAACGGCCAGCAGCCGGCGGCGCTCCTGGTGTTTGAGCCCGTGCCATAGTTGAACGACTTGATCCCGGGTGTGATGAAATCAGTAAAAATGAGCTGGATTTAACTGAGGAGGAACGATGAAGAAGTTGTTGGCAATTGGCGTCATCACATTCGCGGGGCTTGGAATTTTTCTTTTCCGCGGCGCGCAAACCGCAAAGGCGCAATCCACGGGGCGCGACATTCTTCCGCTGCAACTCGAGGAGGAAATTCCTGTCCCCGGCGTCGCGGGCCGGCTCGATCACTTTACCGCCGACGTCAAGCGCAAGCGCTTGTTCGTGTCCGCCCTGGGAAATAACACGGTCGAAGTCATCGACACGTTTGCGGGCCGAGTGATTCGCTCCATCAAGGGACTCAGCCAGCCGCAGGGGCCGCTCTACGTTCCCGGCTTCGACAAGCTTTACGTGGCGAACGCGGAAAATGGAAAGATGAATGTCTACGACGGTGCGACGTACACTTTGAAAAAGACGATTGATTTTGGCGTCGACCCCGACAACGTCCGCTACGACGCCGCTTCCAAGAAAATCTTCGTCGGCTTCGGCGAAGAGGACGGCGGAATCGCCATGGTCGACCCCGCCACGGACGAGCGCGTCGGCCAGGTCTACAAAACCGAAGGCCATCCGGAATCGTTCCAGGTCGAAGCCTCCGGCGGACACATTTTCGCCAACGTACCGGACGCCGGGATGGTCGTCGAATCCATCGATCGCAAAACCGGCGCCCTCACCAAGTGGCCGCTAAAAGGCTTGAAAGGCAATTACGCCATGGCGCTCAACGAAGAGGATCATCGCCTCTTCACCGTCACCCGCAAGACTCCCATGCTCGTCGTCCTCGACACGCAAACCGGCAACGAAGTCGCCCGTCTCCGCGCCGCCGGCGAGTGCGACGACGTCTACTTCGACGCTTCCCGCAAACGCATTTACGTCATCGGCGGAGAGGGAATCATCAGCGTCATCCAGCAGAAAGATCCCGACCACTATGAATTGATCGCCAACGTCCCCACCACCATCGGCATTCGCACCGGCTTTTTCTACTCCAAGCGCGACCGCCTCTACGTCGGCGTCCCCGCCAAGGGCAACGAGCCCGCCCAAGTCTGGACCTTCGAGGCCGAAGACTAGCGCATGGCGCGCTGCCAGTAGTTCTCCGAACCTGTTGGGCCCGCTCGCCGCGCTTTTTCTGCAAAAGAAACTTTCGATTCCCCTTGACTTGCACGCGTGCGAAGCACAGGATGCATTCAGGTTTCGCAGTAACAAAGCGAAACGCCCAGTCCCGATTCCCAGCGAAGTTTCATTCAAGGTCTAGTCCCGCATCGAGCGCTAACAGGGTAGAACCCCAAAGGGTTCCTTTCTATTCCCTCGCGCGGGGCCCTGCCTCCTGTTCGACGTACAGGTTTTCAAACCCAAGACGCCAGTGGTTCCGTACCAACTCCAGTTCGCGATACGCGAACTGGTAACTTGCATTTATTTTAAGGAGAACCACCATGTCTGAACAAAATAAAACTGCTGTCCGCCGTATGATCGATGAACTATGGAACAAGGGCAATCTGCAAGTCGCGGATGAAATCATCGCCCCCACGTATCAGCACCACGACGCTTCCACGCCCGATTTTGGCAAGGGTCCCGAGAGTGAGAAGAAGCGCGTCAACCTCTATCGCAATGCCTTCCACGATTTTCGTTTGAACATCGAAGATCTCTATGCCGAAGGCGAAACCGTTGTGACGCGCTGGTCCTGCCGCGGCGTTCATAAGGGTGAGCTTAACGGCATCGCGCCCACGAACAAGCAGTTCGCGATCACTGGCATAACCATCGCCCGCTTCTCGAACGGCAAGATCGTCGAAGGCTTCGTCAATTGGGATGCTCTGGGCCTGATGCGCCAACTCGGCGTCGTCCCCGAGCCCACCAAGTCCATGGCCGCCGCAAGGTAGCCAGTCCGCCTCACTCCGGCAACCGCCCATGCCCGGCCGGATTCGCCCAGATAGCCTGCCCCGTACGCTCTTTGTACGGGGCAGGCTCTTCTTTTTTCATCCCTTCCTTGTCGTTATGATTGGGAACGGGGAAAGATTGCTCGTTCGAACAGCCGAGGCCGCGCGAGAAAGAAGGGCTAATATCCGGGCCAACGGGCGCCCGGCAGAGTGTGGCGCTTGACTGACTTGTTGGGCGAGAGTAGCGTACAGCCAACACGGGCCAAACCACAAAACTTGAATAAGGGAGACGAGAATGGAAAAACAACTCTCCGCAATAGGTTATTGGCTAGGCTTAATCTGCACGGTCCTTGCGTTGGTTCTCAAGGCGTTAGCTGCACTCAAGATATATGCCCCCACCGTGGGAACTCCCGGCGGCACCGCCATTTCCTACTTGAGTTTCCTGCACGGTGCTGTGCTGTTTTTCTTGCTGGCCATTGCGAGTTGGTGCCGGTCTGCAAAGTCCTAGCAAGATTCCGCGCGTCGGCGAGAGAGCCGAGCGCGCGGTCTTTTCACTCTGCCACTTTCTGATCCAACGAATGCCACGTTTTGGGGGCGGGCTCTGCCCGTCCTCATGAATTACTGACAGCTCGCAACGTCGCTGTACGCATCATCGGAAGTGCATGCACGCGGTCTGTCAGCCGCCGCTAGCGCCTGATTATTCCGCAGGATCCAGAGCTCTTCGCCATTCGTGATGTAAACCAGGTTGCGGCCTTCGTCCTGGAGAGTGCCCGTGACCCCGGAGAAACTGATGACCACCCGCGGATTTGCTGGATCGCTCAGATCGAATACCTTCACAGTGCTCGTCGGCGCAGGTTGGTCCGCTTTCAACGAGGCGCTGTCGGGCCCTTCGACGAGAGCCAGTCCGCCACCGACCATCTGCAATCTGCCGGTGGATATCTCCGTCGGCCAGGCCAGGTGCTTAATGATGCCGGGCTTGTTCGGATTCGTGACGTCAACCTGAGTGAAACCCTCCTTCGAGTCCCCGCCGATGTACAGATACTGCTTGCCGCCGATGTCCTGAGAAAATATTTGGCTCGCCGGAGCCCCCGCCAGAGCTACGTGTCCGACCACAATCGCCGGCTGCTCGGAGACCTTCACCGCTCGATGTTTCGCATCAGCACTGGGCACCGTCGCCGCGAAAATTCCCAGAAGCACGAGCGCATTGAAGATGTGTTTTCTTGCTGTTGTACTGTGAATGACTTTCATAACCTTCTCCTTCTTCGTCAAATCCGTTCATCTCTATAGACCGCTGCACTACCTTTGCTATTCCCACCGTTCGCTGCGTCAATCTTTCGACCACCCGTCCCACTGAAACTACGGTGAGTCGAGCGCCGCATCATTCGCCGAAAAGAAATGCAAGGTTTGGGCCAAACGAAGAGAGGGCAGGAAAAACAGGGAAGTGATTGAAGGGAAAGAGGTTCAGGGAACGGAACTCAAATGACAGTGAAAGCGTGTCACGCCGTCATAGGGGTTTGACAGTGCCAATCGTCGAGCAGTTGACACTTGCGGAGTTCATGCGGTCGGAGCGGCGGGTGGCGCACCCTTTGTGAGCCGGATCCTTCGGGTGGCCTACCCTTTGCGACGTTTGCACCTCCGCCCATCCCGGCGCACTTCCGGGATGAACGGGTGGGTCTGCTCTTCGTCTTCTCGGTTTCCGCCCCTTCGCCACCTCCGCTTTCATCGAAGGCCGCCCGTCATTCACACACTCTTAATCTTCGATCTTGGAATAAATCTCTACACCACGAAGTCCTAGCCTCTTGTAAGGGGCTTTTTCCTCTACTCCGGGAAAGTGGCTCGAGGAGACAGCTCAATCCTGCGTGGGAGGTGGTGTGCATCAATGATGTATAAATGGATTTCGGTTGGGGTCTTACTTGTCGGTATCATGGCCATTGGTCTCGTGGGTATCGCGCAGCAAGGTCCTACGGAGGCGCCAGCCGGGTTTGATACCCCGACTCTCGCCCAAAATCACGGCGCGCAAAGCGTCAGCAACGGTATTGCAGAACCCCCCGGCGACACCTATGCCCTCGATCAAACCAATTTCGAACAACCTCACGACGCAAGCACCGGTCTCGGCCCGGTATTCAATGCCAGAGCCTGCGTGGACTGCCATCAGAATCCCGTCACCGGCGGAGCAAGCCAATTCACCGAGATTCGTGCCGGCCACAAAGATGCCAACGGCAA
>Ga0210410_10003944_pt1 | contig 13092 bp, 9 predicted proteins | sample IncBWC4MmetaG_FD_161058 | JGI IMG/M metagenome (GOLD analysis project Ga0210410, IMG submission 161058) | Forest soil microbial communities from Barre Woods Harvard Forest LTER site, Petersham, Massachusetts, United States - Inc-BW-C-4-M | ecosystem: Environmental > Terrestrial > Soil >... | reverse complement strand
CATATTCAAAGAGGACGGGAGATTGATTGGGTGCAGATCGCGCTGGAATGCGGGTATTACGACCAAGCGCATTTCATCCATGATTTCCAGGCGTTTTCGGGGATCAATCCCAGCGCGTACTTGGCGGCTTGTACGCCGCATTTGAATCACGTGCCGATGCAGGGATAAGAAGAGAGTTAAACGGAGAGACGCAGAGGTCGCTGAGAAGAGATTAGCCCGGCGAATTCTGGTATTGAGCAAAGAAAGAGAGGCGGTATAAAGCCGCCTCTACAAAGGCAAAGATGCGCCACGGCGCGGGGTGAGTGGGTGGCCCGGGCGTGGCGCGTCTTTATTCTTGATCGCTGGCGCTAGCGGCTGCTGTTGTAGCCGTTGCTGCTGGCGGTGGTGGATGGAACGGTGATGGTGTTGTCCATGCGGACAAGGAGTCCGGTTTGCGCGGGCAACTCCACTTCCTTGCCTTTGCGTGCGACGATGTAGGCGGCGCTGCCGGCGAGGCCGAAGCCGAAGCCGCGCACGACATTGCTGAAGATGGCGCCGACGAGTGCCCCGCCGCCGGTGCCGATACCCGCGCCGATGACGTCGCCTTTGTAGTCGTGCTTTTCCTCCAGGACCTGTCCTTCGTCAATCTTGATGTCCTTGCGGCGCTTGCCGTCCATGCCGCCATGCGGCTGCTCGATGGCCAGGATGCTCATTTGCATAGGGATGATGCGGCTGTCGACTTCCATCGAGCGGAAGGTGAGGTTCACGTAGGCCTGCCCCTTGAAGACGGAGAAGTGGCGCGCGCGTTCGACGGTGCCGATGAGGCCGTTGACGCGTGTGCCTGCGGGAATGAGCAACTGGTTGCCGAGGAAGACGGGCTCGGCGACGACGGCAACGAAAGGATCGCCTTCCCGCGATTCGGCGGTGCTGATTTTACTGAGAAGCGTGAGATGCACCTGCGTGCCTTGCATGACCTGGTGAGGTTCGGCGAAGGCCGCGGGCGCGGCGGTGATGAGAAGAGCAAAAGCCAAGAGCGAAGACAACGATTTTTTCATGGTTCCTCCTGCCCGCACGGTGTGTGCAGGCTGGCCCCGTATCGTGGGGCGGCTCCGGAGCGCTGCCCCGGAACGTTCCGCTGGCGCCGCGGACCTGCGATCGCTGCGGGCGAAGGCGAGGTGGATGGGGAGGAACTCCATCCGAGGACATTCTAGAGCATGTTGAGCTCCGTGCGTGCAAGGGAATTTTCTTGTGTGCCGTGAAAATGAAACATGGCGGCCCGATGGCGGTCACGCATTCTGGCCGCGTTCGCAGCGCTGTGTTAAACTTTTGCCCTGCAGACGCGAGAAAATTGCGCGACTGCCGGAGCGTGGAACTTCGGGCTCTGTGCAACGAGGTCCCGCGAACCCCGCCAGGCCCGGAAGGGAGCAACGGTACCGGGATCGCCTCGGGTGCCGCAGATCACCCGGAGTTCCTCTCACTGAAGACATTCACATGAGCTATCAAGTCATAGCACGCAAGTGGCGGCCGCAGACGTTCCGCGATCTCGTCGGACAAACACACGTAACGGAAACGCTGGGAAACGCGATCAAGAATGATCGCGTGGCGCATGCGTATATTTTTTCGGGCGCACGGGGCGTGGGGAAAACCACGGCGGCGCGCATCCTGGCGAAGGCGCTGAATTGCGTGAAAGGGCCGACGGCGGAACCTTGCGGAGAGTGCGCTTCGTGCACGGAGATTGCGGCGGGGACTTCGCTGGACGTGATCGAGATTGATGCGGCGTCGAACCGTGGGATCGACCAGATTCGGGAACTGAGAGAAATGGTGCGATATGCTCCGGCAGCGTCGCGGAGCAAGGTGGTGATCCTCGACGAAGCTCACATGCTGACCGGCGAGGCTTCGAACGCGCTGCTGAAGACATTGGAGGAGCCGCCGGACCGCGTGGTGTTTGTGATGGCGACGACGCAGCCGGAAGAGCTCGAGGATACGATCCGGTCGCGGTCACAACACTTTCATTTCCGGGCGTTGACGTTTGCGGAGATTACCGGACGGCTGGAAGAGATTGCTGCAAAAGAGAATCTGGAAATCGAGCCGGGCGCGCTGGCGGTGATTGCGCGGATGGCGGAAGGCAGTTTGCGCGACGCGTTGTCGTTGCTGGAGCAGGCGCGGGCGTACTGCGGCGACAAAATCCCGGACAGGGAAGTGCGTGAACTGCTGGGCGTGGTACCGGAGGATGCGCTGGAGGAGTTGGTTGGCGCGATTGCGGAAGGGTCGGCGGACCGGGCGCTGGGACTCGTGCACACGTTTCAGAAAGAAGGACGCAATCTGCAACATTTTTGCCGGGAGGCCATCCGCCACATGCGGAATTTGCTGATTGCGCGGGTGTGCGGAGCGGATTCGGATTTGATTGCGGCGACGCTGGACCAGCGGCCTGGACTGGCGAAGGCTGCGGGACAATTCAGCGAAGAGGATTTGACAAGGTTCTTTCAGATTTTGTTGCAGACGGATGAGGATTTGCGGCGCAAGCCTGATCCGCGCGTGCATCTCGAGATGGGTTTGCTGCGGCTGATCAATGCTGCTCGGCTGGCGCCGCTGGAAGAGTTGCTAGCGGATTTGCGCGGCGGAACACCTGCCGCAACGGCAACGGGAGGCGCGGTGCGCGGCGTGGGTGCGGCCTCGCGGCCGCCGGTGGCGCGAGCGGAATCGCTCAGCACGGCAGCATCGTCTGCGGCTACCGCGCCGATGCGAAGCGTGGCACCAGTTGCGACTGCTTCCGCATTTACAACCGCGAGCGCTCCTGCAAAAACGGAATCGAGATCTGAGGCGGCGGCAACTTTCGTGCCAACCGCAAAACCTGGAGTAGGGGCGAGTGCGCCTCTGACTGCGGGGCCGCTCGCAGCATCCGCTGACACCGAAGATGCATCCAACCCAACTGTCGCGTTAGCGAAAGCCAATGGAACTGCGCCGCGCGTGGATGGAATTACGAATGAGCAAGTGGCGGAGATCAAGTCGGTGATACAGGCGCAGCAGAAATTCCTCGGTGAACTCGTGGAGCACGGGAACAGATGGGAGATGGAAGGCGCGGAGTTGCGAATTTATTTTTCGCCGGAGAAGCGGCCGTTCGCGGAAATGCTGGAGGGCCGCGAGTCGCTGGAGAAGATCCGTGCCGCTTCGAGCAAGGTGTTGGGCCGAGCTGTGCGTGTGTGTGCTAAAGTAGAAGGAGTTGCAGCGGCGGCCGCTGCAGGATCGCGCGGAACATCCGGAACACAGGAATTGCGCGCGCAGTTTGAAAGAGATCCGATGGTACGTTCGATGCTGCAGCGCTTCGGAGGAAAAATCTCCGAAGTGCGGCGGCCCCAAGGGGAATCGTGATGGAAGTTGGCGCCCTCCAACAAATGCTTTCGAAATTCCGGCAGATGCAGGAAGACCTGCAGCGGCAGGTGAATTCCGTGACGGTGGAAGCATCGGCGGGCGGCGGCATGGTCGCCGTGAAAATGAACGGGCAGAAACAGATCGTTGATATCCGCATCGAGCCGGATGTTTTTGCGAGCAAGGATCAGGAGATGCTGCAGGATTTGGTTCGCGCGGCGGTGAACGAAGCTTCGAGGCGCGTGGATGAAGAGCTTGCCAACCAGATGAAGAATCTCGCCGGCGGTATTCCGGGAATCGCGGGGATGAAAATTCCGGGATTATTTTGATTCGCGGACGATACTTTTCTCAGTTCCCTTCTCCGTCTTCAGTTCAGATTTAACTCAACCATTTTCCTGGCTGGCTAATCTCCGCGGACTTTGTATTCCGTGGGGATTGGTTTCTGCGCGGTGCGATCCTCCCAATGCTCCGCGGCAATGAGGCGATTGATCTGGTCGAGTCGCTCGGAAGGAGGCGGGTGCGAGCGAAAGTAACCGGTCAGGCTTTGAATCGCCAGTTCGGATAGTTCCTCTTCGGGGCTTTGTGCGTGGATGATGTATTCCTGGTGAAGTTTTGCTAATCGCGTGAACATGGTCACGGCGCCGAACGGCGAGTAGCCAGCCTCGACGGCGAGTCGCACACCTTCGCGGTCGGCCTCCAACTCTTCATCCTTGTGATAGCCCGCCTGCCAAAGATCCAAAGGGATTTGCATAAGCTGCCCGGCGATGTCGAGATTCAAATTCTTGAGTTTGGCTTCGATTTGCACGCGCTCGACGCAGTGGTAGTGATCGATGTGCTCGACTTCGTGCGCGAGAATGCTGGCCAGTTCGTCTTCCGTTTCCATCAGATCGAGCATTCCTTCTCCGATGAAAACCGGGCCGCCGGGCAAGGAAAATGCGTTGATCATGTTCTGATCCGGAATCAAATGAAAAGTGTAGACAAGATGGCGGTGCGCATGAGCAGCAACCGTTCCGCCGATGCTGCGAACGTAGATTTCAAGATTCTCTTCGCGTGGAGACAGCTTGCGTGCCTGGGTGGAATAGCCGGCAGCGAGTTCCCTGCCGATGGAGATTTCCTGTTCATCGGAGAGACGCGTGAAATGCATGGGGACGCGAGTCAGATCTCGCTGGGCATCAGCGGCCATGTTCAGGATCGCATTGGCAGAAGGTGGAGAAGATTTGATGCGGCGCTGGCTCCAATAGAGGCCGGTAATGGAAATTCCCAGAATGGCGAAAAAAGTGATGAGTAGGACGGCACGCTTCATAGATATTGCCGGATATTTTCGCGAAACCGAATGTATAGTGAAGAGACCGCCATCAGCGCAGCTCCCACGATGATAAAGGTGATGTAGCGGTCGCGTGTTTCCAGTCGCCAGGCGTCCATGGCCAGAACTTTCACGACGCAAAGCAGGAGCATGCCCAGACCGGTGAGGCGAAAGCTGCGTTCTTTAACCGCGAGCGCTAGAAGAATGATCAACACGCCTTCGATGCCCCAGGAAACGGTGACCATGCCCTCGCGCATTTTGAGAGCGAGCATGGTGGTCAGGAAAATAATTGGAACGAAGAACTGCAACTGTTCGGGGCGCGCAGCGAGCGCCGCCAGCGCTTTTTGCCCGCGGCTGGCACCGAGCGAAGCAGCGTAACGCCCGCGCATGGAAAAAGCGAAAAAGAGAGTCGCCAGCAAGATCGCTATTGCCGAACCGACCACGAAATATCGGCCACGCCAGCCGCCTTCGCCAAAATAGCCGGCGCCGAACAAATTGTGCGCCATTCCTCGCGCGAACGTTCCCAGCGTGAGAAGAATCCCCTGGTACAGAAAAACTTGCCGTTGCAGAGCCCACGCAACGCCGAACAAAATAAACACAACTACCGCGTACGAAGCGACCACCCAGTCCTGCGCGAACTGGAAGTAGAAGAGGGCCACGACGGTAGCCGTGCCCAGATAAGCGAGCAGAATGTCGAACCGGAAACGCGGGGTGCGTGCCGTGTTTTCTTCCTTATCCGGGATTTGCGCAAAGACAAAAAAGAAAATCAGCACGAGCGGAAGAATGGTGTACAACCTTGGGCCCCAAAATTCGCCCGGTTCGCCCGCGGTCAGGTTGACGAAGAAAATGCGAGTAAAAGCTGCAGTGAGCGCAAGGAATGATTGACATCGGAATTGTGAAACCTTGCGCAGCAGGCCGTATTCGAAGAGAACCAATCCGAACACCGCCCAGCCGACAGCGACACTGAGCGGCTGCAATTCGTGCCAAAGAAGCAGCGAGACGAGCAAGGAAGCGGACCACGAATAAATATGGTGGAAATCGCGGGCGCGCCACTGGTCCGGCATACGGATGAGCCGCGACATCGCATAGAAAATCACCGCCACGGTGCTGAGGGAGAGCAGGCGAACGCTGACGTTATGCCATGTCTCCGCGACGTAAAGATTGACGCCGACGCTGCGAACCAAAGCGAGGGCGGCGAGGCCGTGGGCCTGCCAGCGGAGATCCTCCATCTTGAAACGGCGATCAACGGCCGCCAGTGCGAAAGCAAACAGAGCCCAGAGTGCTGCAAGCCATCCCGTCGAAGATTCGTGCCACATAAGAAGAGCCAGCAGCGAGGTTGCGGCGGTGGTTCGCAGATAGGCCAAGGGAAGCGCATACGGCGGGCCAGGTTCGCCGGCTTTGCGCGAGATGGCGTACAGCCCGGCGGCGACAATCGAAACAGTAATTAGGCGCAAGCTGAGCGGGCCGTAGTGGCCGGTCAGGTTGTAGTTGATGAGAAGCGTGCGGACAAAAGCGCAAAGGGCCACGACGTTGGCCTGCCAGGCGAGCTGGCGGTAGCGAATCCAGCGGGTCGAAAATGCGAGTGCCACGGCAAAGCGATCCAGCCAACGGCGATCCAGGGAGAGCGCAGCGCTTCCTCGATAATCCAGACCATTGCGGCGGCAGCTATCCAGGTATAGCCGGCGCGGGCGATCTTCGGATGTTGCAGGTTTTCCACGCCGAGACGTTTCGCAATCCAGTAGCAACCCGTGACGACTGGAAGCGCGGCAAGTGCGTGCACCGGGATGGTGTGCCAGAGATGAATGTTGCTCGGGTCCGCACTGAACGCCGTGAAGCAAGCAAGAAGAGTAATACCGTGCGCGTGAACCCAAAGCGGTTGATAGCGCAAAGCGCGGGCACTCTCGGAAAGAACCACTCCAAAAGCAATGAAGGCCAGCGGCTGCCACAACTCGGGCACTTCGAACCAGATCAAAGCAGCAAAAAGCAAGGTTCCCGCAAAAGCAACCAGACCGCGGAGGCCGCGCTGGGTCTGATCATCGCGCAGCGCGGCCAGTCTGGCGGTGAGATAAAAAATAGCGCCGAGGATGGGAAGCGTGATGAGACGGGTGTTAATATGCGCATGGGCTGCAGCTTCGACGTGAAGATTGAAAGCAAAAGCGCGAAAGAGCGTGAGGACTGCCAGCAAGGAGTATTGAATCTGAAGCTGGCGCGATTCGGAAGGCCGGGCGAGGAACGCGAGTGCCAGCATGAGGACGGCGAAAGCAAGCGCAGTCCAATCGTTCGAAAAAAGGGCCCAGGCCGCTGCTGCGGCCGCGAAGGCGCCCAGATAGGAATGAACATCGAGCAAGCGGCGGTTGAGAGAAGCACGGAAGAGATCTTTCCAACGCGAACCGATTCCAAGCGCATTCAGATAAAACACGCAAGCACTGACTGCAAAAAGGATCCCCGCGGCCAGCGCCAGGGCTTCGGATGTGGCCCGTAACTCGACGAGTGGACGGAAGTGGAAGCCGATGAGATCAACACCGACCAGAAGTCCGGTGAAAAGACCGAGGCGGCGGAAGACAACTTCCTCGAGAGTGATTCCCGCGAAAAGAAAAACTTCGGCGCCAACGAGCCAGAGATACGCAACGGGATTGCCGGAGTAATGGGACGGAACGGACCCGATCATGAGCGCCGCGCCCAAAGTGCTGAGAATCACAAAAGCGCTGCGGCGCCTCTTCGTAATGGGTAGCTGGGCAATGGTGAATTCCAGGGCGCCAAGTATGAGCAGCGCCAGGTAAGCAAGCTGCGGCTGAACCGATTGAAACTTCATCACGCCGAGCAGAAGCATGGTGTTGAGGAGAGCGGAAACGGTCGAGACGTTCTCTTCCAAATCCGTCTTGATGGCGCGCAGGATGTAAGAGATGCGGAACGCCAGCCAATAGAAGAACAAGATGGCCAGGCTGGCGTGATATTCGGGGAAGGCGCGGCCGTGCGCGCCGTCCACGCCGAGAATGCGCGAGAGCCAATACAGATGATTCAAGTAACTCGAAAGGACGCCGAAAACCTCCAACTCGTACCATCCCATTTTCAACACGATGGCCACGAGACCGGTCGCAAGAATCATTCCCGCGACCAATCCATAGACCGTGCTCTCGCTGGTTCCTGCAGACGACAGCGACGGAACATTGCTGAAGCTCAACGCCACGGTCGTGTAGCCAAGCAGAAACGCCAGTCCCGTGACGAGTTGGGATTTGTAGCGCAGCGTGTGCGCAGCCATGCCGAGGGCAACAGCAAGCATGAAGATGCAGTCGAGAACCACAGAATCGAGGACATGCATCGCGGCAACGTGATAGATGCCGTAGGTGCTGAAAAACAGCAGGGCCCAGCCGCCGCCGATGAGTGTGCGTCCGAAAACGCGGAAACGCTCGCGCTTCTCAATGTAGACGCCGCCTGCGAGAAACGACAACGCCACGGCGAAGGAGATGCATGCCTTTCCGGCGACTCCAAGATTGCCCAGCTCGTAGATGCCGAAGAGAGCGACGCCAACGACCAGAATAATGATCCCAAGCTTGTTGAGCCAATTGGTGCCGAGAGTTTCTTCGATCGCGGAAACGGCTTTCATGCGTTGCTGAAGAGTCGGCCTCGGCGCGGGAACGCGAGGCGACGATATAGGCGACGGCGAGGAGACGCGCGCTGAAGCGGCAGCAGGAATCGCCTTCGGCGGCGGAACGGGAGTTGTATGCGGAACTACGACGGGAGGTGGCAGAACGACTTTCGGAGAAATGACAGCAGGGGTGGACTTGCCCTCGAAAGGCGGCGCCTGCGCAGCGGGCGCCAAGGGCTTCGGTTCCACCGGCGCCGCGGGCACTGACGGCTTTTGTTCCTGGTCCGCTTCAGGTTTTTTCTCGGCAGCGGGAATCGATAACGGCCCCGGCGGCGCAATGGGCGGTTGCGTTGCTGCGGGCGGCGGTGCCGGTGGCAATTTCATTGAAGGCACAGCAGGTAGTGAGCTTGTGACAGGAAGGTGCTGGCGAACCTCAAGCGCGGCTGGTTTCTCGGCGGCCAGGGTAGTCGATGGAATCGCTGCGGCCTGCTTACTTTGCAATTCGCCGACGGCGCGCTGCAATCTCAGGTGCTGCTTTTCGTTCTCTTCGGTGAGTTCATTCAGTTGCTTGCGAAGCTTGGCCTGCCGAATCAAAAGGAAAATGGTAAAAAAAGGCGTGAGCAACAGCAGCAATCCATAGAGGTAGAGCAGGGCCATGGGTGTTCCTTGCGTCTGTGGCTTGATTAGTTCTGATAGTAGAACGACAGAAGCGGGGAATCTTGCACTTTGTTCGGCATGCATCCCTAGCTAGTAACCTTGAGATGGGTAAGTGCAATGAATTCTTAGAAATACAGGCTCCATTCCAGAGGAGAGTATTCCGTTGAATTGGCATCGAAATGTGGGCGCACACATTTCCAGAAGACTTACCAGAAACTGAAATAAGATTCATGCGCACGGTCGAGGCAACCGGAGTCGCGGTGATTGCTTGGGAGCGGATGGAATGATTTATGGGCGCAGGGTACAGGCGGCGGCAGAGAAGGCGCTGCGGTTGCGGCGCTGGTTCAAGCGGCAGGTGCTGAAGCAGGCTTGGATGGCGGATTCGTTTGCCGATCCGGTGGTGCAGGAACGGATGCTGGTTGATCGTGTGCGGTGCGAGGCGTTTCGCGAGGCGGTTCGGCGAACGGTGAGACCAGGAGACGTAGTTGTCGATCTGGGCGCGGGGACGGGGCTGCTTTCGTTCTTCGCAGTGCAGGCGGGGGCGCGGCATGTTTATGCGATTGAACTGAGCCGAATCGCGGAAACGACTGCGGGGCTAATTGCTGCGAACGGCATGCAGGACCGCATCACTTTGATCCGCGGAAATTCGAAAAAAGTGAAGGTGCCGGAGCGATGCGACGTGCTAGTGTCGGAGACGCTGAGCAGCTTTTGCTTCGATACGGAGAACGCGGTCGAGTACATCGCGGATGCGCGGGAAAGATTCTTGAAGCCGGGAGCGCGGATTATCCCGGAGATTTGCGATACGTTTTTGATGCCGTTTTCTTCGGACGAAGTTGGAGTGGGACGGATACCGCCGCGGTTTTACGATATCGAGTTCGACTTGTTCCGCAGAAAACTTTTTGAGCTACCGGTTTTGATCCGTGCCTCGGGGAAGAAAATGGTGGAAATCGCGCAACCCGCGGCATGTTATCACGTGGATTTTACCAAGGAGAAGCAAACTCCGGGGCCGACGGTGGTGGTCTTCAAGGGTTGCGTGGAAGGGCGAATGGATGGGTTTCTTGGGTGGTTCGAGTGCCAGCTTTGCCCCGGCGTCTACATCTCGAATTCTCCGCGATTGCCTTTGACGGCGTGGTGGCAGCTTTATTTTCCATTACTGGATCAGCCGCGGGTTCGCAAGGGCGACACAATTTTCTTGCACATTGATCCGAACATGAATGCGGGAGAGGCAGAGTGGGACTATCGGGCGCACACTGCTCCAGGGGAAACGACGGGCTAGTAGCGGAAATTGTCGACGAGCATGACGTTCACTGTGGGCTGGGCTAGCGTGGTGTACAGGATGTAACGGCCGTCGGGGGAGATGGACATGCCTGGAGCGCCTTCGCTGCCGAAATGCTCGAGGGCAAGTGCAAGCGAGCTTTTCTCCGTTTTGAAATCAAAGAAATAAACGCCTAAGTCGGCATGGTTGGGAACATCGCCGTAATAAATGCCTTTTTCAGTAACGGCAAAATAGCCCCATGCCGTGGGGGGAGGACCTTCGAGAATTTTCTTTTCTTCGCCGCCATCCACGGGAACGCGCCAAATGCCGGGCAGATCGCGGCCTTTCGCATAATAAATAAATTTGCCATCGAAGGAAGGTTGGGGAGCGAAGCCGCCCCGGTGCGTTACTTGAAATGGAGTGCCACCCTGCGACGGAATTTTCCAGACCTCCCAGGTTCCTCCCCTGCTGGAAGCAAAATAGATGAATTTACCGTCCGCGGACCAACTCGCGACACCGTTCTCGGAGTCACCAGAAGTCAGTTGACGAGGCTGGCCGCCTTCCGCGTTGATGACAAAAATGTGGCTGTGGCCAGCGGGCCGCGTGTCGAAGGTGATTTGACGGCTGTCGGGAGACCATCGCGGAGTGCCGGTGAGGGGGCCGGCAAAATGCGTGAGCTGCACGAGGTTGGAACCGTCGGGGTCGCAACGCCAGATCTCGTAGTTTCCCGTGCGCGTGGACTGAAAGACGATGCGTTTTCCATCGGGAGAGTATTGCGGGCCTTCTTCCAGTTCGGTCGAGGTAATGAATTTTCCGGGAGGCTTGGGCTTGGCGCCGGTGACAGGGAGTTCCGCGCGCCAAATGTCGGAGGTGTAGGTGAAATTTGTGTAGGCCATGCGGTTGCCCTTACGAGCGACTGTGGGGCGAACGGCGCGGGCACCACTTCCGACAGGCAAGCGTTCCGGGTCTCCGCCGCTGGAGGGAATGCGCCAGAGACTTTGCGTGCCGCCGCGATTGGAGGAATAGATGATGTCGCGGCCATCGGCGTTCCAGGAAATGCCTTGGATCATGCGATTGTCAAAGGTGATCTGGCGCGGCGTTCCGCCCTCGGAAGAGACGAGGTAGATTTCCTGCGTATCCAGACGGTCACGAAGAAACGCGACCGTCTTTCCGTCCGGCGAAAAAACGGGATCGGAATCACCGAGAATCCCGTGCGGTGGAAAGGTCAGGGCGTGTTTCTCAAGAGTGTCGAGAGAAAACAAGTAGACGTTGGAAGCTTCCGAAGGCGAGTTTCGTTCGGCGAAGGACAAATACTTGCCATCCGGAGACCAATCGATCTCCTTGGTGATCGTAGTGGTTTGCAGGGGATAGACGCGGCGCTCCGAACCGCCAAAAGCCGACGCGATGTAAATGCCGTTTTCTGACCCGTCGCGCGAAAAACGCATGAAGGCGATGTATTTTCCTTCCGGCGACCAAACCGGTGCGATTTCATACCAGGGAGAAGTGGTCAGCCGGCGCGGAGACTCCGCGCCGATCTGCGATACATAGATATGATTGCGGTCCTGGAGGGGACCGGCCCACACGAAAGCCACCTGAGAACCATCGGGAGAAAAGGTGGCATCACTTTCATGAGGTAAGCCGTTCAACGGGGCGATGCGAACTTCGGACCAGGCCGGGCGAGTCGGACGCAAAAAGAGAAACCACGCAGCAAATCCCAGGCCACACAGGAGGACCAGCGCGGTCAGCCACGTCAGGGTTCTCCGATGAAATTGAGGGATTGCTGCGGATGCGCCGCTTGCGAGTGTCGCATCCGCCTTGAATGACGGTGCGGACGGTCCCCCTTCTTCTGGGACGTCTGCAACGGGTTGGAGATGGGAGGAGGCACCGTTTCCAGGAAGCGTAACGGGGGCGATAAAGCGATAGCCGCGGCGGGGGAGGGTTTCGATGAAGCGCGGGTTGTCGGCCTCGTCGGCGAGGGCCTGGCGGAGCTTGGTGATGGCGGTGTTGAGGCCGTGCTCGAAGTCGACGAACGTATCTGCGGGCCAGAGCTTTTTCTGAAATTCCTCGCGGCTGACGATTTCGCCGGGTTGCTCCAACAAAAGGGAAAGAATCTGGAAGGGTTGCTCCTGGAGCTTGAGGCGAACGCCGGACTTGCGGAGCTCTCCGGCGTGCCTATCAACCTCGTAGGCGCCGAAGCGGATGATGCGCGAGTTGTTGACCAAAGGCGGCATTCTAGCTTCCAGACATGACTTGCAAATTTATCACAGTCGAGGACCGCAAGGCGGGCCCCTTCGAGAGTATAGACGATGGAACAAGTCCTTCGTCTTCATGCAAATAGCCGATGTGGTTTGTTTTGCATCGAGATTACCTTCGGTGAATTGTGTTGCAAACCCCCGTCCTCCAATGTGGCGACAGTTCCCGGTGAGTTTCGCCTGGGAGACCCACAAAGGAGAAGACGATGAAAAGGATGCTGAAGTTCGTGGTTTTGGGGTTGACAGTCGTTGCGGCGGCACAGGGCGCGGCAGCGCAGGCTAAGAGGTGGCTGGTGTTGAAGGCGCCCTTTGCTTTTACGGTGGAGAGCCAGCAACTTCCTGCTGGAGAGTACCGCGTGCAACTGCAGGATGGCTGGTTGCGCGTGCAAAGCACGGACGGCAAGATCAGCGTTAACGTTTTGACGATGCCGGTTTCCGGGAAAACTCCGGAAGGACATGGCGAGGTGGTGTTTCACCAGTACGGGGAGAAGTATTTCCTGGCGCAGGTGTGGACGCCTTCTCATGAAACAGGCCGCGAGACTATCGAATCGCGCGACGAGGTGGAGTTGGCGAAACGAGAGAAGGTGCAGGCGCGGGTTGTGCCGTTGGGGAATGAAGCGGGACGATAAGGCAGATTGTCGATGACGGGCGAATAGGGTGCGGCAGCAGAGCTGCCGCACTCCGGGCGGTCGGC
>Ga0210410_10003943_pt1 | contig 13094 bp, 12 predicted proteins | sample IncBWC4MmetaG_FD_161058 | JGI IMG/M metagenome (GOLD analysis project Ga0210410, IMG submission 161058) | Forest soil microbial communities from Barre Woods Harvard Forest LTER site, Petersham, Massachusetts, United States - Inc-BW-C-4-M | ecosystem: Environmental > Terrestrial > Soil >... | reverse complement strand
CTTCGGTCGCTGTTTCACGTGAAACGTCCCCTCAGGCGGTTACCTTGGTCTTGCGCGCCTCGCGGCGGAGATAGGCGGCGAGGATGCCGAGCGCGGCCGGCGTCATGCCGTCGATCCGACCGGCCTGCCCCACCGTCCAGGGTCGCTTGGCGGCGAGCTTGGCGCGGACCTCGTTGGAGAGACCCGGCACGAGCGCGTAGTCGATCTCACCCAGCACCAATCCCTCATCGCGCCGGAAGGCATCGACATCGGCGGTCTGGCGCTTGAGGTAGACGTCGTACTTGGCGTCGATCTCAAGGTGGACGGCAATGCCGGGGTCAATGGCCGACAGCTCCGGCCAGATCGCCCTCACCTCGGTCCAGCCGACCTCGGGATACGCCAGTAGCTCAAAGGCCGACCGGCGCTGGCCGTCCTTGTTCAGCGCGAGGCCATGCCTGGCGGCTTCGTTCGGGGTGATAGTCAGCGACTTCGACAGCCGCTTCGCGGACTCCAACGCTGCCATCTTCGACGCGTGGCGCTGGCGGCGGGCTTCTCCGACGCAGCCCAGCGCAATGCCCTTATCGGTCAGGCGCTGATCGGCATTGTCGGCTCGGAGCGTGAGCCGATATTCGGCCCGCGAGGTGAACATCCGATACGGCTCGGTGATGCCTCGGGTGACGAGATCATCGATCATCACGCCGAGATAGCCATCGGCGCGGTCGAACACGACCGGCGTGGTCCCGCTGGCAGCAAGCGCCGCACTGAGCCCGGCAACGAGGCCCTGGGCAGCAGCCTCCTCGTAGCCGGTCGTGCCGTTGATCTGGCCGGCCAGGAAAAGGCCCTTCAAGCGCCGGGTCTCCAGTGTCGGATCAAGCTCGCGGGGATCGATATGGTCATACTCGATGGCGTAGCCCGGGCGGACCATCCTGACCTGCTCCAAACCGGGGATCGAAGCCAGGATCGCGAGTTGGACTTCCTCCGGCAGCGAGGTCGAGATGCCGTTGGGATAGACCGTGGTGTCGTCGAGCCCTTCGGGCTCCAGAAAGATCTGGTGGCCGTCCCGGTCGCCGAACTTGACGATCTTGTCCTCGATCGAGGGGCAATATCGCGGCCCGGAACTCTTGATCTGGCCGGAATACATCGGCGAGCGATGGACATTGGCGCGGATCACTTCGTGGGTGGCCGGGGTGGTGCGGGTGATGCCGCACTGGATCTGGGGCGTGGTGATCCGATCGGTCATGACCGAAAACGGCTCGGGCGGATCGTCGCCGGGCTGCATCTCGACCTCGGACCAGTCGATGGTGGTGCCGTCGAGCCGCGGCGGGGTGCCGGTCTTGAGCCGACCGAGGATAAAGCCGGCGCGCTCGAAGGACTTCGAGAGCCCCATCGCGGGAGCCTCGCCGACCCGCCCGGCCGGCCAATTCTTCTCGCCGAGATGGATCAGGCCGCGCAAAAAGGTGCCGGTCGTGACCACGACCGCGCCGGCCGAAAGCTCCCGACCGTCGGCCAGGCGAATGCCGGTGACGCGACCGTTGGAGACGATCAGCTCATCTGCTTCGCCCTCGATCACGCTGAGACCCTCGGTCTCCCGGATCGCCGCCTGCATCGCGGCGGCATAGAGCTTCCGATCGGCCTGAGCCCGAGGCCCGCGGACCGCTGGACCCTTGCGGCGGTTGAGCATCCGAAACTGGATGCCCCCGGCGTCCGCCACTCGGCCCATCAGACCGTCCATGGCATCGACTTCGCGGACCAGATGGCCCTTGCCCAGGCCTCCGATGGCGGGATTGCAGGACATGGCGCCGATGGTTGCGAATTGATGGGTGACGAGCGCCGTCCTGGCGCCCAGGCGCGCGGAAGCGCCAGCGGCCTCGCAGCCGGCATGGCCGCCGCCGATCACGATCACATCGAAGGATTCCATGGCAGAGTTCATGGCGCGGATATCTATCGCGGGACGGCAAAACCCGAAAGACGTTTCACGTGAAACGATGCGATTTCGGGAGTTCAAAAGGGCTGAATGTTTCACGTGAAACAGCGCAAGCGCGGGTTCCGAATTCGGATGTTTCACGTGAAACAGTTGTTAACCATCTCTCTTAACCAAGCATCAATCGGTTGAATCCGGGATCAGCCTATTTCCCGATACAGAACTCGCGGAAGATCACGTCCAGGATATCCTCGACGTCGACCCGGCCCAGCAATCGTCCCAGCGACGTGGCTGCCGATCGCAAATCCTCCGCCGCCAACTCCTCGCCATGTCCAATCGCAACCAGGCTCCGCTCGAGCGAAGCGGCCGTATCCTCCAGAAGCCGCCGCTGGCGTTCCCGGGTGATCAGGGCGCCCTCATTCGTCCCGAAATAGTCGGCAGCGAAATTGACCAAGGCAGCAATCAGGTCTCCGATCCCATCGCCGCGGGCGGCAGAAATTCTGAACTCGCTCGTTGTCGATTTCGCCGAACCGGCGGCGGCACCGAGATCAATCTTGTTGCGCACGAACCAGACCGGCGCATCCCCGCTCTGCTCCACTTCCGTCTCATCGCCATCGGCGAGCCACAGCACCAGGTCGGCTTCCGCCGCTCTCGCCCGCGCCCGCCGCACGCCCTCCCGCTCCACGGGATCATCGGTCTCGCGAATGCCGGCAGTGTCGATGACGGTCACCGGATAGCCGTCGAGATCGAGCTGCACCTCGATGATGTCGCGCGTGGTGCCGGCATGCGGCGAGACGATCGCAACCTCGCGCCGTGCGAGCAGGTTCATCAGCGTGGACTTGCCTACATTCGGCGGGCCCGCGATCGCGACCACGAGTCCCTCACGCAGACGTTCAGCTTTGCCCTGTGCCGCAAGCACCTTCGTGATGTTCTCGTGCAGCGCTTTGATCCTGGCGAGCGCCGGCGCAATCAACTCGGCCGGCACATCGCCTTCGTCGGAAAAATCGATGCCGGCTTCGATCAGCGCGGAGGCTTCAACGATCTCGGCGCGCCAGTCTCGCGCACGGTCGCCCAGCAATCCCTTGAACTGACGCAGTGCCTGCCGGCGCTGGCGATCGGTGTCGGCATGGATGAGATCGTCGAGGCCTTCGGCTTCCGTCAGATCGAGCTTGCCGTTCTCGAACGCGCGACGCGTGAATTCGCCGGCCTCAGCGGCGCGAAGATTTTTCATCGCAGAGAGTGATGCGAACAACGACGTGAGCACCGCACGTCCACCATGGACATGAAACTCGGCGACGTCCTCGCCGGTCGCGCTGGCTGGCCCTGGAAACCACAGCACCACCGCGTCATCGATCGCCTGGCCGCTCGCGTCGCGGAGCAACGCGCGCGTCGCCATGCGCGGTGATGGAATTTTTCCGGCGAGCTGCTGTAGCGCTGCACCAGCCTCCGGGCCCGACACGCGAACGATGGCGATCGCACTCGGCAGGCGGCCCGAGGACAAAGCAAAGATGGTCTGATCACGCGAATGCATGGCCTAATAGAGCGGCTGGAGGTGAAACGGCAACGCCTTCAGATCATGTTGCAGTGCAACATATAACGACATCCCGCTGCCGCCCCACGGCGCAAAACAAAAAAGGGCGCCCGAAGGCGCCCTCTCTATATCGGTATATCCAAGCCAGCTCAGGTGTTCATCGAATCGAAGAACTCCGAGTTGCTCTTGGTGCTACGGAGCTTGTCGAGCAGGAAGTCGATCCCGTCCATGGTACCCATCGGATTGAGTATCCGGCGCAGCACGTACATCTTCTTCAGGACTTGCGGATCGGTGATCAGCTCTTCCTTACGCGTACCGGAGCGAGCAATATCGATTGCCGGGAAGGTACGCTTGTCGGAAACCTTGCGGTCGAGGATGAGCTCCGAGTTACCGGTGCCCTTGAACTCTTCGAAGATGACTTCGTCCATGCGGCTGCCGGTATCGACCAGCGCGGTCGCGATGATGGTGAGCGAGCCACCCTCCTCGATGTTGCGCGCGGCGCCGAAGAATCGCTTCGGCCGCTGCAACGCGTTGGCGTCGACACCACCGGTCAACACCTTACCCGATGACGGCACGACGGTGTTGTAGGCGCGACCCAATCGCGTGATCGAGTCGAGCAGGATGACGACGTCGCGACCATGCTCGACCAGGCGCTTGGCCTTCTCGATCACCATCTCGGCGACCTGGACGTGACGCACGGCCGGCTCGTCGAAGGTGGAGGACACGACCTCGCCCTTCACCGAGCGCTGCATGTCCGTGACTTCTTCCGGACGCTCGTCGATCAGGAGCACGATCAGATAGCAATCGGGATGATTGGCAGTGATGGAGTGCGCGATGTTCTGCATCAGCACGGTCTTGCCGGTGCGTGGCGGCGCCACGATCAGCGCACGCTGGCCTTTGCCGATCGGCGCGACGATGTCGATCACCCTTGCAGAAAGATCTTTTCGGGTGGGATCGTCGATTTCCATCCGGAAGCGCTGATTGGGGAACAGCGGGGTGAGGTTGTCGAAATTGACCTTGTGCTTGGACTTTTCAGGGTCCTCGAAATTCAGTGTGTTGACCTTGAGCAGCGCGAAGTAGCGTTCGCCTTCCTTGGGGCTGCGGATATGGCCTTCGATGGTGTCGCCGGTGCGGAGGCCGAAGCGGCGGATCTGCGAGGGCGAAACATAGATGTCGTCCGGGCCGGGCAGATAATTCGCATCCGGTGAACGGAGGAATCCGAAGCCGTCGGACAGAACTTCAACAACGCCTTCGCCGACGATGTCGGTCTCGGCCGCCGCGAGGTTCTTCAGGATAGCGAACATCAGCTCCTGCTTGCGCATGGTGCTGGCGTTTTCGACCCCATTCTCTTCAGCAAACGAAACGAGTTCCGCCGGCGTCTTGGATTTAAGGTCTTGGAGTTTGATTTCCCGCATTGGGGTGGTCCTGTGGAGTAACTTTCAGAGAGAGGGGGTGCGAGGTGGCTTCAGGGAAAGCGGGCTCGAAAAAAGAGGCCCGCAGCTCAAAGCAAGGAAAGCGCCGGAAGGCTTCAAACCTGATGCGGCGGCCGGTTTAGACCGGAACGCGACGACATCCGCCTGCGTGGGGTGGGATAACCTCAATATAGAAAATCAGTTGGCATTCCGCAAGCAGCGCCAAGGGCCAACATGGCCTAACTCACACGCACCACGTGCCCATCAAAACGGCTTAACGACCACAAGGATGACGATTGCGATCATCAGCACGGTCGGCACCTCATTGATAATCCGATAGAATTTCTGGCTTCGTTGATTGCGGTCAGCGGCAAAATCACGCACCGCGCGTGCCAGGAAACCGTGGACACCCGAAAGCAACAACACCAGCAAAAACTTCACGTGAAACCAGCCGGCCACATACCAATGTCCGGCCCAGGCCAGATAAAGCCCGGCGAGCCAGGTCACGATCATCGCTGGGTTGATGATCGCCCTCAGCAGCCGCAGCTCCATCACCTTGAACGTCTCGGATTGCTTCGAGCCGGCCTCGGCCTTGCAGTGATAGACGAACAGCCGCGGCAGATAGAGCATGCCGGCCATCCAGGCGATGACGGCGATCACGTGCAGCGCCTTGATCCATTCATACATGTCGAGAGGTCCCACCGCCGGCGCGGCATCCATGGGTGCCGCTCCAATTTCTGATCATCGATGTGCGGGAAGACCTGTCCGCAAGCAAGCCTTCTCTAAACTAAACTTAGATTCTTAAGGTTTGAGTCTTAGGTGACGGTGGATTGGACTCACGCAAGGCTACCAGCACAACTCGGCGTGATTGTTCACATCCCTCAACATTGTGGAGGGCTCCGCCGTGGAGCGGAATAACTCGGTCCTCTCCAGATGGTTAGGGCATGCCATCGGCAGCTTATACAGAGACAAGTCCACACAACCCCACTATCATGGTGTCCCTCGCACCGACTTTTCCTTTTGCGAGGTGATGTGAATAACGGAGCCGGTTATCCCAAGGGGGGAAATCGGGAGCCGATTTCCATCACCGAGCTCCACAGGGATTCACAGGACACACAGGACCGACGTGCCAACGACAGGCAATTATTTTCACCTTCATCTGGTCTCCGATTCGACCGGTGAGACCCTGATCACGGTGGCGCGCGCGGTGGCCGCGCAATACGCCAATGTATCGGCGGTGGAACATGTCTATCCCCTGGTGCGCAGCCAGAAGCAGCTCGACCGCGTGCTTGATGAAATCGAGGAAGCGCCGGGTATCGTGCTGTTCACCCTCCTGGAAAAGGACCTCGTGCAAAAGCTCGAGGCCAAGTGCCGGGATATCAATGTTCCCAGTCTTTCGATCATCGGACCGGTCATGCAGCTGTTCGAGGCCTATCTTGGCGCTGCGACGGCGGGCCGGGTCGGCGCGCAGCACGTGCTCAACGCCGAATATTTCAAACGCATCGATGCCTTGAACTACACGATGCTGCATGACGACGGACAGCATGTCGAAGGCCTGGAAGATGCGGATGTGGTGCTGGTCGGCGTTTCCCGCACCTCGAAGACGCCGACCTCGATCTATCTCGCCAATCGCGGTGTTCGCACTGCCAACGTTCCACTCGTGCCGGGCATCCCGCTGCCGCATCAGCTCGAGCATCTGACCAAGCCGCTGGTGGTCAGCTTGCACGCCACCCCGGACCGGCTGATCCAGGTCCGGCAAAACCGGTTGCTCAGCATGGGCACGGGTCCCAGCAACACCGAGGATTATATCGACCGGCAGTCTGTGACCGATGAGGTCGCCTATGCCAAACGCCTGAGCGCCAAATTCAACTGGCCGCAGCTTGACGTGACGCGTCGGTCGATCGAGGAAACCGCGGCTGCGGTGCTGAAACTCTTTACCGACCGCCAGCGTGCGCGGCTTGCGGATGAAGCGTAGGCTATGACGATCTGGCGCGCCAACAAGCCGCTGATCCTGGCCTCGCAAAGCCGTGCGCGAAAAATGCTGCTGGCCAATGCGGGCCTGTTCTTCGAGGTGGTTCCGGCCGATATCGACGAACGCGGCCTGCAAGAGGCGTCAAAGCTTGCTGGGCCGGGCGAAATCGCGAAGCTGTTGGCGCGAGAGAAGGCCATTTGCGTATCCGCGCGAAACGCCGGACATTATGTCATCGGCGCCGACCAGACGCTGGCGCTGGGGAACCGGCTGTTCAACAAGCCCGACGGCCGAGCTGCCGCGGCCGAGCAGCTCCGCGCGCTCTCGGGTCAGACCCATGAACTGCACTCCGCCATCGCCGTTGCGTTTGATGGCAAGATCGCGTTTGAGACGGCGGTGCTGGCGCGGATGACTATGCGGCCGCTCAGCGCAGATGAGATCCGCCTTTATCTCGATGAAGCGGGGGAAGCCGTGACGACAAGCGTCGGCGCCTATCAGCTCGAAGGGTTGGGGGTGCATCTGTTCGAGCGGATCGAGGGCGATCATTTTACGATCCTTGGCCTGCCGCTTCTTCCCCTGCTTGGTTTTCTTCGCGGCGAACGGCTGATCGGATTGTGAGCATGCTGATCCTCGGATTGACCGGCTCGATCGGAATGGGGAAATCGACCACCGCAAAACTGTTCGCGGAGGCCGGTGTTCCCGTCTATGACGCCGACGCAGCCGTCCATCAATTATATGAAGGCGAAGCGGCCCCTGCGATCGAAGCCGCCTTTCCCGGCACCACCGCCGCCGGCAAGGTTGATCGCGCCAAACTTTCGGCGCACGTGGTGCATGATCCTGCGGCGATGAGGCGGCTGGAAGAGATCGTGCACCCAATGCTGGGCGCCTCGCGCCAGAAATTCTTTGCCGATGCGGAAGCCGCCGGCGCGCCGGTCGTCGTCGTCGACGTGCCGCTGTTGTTCGAGACCGGCGGCGAAAAGCGCGTCGATGCCGTCGTCGTGGTCACGACTTCGCCGGAACTGCAGCGCGAGCGCGTGCTGGCGCGGGGCACGATGGACGAGGAAAAATTCAACTCCATCCTGGCGCGGCAACTGCCCGACGCCGAAAAACGCAAGCGCGCCGATTTCGTCGTGGATACCTCGCACGGACTTGATCCCGTCCGCGCCCGCATCCGGGACATTCTGACCGATGCTGTTAAGATGCCGCGGCGGCGGAGCTGATTCGCCGCATTTCCCATCTTCAAGAGATCCATGCGCGAAATCGTTCTCGATACCGAAACCACCGGCCTTGATCCGCTCCGCGGCGATCGGCTGGTCGAAGTCGGCTGTGTCGAAATGATCAATCGCATGCCGACGGGACAGACCTTCCATCGCTATATGAATCCCGAACGGGAGATGGCGGCGGAGGCCTTCGCCGTCCACGGGCTGTCGACCGAGTTCCTCGCCGACAAGCCGTTCTTCCATGAGGTGGTCGAGGACTTCCTCGCCTTCATCGGCGACGCGCCGCTGGTGATCCACAACGCTTCGTTCGACATCAGCTTCATCAATGCCGAGCTCGACCGCATCAAGCGGCCGCCGATCCCGCGCGACCGTCTGGTCGATACGCTGCTGCTCGCCCGCCGCAAGCATCCCGGCGTCTCCAACCGGCTTGATGATCTCTGCTCGCGCTATGCGATCGACAATTCCCACCGCACCAAGCACGGCGCTCTGCTCGACGCCGAGCTACTGGCCGAAGTCTATGTCGACCTGATCGGCGCCCGGCAGTCGCAGCTCATCCTGGCGTCCGAGACCACGGAAATCCGTGTCGGCGCCGCGGGCGAAATGCCGCGCCGGCAGCGCCAGACACCGTTGGTGGTACGGATCACTGATGCCGACCGCGAAGCGCATCGGGCTTTTGTCGCCACCTTGGGCGAGAAGCCGATCTGGATGGAATATCTGCCGGCGGTGCAGCCGGCAGCCACGTAGCCCGCCTTATTTAGATCAGCTCGGCTTGGCGCCGGAGACCTGGGCGGCCGCGGCCTGCCGCTGCATGTTCTGCTGATACAGGCCGACGAAATCGACGGGATCGAGCATCAAGGGCGGGAAGCCGCCGTCGCGGACGGCGGTTGCGATGATTTCGCGCGCGAACGGGAACAATAGCCGCGGGCACTCGATCATGATCAGCGGGTGCAGGTTTTCCTGCGGCACGTTGACGATGCGGAACACGCCGGCATAAGCGAGCTCGAAGCTGAAGATCATCTTGCCGGCGTTGTCGGCCTTGCCCTCGACCGAGAGCACCACTTCATATTCGTTCTGGCCGACATTATTCACCCCGACATTGATCTGGATGTTGATCTGGGGCGGGCTCGCCTGCGGTCCGAGGGAGGCCGGCGCGTTCGGATTCTCGAAGGAGAGGTCCTTGGTATATTGCGCCAGCACGTTGAGCTGGGGAGGCGCGCCCGCGCCAGGAGGGGTGCCGTTACCGTTGGTCATGAAATATCTCCTGGCGCAAAGGGGTCATTTGTCGGGCGAGTGGCTATCATAGCCGCAGCCGCCTCGACAAGGACAGGACGCGGGAATCGGCCGAAGTGGCCTTCAGCATGGCGAAAGCTTAACGAGCTTTTAGGAATTGGAGCCGGCAATCCGGCCGGTTGAGGCCTTAAACGATTGAATATGCGCGATTTCCGAGCATGATCGGATTTCCCCTCGCCGGCAAAACGCGCTACAATTCGTCACTCCGAAACGCCATTGGCCGGGCAAGATTTCGTGCCTACATCCTCCAGACTTATATCGGTGATGTAGTGTTGAGCCATCCCCTGCCAAAGGGGAACGCAGTAGCGCCGGGCCCGTTTTACCGGCCAAGACCAGAGAGCACATAAAGACGTGTTTGATATTTACACCATCATCTTCCTGGCCTTGGCGGTCTTCATTTTCCTGCGCCTGCGCAACGTGCTCGGACAGCGCACAGGAACGGAACGGCCGCCGTTCGACCGCCACGCGCGCAATATACCGGGCGTGCCGGACGCCAATGTCGTTCCGATCCCCGGCAAGGTGATCGATCAGGCGCCGCTGGCGCCGACCGCCGAGGTCACGACGCCGACCGACCGCTGGAAGGATCTGGCGCAGCCCGGCACCTCGCTCGCCCAGGGGCTCGATGCGATCGCATCCGTGGACTCCTCGTTCGACCCCAAGCATTTTCTCTCCGGCGGCCGCTCGGCCTACGAGATGATCGTGCTCGCCTTTGCCAATGGCGATCGGCGCGCACTGCGCGACCTGTTGTCATCCGAGGTCTATGACAGCTTTGACGCGGTCATCAAGGATCGCGAGAAGCACGAGCAGAAGACCGAGACGCGCTTCGTCTCGATCGACAAGGCCGAGCTGGTTGGCGCCGATATGCGCGACCGCATGGCGCAGCTTACCGTTCGTTTTGTGTCGCAGATGATTTCCGTCACGCGCGACAAGGCCGGCACGATTGTCGATGGCAATCCGGACAAGGTGGCCGACATCACCGATGTCTGGACCTTTGCCCGCGACACCACCTCACGCGATCCGAACTGGAAGCTGGTTGGCACGGGAAGCGCGCATTGATGTCAGGTGGCTGAAGCAATGCATCGCGGTGCTCACCGTCGCCGCGGTCCTGCAATTGCTGTTGCCGTTTGTCGTGCTGGCTGCCCATCGCTGGCGATCGCGCCCCGCCCCTACCCCCCACGTCGCTGAGCGCAGCCTGCCCTATCCGCTCCTGGATATGCCGATCGAGATCAACGGCAGCCAATATGCGCCGCTGGCCTGGTCCGACGTGCCCGGCTGGAGCGATGACGACCAGCTCGCCGCGTTCCAGACGTTTCGCGCCAGTTGCAAATCGATCGCGGCCCAGCACGACACGCCGCCGGAGCCCAAGGCGCTGGAGACAAAGGCGCTGGGCGCGTCCTTGCGCGAGCCCTGCCGCGCCGCCCGCGCCGCCGACATCACGGACGGTGCCAATGCGCGGTCCTTCTTCGAAAGCAATTTCGTGCCGCTCGAGATTTCAAGGCTCGGCCAGGATGCCGGCTTCGTGACCGGCTATTACGAGCCGATCATCGACGGATCGCGGGTCCAGACCGACGTCTATAATGTGCCGGTCTATCGCCGCCCTTCCAACCTGTTCATGCGCGGCTATTCGCAGGCCTCGCCCGACTTGCCCAACAAGGGCCAGGTGTTCCGCAAGATCGGCCGCCGCAAGCTCGTGCCCTATTATGATCGCGGCCAGATCGAGGACGGCATCCTTGCCGGCCGCGGCATCGAGATCTGCTGGGTAAAGGACCAGACCGATCTGCTGTTCGCGCAGATCCAGGGCTCGGCGCGGATTCGCCTGCCCGACGGCGCGACGCTACGCATCAACTACGATTCCTATAACGGCTATCCCTATACCGCGGTCGGACGCGTACTGGTCGATCGCGGCATCTACACCCGTGACGAGATCTCGATGCAGAAGATCAGGGAATGGATGGAAGCCAACCCTGACGGCGCCAAGGATGTCCGGCGGCAGAACCGCTCCTATGTGTTCTTCCGTGAGGTGCAATTGTCCGACAAGGACGAGGCGATCGGCGCCCAGGGCATTCCGCTGACGCCGGGCCGCTCGATCGCGGTCGACAAGTCGCTGCATGTCTATGGCACGCCGTTCTTCATCGCCGGCGAATTGCCGATCGAGTCGGAGAGATCGAAGACGCCGTTCCGCCGGCTGATGATCGCGCAGGACACCGGCTCGGCCATTGTCGGTCCGGCGCGCGCCGACCTTTATTTCGGCGCCGGTCCCGATGCCGGAAAGATTGCCGGCCGGCTCAAGAGCAATATGCGTTTTGTGATGCTGGTGCCGAAAGGCCTCGATCCCGTGGCACGCGGCAAGAAGCTGCCGGTGCCGGATGCGCGGCCGTCGCAGCAGATCGCAAAGCTGTTTCCGCAGACGCCGCCGGCCAACGATGCGCCGAAGGATTCTACCAAGAGCCAGAGCAAGGATCAGCCGAGGGATCAGAAGACGGCGTCTTCTGTGTCGACAGCGACCGTCGGCGAGGCCACCGCCATCCCGCTTCCGGTCGAACGGCCGAAGGATGCGCCCGCTCCCGAGCTGCACCACAGCCACGAGCACCGGCGCGTTCGGCATCCATGAAACGCTCGTCGTCGTTTTCGCTGCCGGAGATGCCGGCGCCGTCCCGCAAGCGCCACCTGAGTGAGGAAGAGCGGGCGCTCTGGGAAAGCGTCGCGCGCCAGGTCAAGCCGCTGCTCAAGAAGCCGCGGCTTATCAAGCACGCGAATGCGCCGGTCGCCGAGCCTCCAGCCGCAAAACCCTCCGCCTCGCCGCGGCCGATCGCATCGGTTCAAGCGCCGAAACCGAGCAAGCCGGCCACGCCGCCTTTGGCACCGCTCGGCCGCCGCGAGAAATCACGGCTCTCGCGTGGGCGCAGCGAGATCGATGCCCGGATCGATCTGCATGGCATGACGCAAACCCGCGCGCATCGTGCGCTCCACGGCTTCCTGCAGCGCGCGCACAGCGAGGGCCTCACCTTCGTGCTCGTCATCACCGGCAAGGGCAAGGTCGGCGGCGGTGAAGCCGAGCGTGGCGTGCTGCGCCGCCAGGTGCCGCAATGGCTGAGCCTGCCGGAATTCCGCTCGCTGGTCGTCGGCTTCGAGGAAGCCCATATCGGCCATGGCGGCGAGGGCGCGCTCTATGTGCGGATCAGACGGGCGCGACTCTAAAACGGTCTGACGATTCCGACGCGCGGGATCAGGGTGACGATCACGCCGAAGATCGTGGTCTTGCGATCACTCGACGGTATCGGCGTGACCTCGCGCGAAGCGGGCAGCGCCTTCACCGCATGCAGGATCAGGAACATGCAGACGGCCCAGTTCGAGATCCAGCGCGAGTAATCGAACACGATCGTAAACATGACGAGATAGCCGAGGCTGACGCCGACCAGTGCGGCGATCACGAGCCGCCGGTGCCAGTCCTCGCGCAGCGCACGGATGCTGTCGGCAAAATAACGCCACAGCGGCGTGTGCAGCCAGATCAAGAGCGCGAACACCGGCACGCCCAGGATGTTTTGGGGCATCCGCCCCCAGGTGTCGGCAATCTCCTTCGAGAGCGGCTGGTACCAGATGTAAGAGAAGCTCAGGAGGTCAGTCCGCGACGGATCGGCCATCCGGGTCTTCAGATAGGCGACAAACTCGCTTTCCGGGATCGGCATCGTTCCCCAGAACTGCGCGGCGAAGAACAGCGCGCCGAGCGCGAGTGTGGCGATGACGCCGACGGTGACATTCGAGCGGTTGATGC
>Ga0210410_10003941_pt1 | contig 13100 bp, 14 predicted proteins | sample IncBWC4MmetaG_FD_161058 | JGI IMG/M metagenome (GOLD analysis project Ga0210410, IMG submission 161058) | Forest soil microbial communities from Barre Woods Harvard Forest LTER site, Petersham, Massachusetts, United States - Inc-BW-C-4-M | ecosystem: Environmental > Terrestrial > Soil >... | reverse complement strand
GGCGTCGAGGAACGGTTCGCGACGGCCGATCTCGTAGACCACGTTCTGGATGTCCTCGGCGGTTGCGCCTGCCGGCATGTTCGACAGCGCATCGCGCAGATCCTGAAGTGCTGCGCGTTCGCCATCGGTCGGCTCGCGGAACTGTTTGGTCGGGGCCACGAAGTCGCGGTAATAATTGATGGCGTAGCCGACCATCGCGTCGAGCTTCGGGTGCGTCTGTGGCGTCACGCCGGGGCGGTAGCGGCCGATGAACCCCCACAAGGTCGCAGCATTCTCCGCGTTCGACGACGACACCAGCGTCAGCAGAAGCTGGAAGGTGACGGGCATGTCGGCCTTGGGCGGATTTCCGGCATGGATATGCCAGACCGGATTTTGCAGCTGTTGCCTGGCATCCTGGCGCGGAAAACCTTCGAGGAATTGCTGGTAGTCGTCGACATTGCGCGGGATGACGTCGAAATACAGCCGCTTCGCCGCTTTCGGCTCGCGATACATGAACAGCGACAGCGATTCCGGCGAGGCGTAGCGCAGCCATTCGTCGATGGTGAGCCCGTTGCCCTTCGACTTCGAAATCTTCTGGCCCTTGTCGTCGAGGAACAGTTCGTAATTGAATCCTTCCGGCGGCCTGCCGCCGAGCGCCGCGCAGATCTTGCCCGACAGCTTGACCGAGTCGATCAGATCCTTGCCGGCCATTTCATAGTCGACGCCGAGCGCGAACCAGCGCATCGCCCAGTCCGGCTTCCATTGCAGCTTGCAGTGCCCGCCGGTAACCGGAAGCGTGACGCGCTCTTTGGTTTCGGGATCGTCGTAGGAGACGGTTCCGGCCTTCACGTCGTGTTCTGATATCGGCACATACAGCACCATGCCTGTGCGCGGGCAGATCGGGAGGAACGGCGAATAGCTCGCCGCGCGTTCCTCGCGCAGGCTCGGCAGCATTACCGCCATCACGGCGTCGAACCGCTCCAGCATGCGCAGCAGCGCCGCGTCGAACTTGCCCGAGGTGTAGTAGTCGGTCGAACTCGCGAACTCGTAGTCGAATTCAAACGTATCGAGAAACGCGCGCAGCCGCGCGTTGTTATGCGCGCCGAAACTTTCGTGGGTGCCGAACGGATCGGGCACGCGCGTCAGCGGCCGGCCGAGATGCTTTTCCAAAAGCTCCTTGTTCGGCACGTTGTCCGGCACCTTGCGCAGGCCGTCCATGTCGTCCGAGAACGCCAGGAGCCGGGTCTTGATCTTGTCTTCGGTGAGCACGCGGAAGGCGTGGCGCACCATGGTGGTGCGCGCGACCTCGCCGAAGGTGCCGATATGCGGCAGGCCGGACGGTCCGTAGCCGGTCTCGAACAGCACCTCGTCCTTCGGGCTCTTCTTCAGCCGCGCGACAATCGCTTTCGCCTGTTCGAACGGCCAGGCATTGGATTGTTCGGCGAGCGAGCGCAGATCGCTCGGGCTGGCGGCAAGGTCAATGGTGGACATCAGAGGTCTCCGGGGCCGCGGAAACTAGCGCTTCCGCGTCAAAATGCAAAATGACGGCTGGAATCCGGGAATTTAGCCCCGTCATTGCGAGCGAAGCGAAGCAATCCATAGCGCGGCAAGCTGAGGAATGGATTGCTTCGTCGCTTTGCTCCTTGCAGTGACGGGGTTAGCACTGAGTTCGTTCCTAAAACGGGCTGACGGAGAAGTACCGCAGCCACAGATCGGTATAGCGGCCTTTTTCCCAGAGCCGGAACAGCGCCCAGTTCAACGACTGCCGCAGCAGATCGTTACCCTTGCGGACGGCGATGCCGATGCCTTCGCCGAAATAACGGCTCTCGACGAACGGCCCGCCCGAGAACGCGCAGCATTCGGCCGAATCGGTGCCGTTGATCCAGAACGCCAGCGCGATCGCGTCGCCGAAGATGAAATCGACCTCGCTCCGGCGCAGCGCCAGCCGCAGCGCGTCGTCATTGGCGTAGGAGCGGATTTCGGCGTCGGTGAACATCGCCTTCAGATAGGCCTCGTGCGAGGTGCCGGCGATGACGCCGACTTTCTTGCCTTCGAGATATTCGGGGCGGACCTCCGACATCACGGCGTCGCGCCGCGACACGAAGCGCGCCGGCGCGCGGTAATAGGGATCGGTGAAATCGACCTTGGCGCGCAATTGCGGCGTCACCGCCAGGGAGGCAATGATGGCGTCGCCGCGGTTGCTGGTGATGGCGTCGATCAGGGTTTCGAACCGGCGCATCTGGATCGTGCAGGTGACCTTGATCTCGTCGCACAGCGCGCGCGCCAGGTCGACATTGAAGCCGGCCGGGTTGCCGTCGGGACCGGTGAAATTGAACGGCGGATAATCGGTCTCGGTCAGGAACCGGATCACGGTCAGACGCGACAGGTCGGGCCGGTCCGGACGCCGCCGCGGGTCCCAGAAGCCGGGCACCGCCTGCGGGGCTGCCTCGATCCCGGGCTTTGGCGGGGTTTGGGCCTGCGCCGCGCCGGCCGCTGCAACGATCGCCAGCCCAGCCGCGATCAACCACCCGGCCAAGGCGGCACGGACGGTATGAGGCGGACTCACGCGGGATAACAAGGCGGTCTTTGGCATATCGGGCAAATTGTTACGGGATTGGAGGGCCTTATAGACCATCCGGCAGGCGATGCGAGGGCCGTTTGCCTTAATTTGGGCCGGTAAATTGGGGTTACAGATAACGCTTCAAGTCGGTTGCGGCTTCCTCGGGCGTCCGTTTCAGGTTGAACGGCGAGACGAAGTGGCCGTCGCGATCCATCAAATAGATCAGCGCGGTATGGTCCATGGTGTAATCGCCATCCTTGAGCGGGACCTTTTTGGCATAGACCCGGTACTCCGAGAGCACCTTGGCCACCGCCTCGGGATCGCCGCTCAGGCCCTTCAGATGCGGATCGAAGCTCGAGAGGTAATCCTTCATCGCGGCCGCGGTGTCGCGCTCGGGGTCCACCGAGACGAAATAGGCGTTCACCCGGTCGGCATCCTTGCCCATCGCCTTGAGCACTTCCGAAATCTCGAACAGCGAGGTCGGACAGATGTCGGGGCAATGGGTGAAGCCGAAAAAGATCAGCGTCGGCTTACCCTTGAGATTCCCGTCGGTCACGACCTGGCCGGCCTGATCGGTCAACTGGAACGGACCGCCGATCGCGGCGGGCGCCGTGACGGTGCGCAGGCCGCCCACCGCCCACAGCATCAGCACCAGGCCAACCACCAGGCTGCCGGCGAAGGCTGCAAAAATCACCAGCGGGCGGGTGGTCCGGTCCATTGTCAATTTCCCTTTGTTCCGGATCAGAAGCAGGCCGAGATGCCGGCGGCGATCATCTCAAAAAACACCGTGGTCCCGTAATGGAACCACAGCACGGCGGCACCGAGCAGGCCCACGGCGCCGAGCAGGGCGGCGCCCCAAACGATCGCCGAGGCCACCCTGCCCTGAGGCCGGGTTCCCGCCATCATCCCGTGCTGGGTAGAAACCGGCTGAACCATAGGGTTCAGATAGAGCGAGTTCCGCAAGCGGGCAAGCGCCGTGTCGGCGCAGCCGATCACGTCATGCGGAGCTAAATCGCTGATTTCGCACGAGGCCTTTTCAGCGCGAGGACTTTTCCGCGCGAGGACCCTATCAGCGCGAAGACTCTATCAGCGGGAGGACTGGGGCCTGTTCGCGGACGCCTGGGCGTCGAGGTAGCAGGGCTTGTAGAGCTGCTGCAACTGCTTGCCGCGCAGGAAGATCATGCGCGGGGTCAGGCCGCCGCGCTGGGCGATCCAGTGCCGCACCGCCGACGGATACATCGAATACAGCATGTGGGTTGCTTCCGGGTTGGTGACCGCGCGGCCGTTGGCGCCGAAATCCCAGGCGGCATGGAAGCCGAGATTGGCGTGCGAGGTGACGCAGATCTTGTCATGGGGAACCGCGCCGAGGACGATGGTGCAGGCCGAGGCGCACAGGCCGTCGATGATGACCGCCTCGCCGGAAGAGCGCAGGCCCTGATATTTGTCGACGTAGGTGCCGATCCGGCCGCCGCGATCGTCCGCAATCCGGACCACCGCGTGACTTGCCCCCACCCCCGCCAGCAACAAGACCGCCGCCAGCACCCCCGTCATCAACTTCATAGCCAGCCCCAGTCCAAACCTGTCGAACCCGAATCTGATCGTCTCAGTGATGCAAGACTGCGCCAGCGTGTTGCGAGACGCGATTTTTGTCTAGGTGGAGGAGGCTGCTCAAAACAAATTCAAATTAAGTGTTGCGCCCGCGCTGCAGTTTGCGGACGAAAGGTCCCAAACTGGAACAAGTTAACGATTCCTTTCGATGCGCACCCGCCACAGGCAAGCGCCGTTTGGCGTTGACCGTGCGCGCCGACACGGTCTTGAATCAGGACGGGCTGGGGGAGGAACGCGATGGCTGATGATGCAGACGTAATCGTGGTCGGCGGCGGGCTGGCCGGACTGGTTGCGGCCACCGAGATCGCCGACGCCGGCAAACGTGTCATCGTGGTCGACCAGGAAGGCGAACAGAGCCTCGGCGGCCAGGCGTTCTGGTCGTTCGGTGGATTGTTCCTGGTGGACTCACCGGAGCAGCGCCGGCTCGGCATCAAGGACAGTTTCGATCTCGCGTTGCAGGATTGGATGGGCACGGCCGGTTTCGATCGCGACGACGATCATTGGCCAAAGCGCTGGGCGGAAGCCTATGTCGCATTCGCCACGAACGAAAAACGCGACTGGCTGCGCGCGATGGGCCATCGCATCTTTCCCGTGGTCGGCTGGGCCGAACGCGGCGGCTATGACGCGATGGGCCACGGCAATTCGGTGCCGCGGTTTCATGTCACCTGGGGCACGGGACCCGGGATCGTCGAGCCATTCGAACGCCGCGCGCGTGAAGCGCAGAAGAGCGGCCGGCTGACATTCAAATTCCGCCACCGCGTCGATGCGCTGTCGATCAGCAATGGCGCCGTCGATGGCGTCAGCGGTGCAATCCTCGAACCGACAAGTGTCGAGCGCGGCCAGAGCAGCTCGCGCACCATCGTCGGCGACTTTACGCTGCGCGCGCCGGCCGTAATCGTCGCCTCCGGCGGCATCGGCGGCAATCACGACCTGGTCCGGCAGAACTGGCCGAAGCGGCTCGGCGAGCCGCCGAAGCACATGATCTCCGGCGTGCCCGAACATGTCGATGGCCGCATGATCGGGATTACCGAGGCCGCCGGCGCGCGGCTGATCAACCGCGACCGGATGTGGCATTACGTCGAGGGCATCAGGAACTGGTCGCCGATCTGGCCGCGCCACGGCATCCGCATTTTGCCGGGACCCTCCTCGATGTGGTTCGACGCCACGGGCAAGCGGCTGCCGGCGCCGCTGTTTCCCGGTTCCGACACGCTGGGCCAGTTGCACTATATCATGTCGACCGGCTACGATTATTCCTGGTTCGTGCTGACGCAGAGCATCATCAAGAAGGAGTTTGCGCTCTCCGGCTCCGAGCAAAACCCTGATCTCACCGGCAAAAGCTGGCGCATGACGATCAAGCGCGCCACCAACAAGGGCGCGCCGGCGCCGGTCGAAGCATTCAAGCAGCACGGCGCCGATTTCATCGTGCGCGACAATCTCGAAGATCTCGTGAGCGCGATGAACGCGCTCTCGGGCGACAATCTGCTCAAGCCCGAGCACATCAAGGCGCAGATCGAGGCGCGCGACCGCGAGATGGCGAACCCTTACGTCAAGGATGCGCAGGTGATGAACATCCACAACGCGCGCCGCTACATCGGCGACAGGCTGATCCGCACCGCAAAGCCGCATCGGATTCTCGATCCCGAACAGGGGCCGCTGATTGCGGTGAAGCTGAACATCCTGACCCGCAAGACGCTGGGCGGCTTCGAGACCGATCTCGACTCGCGCGTGTTCGGCAATGACGGCCAGATCATCAAGGGGCTGTACGCCGCCGGCGAAGCCGCCGGCTTCGGTGGCGGCGGCGTACACGGCTATCGCTCGCTGGAAGGGACGTTTTTGGGCGGGTGTCTTTTCTCGGGGCGGAATGCGGGGCGCGCGGCGGCGAAGGCGGTCTGATTAAGCACCTGCCGCGCACAACGGCCTCGCCGTCATCCTGAGGTGCGAGCGCAGCGAGCCTCGAAGGATGGGCCACGGGCGGTGTCCATCCTTCGAGGCGCGCAAGAGCGCGCACCTCAGGATGACGGTACGCGGTGCGAGTGGACCGCTTCAACCTAAGTCGCTACGCTCTGGATTACGCCGCCTTTGCCGCATTCCTCTCCGCCTCGACCCGCCGCGCCAGCACCCAGCGGAAATAGGTCAGCGCCGCATCGGCGCCGATGGCGAGCAGCTGGTAGTTCGGATCGGCGTCGAACACCTTCTGTTGCGCCTCGATGATCGCCAGATCCTCGTTGAACGCCTCCTCGAGGCTGTTGCGCAGCGACAGCGATATGTTGGGATTGTCGATGTCGAAGTCGTGCAGATAATTCCAGAAGAAATGCGTCGAGCTTCGCGTCTCCGGCGTCATGAACTGGGCGTTGCGGTACTGCCGCGTGCCCGGCACCTGAACGCCCTTCTCCGCGCCCTGCCCTGCCGGCGCGAACATCGTATCGAGCAGGAAGATGCCGGGAACGATCATGCGGCCGATATTGCGGCGGTCGATCTTGTCGGCCCGGTTCGAGATCACCTTCTGATGATAGGGCGGCGGTTCGGCGCCCAAGTGCCAGCGCTCGACGCGAAAACCGTCGTCCAGTTTTTCGATCGCAACCGGCTTGGTCTTGTAGGCGTATTCCTCGGAGCCGCCGAGCGTATGGGTATGCACGAAGGCCAAATGCGCAAAATCGCTTAAGTTGTCGACGATCAACAGCCAGTTGGCCTTGTAGTGCATATAGCCGGGCAGCCCGCGCCATTTGGCATCCGCAAGCGGCGGATAATCCACGATCAAATTGGGATCGGCCTTTTCGGCTTCGCCCATCCAGATCCAGATCAGATTGTAGCGCTCGACCACCGGGTAGCTGCGCACGCCGAGCTTTGGCGGGATCATGTCCTGGCCGGGGATCTGGATGCACTTGCCGCCCGGCTCGAACTTCATGCCGTGGTACATGCAGCGGATGTCGTCGCCTTCGATCCGGCCCATCGACAGCGGCGCGGCGCGATGGCAGCAGCGGTCGTCGAGCGCCACGACCCTGCCGCTGGCGCCGCGATAGATCACGACCGGGCGCTCCAGAATCGTGCGGGCCAGCTTCGTGCCGTCGATCAATTCGTGATTCCAGGCCGCGACGTACCAGGAATTGCGAAGAAAGATTCCGTCATCGGTCATGACACCCCTCCCTGTTTTTTGGAAATGCGCTTCTATTGCCTTCTCTTCCTCTTCTATGTCATCGGGGATGGCGCCGGAATCCGGATTTCCTGGACACACTGTACCGGCCCATGGACAATCGCGGGCATGGATTGGCGGGATTGGGAGCTGTTTTGCGAGGTCGTGCAGCATGGCGGCTTTAGCGCCGCCGCACGCGTGCTCGGGCATCCCAAGTCGAGCCTGAGTGCTGCAGTGCAGCGGCTGGAAAGCAATCTTGGCCTCCGGCTGATCGAACGCACCACCCGTCATTTGCGCCTGACGGACGCGGGCCAGACCATCTATCAGCGGGTGCGGCCGCTATTCACAGCGCTGCACGATACCCATGGCGAGGCGCTGGCGATGAGCAGCGCCATCGCCGGCACGCTGCGCATCAAGGCGCCTTACGAGTTCGGCGCGCACCATGCAGGCCCGGTCGCCTGCGAATTGATGGGCCGTTACCCGGATCTGGTGATCCGGATCGATGTCGAGCACGAATTCGTCAGCCCGGTCGCCGAGAATTACGACATCGTGTTCGCGATGCTCGAGGCCCCGCTGCCCTCGACGGGTATTGTGATCCGACGGGTTTCTTCGCTGGAGCGCGGGCTGTTCGCGGCCCCGGCGCTGCTGGAAAGGCTCGGCGAACCCCGCACCCTGGAAGACCTCGCCAAATTTCCCCTGCTCATTGGTCCGAGCGACACGCCCTGGGCGCTCACGACGCCGGCGGGCGCGAGCGAGCAGCTTGCGGTTTCGAACGCGCGGCTGGTCAGTTCGAATGCCGACATAAGGCTGCAGGCGGCGCTGGCCGGGCACGGGGTGTTGCGGGTGACCGCGAGCTATACGAAGGCGGCGGTTGCAGCGGGGTTGCTGCGGCGGCTGCTGCCGGATCATGTCTGCGAGCCGCTCAACGTGCACGCGCTGCTGCCGGCGCGGCAGTTCGTTCCGGCCAAAGTGCGATGTTTCCTCGATGCGCTGGAGGCCCATGAACGCGGCGGCGCCCCAGCGCAGATCGAAGCGTAGCCACGGCGCGGTTGATCCAGTTCAGGCGTCGTGATGCAATGAAACTATCGGCTGACGGAGCCCGCTTGAATGGAAATGCATCAGATCCGCTGCTTCCTGGCGGTCCTCGCGGTCGCGCTCGGCGCCAGCGCTGCTTCCGCCGAGACGCTCGTGATCGGCGGTGTGACACGCACGTTCATCACCCAATTCCCGGACACCAGGCCCGCGCCGCTGGTGATCGTGCTCCATGGCAATACCCAGACCGGCGCCGACGTCACGACCCGAACCTCGTGGCCGGAGGTCGCCAAACGCGAGCGTTTTGGCGTGATCTTTCCCGACGGCCTCAATCGCGCCTGGGGCGATCCGCGGCCCGACGGCAAGCGTGCCGGACGCGCCCCGCCCAAGGGCACCGACGACACAGCCTTCATCGTCGCCCTGATCGGGAAATATGTCGCCGACGGCACCGCGGACCCGAAGCGGATTTACGTCACCGGCCTCTCCAATGGCGGCGCGATGACCATGACGCTCGCCTGCGCGCGCGCCGATCTGTTCGCGGCGGCCGCCAGCGTCATCATGAATCTCACCGACGAAATCGCCCGCGGCTGCCGCCCGTCGCGCCCGGTGCCGATGCTGATCATGAACGGCACGATCGATCCCCTGATCCCGTATCAGGGCGGCAAGGGCACCAGCCGCTTCGCGGTGGAAGGATTTTGGTCGGCCGAAAAGACGCTGGCGTTCTGGCGCCGCGTCAATGGCTGCGAGGTGCAGGATGCCGCCGCGACCGATCTCGACGACCGCGATCGTTCGGACCAGAGCACGGTGACGCTGATCTCGTCGCACTGCCCGCCAGGACGCGATGCCGTGCTCTATCGCGTCAACGGCGGCGGCCACCGCATGCCCAGCCACTTGCCGGATGCGCGCTTTCCGCGCATCGCGACCGCGTTCTTCGGGCCGCAAAACCACGACATCGACGGCGCCGAGACGATCTGGGCGTTTTTCAAAAAATTTCCGTAATGCATGGGTGATCCCGGCAGGCGTCATGGCGAACGCTGTGGCCGATGGCGCGCCAACGCGCTAGATCGTGATCCGATCAAATCGGATCATGATCTAGGTTTTTGTTTGCGCATGATCTTTTCGGAAAACCGGTTTCCACTTTTCCGGATCATGCGCTAACTAAGTAGCGGCCACACAAATCAGGAGAGCAGTATGACCATCCAGCGTTTCGAAACCGGCCCGCGCATGAGCCAGGTCGTCGTCCACGGCAACACCGTCTATCTCGCGGGGGTCGTGGCCCACAAGGCGGCCGGCGAAAGCGTGACCAAGCAGACGCAGGAGGTGCTCTCGATCATCGACAGCCATCTCGCCAAGGCCGGAAGCGACAAATCGAAGCTGCTGACGGCCACGATCTACATCACCGACATGAAGAACTTCGCCGAAATGAATGCGGTGTGGGACGGCTGGGTATCGGCCGGAAATACGCCCGCGCGCGCCACCGTCGAGGCCAAACTGGCCGCGCCGCAATATGGCGTTGAAATCATGGTGGTCGCGGCGAAGTGACGCAAGCGGCCGCACCGGGTTAAGTCCAGTATCAACAACAGGGGCCCAGGCGCGCCGGCGTCTGGGCCGTTTACCGCGATAGTCGCAATATTCTGGAATTTTCCCGGGAACCTGTCCGGTCCGGCCGCATCTAATGCCTCGATAACGATTTACTGGATCGAGCCAAACCATCATGCGCCAGACCCAGGCCCCACGCGTAGTTCCGAGCGGCCCCATCGACGCCGAACTGGTCCGGCGCGCGCTTATCCGTGACGAGGCCGCGGTTCGCGCGATCATGCAGACCAACAACCGCCGGCTTTTTCGGCTCGCCCGCGGCATCCTGCGCAACGACAGCGAAGCCGAGGACGTGGTCCAGGAAACCTATGTCCGGGCATTCACGCATCTGGACCAATTCCGCGCCGACTCCAGCCTTTCCACCTGGCTTTCCCGCATCGCCATGAACGAGGCGCTCGGGCGGCTGCGCCGGCAACGGCCGGCCGTGGAGTGGAGTTCGCTGCCGCAAGGAGCGCTCGAAGCGCAAATCATCCAGTTCCCCTTGTCGGCCGCCGCCGATCCGGAAAAATCCATGGCCCAGCGTGAAATCCAGCATGTCGTCGAACACGCGATCGACGAACTGCCCGAGGCGTTTCGTCTCGTCTTCATCACCCGCGTGATCGAGGGCATGAATGTCGAGGAAACCGCCGAGGTCCTCGGGCTAAAGCCGGAAACCGTGAAGACGCGGCTGCATCGCGCCCGCACCATGCTGCGCAACAATGTCGAGAAGAAAATCGGCCCCGTGGTGATGGAGGCGTTTCCGTTTGCCGGCAGGCGCTGCGAGCGGCTGACCGACGCGGTGCTGAAGCGGCTTGGCTTCTGATTCTGGTCTGACGCGTTTTCTTCACGCGAACCGGTACCCACTTCGCTCGAAAACGCTTTGCATAATTTTTCCGGGAACCTCTGCGCGCGAGCGCCATCCAACTCCTGTGCAACCAACCACGCGCCGGCCGTTTCCGGCAGGCCACAGGAGTGTGAAATCATGTTCGTTCGTTTGAGCGCGGCTATCGCCGCATTGAGCCTTTTGGGCAGCGCTGCCCTGGCCGAGGGCGCCAAGCCCACCGATCCGCAGATCGCACATATCGCCTACACCGCAGGCGTCATCGATATCGCCGCCGCCAAGCAGGCGATCTCGAAAGTCGGCAACAAGGACGTCAAGGCGTTCGCCGAAGACATGGTGCGCGACCATGAGGCCGTGAACAAACAGGCGCTCGACCTCGTCAAGAAGCTGAAGGTCACGCCGGAGGACAACGACACCAGCAAGGCGCTGTCGAAGCAGGCTGCCGACAAGCTTGCCGAGTTGGCCAAGTTGAAGGGCGCCGACTACGACAAGGCCTATGTCGCCAACGAAGTCGCTTACCACAAGACGGTCAACACCGCGCTGGAGACGCAGTTGATTCCGTCCGCCAGCAATCCCGAGCTGAAGAGCCTGCTGCAGACCGGCCTGAAGATCTTTCAGGGCCACGAGCAACATGCCGAACACGTCGCCGCCGAACTGAAGTAAGGAGCCCGCCATGTTGTCGAGACGGAATCTCTTCGTCCTGACGCTGCTTGCGTTTGCAGCGATGGCCGTCCCGGCACATGCGGCGACGGTGCAGATCGTGATGGAAAATCTCGTGATCTCGCCGGCCGAGGCTTCGGCCAAGGTCGGCGATACCATCGAATGGATCAACAAGGATGTCTTCGCCCACACCGCGACCGCGCGGAACGGCGATTTTGACGTGACGATACCGCCGAACAAGACGGTGACGTCGGTTTTGAAGAAAGCCGGCACGGTCGAATATTATTGCCGCTTCCATCCCAACATGAAGGCGGTGCTCAATATCGCGCCGTAGCGTGCGCCATGACCTCCGAGGTAATCGATTAGCGCGCGCGAACCTTCGATAGTTGGATCAGCCGATTGATCCGGCCGAACCGAAGGAGAGCACCATGACCGACCACACGACCATTGCCCACCGCTACATCGAACTGTGGAACGAGCGGACGCCGAGCCGCCGCCGCGAGATGCTGGCGACCAACTGGACCAGCGACGCCAGATATGTCGACCCGCTGATGTCAGGCGACGGCCATGAGGGCGTCGATGCCTTGATCGCGGGCGTGCAGCAGCGCTTTCCGGATTTCAAGTTCAAACTGATCGGCGAGCCGAACGGCTATGGCGATCACGTCCGCTTCTCCTGGGGGCTCGGCCCCGACGGCGCCGACAGCCCGATCAAGGGCACGGATTTCGCCATCCTGAAGGACGGGCGGATCCGCAACATCACCGGATTCCTCGACCAGGTCCCGCAGGGGGCGTGAGCAAGAAGAGCGTAGAACTGCAGGGTGGGCAAAGGCGCAATTCGCGCCGTGCCCACCATCTATCTCAGATCAAGAATGGTGGGCACGCGGAGCCTGTCATCGGGCGCGCATTCGCGCGACCCGGTGGCTTTGCCCACCCTACCAAACCTTTCACGCGCGCCTTCTCCGCTGCAACGCCATCGCCAGCCGGACCGCGACGCCGGCCTGCCACACCGGATAAAGCACCGACGTCTGGTCGAGGCCGAGCGCATTGTCGAGTGCCAGCAGCGCGCCGGCGAGCGTACCGGCGACCAGCATCTGCAACCAGGCCACGACGTCGCGCGGGCCCGCGGGCAACAGACCGATCCCGAGCGCCATGATGGCGCTGCCGGTGAAGCCGCCGGCGAGCCCGGCCAGGATATTGCGCATCATCTTGTCGGCGCCGTTGGCCTGCCCGTCGATGAAGATCGCGGCATTCACCGCGCAGACGAATGCGACCATGGTGACGATCGCCGCCAGCAGCGCCGCCCACCGGGGATTGGCGCTAAAGCTGCGAACCACCATGAAAACGAGAACGGCAAAGGGGACCGCCACCAGCGCAATGCGCAGATCGCCGGGACCGCCGCCGATCCTGTCGATCAGTTGCGGCAGCAGCGGCGTCAGGACGCCGGACAGCACGCCGCCGGCGGCGATCGCCAGTAAGCCGTTTCGGGAGGTGTCCTGGGAGGCGATCGCCTGGGTCACGCGTTCACCTCCATGTTTGCGGCATGGCCATGGTCTAGCACGGCGGCGTGCCGGAACATAAGTCGCCGCGCGCGAACCGGTCCACAAATAAAAGCCGCGCCAACCCGAAGGTTGACGCGGCAATGGCCGTTCTGTTGCCAGGTGGACCAACCCCGAACAGGTTACGCCGCGAGGCGCACTTCGTTCAATGCAACGTTA
>Ga0210410_10003940_pt1 | contig 13101 bp, 10 predicted proteins | sample IncBWC4MmetaG_FD_161058 | JGI IMG/M metagenome (GOLD analysis project Ga0210410, IMG submission 161058) | Forest soil microbial communities from Barre Woods Harvard Forest LTER site, Petersham, Massachusetts, United States - Inc-BW-C-4-M | ecosystem: Environmental > Terrestrial > Soil >... | reverse complement strand
GAGAATATCGAGCGTGACTTCGCCTTTTGGAGCGCTCTTGAAGTAATAAGTGACGATGGCACCGTTGGGTGGATTCTCTCCCACCGGACGGCGTCGTTCGAATTGATCAGGGAAGTGAACGCGGAAAGTCGGCGCTGGATCCAGCAGCAACATGGCGCCTTCGGGAGAATGTCCCGCCAACTGCCGAAGCGGCGAAATATCGTCAAAGATCCAGAAGGAACGGCCATGAGTGGCGACCACCAAATCGTTGTTTTTTAGAACGAGATCATGGATGGGCGAGACCGGCAGGTTCAACTGCAACGACTGCCAATTCGCACCCGCGTCGTAGGAAATGAACACACCAGTTTCCGTCCCCGCATAGAGCACGCCGGGTTTCACGGGGTCCTCACGGACAACGTGCACGTAAGCGCCGTCCGGAATGCCCTTGGTGATCTTCACCCAGGTTTTTCCAAAATCGCTGGTTTTATAAATGTAGGGCTTGAGATTGTCGAGCTTGTGGCAATCGATAGAGGCGTACGCGGACGCGGCATCGTGGGGAGAGGCATCGATCATACTCACAAGACTCCACTCCGTCATGCCTTTGGGGGTAACGTTCTGCCAACTCTTACCACCGTCCGGCGAAAGTTGAATTAGTCCGTCATCCGTACCCACCCAGAGCAAATCCTTCTGTTTCGGTGATTCGGCGATGGTGAAAACAGTGTCGTAAAACTCGACACTGGTATTGTCTTTTGTGATCGGGCCACCGGAAGATTCCTGCTTGCTCTTGTCGTTGCGAGTCAGGTCAGGACTGATTACGCTCCAACTTCGGCCATGGTCCGTGCTCTTGAACACCACCTCGGCGGACGTATAGAGCACATCCGGATTGTGGGGAGAAATGACGATCGGCTGTGTCCATCCAAGGCGAAACTTCATGTCTTTGGCTCCGTGGCCCGAATAATCGACCGGCCAGACGGTGACGTCTTGTGCCTGCATAGTGCGCTTGTCCCAGCGGGTAATGACTCCGTTCCCTGAACCCGCATACACGAGATTCGAGTCTCGCGGATCGGGTACGACGAAACCGCTCTCGCCTCCTCCGACGTCGTACCAGTGTTGTCGCCCGATGTATCCGTCGTCAGTGCGGCTGGCAATGGCGACGGTGCTGTTGTCCTGCTGCGCGCCATAGACGTAGTAGAGGAATTGGTTGTCGGTAGCGACGTGATAGAACTGCGCGGTGGGTTGATTCTCCTGGGTCGTCCAGGTTTTCCCACCATCAACCGTGATGGTTGCCCCTCCGTCGTTGCCGTTGATCATGCGCCGCGGATCGTTTGGATCGATCCAAAGTCCGTGGTGGTCGCCGTGTGGCGCCGGCAAGAGCTCAAGCGTCTTGCCTGCATCTTGCGATCGAAACATTCCGGTATTGAGCATGTAGACCGTATCCGTACTTTTGGGATCGGCAAAGATGTGCGTGAAGTACCAGGCGCGTTGCGTAAGCCGCTGGTCATCGTTGACCTTCGTCCAGTTCTCGCCGCCGTCATCGGAGCGATAGAGGCCACTGGCCTCCTTTGCCTCGATCAAACTGTAAACACGGTTGGAGTCCGCGCCGGAAACGGAAACGCCGATGCGCCCGAGCAAGGAAGTTGGCAGACCTTTGCCTTCCAGATGCCTCCAGGTCGTGCCGCCATCCGTGGATCGATAGAGCCCGCTACCTGGGCCGCCGCTTTCCAGACTCCAGGGCGTGCGCTGCACCTGGTACAACGCCGCGAACAGCACATTGGGATTGTGTGGATCCATGGCGATATCGATTGCGCCGGTATGGTTATCCTTGAAAAGCACTTTTTCCCAGGTTTTGCCCCCATTGAGGCTGCGATAAACGCCGCGCTCCTCGTTCGGGCCATAGGCATGGCCCAGCGCAGCTACAAAGACGATGTCCGGATTGCGAGGATGAACAATTACGCTGGCAATATGCTGAGTGTCTGCCAGTCCGATATTGAGCCAAGTCCGGCCCCCATCCGTGCTCTTATACACCCCGTTCCCATAGGAAATGTTGCCGCGAATGCAAGACTCCCCTGTGCCCACATAGATGACGTTGGGATTTGAATCCGCCACCGCGATCGCCCCGATCGAAGAAATCGCCTGCTTGTCAAAGAGAGGCGTCCAACTCAAACCGGCGTTCGTGGTGCGCCACACGCCTCCGGCCACGCCACCGAAATAAAAAACATTAGGATCGCCAGGAACCCCGGTCACAGCCAGCACACGGCCGCCACGGTAAGGACCGATGGAGCGCCACTTTAACCCCTTCTCCAGACTTTCGGTGAGTTGATCTGAAGGGCGCGCGACTATTAGAGATAGCGGCAGGGACAGTAAACCCAGCGCTAATGTCGCTTGCAGAAAGCGCTTCATAGTGTCTCCAGGAACGGCTCGATGCGGTGCTTATACTATTACTGGCCGGGCTTGGAAGTACAGAATGCAATGGCACCGGACAGTCCTATTCCGTGGAGAAGGTGACAGTCGCAGCTGAGCCCCAAGAACCGACCATTCCTGGGTTGGTTGCTTATCTAGCCACCGTTGATGGCTCGACGGAAATTGTAAGTTGAGGAATGGGCGTGTCGCGCTAAAATGCATTCCTCGATCGTAGGCCAATCCACCAAAGGGAACCCTCTGTGAAAATTCTTCAAACTGCAGTTCGTGAGTCTGTCTGGAAGTGGTGTGCCGTGGCCGTGCTTGCGGGCGCGTTGTTGGCGGCCCCTAACTTTGCGCAGCAAGCTGCCCCACGCGACCCGGCCGAACCGTTGCACGGACAACCGCAGCAGAAATCGCTTCCGCGCCCTTCAGGAGAGATTTCCCGGCAGTCGGTTGACGAAAAGTCGATGCGTGAGTTGATCCATCAGATGGTCTCTTGCGGAACGCGGCTTACGATTTCGTCGTGGACGGATCCGAAACGCGGGGTGGGTTGCGGGCGTGACCAGGTGGTGGCCCGGCTGAACGAGATTGCAAAGGAATCCGGCGGGCGGCTGCAGGTGGTGGTGGACAAGTTCGAAGCCACCTCCAAGCGAACGGGTGGAGTTCCCGCGCCGATGGAAAACGTGTATGCCATTCTTCCCGGCTCGGATCCGAAATTTGCGAAGACGGTGTTCGTTGTATCGGGCCACATGGATTCGAGGCCGTCCGACGACATGGATCCGAAGGCGGAGGCCCCAGGTGCGGATGACGATGCATCGGGAACGGCCGTGAGCGTAGAGAGTGCGCGCTTGCTGAGTAAATTGGCGGCAAGCGGGCAAGCGTCGTTCCGCGCGACGCTTTTGTTCGCCGCCGTATCGGGTGAAGAGCAGGGTCTCCTTGGAAGCACGCACCTTATGGAATGGCTGAAGCAGAAAGGGTATACCGTCGGCGGAATGCTGGACGACGACATTGTGGGAGCGGACCGGGCGCCGGGTGGCCCTCATCGGGTGCGGGTCTTCTCTGGTAACGGGGCCGTGGACGATTGCGATTCGTCTTCGCGAGAGCTGGCCCGCGCGATTGAAGAGATTGACGGACGCGAAGCCATTCGCATGATCTTCCGCGTGGATCGTTTTGGACGAGGCGGCGATCACTATCCCTTTTACAAGGCGGGCATCCCGGCCGTGCGGTTTACCGAACCGCTGGAGGAGTATACCCAGCAGCACCAGACGCCGCGCACGGAGAACGGCGTGGTGTACGGGGATCTGGAAAAGTACCTGGATTTTCGATTCATGGGAGATGTAGCGCGAGATAACGCCGAGGCCCTGCGGCAACTGGCGATGGCTCCGGCGCCACCAACCCAGGCGATGCTCGAAGGAGCGGTGACGCCGGACGCAAAAGTTTCCTGGTCGGCGGATGACGATCCGGAACGCGCCGGTTTTGAAATTTTGTGGCGAGAGACGACGGAAGCGCGCTGGCAGGTGCTTGAGTTTGTGACCGAGGGAACGCTAGCGGTCTTGAAGGAAGTTTCCACCGACAATCACTTTTTTGCGGTTCGAGCGGTCGGAAAAAATGGGGCACGCTCCATTGCGGTTCCCACGGAGATGGATACAAACCGCCGTGGGAATTATTCCCGCTGAAGCGCGCCCTTCGTTAAGACGGCATCAATCTTCGCTGCTCTGCAGACAACTTGGAGCCATTAGTCGCCGGAGGAGTTCTTCGGCGACCTATGGTTCAGGGTTGCGAGCAACTTGCCGGCGGCCGGTGGAGCCGCGACGGCACCTTTTAGGACGATGTCTTTTGCCGGGTGTTCACCACCATAAAGCTTGGCGTTGGCATCGTTGTCGGGGCGCAGCGTTGAGCCTTCCAGGGAAATGCCGGCGAAGACGCCGCGAGCGCGCGAATAGCTGAGGATCTCCGCCCTCATCGCGACATCGGTTTCAGCGGAGGCATCCCTGCCTTTGGGCCCGGCGGCTGCGGAGGCATCCGCACCGAGCTTGACCTTTGTGGAAAGCACGCTCTCGGCGCTGCGTGGGCTCATAAGCAGGAGCACGAAGTCGGTGGCCTCACCGCCAATTTGGAAACCGACGCTGCCTCCTTCGAGGGCGATCATCGCCGGTGGGCCCCACGGCCCATTGAATTTTTCACCGGTCCGGCAGGTCATGACACCCCGGCCGTAGCTGCCGCCAACGATAAACGCGGCTTTCAATACGCTGGGGAGTACGATGACGCACTCCGATTTATCCAGCAGGGATTGCGGAATATCATCCGGAATATCCAGAATTTCCGAAATCACAGTGCCGGAATTCTCTATTCGCTCCACTTCTTTCTTGTTGTCGGCGGCTGGAGTGGTCGTAACGACCAGTAGGCCGGCGACAAGCGATACCCAGAGCTTATTCATATCTATGCTCCTTCAGAGTTAAATTGAGCTGGGTTTGGAGTCTATTTCTCGATGAAGGTCTGGGACCCCAGTATATCGAATTTACCCGGCGGTTGAAAGATGAACCCGCGGGCGCCGATAGCGGACTGGGCCTGGGAGCAGGAATGCGCTATCGAATTCCAGAATGGCAAAATGGGACTCGACTAGTCCGATTACGCTCTTGCCAGAAGACCTTCAGCGAAGATATTCCTTGAAAAACCGGCGCAAGCCTGTAAATTGGGGGCGTCCTTTCGATCTTCCATTTGCCGCCTCGAGGTGAAGGAAGAACCCTCCTCTTCCCGCATAGTGGGCGCCCTGTTATTTGGCTTGATGCGAAAAAGCCCGAACTCATCCTCTCGTTGTTCGAGTGAGCTTGCATTTCAGTTGGGTGCAGCCTTAGGCCACCCAAATCACTGGACGGGAAGGTCGTTTTGGGACTATTACGGTATTACGAAGTGGGAACCAGGGAGCCTCGGAATGTTCATGCGTCACCGAATTTCCGGGGCTATTTGGTCACACTTTCAGTAAGACATGAGGCTTAGTACGGCAGCAGTGTGGTGAAAATCGGCTGCACTGTTGAAAATTTCGTCAGGGAGAAGCGACAACATGCAGACAAAAAAGAAACAGCTTGGGACGCTGACGTTGGTCGGAGCGCTCTTGGCGGGCACATGCCTGCTGAGCGCGCCTGCGAAAGCCGATACGGCAGCAGGGGAAACGATGTTTAAGGCCAAGTGTGCCGGATGCCACGGCGCCGACGGCAAAGGCAAGGAAGCCATGAAGACCACGGACATGGCCGCCGCTGATGTTCAGAAGATGAGCGACGCGGATCTGAGCGGTGTCATCTCCAACGGCAAGGGGAAAATGCCTGCTTACAAAACGCTGACACCGGACCAGGTGAAGGACCTGGTGAGCTACATCCGCTCGCTGAAAAAGTAGTTTTCGTGGGAAACCTGCTACGAGTTCGGCACGGAGCGTGCCCCGCTCCTACGCGCTCCGTGTCAGATTGGAGTAAAACCAGGGAGGGAGGAATGAACAAAGTTCTGTCGGGAATCGCCTTTGTCGCAATGGTGTGCCTAGCGGGCTTCGTCTCTCGCGCTCAGGATACTACCAGCGGTTAAAAAGGATTCAAGGCAATGTGCGCTGGATGCCACGGCGGGGACGCTCTCGGCAAGCCAGCGATGAAGTCACCTTCGCTCAAGGGCAAGTTCGCCGAAGGCATCCAGAAAGTGATTGCCTCTTCGCCCAAGCACGCCGGGCTGAAGAGCCTGACGGCGCACGAAGCGAAGGACATCGCCGGGTAGCTGGGCACTCTGAAGTAGCCATCACCACCGGTGGCGGGGTGGCCAGATAGAACATCGCAAGTTCGCCGCCGGGCCTATCGCCGCAGGCTCGCGGAGAATAGGCTAGTCCTGAGGCCCTGGTGAATCCTTCACCGGGGCTCCTAAAAACGAGAATCAATTTCGATCGAAGGAAATGTGGGGTACTCGCGCATGAGTCCACAGCATACCGTCAAAGACTGGGCACGCCTGATTTATTATTTCAGCCAGAACACCATCAGCTTTCTTGGCGTGGCTCTGACCACCAGCAGCGCCATCACCCTGATCGTCTTCTGGATTTACGACTTCGTGCTGCCCGGCCCTCCTCATCCGTACATCGGATTGCTGATCTTCCTCACCTTGCCGGCCTTTTTTGTCCTTGGATTAATGCTGATTCCGGCGGGGATTTACCTGCGCCGGCAAAAGCTGCGCAACGCGGGTGAACTGCCAAGCGTTTATCCGGAAATCGATTTCAAGACCTCTATGGTGCAACACGGCATTCTGTTTGTTGCCGCGGCCACGTTGCTCAACGTGATCATCTTTTCGTTTGCGTCCTATCGCGGCGTCTCCTACATGGATACCGCTAATTTTTGCGGACAGACTTGCCACACGGTGATGGCACCTGAATATTCCGCCTACCAGAGTTCGCCCCACGCGCACGTGGAGTGCGTGGAATGCCATATCGGCCCGGGCGCAGGATGGTTTGTGCGTTCGAAGCTTTCCGGCTTGCGGCAGGTTTTTGCGGTTACGTTTAAGACTTACTCGCGGCCGATACCTGCACCGGTGAAGTACCTGCGCCCGGCGCGCGAAACCTGCGAACACTGCCACTGGCCGCACCGATTTTCTGGGGACAGACTTGTTCTGCGGACCAACTACAAGGACGATGAAAAAAATACGCCGATGACAACGGCCCTGATGATGAAGCTTGGCGGACACACCTCAACAGGATCGGAGGGCATTCACGGGCGGCACGTGGATGACGGAGCGCGGATCCGCTACATCTCCACGGACGAACGCCGTCAAGTGATTCCTGTGGTTTATTACACGGATGACAAGGGAAAGACCGTGGAGTTTGTTTCCACGGATATCAAGGTGAGCAAGCAGGAGCTTGAAAAAGGCGAGCATCGCGCGATGGACTGCATTGACTGCCACAACCGGCCGACGCATGCATTCGAACTGCCGGAAAATGCGGTGGACCAGCGGATGTCGCGCGGCCTGATCAGCCCGGAGCTTCCCTTCATCCGGAAGAAGGCGGTGGAGCTTCTGAAAGTGAATTACCCCGACCGCGAGACGGCCCAGAAACAAATCGTGGAAGGAATCACCAACTATTATAAGGCGACGTATCCGGAGATTTATACCGGGAAGCGGGCGATGCTGGAACAGTCGGCCGACAACGCGGCCAGAATTTACATGCGCAACATTTTTCCGGAGATGAAAGTGAACTGGGGCGTACACCCGAACAACCTGGGGCACAACGACTTTCCCGGATGCTTCCGCTGCCACGATGGTTCGCACACCAGCGCGGACGGACAAACCATTTCCAACGACTGCAACGCCTGCCACAACCTGCTGGCGGTGCAGGAGGAGAATCCGAAGATACTCACCAATCTTGGATTGCAGTAGCTGAGAATTTGTATCCGCCGAAAGGTTTCTCCGACTTGTGGTAGTGTCTGCTAGGAGACTCATCCTTTCGCATGCCCAAGCGACCAATTATTGAACCCTTCCGCATTAAAAGTGTTGAGCCGATTCGCACCACCACGCGCGAAGAACGCCAGCGGCTGATCGAAGCGGCCGGCTACAACCTTTTTTTAGTTCCTTCGGAAGCCATCCTGATCGACCTGCTGACGGATTCCGGCACGTCGGCAATGTCCACTGAACAATGGGCGGCGATGATGCGCGGGGACGAATCCTATGCTGGCTCGCCAAGCTTTGTGCGGTTTCGCGATTCCATTCAAGGGATCTTCGGTTTTCGCCATGTGATTCCCACGCACCAGGGGCGGGCGGCGGAGCGGATCCTCTTCAATGTGATGTGCAAAAAGGGCGACATCGTCCCGAACAACACTCACTTCGACACGACTCGAGCCAATTGCGAATTCGTCGGCGCGCAGGCGCTGGATCTGCCGATTCCGGAGGCCAAGGAACCCTCCCTGATTCATCCGTTCAAGGGGAACATGGACACGAAGCAGCTTTCCGAGGTGATCGAACGCGAAGGCGCGAAAAAAGTTCCGCTGGTAATGCTGACGGTGACCAACAATTCCGGGGGCGGCCAACCGGTTTCGATGGCGAATATCCGTGAAGTGAAGCAGATCTGCAAGAAGCACGGCATTCCTTTGTACATTGACGCCTGCCGTTTCGCGGAAAATTCGTATTTCATCAAGCTGCGCGAGCCGGGCTATGCCGGCAAGTCGCCAAAGGAGATTGCGCGCGAGCTGTTTTCCCACGCGGACGGCTGCACCATGTCCGCGAAAAAGGATGGACTCGCGAACATTGGCGGTTTTCTGTGCACCAATGACGATTCGATCGCTCAGCAGGAAAAAGACCTGCTGATTTTGACTGAGGGATTTCCCACCTACGGCGGCCTTGCCGGGCGCGACCTGGAAGCAATTGCGGTGGGATTGAACGAAGCGCTGGAAGAGGATTACCTGCAATATCGCATCGCCTCCACCGCATTTCTGGGCAATCACATCGCGGCGGAAGGAGTGCCGATTGTGCAGCCGCCCGGGGGACATGCGATCTATCTCGACGCGCGCGCCTTCCTGCCTCATATTCCCCCTGAACAGTTTCCCGGCGTGGCGCTGGCAAACGAGCTTTATCTCGAAGGCGGCATCCGGTCGGTTGAAATCGGCACGCTGATGTTTGGCGAACACGCGCGTATGGACCTGGTGCGGCTGGCCATTCCGCGCCGCGTGTATACACAGAGCCATATCGAATATGTTGTCGAGGTGATTCTCGATGTCTGGCGCCGGCGCGACGCGATTCCCGGTTATGAAGTAGTCCACCAGGCGCCCTTTTTGCGGCATTTCAGCGCGCGCCTGAAACCCCGGAGCAGGCGGCCATGAAGCTGTCCATTGACCCCGGTTTGAAAAAGAAATGCCCGTCCGTGGCCCTCGGTTGCGTCAGCGCGCAGGTCCATACTGGTGATTCACCGCTGGAGCTTCTTGGGGAAATGGATTTGTGCGAAAGCGGTATCCTGAAAAATGCCGATCCACGGGCAATCCTGGAGGCGCCGGCGATTTCCGCCACCCGCGCCGGCTACCGGGCGCTGGGCAAGGATCCCGCGCGCTATCGGGGATCCGCGGAGGCGTTGCTTCGCCGCATCATCAGCGGGAAACACTTCCCAAGCATCAATTGCGTGGTGGACATTATTAATCTTGTTTCCGTGGAAAGCCGGTTACCGATCGGACTTTACGATCTCGCCAAAGTTCAGGGCGATATTGTTTTTCGGGCCGGGCGCGGGGGCGAGACCTACAAGGGCATCGGAAAATTTGATCTGAATCTGGAAGACTTGCCGATCTTCTGCGACGCAGCGGGGCCGCACGGCAGCCCAACCAGCGACTCCGAGAGGACGATGGTGACTTCCTCGACGAAGAACGTCGCGGCAATTTTAATTTCATTCGGGGGACCCCAACCGCTCGAAGTCTGGTGCCGCCGGATGACCGGGCTGATGGAGCGCTATGCCGAAGGCCGTGGATTGCGCACCGAAGTCATCACCTAGCATTCCGTTTTGCGCGATCGATGCAATGTTCGCGCACGAGCCACAGGGTTAAGACGCTTCATGAGCGAAGGAATTCATCCGATAGCAAGCCTGTTGGCCGCGGTAGCCCGCGGCATTACTGGGGTGCAAGTACAGTGGGCGGGTTGCGAACCGGATGAGCGGCAGCGCATTTATTTCGCGAATCACACCAGCCACCTGGATTTCGTGGTGCTCTGGTCCGCGCTGCCCTCCGAAATCCGCGCCTATACGCGGCCCATCGCCGCCAAAGACTACTGGGAAGAGACCTCCCTGCGGCATTATCTTGCCGAAAAAGTGTTCAAGGCCGTCCTGTTGGAACGTGGCGCGATGTCCAAGGCGAGATCGCATGAGGACGCGAAATTCGTGGGGCGTTCCCTGATTGAAGATATGGCCGCGGCGCTGGGCGAGCGGAACTCTCTTATCCTTTTCCCGGAAGGGACAAGGGGCAGCGGCGAAAAAGTCGGCGAGTTTCGCGGCGGATTGTATCACCTGGCGGTGCGGCGGCCCGACGTCGAACTTGTTCCCGCATACATGGAAAACATGAACCGCATCCTGCCCAAGGGCGAATATCTTCCCGTGCCCATGCTGAGCCTGCTGACGTTTGGAAAACCGATTCAGGTGCAGGCCGGCGAGGATAAAGATGCATTCCTGGAACGCGCGCGCGAGGCCGTCAGCAGCCTGCGACGGATTGGGTTCGCGTGATGCTGAGAGCGATTCACGATCCCCGGCTGATGTGGCTGTTTGGCGGAGTGCTCTGCCTGCTGGTGATTCTGACGGTTATCGGGCACGCGCTGAGACAAAATCCAAAGTCCAATGTCAGCCGTTCCACCATAGACAACTTCAATGCCCAAATCGCCGCCTGGTGGAAGATGTGTGTGGTATTTGCGCTTTCCCTGGTGCTGGGGCGCATCGGTTCGCTCGTATTGTTTGGGATTCTTTCGTTTCTGGCGATGCGCGAATACCTGACCCTGGTTCCCACGCGCCGCGGCGACCATCGCACGCTCTTCTGGAGTTTCTTCGTCATCATACCGCTGCAGTATTGCGTGCTGGGCTTTCACTGGTATGTGGTCTTTGCGATCATGATTCCTGTTCTGGCGTGCATTTTCATTCCCACAAGCATCGCCATCGCGGGGGACACGGCACACTTTGTGGAACGTGCCGCAAAGATCCAGTTCGGCCTGATGGTCTGCGGCTATTGCCTGAGCCACGCCTGCGCGTTGCTGCAACTGAAAATTCCCGGATTTGCGGGGCACGAGGCCCTGTTGTTGCTCTATCTGGGAATTGTGGATCAGATGAACGATCTTTTGCAGTACGTCTGGGGCAAGCTGATCGGCAGAAACAAAATCGCCTGGCGCGTAAGCCCCAACAAAACATGGGAAGGGTTCCTGGGGGGGTTGGTAACCGCCACCGCGTTGGGCACGCTATTGTGGTGGGCCACACCTTTCACGCCGCTCCAGTCCGCAGGCATGTCGTTTACGATATGTATTTTGGGTTTCGCAGGAGGGTTAGTGATGAGCGCGATCAAGCGCGATATCGGCATCAAGGATTTTGGCGCGGTGATCGAGCGGCGGGCCGGAATCCTTGACCGCATTGACTCGCTGTGCTTCGCCGCGCCGATTTTCTTCCACCTGGCGCGGTATTATTTTGCTCCCTGATTGCTGAGCCTTAGCGGGCGACAGGCTCAGCGTTCTGCACACCGACGGACATGCGCGATTTCAGAAAGCCGCGGGCGGCGAGCAATTCCGCATTCAGCAAAGCCGCTCCGGCCGCGCCGCGCACCAGATTATGCGACAACAAGGTGAGCTTAAGGTCGAGCAGAGGGCATTCGCGAACGCGGCCCACCACTGCGGCCATGCCGTGGCCTGCATTTACGTCCTTGCGCGGTTGCGGCCGGTCTTCTTCGTCTTGCACGACTATGGGATGCTTCAACCCGGTCGGCAAGGAAGCCAGCTCTGGAGAAACTTCGAAAGAACGCAATGCCTGGCGAACTTCGTCGAGGGTGGCTGTTTTCTTCAGCCGAAGCGAGGCGCACTCAAGGTGCCCATCGCTGACCGGCACGCGGTTGCAATGCGCGCTGATGCCAAGCCCCGCTTCGACGAAGCGTGAGCCATCCCAGCGGCCCAGCAGTTTTTGCGGTTCGGCCTCCATCTTTTCCTCTTCACCGCTGATGAATGGAATCACGTTCCCCAGAATGTCCAGCGAAGGGACGCCCGGATAGCCCGCGCCGGAAACGGCCTGCAAGGTAACTACAAAAATTTTCTCCAAACCGAACGCGTCCGCCAACGGCTTCAAAACCAGGACAAGTCCCGCGGTCGAACAATTCGGATTTGTGACAATGAAGCCGCCGTCATACCCACGATTCTTCTGCTGGACGCGAATGGAATCCAGGTGTGAAGCGTTCACTTCGGGAATCAGAAGTGGAACATCCAGATCCATGCGGTGATTTCTGGAATTGCTGACCACGGGATAGCCGGCGCGCGCAAAATCCTCTTCGGCTGTTCCGGCGACGGAAGAATCGAGCGCGGAAAAAACAAAATCGCAATCGAGACGCGGATCCAGATCCTTCACGACCAACTTGCGTGCCGCTTCGGGTATCGGACCTTCCAGGTGCCAGCGCGCCGCTTCGGCGTAGGTTTTCCCGGAAGAGCGCTCCGAAGCCGCCACCGCGGTCAATTCAAACCAGGGATGATCGGCGAGCAACTTCACCAACCGCTGCCCAACCATTCCGGTTGCGCCCAAAACTCCGGCGCGCCACTTCCGGCCATCCGCGCGGCGGCTCACCGCGCACCTCGGCCAGGCGCGGATTCACGATCTGCTTGCACGATTTTTTCCAGTGGTTCCGGACTCATCTTCGCGGCTCCTCATCTGATTGTTCCGCCGGAGTCATTCGGGAGGGGGCTAAACGAAAAAACCCACCGCCCGGTTCGCTTCGGGGGTGGGTTAGAAACTTTTTCTCGCTGGCTAGCTGTTTCTCCCGTCGCCCGAAGCGCTCTTAGTGGACGTAGTGCTGGTCGTAGTCGTCGTAATCGACGGCTTCGCGGCAGTCCCGATTCGCTTCGATGCGCCAGCCAACATATTCCCCAAGATATCACGAGCCGCAGCAATTGGGAGAGCAAATTGGAAATCTCAATAACCCTTGTAACGAAAGGCAAATCGCCACTGCTCAAACAAAGTGTCAGGATTCCTAATCCGGCATTGAGGCCGGTCCATAACTCCAA
>Ga0210410_10003938_pt1 | contig 13106 bp, 8 predicted proteins | sample IncBWC4MmetaG_FD_161058 | JGI IMG/M metagenome (GOLD analysis project Ga0210410, IMG submission 161058) | Forest soil microbial communities from Barre Woods Harvard Forest LTER site, Petersham, Massachusetts, United States - Inc-BW-C-4-M | ecosystem: Environmental > Terrestrial > Soil >... | reverse complement strand
GCGGGTTCTCCGCTGACGTCGTCTGGCAGCATTACAACCATGCGATCAGCGTGGTCAATCCGTTGCTGGGCCCGGGGGCCGCGAAGGCGACCTATCAGTCGACCACCAACAGCATCAATACCAATCCCGTCACCGGCGGCGCCAATCTGATTGACCCGGCCAACACCGTGTATGGCATCGTGACCGACAACACCGCCGTCATGGTCGCCGCCAAATATGCCTTGGCCCAATTCAAGGTCTTCGGCGGCTACGAGTATATCTGGTACACCAACCCGTCGAACCCATTGGGCGTTGGCGCCTCGGCTCAGGGCGGGTTTCTGCTGAGCGGCGTCGAAGACAACAATCTCGATTCTCCCAGGATCACGCAGGTCTGGTGGACGGGCGTCAGGTACGCCTACGACAAGAAGACCGACATCACCTTGTCCTACTATCACCAGCAGCAGAACGACTTTCGTGTTCCGCCGACCTGCACGCCCGCCAGTTTCCGCAGCTCCTGTGCGGGCACCCTCGAGGAGATCTCACTTTATATGGATCATCACTTCACCAAGCGCTTTGACGTCTATGCCGGAGTCGCGTATTCCGACGTCAGCGGCGGCCTGGCGGTCGCCATCCCGCACGGCCCCGGCGTCCGCTACAACTACAACAGCAACTTTGCTCCGGTCATCGGCGGCCGGTTCGCTTTCTAGGAAACCGCCTTAGGTCCGGCGAGGGTCGCGAGCCACCCCCCTGCAGCGGCAGCCACCGCTGCCTCATTTCAGCGGGTCGTTATGGCTCAACACCCGCTGAAATGCCGCGATGATCGCCGGCTCCGGGCGGTGGATGGGCGGCAGGCTCTGGTAGTTCTCCCAGCCACCGCCCAGGCTCCGGTAGAGCGCGATGAACCCCCCGGCGGCGGCCACCTGGACTTGCGCGTACTGCTCCTCGAGCGCGTACTCCGCACGCTCGGCGTCGACCACGTTGAGGAAGTCCGTGACGCCGCGCTGGTAGCGTTCGTTGGCGAGCGTGACCGCGCGCTGGCTGGCGACGAGTGCCGTGCCGAGCGTGCCGAGGCTGTGCTGCTCGGCCGTGTACAGGCCGTAGCTGGTGTCGACCTCGCGCACCGCAAGCTGGATCGTCTGCTTGTAGTGCACCAGCCGCGCGCGGGTCTCGAGGTCGGCAATCTCGACCTGTGCATCGAGTGCGCCAAAATCCAGCAGCGGCCACACCGCCGCCGGTCCCAACGACCAGATGTGCTCCCCGAGCACCGGCTGGCCCTGAAGCGACTGGCGCTGGAAGCCGATCGCTCCGGTGACAGCGAGCGAGGGAAAGAGATTCGCCGTCGCGATGCCGATGCGTGCGGTCGCACCGGCGAGTTCGCGCTCGGCCTGCTGGACGTCCGGCCGGCGCCGCAGCAGCTCGGGCGGCACACCCACGTCGACCAGGACCGGCACCGCCGGGACCATGCCGGCGGCAGCGAGCTCCTGGACGAGATCTTCCGGGTAAAGGCCCAACAGAGTCGCGATGGTGTACTCGGCGGCGCGCACCTGCGCATCGAGCGGCGCCGCCTGCGCCTCGAGCGTCGCGAGCTCGCGCGTCGCGAGCGTCACGTCGAGCTCGTTAGTGATGCCGCGCTCGTAGCGGATGCTCACGATGCGCAGCGATTCGCGCAGCACCGCGATCGCCGAAGCGAGCACCGAGGCGCGCACCTGCAGCCCCCGCAGCTCCACGTAGGAGTTCGCCACGTCGGCGACGACCGCCACCAGGACGGCGTTGCGTGCGGCGCGCGTCGCCTGCTCGTCGTAGCGCGCCGCCTGGATCTCACGCCGGTACTTGCCGAAGATGTCGAGCTCCCACACCGCATCGAAGCCGCCGACTTCGTTGAGATGCTGCAGCCCCGTGGCGTTGTCCGCCGAGTGCAGCGCCGGTGCCACTCGATTGCGCGTGAGATCGCTGCCTGTGCCGCGGCCCGCGCCGGCGGACGCGCCGGCTTCGGGCAGGACGGTGCCGACGACGGCCGCCTCGAAGGTGCGCGCGGCCTGCAGCCGATCGAGCGCAACCAGGAGATCGGGGTTACCCGCGACCGCGCGCTCGATGAGCGAGTCGAGCTCCGGGTCCTGAAGCGCCCGCCACCACGAGGCCAGCTCGATCGGCGCTGCGCCGGGCGCTGCCGCGCCGGCACCGGCGGAACTCGCCGGGGCCACGGCGTCGTAGTGCTCGGGGAGTGCCACCCGCGGCGTGTGATAGCTCGGTCCGGCCGCGCAGCCCGCCACGGCGCCCGCGACCAGGAGCGTCGCGATCCGCACCAGGCGCAGCGGCGGTCCCGTCATCGCCGCACCGCCACGGGGGCCGCGACGCCGGGCCCCGTGCGTACCCGCACCAGCTGACCCTCGCTGATCTGGCTGCTGAGGTTGAGTGCCAGGCGCTCCCCCGGAGCGACGCCGGAGGCCAGCTCGACGACCCGGCCGTCGTCGCGTCCGATGGTGACGGCACGGAAGCTGATGTGCCCGTCGGCGTCGACGCGCGCCACCTCCGGGCCGCCGGCGCGGAACAGCAGCGCGGCGGCCGGCACCTGCACCAGCCCGCGGGACGGCAGCGCGAAGCCCACCTTGACGTACATGCCGGGAACGAACTCCCCCTTGGGATTCGCAATGTCGACTTCCACGCGCAGCGTCCGCGCCTGCGGATTGATGGCCTCGGAGGTGCGCGCGACCTTGCCGGCGTACTCGCGCGCCACCCCGCCGCTGGTCTCGACCCGGACCGGCGCGTTGCTCTGCAGCAGATCGTCGGCCGCGCTTTGCGGCGCCTCGACGAAGATCCGGATCGGGTCGTTCTGGGTCATCACGTACAGCAGGGTGGTGGCCGAGGTGCTGCCCGCAGTGACGAGATTGCCGATATCGATCTCGCGGGTCGTGATTACGCCGTCGTAGGGCGCGGTCACTCTCTTGAACGCCGCCAGGGCCGTGTACTGGTTGACCCGCGCCTCATCGAGCGCCACGTCTGCCTCCGCGGACTTGAGACGCGCCACGGCGCTCTCGTAGTCGGCCTTCTTCTCCTCGCGCTCCTGCTCCGACACCACGCCCTTGGGTGAGTCGCGCCAGCGCTCGTAGGTGGTGAGGCTCAGGCGCGTCTCGGCCTGACGCACCAGGACCTGCGCCTGCCCCGCCTGTCGTTGGGCGCGCGCCGCCGCCAGTTGCGCGTCGAGGTCCGGAGTCTCGATGAGCGCGAGCGCCTCGCCCGCCTTTACGTGGTCGCCGATGTCGACGAACCACTTGCCGACATAGCCGTTGACCCGGGCGTAGATCGTGCTGGCATGCCAGGCGGCGGTCTGCCCGGGCAGCACCAGGCGCTGCACGCCCTCGAGCGGCTCCGCCACCACCACATCGACGAGCGGCGGCGCACTCATCGCCGCCGCGGTGGCGCGTGCCACGGCGCGCGCCTTGATGAAGCGGTCGACACTCACTGCGATGAAGCCTAAGCCGAGCACCGCGGCGAAGATGACTGCCCGCCTCTTCAAACGCGCGCCGGTATCGGGGTCGAAGCGCGCCGAGACGACCTGCGACTCGCTCGCGGTGATCTCCGCCGCATAGTCGGTGTCGCGAACGTCGTCCTCGCCTGCCATGCCCGTTCCTTTCACGCGCGCCGCAGCAGCCGGTACACGGTCGGCACGAGCAGCAGCGTCGCGAAGGTCGCGAACAGCAGCCCGCCGATGACCGCCCGCGCGAGCGGCGCGTTCTGCTCACCGCCCTCGCCGACGCCGATCGCCATCGGCACCATGCCGAGAATCATAGCCCCGGCGGTCATCAGCACCGGACGGAGCCGCGTGTAGCCGGCGGTCGCCGCTGCGATCAGCGGCGCATCGCCGGCCGCCATGCGCTGATTGGCGAAGGTCACGACCAGGATGCTGTTCGCGGTCGTGAGCCCGATCGCCATCAGCGTCCCCATGAGGGCCGGAACACTCAGGTGCGTCTGCGTGAGGAACAGCATCCACGTGATGCCGCTCAGCGTGAACGGCACCGCCGTGAGCACGATCAGCGGATCGATCCAGCTCTGGAAATTGATCACCAGAAAGAGGTACACGAGCACCACCGCGAGTGCGATGCCGGTGAACAGCCCCGCATAGCTCTCGCGCATGGTCTCGACCTGGCCGCTGAGTTGGACGTGCATGGCCTTCGCCGCCGGCGGCTGGTTGGCGGCGATCACCCGATCGATGGCGCGCGAGGTCGAGTAGAGATCGCGCCCCTGCACGTTGGCGTGCACGTCGAACACCGGACGGATGTTGAGCTGCGAAGTCACCAGCGGCACGGTGCGGCGGCCGATCGAGGCCAGGTTCATGAGCAGCTGCGACTGGCCGGCCCCGCGGACGCTGCTCACCGGCATGATCTTCAGGTCCTGCGCGGACGCGATGTCGTAGGCGGGCTGCTGCACCACCAGCGGGTAGCTCACGCCGCTCGCCGGATCGACCCAGAAGTTGGGCGCGGTCTGCGCGCTCGAGCTCGTGGTGACCAGCATGTTGCCGGCGGCCTCCTGCTGCGTGAGTCCGACCTGCGTGGCGAGCGTGCGGTCGACGTCGACGGCGAGCGCCGGGGCATCGGGTACCTGGAACACGTGCGCGTCGACCACGCCCGGAATGCGCGCGATGAGCTGTGTGAGGCGCGTCGCCAGGCGGTAGGCGCTCTCGCTGTCGGACGCGGTGACACGGATGTCGATCGGCGCCGGCTGGCCGAAATTGAGAACCTGATCGACGATGTCGGCGGGCTGGAAGAAGAACTGCAGCCCCGGGAAGCGCTGCGGCAACTCGCGGCGCAGCAGTGTCGTGAGATTGGCGGTGGGCGCGTGATGCTCCGTGAGCGATATCAGGATCTCCCCGTCCATGGGGCCGACCGTCGCCGAGTCGCTGAGCGCGGTATTGATGCCGCTGTAGGGCATGCCGATGTTGTCGAGGATCACGCTGATCTGGCGGTTGCCGAGCAACTCGCGCACCGCCGCCTCGACCTGCGCGAAGTCCTGCTGCGTAGTCTCGAGGCGCGTGCCGGGAGGCGCGCGCACGTGCAGCCGCATCTGCCCGGCGTCGACCTCGGGGAAGAAGTCGCGCCCGAGCAGGGGGAAGAGCGGCAGCGACAGCGCCATGATGGCGAGAAAGCCCAGCACCGTGGCCTTCGGCTGCGACAGCGCCCAGGCGACCGCGTTGCGATAGCCCTCGCGGAAGCGCCGGAAGGCGCCCTCGAACTCGACGTGCACCGTCCGCAGCAGCCCACGCAGCCGCGCGGCCCGTGACGAGGCGGCGCCAGCGACCGACCGCGCCCCGTGGCCGGAGCGGGGCTGCGAATGCATCAGATACAGGAACATGACCGGCACCATGGTGAACGACAGCGCCAGGCTCGCGAGCAGCGACACGATCACCGACACCGACAACGGCGAGAACAGGTACTTCGCGGTGCCGGTCAGCAGAAACACCGGCACGAACACGATGCAGATGCACAGCGTCGAGAGGAACGTCGGCAGGCCGACCTCGCCGGCGCCGTGCACGATGGCATCGGCGAGGCGCTCATGCAGCCCCGCGTGGCGCTCGATGTTCTCGATCACCACCGTACCGTTGTCGACCAGGATCCCGACCGCGAGTGCGAACCCGCCGAGCGTCATGGTGTTGAGCGTCTCGCCCCCCGCTCCCATCAGCAGCACCGCCGTGATGATCGACAACGGGATCGCCGCGAGGATCATGGTCGTGAGGCGCCAGTTGCCGAGAAACAGCAGGATCATGAGCGCGGTGAGTGCGGCGGCCATGGTGCCGCCCATCAACACGCTGTTGAGCGCCGCCTTGACGAACACCGACTGGTCGAAGATCGCCTTGATGCGCACATCACCCGGCAGCATGTGGCGGATGTCGGGCAGCGCCGCGCGGATACCGTCGATCACCGCGAGCGTCGAGACGCCGCCGGTGTTGCGGATGGTCATGAGCGCGCCCGGCACGCCGTCGACCGACACCGAGTTGGTCTGCACCTGGAAGCCGTCGTGCACGTGCGCGACGTCGCGCATGAACACCTCGCGTCCGTCGACGCGCCTGATGGGGAAGGAGTTGATCGCCTCGATGACGTCCGGGCTGTTGTTCATCGCCACCAGGTAATCGAGCTTGCCGATCTTGACGTCGCCCGCCGGCAGGATGACGTTCTGCGCCTGCAGCGCCTCGCTCACGTCCGCCGGGGTCAGGCCGCGGGCCTGCAGGCCCTGCTGGTCGAGGTCGGCCATGATGACGCGCGGCTTGCCGCCGTAGGGGTACGGCACCTCGGCGCCATGCACGACCGCGAGCGCGGGGCGGATCATGTTCTGCCCGAGGTCGTTCAGGGCAGTGTCGGGGAGCGAGCTACTCGAGAGGCTCAGCTGAATGATCGGTACGTCGGTCGCTCCGTAACGGATGACGAGCGGCGGCGTGATGTTCCGCGGCATGTACTTGAGCACCACCAGCGCGCTGCTCGCGAGCTGCGCGATGGCGCGCGTCACGTCCGCGCCCTCGTGTAGATAGACTTTCTCGACGCCGACGCCTTCGTAGCTGGTGGCCTCGATGCGCGCGATGTCATCGACGAGCGATGCCATCTGCCGCTCGTGCAGCGTGAGAATGCGGTTCTGGATGTCGGTGGCGCTCATGCCGGCGTAGTTCCACACGACGCTGCACACCGGGATGTCCATCTTCGGGAAGATGTCGACCGGCATGCGCAACGCCTCACCGATCCCGAGCAGCGCGATGAGTATCAGCAGCGCCACCACCGTATAGGGACGCCTCAAGACGTATTGGACGAGCGACACGCGGGCGGTCCTTAAGCGCGCTCCGCGCTCGCGGCGGCGAGCGGCTGGCGCACACGGAAGGTGCTGCCCTTCCCGGGGGTGCTGAGCACCTCGACTTCGGCGCCGTGCGCGGCGCAGATGGATTTCACGATGGAGAGGCCGAGGCCCGCCCCGCCCTGCTCGCGCGAGCGCGAGCCGTCCACGCGGTAGAAGCGCTTGAATACGTGCGGCACTGCCTCGGCAGGGATGCCGATGCCGGTGTCGGTGACGTCGAGCACCGCGTCGGCGCCCTCACGTCGCACGCGCAGCGTCACCTGGCCGCCGTGCGGGGTGTATTTGATGGCGTTGTCGAGCAGATTGACGATCACCTGCTTCAGGCGGGCGCGATCGCCGCGCACGGTGACTCCGGGGGTGGATTCGCACTCCACGCGGATGTGCTTGTCGGTCGCGAGCAGGCTCATCTGCTCGGCGGTCGTGGCGGCGAGCTCGGCCAGATCGAAGCGTTGCCAGGCGCCGGCCTCGCCGGCGTCGAGGCGCGACAGCGCGAACAGGCTCTCGACGATCTCGGCGAGGCGCGCGACCTCCTCGAGCACGCTTCCCAGGGCCTCGCGGGTGTCGCGCGCCAGCCGCCCGTCCTGCGCGAGGCTCTCGAGCTCGCCGCGCATCACGGTGAGCGGGGTACGCAGCTCGTGGCTCGCATCCGCCACGAACTGCTTCGAGCCGCGCAGCGCATCCTCGAGACGGCTGATCATGTGGTTGAGCGAGATCGAGAGCCGCTCGAGCTCATCGCCGCTCTCCACCACCGGCAGCCGCTCGCTCAGGTTGTGCTGGGTGATCTCTGCGGCTTTGACCGCCATGCGCTCGACCGGCTCGAGCGCCTGCCGCACCAGGATGAATCCGCCGGCGACCGCCACCGCGACCGCGATCGGGAGCCCCACGGCCAGCATGGTCAGTACCTGCGCCAGAGTGCCCTCGGCCGGCGCGGCGGAAGTACCGACCTCGACCCGGTAGAGCGTGCCATCGCTGCCGGTGGCCGGTACCGCCGCGATCAGCAGCGAGCCCCCCGGCAGAGGCACCTTGCGCGCCGCGCCTTCGAGGAAGTTGCCGGCGATCGCCGGCACGCGCGCGGGATCGAAGAGCACATTGCGCGGCGTCCCGGATGCGTACACCACGTGCCCGTCGGCCCGGGAGATGCGGATGAAGCGGTCATTGATCTCGGGCGCATAGAGCTTCTCGACCTCGCTGCGCATCGCGTCCTCACTCTCGCGGCGCGCCTGGGCCACGAGCGTGCCGGCGATCTGCCGGGCGCGGCGCGCCTGAGTGTCGAACAGATTCGCCTCGAGGTAATGCCGCAGGAAGAAGAAGGTGAGAACCCCGAGCAGTACGAACACGGCGGTGAGCACCCCCGCGTACCACGCCACGAGGCGAAAGCTCAGGGAGCGCGCGTTCACGCTTCCGGGCCCGCTCCGAGGCCGTAGCCGACGCCGCGCACCGTGCGGATCAGCTTCATCGGAAACGGGTCATCGACCTTGCTGCGCAGGTGCCGAACGTACACGTCGACGATGTTGGTCAGGCCCTCGAAGCTCTGGTCCCACACGTGCTCGATGATCATGGTGCGGGAGAACACCCGCCCGGGATTCGACGCCAGGTACTCGAGCAGCGCGTACTCCTTGGGCGTGAGCTCGATCCGCCGCCCGCCGCGGCGCACCTGCTGGGTGAAGCGGTCGACCTCGAGATCGGCGACGCGCAGTACGCTCGAGCGGGCCACGGGTCCGCGCCGCAGCAGCGCCTTGACGCGCATGATGAGCTCGGCGAAGGCGAAGGGCTTCGTCAGGTAGTCGTCGGCACCCGCCTCGAAGTTCTGGACCTTCTCCTCGGTCGCAGCCCGCGCGGTGAGGATCAGGATCGGCACCTGGTGGTTGCGGCGCCGGATGCGCTTCAGGAGTTCCTCGCCCGGGAGCCCGGGAAGCATCAGGTCGAGGATGATGAGGTCGTACTCGTAGGCCTGGGCGAGCTCCCAGCCGCGCGCGCCGTCGTCGGCGACGTCGACGGCGTAACTTTCCTGCCGCAGCGCGCGCGCCACGAGCTCCGAAACCTTCTTCTCGTCCTCGACGAGGAGCATGCGCACGGCTGCGGAATCTCCTGATAGCTAACTCGATGCCCTTAAGTGGAGCATAGGGTCATTAAGGGGCGGCAAACGCCGCATTAAAAACCATTCAGAAAAATAGAAGTTGCATTTAAGGCGTTGATATGGAAGAGTTTAGCGCCAGTCGGGGAGGCTCATGCAGCAGGTCAGCTTGCGGTCGGAGGCGGCATCGCGCGCCCAAGAATCTCGGCCCGTTAACAAAAGTGCCATCTGACTGCGGTACAAGTGCCGTGCAACTGAACCAGAGTAAGCCCCGGACGGGGCTCGTCATGAGAGGTTGCGGCGACGCAACATGCTACGCCCGGTGAATCGGGCGTAAGCGTTCGCACCGCCGCGTCGGCTTTTTCAAAACCAACAGGAATTCTGAAGATGACATCCATCCGTGCCTGTCTCTTAACAGCTTCCTTGGCAGCGGCGGGCGTCGCGCAGGCGCAGACCGCACCGTCCACGCCGGCGCCGGCCACCAAGGCTGACGACAGCAGCCTCACCTGGAAGGGGATCACCCTCTACGGCATCGTCGACATCGGCGTTCAATACGACTCCCACAGCGCGCCGTTCAGCGATTACTTCCCGGCGGTGTCGGACGCGCTGGTGCAGAAGAACGGCTACGACTCCCCGCTCGGAATCGCCGGAAACAACCTCTCGCAGTCGCGCATCGGCATCTCGGGCAACGAGCCGCTCGTGGGCGACTGGGCCGGAGTGTTCCGCTTCGAGACGTTCTTCAACCCGTGGTCGGGCGACCTCTCCGACGCCTGCAAGTCCTTGGTGCTCAACAACGGCAAGGCGCTCGGGGCTCAAACGACGGGCGTCGACAGCAGCATTTGCGGCCAGTTGTTCGCGGGAGCGGCCTACGCGGGCTTCAGCTCCCCGACCTACGGCAGCTTCACCTTCGGCCGGCACGTCACGCTGCTAGCCGACGGCATCGCCAAGTACGATCCGATGGGGGCCGCGCAGGCCTTCTCGCTGATCGGATACTCCGGCACGACCGCAGGCGGTGGTGACACGGAGGACCGGCGCCTCGATCAGTCCCTCAAGTACTACGCCAAGTACGGCTGGCTGCACGTCGGTGCCCTCTACCAGTTCGGCAGTACGGGCGGCAGCATCAACACCGGCTACCAGTTCATGATCGGCGGCGAGTACGCCGGCTTGTCGATCGACGGGTACTACTTCAAGAAATACGACGCGATCTCGGTCTCAGCGCTGAGCGCGGCGCAGGTCACGACGCTGCAGACCGGCACCTGCACGGCGGCGGCCCCCGCCACCCCGCAATGCTGGCCGGTCAGCAACTCGCTCTCGGCGACGGTCTCGGACAACCAGACCTACGCAGCCATGGGTTCGTACGCCATCCCCTCCTCGACGTGGAAGGTGTTCGGCGGCTACGAGAAAATTTCCTTCACCAACCCGGTCAACCCGCAGCCCGCGGGGACGCTCACGATCGGCGGCTACATCCTCGCGTTCACCAACAACGCCGCCTACATTAACGAGAAGACTCTCCAAGTCTTCTGGGCGGGCTTCAAGTTGGGCTTGACTCCGGACTTCGACCTGCTGGCGGCCTACTATGGCTACAAGCAGAACGCCTTCGCCACGGGCGCGAGTGCCGGCTGCAGCACCAAGGCCAACGCGGGCTGCAGCGGTACCGAGGATGTGATGTCCCTGGTGCTCGACTACCGCCTCTCCAAGCGCTTCGACGTCTATGCCGGCACGATGTACTCCGGTGTGCAGAACGGACTGGCGAACGGCTATCTCTTCACCACCAACATCGCCACCACCGCAGGGCTGCGCTTCAAGTTCTGAGGAGCTTCGAGCCGATTCCGCCCATGGGCGGACGCGTCGACGGGGCCCGCGCAAGCGGGCCCCGTCGTTTTCGGGCTAGCCGAATCGGCCGGTGATGTAGTCCTCGGTGAGCCGGTGGCGCGGATTGGTGAACACCCGATCGGTGTCGCCGACCTCGATGAGCTCGCCGAGGTGGAAGTACGCCGTGCGCTGCGAGACGCGCGCGGCCTGCTGCATGGAGTGCGTGACGATCACGATCGCGTAGGACTCGCGCAGCTCATCGATCAGATCCTCGATGCGCGCCGTGGCCACCGGATCGAGCGCCGAGCAGGGCTCGTCCATGAGAATGACCTCCGGCTGCACGGCGATCGTGCGCGCGATACACAGGCGCTGCTGCTGGCCGCCGGAGAGGCCGGTGCCGGGACTGCCGAGGCGGTCCTTCACCTCCTCCCACAGGCCGGCGCGCGTCAGGCTGGTGCACACGATGTCGTCAAGGTGGGCGCGGCTCGTGGCGAGCCCGTGAATGCGCGGTCCGTAGGCGACGTTGTCGTAAATCGACTTCGGAAAAGGGTTCGGTTTCTGGAACACCATGCCGACGCGGGCGCGCAGCTGCACCACGTCGCGGCGCTCGTCGTGGATATCGCCGCCATCGAGGGTGATGCTGCCGGTAACGCGCGCGCCCGGGATGGTGTCGTTCATGCGATTCAAGCAGCGCAGGAAGGTCGACTTGCCGCAGCCTGAAGGTCCGATCATCGCCAGCACCTGGCGGCGCGCGACGTCGATACTCACGTTCTTGAGCGCCTGCTTGCCACTGTAGTAAACGTTCACGTCGCGGCAGGAGAAGACCGGATCCTCGACGGCGGTCGGTCCCGGGGTCGCGCGCGCGCTCAACCCGGTAGGCGTCGCGACGTGCACCCGGCCGCTCGGCTTCAAGTTGAGGCCGCTCTCGCCGACGTGGCGCTGGGCCGGCTCGGAAGCCGCGGGAGCGGCCGGCGTGCTTGAGAGCTTGCCGGCGGAGCCGTTACCGCCGCCCGCACCCGTGGCGGCGGCGCCGGCCGCTGCGCCGTTGCCGCGGGCCGCGCCGGGTGCAGGACCGGCCGGCTCCGGCGGTTGCAGATCTTCCTTGGGAGGCTCGCTCATGTGCTCGGGCTCAGCCAAATCTTCCGGTGACGTAGTCGTCCGTGCGGCGGCTCTTCGGCGCCGTGAACAGCTGCTCGGTGGGTCCCATCTCCACCAGCTCGCCGAGGTACATGAAGGCGGTGAAATTCGACACGCGCGCGGCCTGCTGCAGGTTGTGGGTCACGATGGCGATGCAGTACTTCTCCCGGAGCGACTGCAGCGTCTCCTCGATGCGCAGCGTCGAGATGGGGTCGAGCGCCGCGGTCGGCTCATCGCACAGGATAACCTCGGGCCTCACCGCCAGGGTACGGGCGACGCACAGGCGCTGCTGCTGGCCGCCCGAGAGGCCGCGGCCGTCCTCGTGCAGCTTATCCTTTACCTCTTCCCACATCGCCGCATCGCGCAGCGCCTCCTCCACACGGTCGGTGAGCTCGCTGTGGGAGATGCGACGCACCAGGCGCAGCCCAAATGCCACGTTGTCGAAGATCGACATGGGAAAGGGCGTCGGCTTCTGGAACACCATCCCGACGCGGTAGCGCAGCGCCGCGACGTCCACCGACGGCGCCAGGATGTCCTCCCCGTCGAGCCGCACGTCCCCGGTTGCCCGGTGTCCCGGGTAGAGCGCATACATGCGATTGAAGACCCGCAGCAGCGTCGACTTGCCACAGCCCGAGGGCCCGATAAAGGCGGTGATGCGCCGGTCCTCGAGCGTGAGATTGATGTCCTTCAGCGCCTGAGACTCACCATAGTAGAAATTGAGGTGCCGCACGTGATATTTGACCGGGCGCGCGCCGCTATCCGCGGCGGACCGCACGGCGAGCTCGGCCCCGGAGGCGCTCATCAGCGTTGCCCCCCGTGCCCGAGCCGCGCTACCACGAAGCGCGCGGTGATGCTCAGGACCAGGATCGAGAGGGTGATGAGCAGCGCGCCCGACCAGGCGAGTTGCTGCCAGTTCGGGTAGGGGCTCAAGGCAAACTGGAAGATCACTACCGGCAGGTTTGCCATCGGCGCGTTGAGGTTGGTGCTCCAGAACTGGTTGTTGAGCGCGGTGAAGAGCAACGGCGCGGTCTCGCCGCTGATGCGCGCGACGGCGAGCAAGAGTCCCGTCACCATGCCGCTGCGCGCCGCCGGATAGATGACACTGGTGATGGTGCGCCAGGGATACGCGCCCATCGCGGTTGAAGCGTCTTTCATTCCCTGCGGCACGAGGTTCAGCATGTCCTCGGTGGTGCGCACCGTCACCGGAATGGAAATGATGGCGAGCGCCACCGCGCCGGCGAGCGCAGAAAAGTGCCCCATGCGGATCACCAGC
>Ga0210410_10003935_pt1 | contig 13108 bp, 8 predicted proteins | sample IncBWC4MmetaG_FD_161058 | JGI IMG/M metagenome (GOLD analysis project Ga0210410, IMG submission 161058) | Forest soil microbial communities from Barre Woods Harvard Forest LTER site, Petersham, Massachusetts, United States - Inc-BW-C-4-M | ecosystem: Environmental > Terrestrial > Soil >... | reverse complement strand
CGTTTCACGAGCGAACACTGGCGCTGTGCGAGAGCCTGAACTACCGCGAATGGTCGGGCTACTACACGGTGAGCGTGTACGAGATGCACCACGAGCACGAGTACAACGCCATCCGCAATTCGGCGGCGCTGATCGACATTTCGCCGTTGTTCAAGTACCGGGTTACCGGACGCGATGCGACCAAGTTCGTGAACCGAGTGATTTCGCGCGATATCAATAAAGTCGCGGTGGATCAGGTCATCTACTGCTGCTGGTGCGACCCGCAAGGGAAAGTGATCGACGACGGAACGATCACGCGGCTGGGAGAAAACGAATACCGGTGGACGGCGGCGGACCCCAGCCTGCGCTGGTTTCAGCAGAATGCGCTTGGGTTGGAAGTGAAGATCGAGGATATTTCGGAGCAGACGGCGGCGCTGGCACTGCAGGGACCGACTGCGGGAAAGCTGCTGTACGCCGCGGCAGATGCCAACATCGCCAACCTGAAATATTTTCGCGTGACCCATGGGAAAATCGCGGGAGTGCCGGTGGATATTTCGCGGACGGGATACACGGGTGACCTGGGATTTGAGATTTGGATGCCGTGGAAGGACGCCGTGAAAGTGTGGGACGCGCTGATGACAAAAGGGAAAGCCTTCGACATTCATCCGGCGGGAATGATCGCGCTGGACATTGCGCGGATCGAAGCCGGGCTGATTCTGATCGAAGTGGACTACACTTCGAGCAAGAAGGCGCTCATCGAATCGCAGAAATATTCTCCCGCCGAGATCGGATTGGGCAAACTGGTGGACTTGAAGAAAGAAAACTTCGTCGGGCGCGATGCGCTCGCGCTCGAAGCGAAAAAAGGCGCGGAGCGCGCGCTCGTGGGTTTGGAAATCAATTGGAACGAAGTCGAGGCCCTGTACGACAAAGTTGGCATGGCGCCGCAGGTGCCGAGCATGGCGTCGCGCGTGGCCGTGCCGGTGTACCGCGGCGGCCGGAACGTCGGTAAGGCCACATCGACGACATGGTCGCCGACGCTGAAAAAAATGATCGCGCTGGCGTGCGTCGGGCGCGAAAGTTCGGCCGTGGGGACCAAGCTCAGCATGGAGATGACGGTCGAAGCGGTGAGACATGCCGTGTCCGCGAAGGTCGTGGCCATGCCTTTCTTCAATCCGGCGAGGAAAATGTCCGTTCCGGTGATCTAACGGCGAAAACACCAAACTGCTTGCCTAATGTGCGGCGGCAAATCTCTCCTCTGCGGCTAGTAGTCCATCCAGTGCGGCCCTGTCCAAAACTTTCCCGCGAACAATGAGGGCACGGATTCTTTGCGTGTTGCGAATGTCATCGAGGGGGTTGGAGTCGAGGAGAAGCAGATCGGCGAACTTGCCTTGCTCGATGGTGCCTTGCGTTTCGAGCTTGCCGAGGAATTCGGCGGGATTTTTCGTCGCGGCTTGCAGGGCTTGCATAGGTGTCAGGCCGGCATCCACTAAGAGCGCAAGCTCATCGTGCAGGCTGGAGCCCGGGAAAACATAAGGCGCGGCGCTATCCGTGCCGGCCATGATGCGCACGCCAGCGGCTTCCATGGTGCCGACGAACTGGATAGATTTGGCGAGCAGAGCTTTGCGCAATGCAAATTCGGCTGGCGTTGTGCCCTTGTCGCGCGCTTGCGTGCCTTTCTCCCAGCCCTGAAGAACGTGGCGGGGAATGTACTTGCAGCGCGGATCGTGGGAAGGATCCGAATCGGGAGTAGGAAAGGCATCCTTTTGCAGGAGAATCAGCGTGGGCACTTGCCACGTCTGATTGCGAATGAATTTGTCGATGAGTTCGGCGGCTTTTTTGTCGGAGTAGGTGCGGAGAAGTTCACGCTGCCAGGTGACTTCGCGGGCGTGCGATTGCGCTGCGCTTTGCTTCATTCTCGGATTGAAGGATTGTTCCCGCATGAGGCGTGGTTCGTCACTCGAGCAGGCGCGGAGGACGCAAGTCAAATGTTCGATGCTTCTCTGACCAGCATCGGAAGCTTCGGCGGCGGTAACGCTGTCGGGAACGTGCCCGACGAAGGTGAGGTGTTCGCGGCGGCAAATGTCCGCGATTGCGAAATAGGCGGTGCGGCTGAGAATGGACTGCACTTTGATGAAATCGACGCCATGCTCGACAAGTGAATGAATATCTTTGGAGGCTTCCACCGCATTGGTCACGACAAGAGCGGGCTGAAACGAAGGAGGGTTGCCATCAAGATAAGGACCCGAGAAAAAAATCTGCGGACCGAGGCGCTTGCCTTCTTCGATTTCCTTGCGGAGTGGCACGAGGGATTCGAGGTATCCGCCCATGTCGCGGACGGTGGTAATGCCATTGGCGAGCAGCAAAGGGATGAAGAATTCACGGCTGCCGCTGGGTTCACCGGCGCCCGTCAGGTGCAGATGCATATCGACAAGGCCGGGGATGAGAAACTTGTCAGTGGCATCGAGAATCTGAGCGCCGGGTGAAATGGAAATTGCGGTCGAAGGACCGATCGTCTCAATGTGCCGATCGGCGAGCAACACCGTCATGTTCGGTTGCGGAGCGGACCCGGTGGCGTCGATCAGCGTGACGTGCGTGATGGCCAGCACGGAATACCGCGGTTTGGCGGGACGCGAGCACGACCACAGCAAACTGCTCGCAGCCAAAGCAAGCAGGAACGCAACCGCGAGGAACTTTTTCACTTGGTGAGCCTCACTGGTTCAACCGGTTGTATTTCTTGAGCACTTCGCGCAGGCGATCGTGTGGGAGCGCGATGACCTTGTGATTCTCGATGCCGGTCATGGTTTCGGCGGCAACCATGGCGTTAATAATCGCTTCTTCTGTTGCTTGCACGGTGGCGGCGAAGACGGGCTCGATCATATCGTTGGGGAGCATTTTCAGATCGACGACGTGATCCGCAGCCGTAGCCCCGGCGTTTGCCGTGGAGAACGCGATGAAAATGTCGCCGGAGCCGTTACCGGAGATGCTGCCGTCGCGGCCAAGGCCAAGCGAGACGCGTCGAGCGAGGCGCTTCAGTTGGTGCGAAATGAGCGGCGCATCCGTGGCCACGACCACGATAATGGATCCGCGATCCTGCTCGCTAAAAGAGGCGGACGCATACGCAGGATTTTCTGGGATTTCCTTGCCGACAGGAACGCCGGCAATTCGGAGATTCGGGCGCACGCCATAGTTGCATTGTATGAACACGCCGACAGTGTAACCGCCGGCCTTCATGTCGAGCTTGCGAGAAGACGTCCCATTACCGCCTTTGAATTCGTTGCAGATCATTCCGGTGCCACCGCCGACGTTACCTTCTTCGACGCGGCCGGATGCCGCGGAATCGATGGCGTGGAAAGCGTGCTCGGGCTTGACGTGGAAACCGTTGATGTCGTTGAGCCAGCCGTCCCAAGTTTCCGCAACCACCGGCAGTGACCACCAATAACCCGTGGGATCGGGCTGGCCATGCGCGACGCGCCACTGAATGACGGCGTCGCGGACCACACCGACGCTGTGGGTGTTGGTGATCATCACCGGGCCTTCGAGAAAACCGGATTCTTCGACCCAAGTTGTGCCGGTCATTTCGCCGTTGCCGTTGAGCGACCACCAACCGGCAAACACAGGAATAGTCATGGAGTCTTTTCCGCGCGGAAGAATCGCGGTAACTCCAGTGCGAACCGGTCCTTGGCCGATCTGGAGTTTCCCGTCGCCGGAGACCAGCGTCGTCTGTCCAACGGTGACGCCGGAAACATCAGTGATGGCGTTGAGCGGGCCAGGGGCGCCGTCAAAGGGAACGCCAAGATCGCGGGCGCGGGGCTTTGCAGGGAGCTTGTCTTGAGCGTTTGCTACGGTGATGAATGCAGAGCAGAAAAAAAACAACAATACGAGATTACAAAAATGACGGCGCATTTTCGTGTTTTCTCCAAGAATACAAATCAATCGGGAAACAGCGTTTGACGCGCTGTCTCCAGCGCGGTGCAATAATAGACGATTCCGCGAGGTGATGCAGAGTCGAACCGTACGCCAGTGGGTTTGAACACAGATCGGAAATGAGGACCTCTAGCCGCAGACGCGCATGACCGCCGAAACCTGTGCTACGCTTGCCGGGCTTTTTTGGAGGAATCGTTTCGATGCTTAGGCGCACTTCTACTGTACTTTTTCTGACATTCCTTGGTTTGTTTCCGGTTGTGAGCTCCTTGCACGCGCAGGATTTGGCAAAAGCGGTTCGTATTGCGGTCGATTTGCGAGAAGCGCCGAGGCGCATTTTCCACGCAAAAATGGAATTTCCCGTTACGCCGGGGCCGCTGACGCTGGTGTATCCGAAATGGATCCCCGGAGAGCACGGGCCCAATGGGCCGATCGTGGAAGTGGCAGGGGTGCAGTTTCGCGCGAACGGGAAAGAGGTCCCTTGGCTGCGCGACAGCGTGGATATGTTCGCCTACCACTGCGACGTGCCCCCGGGTGTCACCATGCTTGAAGTTTCGCTCGATTTTCTGTCTCCGAAAGAGGTTACCGGCCTCGCCGCAAATCCCGCAGCAACGGCGCAACTTGCCATTTTGAATTGGAACCTCGTGCTGCTCTATCCGAAGGGCGCGAAGAGTGATGACATTACCTACGTTGCGAAGCTGCAATTGCCGGCGGGCTGGAAATATGGAACGGCGCTGCCGGTGGCGCGCGAGACGGCCGAGAGCATCGAATTTCAGCCGGCATCGCTGACCACGCTGGTGGACTCCACCGTACTCGCCGGAGCGCATTTTAGGACCATCGAGCTTTCCAAAGGACAGAAGCCTGAGCATCGCATTCATCTGGCCGCGGACAGCGCTATAGCCACGGAAGCGACGCCGGAACAGATTCAGCATTTGAAGCAGCTCGTCTCGGAAACGGGGGTGCTTTTCGGCGCGCGCCATTACCGGCGTTACGATTTCCTTCTCGCGCTCAGCGACAATTTGTTGACGGATGGAGAGGAGCACCACGAATCGAGCGACAACCGCGCCGCTGAGCGCATGCTGCTCGATCCCGACATTTTCGAAAAAAATACCGACCTGCTGGCGCACGAGTTTTTTCATTCCTGGAACGGAAAATATCGCCGCCCTGCGGGCCTCGCGACACCCAACTACGAAGAACCGATGAAAGGAGACTTGCTCTGGGTGTACGAAGGGCTGACGGAGTATTACGGCACGATGCTTGCCGCGAGGAGCGGGTTCTGGACGCAGGCCAAGCTGCGGGAAGACCTGGCGGGAGTAGCGGCGTATCTTAACCAACGCCCGGGACGCACCTGGCGGAATTTGCAGGACACGGCCATCGCCGCGCAGATTCTCTACGGTGCGCGGCCGGCATGGAGTTCCTGGCGCCGGGGGGTGGACTATTACGACGAGAGCACGCTGATCTGGCTGGAAGCGGACACCATTATCCGGCGCGAGACGCAGGGGAAGCGTTCGATGGACGATTTTTGCAGGAAGTTCCACGGCGGCGAAAGCACGGGACCGAAAGTAGTGCCCTATACCTTCGATGACGTAGTCGCAACCATGCAAGAAATCGCGCCGTACGATTGGCGCGGGTTTTTCACCGAACGGTTGAATTCGCATGGACCGGGTGCGCCGCTGGCAGGGCTTGAAAACAGCGGATGGCGTCTCGTATTCAACGACACGATCAACGAGCACCAGCGCGCCGAAGAAGAGGTCGAGCGCTTCGCGGATGTGCAGTTCTCGCTGGGGTTTGTCGTGCATTATCCGGGCGGCGAAAACAGCGATGAGCTCACGGACGTAATCCCCGGTTCACCGGCTGCGCAAGCCGGAATTGCGCCGGACATGAAGCTGGTGGCCGTGAATGGGAGGCGCTGGACGCCGGACATTCTGCGCGAGGCCATCCGCGCTGCAAAAGGAGGAAGCGAGCCAATCGAGTTGCTGCTCGAAAACGACGAATACTTCCACACCTACCGGCTCGACTACCACGGAGGGGAGCGTTATCCACATCTTGAGCGTGTCAGCGGCAAGACCGATTTACTGACGGAGATCGCGGCGATGAAAGCGCCTCCCGTATCGTCAGCGAAGGACTAAAGAAGACGAAAGCAAACGTGTCGGAATCCTCCTTGCCGGCAATCGAAGAAAAGCCCAGCGACCGTCTGGTTCGCACCATCGGGCGATGGAGTCTGGCCGCGCTGATGGTGAACACCATGATCGGCGCGAGCATTTTCGGACTGCCTGCGCCGATTGCCGCGCGGCTGGGAAAAATGAGCCCCGCGGGATATTTGGTCGCGGCGGTGGGGGTGGGCATCATCGCCGCGTGTTTTGCGGAAGTGGCTTCCCAATTCCATGAAGCTGGCGGGCCTTATCTCTACGCGCGAGCAGCGTTTGGACGATTTGTGGGGATACAGCTTGGATGGTTCACCTGGCTCAGCAGAATCGCGGCTGTCTCCGCGGTGGCCAATCTTTTCATTACTTATTTAAATGAATTTTTTCCAGAAGTGCGGGCGCCGATTGTCAGGGCCGCGGTGTTGACGGTGCTCATCGGATTTCTGGCGCTGGTGAACTATCGGGGAGTGAGTGGCGGAAACCGCGTTAGTAATTTTTTTACAATTACAAAGCTAGCGCTTCTCGGATTTTTCGTGGTGACCGGCCTTACCGCACTGGCCTTACATCCTGCCCTGCGGCTTACTCCAGCGCCGGTACACGCGAACCTCGGAGACTGGTTCGACGCTGTCATCCTCATGGTGTATGCGTATGGTGGATTTGAGTCAGCGCTGGCGGCGTCCGGAGAAGCGCGCAATCCGAGACGAGACATCCCGGTGGCTTTATTCGTGGCGATGCTGGCAACCACGATTCTGTACATTGCCGTTCAGTATCTGGTGATTCACACGATTCCAAATGCAGGAGCTACGACCAAGCCCGTCGTGGATTCCGCGCGGCAATTTTTATCGCCGCTGGGTGTCAAGATCGTGGCGGTTGGCACTCTCGTTTGCGCCTATGGCTACCTGAGCGCCAACATGCTGCATGTGCCGCGTGTGACGTTCGCGATGGGCGAACGCGGAGATTTTCCAGCTATGTTTGCGGCCATTCATCCACGTTTTCGCACGCCGTACCTCTCGATTGTGGTATTTGCGGCGGTCGTGGTTGCCTTCTCTGTGGGAGGAACGTTTCGCTGGAATGCGATTCTAGCGGCGGTCTCCAAGCTCTGTATGTATGGAGTGGTGACGGCGGCACTGCCAGCCCTGCGGAAGAAAGAACCGGGCGGCGATTCCTTTCGTCTGCCATATGGGACGGTATTTGCCGTGCTTGGACTGCTGTTCACCGGCTTGCTGGTCACGCGCATGCGGTGGCCCGAGATCATCGTAATGTCCATCACCTCGGGGCTGGCTTTCTTGAACTGGATATGGGCACTGCGTCTTGGAACGGAGCGAAATTCGTGACATCATCCGGTGTCTTTCAAACGCCACAATTTATTTGCAATGATCCAAGAGGAGAGACTCGGATGATAGTCGGCATTCTGCGGAGTGGTTTGGCGTGCGCGATTCTTTCGTGCGGGTGGTTAGCCGCGCAGGCGCAAGACGCGGCGAAGCATCCCATCGTGTTTGACTACTTAATTCTCATGCACCGGGTGTCAGAGGCACAGGTATCGCCGGACGGGAAGTGGGTGGCCTATACGGTGACTACGCCCGACATGGAGGCCAATCGCAGCGCGAGCAATATCTGGATGGTGCCAACCGCGGGCGGGGCGGAAATACAAATGACGCACAACGGGCACGACATGTCGCCGGCGTGGTCGCCGGATGGAAAAACGCTGGCGTTTCTCTCTGCGCGGGATGGCAACTCCCAAGTTTATTTGCTGCCGATGGATGGCGGCGAAGCGCGCAAGCTGACGCATCTCTCGACGGGCGCAGACATTGTGAAATGGTCGCCGGACGGAAAGACCCTTGCGTTTACGTCGTCGGTGTATCCGGATTGCAAGGACGACGCCTGCAACAGCGCGCGCGACGCGGAGAAAGACAAGAACAAGGTGAAAGCGCACGTCTACGAGCAGCTCTTGTACCGGCATTGGACGCACTGGTTTGAAGGCAAGCGCAGTCATCTGTTTGTGATGCCCGCGAACGGGAGCGCGGCGCCGCGGGACTTGACGGCGGGGGCGAACTACGACGTGCCGCCGGATGAGCGGGGCGGACCCACAGATATTAATTTTTCGCCGGATGGAAAAGAGCTGTGCTTCACGGCGGTAACGGACAAAGCGGAAGCGATCAGCACGAATGGGGATTTGTTCATCGTCCCAGTGGCGGGCGGTGAGGCCATGCGCCTCACCACCAATCCCGGTTTCGACGGGAACCCCGTGTATTCGCCGGACGGACGATTTATCGCCTATCACGCGCAGCTTACCGCCGAGTATGAAGCCGACCGGTGGCGCGTCATGCTGTATGACCGGCAGACGGGCAAGAATGAAAACTTGTCGGAGGGGTTTGACCGCAGCGCAGAGGGGCTCGCGTGGTCGGCGGACAGCAAGACGATTTACTTCACGGCGGAGAATGAGACGCTTTCTCCGATTTACGCGATGGCGGCGCGGGCTGGCGCGGAGCCAAAGAAGATTGTGGCCGATGGATTCAACACGCAAGTTTCCTTTAGCAGCGATGGCAAGACACTGGTTTTCGAGCGCACCAGCTTGACGATGCCCGCGGAAGTTTTTGCGGCGGCGAGCGATGGAACCGGCGCGCGGCAGATTTCTCATCAGAACGATACGAGCCTCGCGGCGCTGGATATGAATGCGCCGGAAACGTTCTGGTTTGAAGGCGCCGAGGGCTCCCGCGTGCAGGCCATGCTGCTCCGTCCGCCGCAATTCGACGCCAAGAAAAAATATCCCCTGCTGGTGCTGCTGCATGGCGGGCCGCAAACGATGTGGTCGAACGCCTGGGGCTACCGATGGAACGCCCAGATTTTTTCCGCGGCTGGCTACGTGACGCTGATGATTAACCGGCGCGGGTCGACGGGCTACGGGCAGAAGTTTACCGATGAAATTACCAACGACTGGGGCGGAAAAGCGTACGTGGACGTGATGAAGGGCGTGGACTACACGCTGGCGAAATATCCTTTTGCCGACGGAACGCGCATGGCCGCGGCGGGCGGATCTTACGGCGGTTATATGGCGGACTGGATTGCGACGCATTCGGGGCGCTTCAAAGCGATCGTGAGCCACGCGGGCGTGTACGACAAGACTTCGATGTACGCCACGGAAGAGCTGTGGTTCGAAGAGCATGACATGCAAGGCGAGCCGTGGACCAATCCGGAAAGCTACCGCAAGTGGGCGCCGTCTACGTACGCGGGCGAGTTGGGAAAATTCAAGACGCCTACGCTGGTGATTGCGGGAGAAAGAGATTTTCGGGTTCCTTACACGCAATCGCTGGAATTTTTCAATACCTTGCAACGGCAGGGAGTGCCGTCAAAACTGGTGGTTTTCCCGGATGAGGGACATTGGATATTAAAACCGCAGAATAGCCAGTTCTGGTACAAGACCTTTCTGGACTGGATCGGAACTTATTTGAAGTAGGAAAGTTCCGGCTCAGGCTTCCAGAAATCGCCGCAGCGCGCGACGAACGAACTTGAAGAGATGGAATAGCAGGAACGCTGAGAGTGCGAGAAGCACTACGACGATCACAATAGACGCCACAGGGTGAACGCTCGACATCCAGGCGAGCCACACTGCCAGAACATCTTCTCCCAGACTTAAAACCCAATTGCTGAAGGGCTCAGGAACGGTATTCACCGCGGCGCGTGCGCTGGCTTTTGTGCCATGCGACGTGAGCGCGACACCGGCTGCCAACAGGGCTGCGCCCCAACGCCACTCGGGAGGGGCTGCGCCAGCGGCTGCATAGGCAAGTAGAGCCGCGGCTGGCGGACGGATAAACGTGTGTACGGAATCCCAGATGGTGTCGACGTAGGGAATTTTATCGGCGAGGAATTCGATGGCGTAGAGAGCGATGGCGATTCCCACCACGATGGAATGCGAAAGCACCTGCAACGCCGGCGGCAAATGAATAACGCCGAAGCGCTGGAGCAGACCGAGCGTGGCGACCGTCGCGTAGAGATTGAGGCCGGAAGAGAATCCGGCGCCGAGCGCGAGGCCGAGGGTCTCAATCGGGTTCATGCGGCCATTCTAACAGCGAGGTGGTACGCGATTGTGAAAATAAGCCTGTTCAAGCGATAACCGCGGGGATTCGAAGACGGGAACGAAGTCTTACGGAGAGCTTTGTTGTGGGCCTCGACGCTTCCGTTGAGGCTACTAGTGCGCGGCCGAACTTCCACCTGACGAGAATCGCCGAATGAGAAAAACCAGCGGAACGCCCATGATCACGACCCAACCCAGGAGATGGAAGCAATCGAGGAACGCCAAAAGGGTCGCTTGATTCTGGAGCAGGTGAAAAGCCTGCGCCTGGGCGTGGACGGCGGCGTCCGCCTGCGTAAATCCGTGCTCCGAGAAGTAGCGGGTGAGCGTTGCAAGGAACTGCCGATAGCGCTGATCGAACGGCGTGTTGTGCGAGACGAGTACGGCTTGGTGAAATTGGGTGCGGCGAGCCAGCACCGTGGTAACAAACGCGATACCGAAGCTCCCTCCCTGATTTCGAGCAAGATTGGTAAGGCTCGAGGCTTTGTTGTTCTTGTTTTTGGGCAGGTTCGAATACGCCAGTTGACTGACCGGCACGAACAGCGTGGCGATACCTAGCCCTTGCAACACTCGTGCCATGGCTTCGTGACGGTAGTCCGTGGCCAAGTCAAAGCTCGCGTAGTACCACATGGCCATCGCAAAAACGAAATAGCCAAAGCCCAGCAATCGTTTTACACCGAGCTTCGGAAGAATTCTCACCACTACAGGCGCAAGCATCACGATTACAAAAGCGCCCGGTCCAAGAACGAGTCCGGCATCCGTCGCGGTATATCCATAGAGGCGCTGCAGCATCTGCGGAATGAGCACTGTCGAACCATAGAGGGTGAATCCGAAAAGGAAGTAAAAGATATTAGCCAGTGCGAAATTCCTGTCGGCCAGCAGACGGATCTCGACAACCGGATCGGGATGATGCCACTCCCAAAAGATGGCGAAGAGCAGGGCCACCATTGCCACAGTGAAGAAAAACACGATGAAGTTGCTTTCGAACCAGTCTTCGGTCTGTCCGCGGTCCAGGACTACTTCGAGGCAGGCGAAGGCCATGGCAACCGAGAAAATTCCCCAGCCGTCGATCTTTAGTTTTCCATCTTTGCGTGCGGCTTCGACTTCGCGGGTGAACTCCGGCGGATCGGAGACGACGCGGCTCGACAGGATCAGGGAGATGAGGCCGATGGGAATGTTGATGAAGAAAACCCAGCGCCAGCTCCAATGGTCGGTGATCCAACCACCGAGCGGCGGTCCGATGGCCGGCGCCGTGACAATCGCCATGCTGTAGAGGGCAAAAGCGGCGGCGCGCTTGGAGGGCGGAAAAGTATCCACGAGTATGGCTTGCTCCACCGGCGCCAGTCCGCCGCCGCCGACTCCTTGCAAAACGCGAAAGAAAATCAGCAAGCCCAGGCTCGGCGCCAGACCGCACAAAAGCGAACTTAACGTGAAGAGACCCACGCAGATCATGTAGTAGCGCTTGCGTCCAAAGAGGCGGCTCAGCCAAGCCGAGAGTGGCAACACCACGGCATTCGAGACCAGGTAGCTGGTCAAAACCCAGGTGCTCTCATCGGCACTCACGGCCAGACCGCCGGCGATATGGGGAAGAGCGACGTTGGCGATGGCCGTGTCCAGTAGTTCCATAAAAGTCGCCATCGTGACGACCACGGCGATGAACCAGGGATTGATCGCCGTCCGTTGGACGGGAACCGTTGCGAAGAGCGGCGGTGAGAGTGTCTCGCTCATGAGCCTCACTGCGGTTAGATGCAGAAGAGACCTTTCGGTCTCATCGACTATATGCTAGTATTACAGAAAAGACCAGTCGGTCTCAAAGGGGTCAGTTACGGGCCCTGTAGAGGGAGATAGCCATGACCAAGGGTGAACAAACCAGGCGAGAGATCGTCCGCAAAGCGGCGCCGCTATTCAATCAGAAAGGCTTTGCAGGCACTTCGCTTTCGGATTTGATGGATGCCACGGGCCTGCAAAAGGGCGGCATCTACCGGCATTTTTCCAGTAAAGAGGAGTTGGCGGCAGAGGCTTTCGACTACGCTTGGCAAAAGGCCGTCAGCGAAAGGCTGGACGGACTCGAGGAATTGCCAGATTCCGTCGATCGCCTAAAAAGGATGCTGGAAAACTTTGTTCACAAACGCAGTGGACTGGTCCCCGGTGGCTGTCCCCTTTTGAATACGGCAGTCGAGGCGGATGACGGCAACCCCATACTGCGGGCACGTGCCAGAAAGGCCTTGCAAGCCTGGACCGAGCGGCTCACCAAAGTGATATCCGACGGAATCAGGAAGCGGCAAATCCGTCCGGGCGTAGATTCGCTTAAGTTGGCGCAGAGAATCATCGGCTCCCTGGAAGGTGCGCTGCTGATCAGCCGCTTGACGGCAACCGATGCGCCGCTGCGGGAAGTCCGAGAGATTCTGGACGAATACCTGGAGCAGAACGTTCGCGCCGCGCGCGTGCGTACCAAACGAGCCGGCGCAAGAACCAACTAAACCTGACTGGCCGCCAAACAGTTGCTGTCCTTGCCTCACCTAGATTCATTTTCTTGGCTGTCCAACACTCCAAATGTGGAAATGCGGCGTTCTCGCGCCAACTTGTAATGATAATATCTAGCGTTGCGACGTAGCGAAGCACAGAAGAGGAATCGAGCTGGCCTTATGACGGAAAACACGACGGAACAATTGACTTCTTCTCAGGTTCGAGAGCTCACCGGCAAATACACCTACGGAACCTGGCGCAAGCAGAAGGGCTGGACTCCCCTCCATGTCGTCGATGCTGAAGGCTGCTATTTCACCGACGCCGACGGAAAAAAGTATCTGGATTTTTCATCGCAACTGATGTGCGTGACTCTCGGCCACAAAAATGGCGCCATCATCAAAGCCATCGAGCAGCAAGCCAGAAATCTTGCTTATATCGCTCCCGGCTACGCGACCGATGTGCGCGTCGCTCTCAGCCAGCGTTTGGTGGAAGTTCTGCCCAAGGGCCTGGACAAGTTTTTCTTCACGAC
>Ga0210410_10003933_pt1 | contig 13114 bp, 11 predicted proteins | sample IncBWC4MmetaG_FD_161058 | JGI IMG/M metagenome (GOLD analysis project Ga0210410, IMG submission 161058) | Forest soil microbial communities from Barre Woods Harvard Forest LTER site, Petersham, Massachusetts, United States - Inc-BW-C-4-M | ecosystem: Environmental > Terrestrial > Soil >... | reverse complement strand
CCAGTCGGCATTCGGGTTATAACTGTTGGCAGGGAAATAGGTGATGCCGCTGGTGTTGTTATCCGTTTCGCCGAAAGTGTATTGCACCTGACCGGAAAAATATTTGCTGACCTTCCCGCGAAATGTCAGCTCCAGCGAGTTTCCTTTGAGGTAGCCATCCGATTGGATCTCGCGGTTCTGGCCCACGCCGGCAACGGGCCGAGCGGCGCCCGGAACCAGAGGCGCGTTCGCATCGATGGAACGGAACTGATCGATCCCCCGCGAACCAGCGTAGGTCGCCGACACTGTGCTCTTACGCGTAAGTTGATGCTCCACGCCTATGCTGTATTGCAACGAGTAAGGAATGCGCGCTCGCGGATCGAGCGTGACAATGCTTGTGGGAACACCCACGAGGCTCGGCGGTAGACTCGTAGGATTATCCACGATGAAGCGCAGAAGATTGACACCGTTGAAATGAAGCAGATCGCCAATCGGCGATGGCCCGGTGCGGTCGTAAAAAACGCCGAAGCCTCCGCGAATCACATTTTTGCTGGTGGGCGTCGGAGCCCAGGCGAATCCGATGCGCGGGGCGAAGTTGTCGGAGTCGTCGTGAAAATAATTCTGCCAGTAGTAGCGCAAGCCGAAGTAGAGCGAGAAATTCGGACGCAACCGTATATTGTCCTCAACAAATCCCGCTAAGGTTCTTTCCAGAAAATCAACGTGTCCCTTGCCCGTTTGCAGCAGGTATGTGGAGACGACTCCCGCCATGTAGTCCGAAAGGCTGCCATAGGTGTAGGTGCCCTGGCGATTAGTGAAGTCGTCGAGACCGCGCCGGCTGATGTCGGGAACGTCGATGCCAAAACTTAATGTCTGCTTGCCGCTGGCGTAGGTGGCGAACTCCGTGCCGTCGAAATGATATTCAGTACGCCGCGAGTCGGCCTGCGCGCCGCCGCCCGTGAAGGCTCCCGAAACCGCAATTTGCGGATCGGAACTAATGCTCGTCACCTTCGAGTCAAAGTGTCCCACCAGAAATCGCAACTGATTCAACCAGTGCGGCGAAAACTGATGCAGATAGCTGACGTTGATCTCGTGCTCCAGAAAATGCAGGTCGGTCCCGGCGCTGGGCAACGTTGTGCCTCCCACGCCCTGGTTTTCGACCGACCGATGCTCGTACGAATATCCGATCCAGAATTGGTCGCCATTGTCATAGTCGTGAAAGACACGCCCTGAGCCGAAAAAGTGGTGCGTGGGGTTGGGCACATTCTCGTTCACCGGAGTGACCACGCCGTTAACCACCGTATCGGCGACGACGATTGCCTGCTGATCATTCAGGTCTTCATCGAGAGCCAGCAGAAAGCTATTGTGCTTGGAGTGGCCCAGCGGGCCCGTAATCGATCCTTCATAGTATTGGCGGCGCTCCGGTGGCTTCACTGTCGCGAAGGCATTCGTGGCGTCGAAAATGGAATCGCGGAAGAGGAAATTCAGCGATCCGTGATAATCGGGAGTACCGCCCTTGGTGATGATCTCGAGTCGAGCCCGCCCCGGTCGCGCAAACCGCGCCGAGTAAGGATTCTGATTGATCTTAACTTCCTGCACCGCCGACGGGGTTACGCCCGGCCCATTCGCCTCAATACCGTTCACCACCAGCGTCACGCCGTTCGTTCCCGTCGCACTGTCGTCGAGAAAGCGCGACATGGTCGTGATGTAATCCTGATCGAAGACTGGCACGCGGTCGAGTGCGTTGCGGTCGATCGTGTTGGCGTTCTGATTTTCCGAGGTCTCGGTGCTCACAATGGGCACTGAGACGCCTGTGGCTACCGTCACATTTTCAGTCGGCACATCCACCTGGAGCACAACCCGCAACGGTCCCGGTCGCTTCGCAGGGACGCTGATCTCCAGCCGCAAATTTCGAAATCCTTCAGCCTGACAATCCAGACTGTAGCTGCCCGCAGCAACGCCGCTGAACCGGAACACACCCGAATTGTCACTGGTCGCCTGGGTTATCGATTTGCCATCCGCTCCCAGCAAGTTGACCTGAGCTTTGGCAATGGCCGCTCCCGAAGGATCGAGCAGAGTGCCGGAGATGGTTTGAGGCGACGGATCACCATCTGGACTGTTAGAAGAACCCGCGCCGCCAGATGCCGGCCCACCTGTGGCCTGGGCGCAAAGCAGCGCCGTGCAGAAAACTCCACCGAGAACGACGATAGTCCAGAAGACGACAGCCTTCACACGATTCCCTTGAAGAAGTAATTGCAAGCGGGCGCTGGCTAACTAAGAAAAGACTACCAAACCAACCTGAAGCCGTCCTGAAAACGCAGTCGAGTCGTGAGAACGCTGTGTGGAGCGCATTGCGTGGACAGGGCAACTTTGCCCGTTGCTTTTACTTTGCCCTAAGGCCAGCGACGGAACTTTCTTACACGGGCAGCCGTATCATGAATCAGAGAGACGAGGAGGTCTCAATGTTCACGTTCCTCCTGTGGTGCACCCTGTTTGTGTTTTGTTGGCCGCTGGCAGTGATGGCTTTGGTCGCCTATCCGTTTGTGTGGCTGATTCTGCTCCCGTTCCGCATCGTCGGGATCGCAGTACACGGAGTACTGGAGTTAGTTTTTCTCGTGATCACGCTGCCGTTTCGCCTGCTGGCTGCGCCATTTCGGATTTAGGGGCGGATGATTCGAGACGATCAGAGCATTTTTTGAGAACTGGCATTTTGCGACCCTAAGTTTGCATCGTTCGCAGATTCGCGCTGACGAGTAATTTGGCTTGAGTCGCCCGTTGTACATCTTCCGCCGTCAGCCCAGGCGCTACTTCCTCCAGCAGGAGTCCATCTTTTGTCACCCGGATGTAGGCCATCTCGGTCACGATTGTATCGACCACGTTCACGCCGGTCAGGGGCAGGGTGCACTTCTTTAGAATTTTCGCCGCGCCGTCTTTAGTCGTGTGCTCCATCGCCACCACCACGCGCCGCGCGCCCGCCACCAGGTCCATCGCTCCGCCCATCCCCTTTACCATTTTCCCGGGGATCATCCAGTTGGCAAGGCTTCCCGACTCATCTACTTCCATCGCTCCCAGCACGCTCAAGTCAATGTGCCCGCCGCGGATCATGGCGAAGGAATCGGCGCTGGAAAAAAACGATGTGCCCGCCATCTCGCTCACTGTTTCCTTACCCGCATTGATCAGGTCGGCATCCTCCTGCCCGTCCATCGGATAAGGCCCGATCCCCAGCATCCCATTCTCCGATTGCAGAATGACTTCGATCCCTGGCGGCACGTGGTTCGCAATCAGCGTCGGCATACCGATGCCGAGGTTCACATAGAACCCATCCTGCAATTCACGCGCAATCCGCTTTATGATTCGCTCGCGCTTATCGACGTCCTTGCCGGGTTTGATCATCACAATAATTTGTAGCTGGCCGTTGATCGTTTGTCGCCTCTTCGCCCGAAGACCGTGTCCGAGGACTAACGACCGACAACGCTCTCCCTTACGGTTCGTCTCTCAATCCGCCGCTCATACAACTCGCCCACAAAAATCCGTTTCACATAGACCGATGGCGTATGAACTAAGTCTCCGTCGAGTTCGCCCACCTCGACCAGGTGTTCCACCTCGGCGATGGTGACCTTCGCCGCCGTGGCCATGATGGGATTAAAATTCCGCGCCGTCTTGCGGTAAACCAGATTTCCCTGCGCGTCGCCTTTCCACGCTTTCACGAAGGCGAAGTCGGCGTTCAGTGCGCGTTCCATCACGTAGGGGCGGCCATCGAATTCACGCGTCTCTTTGCCGTCAGCGACAATCGTGCCCACTCCGGTCGGAGTGTAAAACGCCGGAATTCCCGCGCCGCCAGCGCGAATGCGCTCGGAAAACGTCCCCTGCGGCACCAGATCGAGTTTGATGGTTCCCTTCAGCACCATTTCTTCCAGCAGCCTATTCTCGCCGACATATGTTCCTATGTGATGCCGAATCTGCCCAGCCGCCAGCAGCAAGCCGTTGCCAACGCCATCGACGCCGACGTTGTTGCTGATCGTGGTGAGATTTTTTGTGCCTTTGCGAGCTAGCGCCCGAATCAGGTTCTCCGGCATGCCACACAGCCCGAAGCCGCCGATCATGATGACGGCGCCGTCAAACACATCGCGAATCGCCTCATCCGCATTGGCTACGACTTTATTCATGACATCCGAATTCTAAATGACATCGCACCGTGAGAGTGACTCAGCCCTTCTTCGACGGAATCTTTCTCAATTGATGCGCCAGCTCAAACTCTGCCGCGAGTTGCCGCGACCCCAGGTTCTCGCGGATGTGCGCCAACCGCTGCTCTAATTTCCAAAGCGCATCTTCCAGATTCTTCTTGTTGCTGATGGCGACGTCGCGCCACATGGAATACGGGCTCGCCGAAATGCGCGTCATCTCCTGAAGAGCGCGCCCACCGGCCGGAAGCAGCGGAGCCTCTTCGCCAAACTCTTCTACCAGTGTCGCCGCCAGCGCGGTTGAGATCATCTGTGGCAAGTGGCTGATCCAGGCGCACAGCCGGTCGTGTTCATCGGGAGGAAGCATCGCAATGCGCGCCCCAATCTGGTCGATCCATCCCGCAAACTCGGCAAACAGGCCTTCGTTCAAATTCTGTTCGGGCAGCGGCGTCAGGAACCATACTGCCTTCTGAAACAAGTCGGCGTCTGCATAGTCAACGCCACATGATTCTTTCCCGGCCATCGGATGTCCAGCCAGAAACCGTTTTCCGGCGCTCTTCCCGAAGACTTTTACGGCGCGTTCGGCGACAATGGCTTTCGTGCTACCGACATCAGTGAGCAGTGCGTTCGCCGGAAGAACCGGGCCTACTCGCTCGATCAGGTCAACAATCGCCAGCACCGGGGTCGCCAGCACGATGAGCTGACTTCCACGAACGGCAGCTCCCGGATCGACATATCCGTCATCGATCGCCCCCCGCATCCGCGCCCGCTCGAGCGTCCCCTCGCGATCGCATCCGACGATCCGCCCGGCAAATTTATTCTTCCTCAGCGCCAACGCGAGTGATCCGCCAATCAGCCCGGTACCGATGATCGTGATTTGCCGAATGGGCATAAGAAGAATTGGGTGATTGGAAATTGGTAATTGGGTAATTGAAAACAGCCAAGAAGCTAAATCCCTCAATCACCGAATTTTCCAATTACCCAATTTGTCGTCCCACTGCAGGCGCAATCATCCGCAGCTCATCCATTAGCTTCGAGAATTGTTCAGGAAAGAGCGATTGTGCGCCGTCCGACATCGCTTTATCAGGATTGCAATGCACTTCGATCAGCAGCGCGTCTGCGCCTGCGGCCACCGATGCACGCGCCATCGGCGCAACTTTGTCGCGTCGGCCGGTCCCGTGCGAAGGGTCGGCGGTCATCGGCAAATGAGAAAGCTTGTGAATGATCGGGATCGCGGAAATATCCATGGTATTGCGCGTATAGGTTTCAAATGTGCGAATACCGCGCTCGCACAGGATCACCTCGTAGTTTCCGCCGGCCATAATATATTCGGCCGACAACAGCAGTTCCTCGAAGGTCGCTGCGATGCCACGCTTCAGCAGCACCGGCTTGCGCACTTTCGCCAGTTCGCGCAGCAGATTGAAGTTCTGCATGTTGCGCGCGCCGACCTGCAAAATATCGACATAAGGCAGCATCACCGCAATCTGCGAAATTTCCATCACTTCGCTGATCACCAGCAAATTGAACTTCTTTCCCGCCTCGCGCAACAGCTTCAGCGCTTCCTCTCCATGCCCTTGAAACGAATACGGCGAACTCCTTGGCTTGAACGCCCCGCCGCGCAAGACTTTCGCGCCCGCTTTCGACACGGCCTCAGCCGTGGTGAAAATCTGCTCGCGCGACTCCACCGAACACGGACCCGCCATTACGACGACTTCGTTCCCGCCGACGGCCACTCCGTTGGCCAGTTGAACGATCGTACCCTCGGGACGAAAACTGCGCCCTGCCAGCTTGTACGGCGAACTGATGCGATGAACTTCCTGCACGCCAGGCAGCAATTCCAGGATACGAGTATCGAAATCAATGTTCGCTCCCACCGCGCCCAGCACGGTCATGCGCGCACCGGTCGAGCGATGCACTTCAAATCCCATCTTCACTAGGTGCTCAATCGCCTGCTGAATCTGGCCTTCGTCGGCCGCTTCCTGCATTGCAATGATCATAAGAATCTCTCGGAGCTCGAGCTCTTCGCTATTGCTTCTTCAGTCGTTCACTTCGGAATCAAACTCGGTTTCCGAGCCAGGCGATTCCTTCTTGCTCACAATTTCTTCCCTCTGAATATTCCGCATTACGTCGATGATACGCTCGTAAATCCGCACCAGATCCCGCCCCGGCAGCGGCCCGGGATTCGCCGCCTGCACATTGGCAAAGACCACCTGCTCACGGTCCGGTTCGTAAATTGGCAACGAAGTGTCACGCTTGAGCCGTCCGATTTCGACAGCAGCCCGGGCTCGCTCGCTGATCAACTCGACCAACCTGCGGTCCAACGCATCGATCTTCGTTCGCCAATCAGCAATGTCCATAACGCGGTTCTCAGCCGTCAGCTGACAGCTTTCAGTAAGCGCCAGCCCGGTTTGCGTCCCTTGCGAGACTTGGGAATTTTGAATTTGCTGGCGGCGGAGAGCTGACCGCCAACAACTTCCTGACGAACGCTCCTACCGCCGCCGCTTCGCGCCCACGATTGTGCTCGATCGTCTCGACAATCGCGCTGCCCACGACCACGGCATCCGCGAACGACGCGACTTCCGCAAATTGCGCTGCAGTCGATATCCCAAATCCCAACGCGATTGGCAACTTAGTCATCCTGCGCAATCGCTTCACCAACTTCTGCGCGTCATCGGCCAGTTGTTCCCGCGCCCCGGTTACTCCAGTTCGCGAAACCGCGTAAACAAAGCCTCGAGTCGCCTCCGCGATCTTCTTCAACCGCTCGTCTGGAGAAGTTGGCGCCGCCAGAAACACCGGAGCCAGATCATGCACCCGCATCGCCCGCAAATACTCGCCGGCCTCTTCCACCGGCAAATCCGTTACCAGCGCACCGTCGATTCCCGCCGCTCGCGCCACTTTGCAGAACTTCTCCATCCCCATCCGCAAAATCGGGTTGAGATAAGAAAAAATAATCAACCCGGTGGACTGCGACTGTTGTCGAACCTCCGCCGCCAGCGTCAGTACCTGCGCTAGGGATGTCCCACGCTCCAGCGCCCGCTCGCTCGCCCGCTGAATCACTGGCCCATCCGCCACCGGATCGCTGAACGGAACGCCCAATTCAATCACATCCGCGCCGGCCTCTGTCGCGGCCAGCACAATCTCCCGCGTAGTCGCAAGATCGGGATCACCGCAAGTCACATACACGACCAGCGCCGGCTTTTTGTGAAAAGCAAGAGGCATAAGGAAATTTGAGAAGTAAGATTTCAGAATGCAGAATTGAAAACCTACACGCTGGAAATGTGAAATCTTCAATCTGACTTCTTACTTCTGCATTCTGACTTTTTCAATCGATTTTCAAATTCTCCCGCATAATCCCAATGTCCTTATCCCCGCGCCCGGAAATATTCACGATCACCACATCGGACTTCCTCATCTTCGGAGCCCGCTTCACCACTTCCGCCACTGCGTGCGCCGACTCCAGAGCCGGGATAATTCCCTCCGTTCGCGCCAGCAAAGTGGTCGCTTCCAAAGCCTCGGCATCGGATGCCGGAACATATTCCGCCCGCCCCGCATCCCGCAAAGCCGCGTGCTCCGGCCCAATCGAGGGATAATCCAGCCCCGCCGACACCGAATGCGTCAGAGCAATCTGCCCGCTGGAATCCTGCAACACGTAGGAATAAGTCCCCTGCAAAACGCCCGGCGAGCCCCCACGAAAACGCGCCGCATGATCGCCCAGCGCCTCGCTGCGCCCGCCGGCCTCAACACCGATGAGGCGAACTTTCTTGTCCTTGATGAATTCGTAAAACACGCCAATCGCGTTCGATCCCCCGCCCACGCAAGCGATGATCGCCGTGGGCAATTTCCCTTCGGCCTTCAGAATCTGCGCCCGCGCCTCGCTCCCGATCACGCGATGAAAATCGCGCACCATCGTCGGATAGGGATGCGCTCCCAGCACGCTCCCCAATAAATAATGCGTGGTGCGAACGTTCGTTACCCAGTCGCGCATGGCCTCATTGATCGCGTCTTTCAACGTGCGCGAACCGGAATCGACTCCACGCACCTCGGCTCCCAGCAACCGCATGCGGAAGACGTTCAGTTCCTGCCGTCGCATATCCTCGGTGCCCATATAGACCACGCACTCAAATCCCAGCAGCGCGCAAACCGTAGCCGTCGCCACGCCATGCTGTCCCGCACCCGTCTCGGCGATCACGCGATGCTTGCCCATGCGCTCGACCAACAAGCCCTGCCCGAGACAGTTATTAATCTTGTGCGCTCCGGTGTGCAGAAGATCTTCGCGCTTCAAATAAATCTTCGCCCCGCCCAACTTCTTCGTAAGTCTCTGCGCAAAAGACAATGGCGTCGGGCGCCCCGCATAGGTTCGTAGCAACTCCGTGAGACGCGCCTGAAATTTCTTATCCCGTTTGGCCTTCTCGTACGCTCGCTCCAGTTCGTCCAGCGCCGCCATCAAGGTTTCGGGGACATATCTGCCGCCATAAACGCCAAACCGTCCGGGTTTCTTCGCAGCCTTGTTCGAAACCATAAGTGGGGTGCCCCAGGTCTCGCCGCCTTTGCGAGGCGTGGAGGCTTTGACTTTCGCAGTTCGCGCAACCGAAGCCATTTCTAACTTACCTTCCGATCAAATTCCCGTACTACCCGCAGAAATGCCTGCACCTTTTCCGGATCTTTTTTCCCCGGTCGCGCCTCCACTCCAGAGGCCACATCCACACCCCAGGGTTGAAGGATGTTGATAGCATCGACGACATTTCGTGGTGTCAGCCCACCTGCCAGTACGACATTCCTTAAGACCTTAATCTGATTCGTCACGGGAATCGAAGCCTTCCAATCGAACGGCTGGCCGGTTCCCCCGTATTTCGACGAACTTCCTGAATCCAGAAGAAAGGCTCGTATTGAATTCAGATTCCACCTCATCGCCCGCCCCCCTGGATTCGGCTGCCGCATAGAAATCGCTGGAAAGATCTTCACACCTGCACGGCACTTCACAATCAAGTCTGCGACATGAGGATCCTCATCATCTCCATGCATCTGCACTGCCGTGATGCCGGCCTGCTCTATGGCGGAGCAGATGATATCTTCTTGCTGATTCACAAACACTCCGACCTTTTCGATTCGAGTGGGCAGCTTTGCCACAATCTCCCGCGCCGCCTCCACCGTCACGCACCGCGGACTCTTCTCATAAAACAGGAACCCCACCGCATCCGCCCCCGCTTCCACGGCGACGAGCGCATCCTCCACATTCGTCATCCCGCAAATCTTCACCCAAGTCATTTCAATTCGTCATCCTGAGCCACGCGAAGGATCTATGCAACTGAAGCCAAAAAAGGCGCGTCAGTCTCCAGATCGCAACTCGTCGCTCGGCACTCGCATCAACTGCCGAAGGGCGTCTCCCGGTGACTCCGCCCGCATCAGTGACTCCCCAACCAGAAACGCGTCGTATCCCGCATCACGCAGCCGCATCACGTCGTCGGCAGAATGAATCCCACTCTCCGCCACCCGCACCACACCCGCGGGAAACTTCTCCGCCAGCGCAAATGCCGTTCGCAAATCAACTTGAAACGTCCGCAGATCCCGCGTATTTACGCCGATCAGATCGCATCCCGTATCGAGCGCGCGCTGTAACTCGTCGGCATCATGCACTTCGCACAAGACGTCGAGTCCGCGGCGGCGCGCCCCAGTTGCCAGCGAATTCAACTCATCCGGCGACAACGCTGCCACGATCAGGAGCACTGCGTCGGCCGAATTCGCCCGCGCCTCCAGCAACTGAAACTCGTCCACAATGAAATCTTTGCGCAGGCACGGAATTCTCACCGCCGCCGAAGCCTCACGCAAATTGCGCAGCGAACCCTGAAAAAACTCTTCATCCGTCAGCACCGAAAGCGCCGCCGCTCCTGACGCTTCCAGCTCCTTCGCCAATTCCGCCGGATGAAAATCTTCGCGAATCAGCCCCTTCGATGGCGACGCCTTTTTCAACTCTGCGATTACAGCCGCGCCGCCCTGGCTCTTCGCTGATAACGATCGCCGAAACCCGCGGGGGACATGCTGCTCCGCGCGTCGTTCCAGTTCGCGCAAATCCGCGCCGCGCTTGGCGTCCGCCACCCGGGCCCGCGTTGCCGCCACAATCCTGTCAAGAACGGCAGCCATAAAGAATCTTTTGATTATAAAGGGATGAGTGGCACTCCTCGCGAACTACCGCAGAATTTGACCTTGTAAAAACTTTATCGCTGGGCTCTTTTTGAGTGCTTGACTCCCAGACTCTCGTCATTCGGCGAATACCAGCACGTATTGGACAATGACCTTCCTTCCAGCTCCGCGACCTGACTTCCCCTACTCCATACCCAGCGACGCCTTCACCGACTTCCCGTACTCTCGCGCTTTCTCCAGCACGCGAGGTTCATCGATGGTCAGAAGCTTCCGATCCCGCATCACCACGCGACCACCAATCACGACGGTCTCTACATCGCTGCCCTTCAACGAATACGCGATCTGCGCGTAGACGTCATACATCGGCACCGCATTGGGCTCGTCCAAACTGATTAAGATCAAATCGGCTTTCTTTCCTGCTTCCAACGAGCCAATCTCCTTCTCCATGTGCAACGCTCGAGCGCCTTCAATCGTGGCCATCTCGACTACCGCCTTCGCATTCAGCGCCAGCGGATTCATTTTCGTAATCTTCGCCAGCTTCGCGGCCAAGTCGATCTCTTCCATTAAGTCCATATCGTTGTTACTCCCCGCCGGACCGTCTGTTCCCAGCCCCACGGCAATTCCCGCCGTGCGCATCTCCGCCACCGGCGAGACTCCACTCGCAATCATCATATTGCTCGACGGATTATGCACGCATCCCACCTGCCGCTCCGCCAGCAGCGTGCGGTCGGCCTCGTCCACAAAAATGCAATGTGCCGCCACCACGTCCGGTCCCAACACACCAATCGATTCCAAATACTTCACCGGAGACATGCCGTTAGCCTTCTCACTGTCGTCCCACTCCTTCTTCATCTCCGAAACATGAATCAGGATCGGCGCATGATATTTTCTTGCCAGCGCCGCCGCATCCTGCAACGTCTTTTTCGAACACGTATAAATCGAATGCGGCGCCGGAGCGGCATGAATCAGTGCATCGCCCTGCCATCGCCGAAGAAACTTCTCGGTATACGCCAGCATCTCCGCTTCGCTCTTGTTATCCGGCGCGGGAAAATCGATGAACGTTTCACCGAGCACGCCGCGCATCCCCGCCGCCTTCGTCTCTTCCGCGACTGCATCCTCGAAGTAGTACATGTCGGCGAAGGTGGTCACCCCGGAACGGATCTGCTCCGCCGCCGCCAAACGGGTCCCCCAGCGAACGAATTCTTCATTCACATTCTTCGCTTCCGCCGGGAAAATATATTTGTAGAGCCAGTCGTTCAGGGTGACATCGTCATGCAGTCCGCGAAACAGCGTCATCGGCACGTGCGTGTGCCCGTTGATGAATCCCGGCAATACCAGCCTGCCCTTCGCGTCAATCTTTACCGCGCTCTCGTATTTCGCTTCAATCTCCTCGCGAGGCCCGACCGCAACAATGGCATCGCCCGCGACCGCAACGCTTCCGTCTTGATAAATCGCGCGCTTCGCATCCATTGACACCACCATGCCGTCGCTGACAATGAGATCGACGTGCTGCCTGGTTTGAGCGAATGTAGAAGGTGTGCACACGCACAGGAGCATTACAAATAGAACCGCATCGACCGCAACCAGTTTGTTTTTCATTGGACCTCGATGATCTTAGAAAAGGCAGGGAGTTGCAAGACTTCCGGAGACACAGTTCATAGTAGACGGATGGGACTAGTGGAGAGGTCTAGGGATGCGTGCTGACTTCCGCGCCCGCCAATGTGCTGAGTGATTCGCTGTAAGGAGTGCGCGCAATCCCTTTTTCCGTAATGATCGCGGTCACATACTTCGCCGGCGTTACATCAAATGCAGGATTCTCCACGCCCACACCATCTGGAACCATTTGCTTACCTGCGATGTGAGTCACTTCTCTCGGGTTGCGCTGCTCAATCGGAATCTGGCTTCCATCCCGACAGGCGAGATCGACCGTGGAAATTGGCGCCGCGACATAAAAGGGAATGCCGTGCTCCCTGGCCAAAATCGCAACCGTGTACGTGCCGATCTTGTTGGCCACGTCGCCGTTCGCCGCGATGCGGTCCGCGCCCACAACGATCGCTCCGATCTTCCCTTGCTGCATCATCACGCCTGCCATGTTGTCTGAGATCACGGTGGTCGGGATTCCATCTTTCATCAACTCCCACGCGGTCAGCCGCGAGCCCTGCAAAAATGGCCGCGTTTCATCGGCGTAAACGTGGATTTTTTTTCCCGCCTCGACTGCGGCGCGAATCACGCCCAGTGCCGTGCCGTATCCTGCCGTCGCGAGCGCGCCGGCGTTGCAGTGCGTCAGCACTCCGCCGTCGCTCGGCATCAGGGTGGCGCCGTGACGTCCCATGGCCTGGTTCGCGGCAATGTCTTCCGCGTGCATGCGCTGCGCCTCTTCGACGATCGCAGCCTTGATCTGAGGTATCGGACGAATCCGTATGCGCTCAAATTTTTCCTGCATACGCCGGATTGCCCAAAACAAATTCACCGCCGTCGGACGTGTCTTGCCAATAACGTCGCAGATCGAGTCGAATTCGCGCTTTAGGTCACCCGTCGACTCCGCCTTGGAATTGTTCACGCCCAGTGCGATTCCCATGGCAGCGGCCACGCCAATCGCCGGCGCGCCGCGCACCACCATGTCGCGGATGACGTCGGCAACCTGCTGATGCGTCTTGCAGGTCACATAGGTTTCTTCAGTAGGCAGCTTCGTCTGGTCGATGAAGCGTACGCCTTTGTCGGTCCATTCGAGAGTTTGAATCATGAGTCGGTCGTTGGTCGCTCGTAGTTGGTAGTTGGTCGTTCGCTTAAACTTTATGCGCCTCGCAGAGATTCCTCGG
>Ga0210410_10003932_pt1 | contig 13115 bp, 6 predicted proteins | sample IncBWC4MmetaG_FD_161058 | JGI IMG/M metagenome (GOLD analysis project Ga0210410, IMG submission 161058) | Forest soil microbial communities from Barre Woods Harvard Forest LTER site, Petersham, Massachusetts, United States - Inc-BW-C-4-M | ecosystem: Environmental > Terrestrial > Soil >... | reverse complement strand
GGGCCGCGCCGGGACAAGGTAGATGAAGGCGCTGGCTATAGTGCCGGCTATGCCAAGAAGCATCGCTATCACGCACAGTCCCGGAAGAAGAGGTAGTGAAGGTGAGATGAGGTGGAGGCCGACTGCCCATGAGGCGATGGTGCATGCGGCGAGTGCGGCGAAAAAAAGGCCGAAGAGAAGAACTTCGCGGGAGAGCCAGGAGCGGCGCCACATCTTGAGAGCTCGCCAGGCGTAGGCCGGGCGGCCCAGATGGAAGACTGAGATGTTGAGTGCGACGATTGTGATGGCAAGCAGGAGGGTGAGGAGGGTTGTGGTGGCGTTATGGAACAGCAGGGCCGCGGCTAGCGAACCCACCGCGGATTGGATGAGTGTAGTCATGAAGACGAGGGAGAAGTGGGCGTGCTCAGGGTGGATGCGTCCCGTGTCTACACGCTCGAGGGTAGTGGTGGTCTGCGAGGGTAGCGTGATGCGCGTAGTGGAGATGGTGTGGCCGGCGGCAGGCATGCCGGGAGACTCGGCGGCGGTGTAGTCGGCACGCCAGGCGACCGTGTTGACGATTTCGATTTCGATGGCGGCTTCGGGGCAGGCGTTGACGCAGGCGGGCTCAAGGCCGTCGGTGAGGCGGCCGTAACACATGTCGCATTTGCCGACGACGCCGCGCTCGGGGTTGAACTGAGGGACGCTGTAGGGACAATTCCAGACGCAATACTGGCAGCCGATGCAGGCGTCGGCGGAGTGGAGAACGATGCCGGTGACGGGGTCCTTGGTGTAGGCGTCGACGGGGCAGCCTTTCACGCAGTCGGCGTCGAGGCAATGGTTGCAGCCCATGGAGAGGTAGTGGCGCAGCGTATCCGGGTACGAGCCGCCTTCGATCTCGCCGATACGGCGCCAGCGGATTTCTGCTGGGTTTCCGTTCTGCTCGTTGCAGGCAACCTCGCAGGATCGGCAGCCGATGCACTTCGTCATGTTGAAGTGGAAGCGGTATTGCTCGCCTTCGGCCAGCGTGCGGTGGGGAACGAGCGAGGCGACAGCAGGAGGATGTTGATCGAGGAGAGCTTCGAGCGTGAGGCGCACGAGGGTGTCGTCGGTTCCAGCCATTGCGCGTTCGTGCAGTGGTAGTGACACTTGTGGCCTCTCTTTCTTCAGGAGCGAGTGAGCGGTGACGATGTGCGTGAGGAGCCGGCGCTAGTACACGTCGCGGTGGTAGCGGTGCTCGTCTTTGAGGCGTTGCATGTAGTAGTCTTGCGCGGCTTCGTGGCCGAGGTTGGCTTGCTTAGCGATGATGGTGTGGAGGGCGGCGTCGACGTCCTTTGCCATGCGCCGGGCGTCGCCGCAAACATAGATGCTGGCGCCTTCTTCGAGCCAGCGCCAAAGCTCGGCGGATTGCTCGAGCATTCTGTCCTGCACGTAGATTTTGTGCTCCTGATCGCGGGAGAAGGCGGTATCAAGGCGTGTGAGGTGACCGTCGGCGTGCATGGATTCGAGCTCTTCGCGATAGAGGAAGTCAGTGGCGGCGCTGCGTTCGCCGAAGAAGAGCCAGTTGCGGCCCTTGGCGGCGACGGCTCGGCGCTCGTGAAGGAAGGCGCGGAAGGGGGCGATACCGGTGCCGGGGCCGATCATGATGATGGGTACGTCAGGAGAGGGCAGACGAAATTTATTGTTGGGCTGGATGTAGATGGGAAGAGCTTCGCCGAGGGAGGTTCGGTCGGCGAGAAGCGTGGAGCAGACGCCGCCGCGCTCGCGGTTGTGGGCGCGATAGCGGACGACGGCGACGGTGGTGTGAATCTCGCCGACGTGGCAGAGGGGGCTCGAAGAGATGGAGTAGAGGCGCGGTGCAAGTCTGGGAAGCATGGCGACGAGGTCGGCAGGGTCATGCAGGACGCCGGGATAGTCATGCAGCAGATCGATGAGTCCGCGGTCGTAGGTGTATCTCTCAAGGTGCGATTGCTGCTCGGGAATGAGCAGGCCGAACAGGGCCTGACACTGATTTTGGCCTTGCCCGATGGTGGCGTAGGCTTCGATCATCTTGCGGGTAAGCCGCGTGATCTGAAGATGGTTGAGAAGCGCGTCGATCAGAGTGGTGGCTCCGGAGGTAGGGAGCTGGACAGGCGCCTGTGGGCTGAAGTTGAGCCGCTGCAGGATCTCTTCGACGAGGTGGAGATTGTTCTGCGGAATGATGCCACAGGCGTCGCCGGCCTCGTATCGAATCGCAGAGTCGGCGATGGAGAGGCGGAGGTGCAGCGTAAGTTTGCTCGAGACGTCGCGGGTAAGGGGACGCTTGTCCAGCAGAGGAGCCAGGAAGGGATTGCTGCGGGTAGGAACGGAGACAGTATGAGAGGCTGCTGGGGCGGCAGATGGCGGCGTGACTGTCGCGGAGGGTGCGGACGCGTTTTTTGAGGGGCGAGCTGCAACGATATCGTTGAGCCGAGAGAAGAGAGTGGCCTTCCACCGGGCGAAGGGCTCTTCGAGATCGACGTCGCAATCCACACGATCGCAGATTCGAACTCCACCCAGAGATGCGAGTTTTGTATCCAGATCGATGCCGAATTTGCAGAATTTTTCGTAGTTCGAGTCGCCGAGCGCGAGTACTGCGTAGGAGAGATCTTTGTACCTCGGGAAATGTTCGAGACAAAGCTGCTCATAAAAGGGCTGAACGGCATCGGGAGCGTCGCCTTCACCGTAGGTGCTCGCGATGATGACGGCGTAACGATCTTCGGCGAGCGATGCGGGAGTATAACCCTCAAGCGAAATGAGAGAGGCGATGTGACCGGTGGCTTTGAGTTCCCTGGTCACCTTGCGCGCCAGGCCCTCGGCCGTACCGGACTGCGAGGCATAGAGGACGGAGATCTTGAGCGATGGTGGTGGGGCGACGATGGAAGCTGCGGTCGCCGTGGAGAAGAGGCCTGCCAGAAGGCCGTTGAGATAGGCACGCTGTTCCGTCGTGAAGGGGGCGTTATCGGGAATGAAGGGAACCATCGTCTGCGTGGTTTGCATGGCTAGCCTTCCTGTTTAGTGCAGAACGATTTGAGCTCTGCGATGTCGTGTCGGCGAGTGAAGACGAGGAAGGATTCGTCCGGCAGCCGGTGCTGGGTGTAGGCGTGCATGAGACGCTCCATGAGGTGAGAAAGGTCGGCAAATTTAGCGGATGGGATGAGTTCGCGGGCGAGGCCTTGATCCTGATCTGAGCCACCGCCTATGCAGACCTTGTAGCCTTCTTCGTCGTCGACTTTGACCCCGAGCAGGCCGATATCGCCGATGTAGTGCTGCGCGCAGGAGTGTGGGCAGCCAGTCACGTGGAGGTTGATAGGCTGGTCGATCTTGAAGTGCAGGTCGAGATGATTGGCTAATGCGACGGCGTGGGATTTGGTGTCGGTCGCGGAGTAGCGGCAGCCGCGGTTGCCTGTGCAGGCTACAGTTCCGCTCATCACTGTGCCGGCGTGGAGGGTGAGGCCGGCGGTGAGGATTGCTGATTTGGCGGCCTCGAGATTTGCGGTGGCGATATTGGGGATGATGAGGTTTTGCCAGACGGTGAGGCGAATCTCGCCTGTGCCGAAATGTTCGGCGATGTTGGCGAGGGCATGCATCTGGTCCGCAGGGAGACGGCCTACGGGGACGGAGATGCCGATGTAGTTGAGACCGCGCTGCGCTTGAGGGTGGACGCCGATGTGTCCAGCGCGGTCGATGGAGTTACGTGGCTCGCAGGCCCCGGCGGGAAAGCGGATAAGAGGGAAAGCGAGGAGCTTTTCGGTTTCGCTGAGGAACTTGTCGATGCCCCAGCGGTCGACGAGATATTTGAGGCGTGCTTTTTTGCGGTCGGTGCGGTCTCCGTTATCGGCGAAGACGCGGACCATGGCGGCCGCTACGGCCACGGTCTGATCGGGGCGGAGAAGCAGGCCGCAGTCGGTGGCGAACTGCTTGTGGCCGGTGATGCCGCAGAGCAGGGCGCGGAAGTAAATGCCGGCGGGCACGTCGTGGCCTTCGGCGACGCGGACGGCAATGAAGCCAATGTCGTTGGTGTCGGCTACAACGCTGATTGAGCCTCCGTTATCGAAGGCCACGTTGAACTTGCGCGGGAGGCCGTAGAGATCGCGCGAGTTGAGGATGTAGTTGTTGAGTGCGTCGGCTAGTGGAGCGACGTCGTAGAGTTCAGTCGGATCGAGGCCGGTGATGGGCGAGGCAGTGATGTTGCGGATGTTGTCGGCGCCTGAACCGCGAGAGGTCATGCCGAGGGATTGAATCGTGTTCAGGACGCGAACGATGTCTTTAGGCTGGAACTCGCGTATCTGCAGATTGCTCCGGGTGGTAATGTCAGCGCGGCCCGAGCCGTAGTCGGCGGCCAGCCTGGCAAGGCCGCGGAGTTGATAGGTAGAGAGGATGCTGCCAGGCACGCGGAGGCGAAGCATGAAGGAGTCCTGCGCGGGGGCGACGTAGAAGAGACCGTGGAACTTGAAGCGGAAGATATCGTCCGGGGCAGGAGCCTTGTTTTCGTTGGCGTGTGCCAGAAGGTTGTCCCAGATGTCGAGGGCATTCTCGTCATGCTTCCAGCGCTCTTCGCGGCTGAGATCAGAGACGGGGGTTCCGTGGAAGGTCTCTTCAGGTTTGTCTTCGGATCTCTGGGAGGCTTGATTTGCGAGGCCGGCTGCTGAGTCGGCAGTGATCAGCCCCGATGCGGTGTGGCCTACGAAAGGCAGCGCCTGCCTCTGCGCGACGGCGGCGAAGAAGCCCTGCAGGTACGCCTTCTGATCTTCGGTAAATGCCGGGTTCGAGATCGTTGGAGAGGCCATGATCGAAATCCTTGTAGAAGGTGGTTCGATAGAGTTGCGCCTTGATCTCTTTGAGGAGGGGTGCTGATTTGGCTGATAATGATGTAGACGAGCTAACGAGCGAAGGCCAAATCGGACACCACGACATCGCAGTGGATTCAAGGCTCTTCGAGGAGCTTATCTGTAATGCTTATGAGGATACGGAAGAGAGATTATCCAAACACGCCTTGGTATCTGGACAGCACTCCCGATACCACGATAGTAACGCCAGTTTGTGCGCGGTGACAAGAGAAAACAGTAAAGAGCTCATTTGACTGGGTATTCCATCGGAACTCCGTCGATGTTTGGCGAAAGGTTAAATTATTTCTTGCTTCACAATCGACGATCTGCTACACAACACTTATCCGTACCCTGCCCACGAGACACCTTGACGTGTCTCGCTCTAAATAATCCTGGATTCTCCGCTCGACACCTGAGCCGGAAGCGGTTCTACCTGCGCCAATATACGACCTTCACAACGAGGTAGATGACCTGCTGCGCCTTCAGCCGAGATAGAGGCGTGCTGGCGACGGTCAATTCCTTTTGCGACGCCGCATCCGCTGGTGCCTTATCGAACGGCGCTCTCTAACGCCGATCGGTCAACCCTCTTTTCCAAAATGAGATTGGAGAAAAAGATGAAACGTCATGTTTTGATTTCAGTACTTGCTCTTCAGGCTGCATGTGGCGCGCGGTGCTTTGCGCAAGGCAATTTTTTTTCGAAGTGGGAAGATCGTGTGCGAGCGACTTCGGCCAGGCAGCCCTCGTGGCCTGTGCCGGTGATTACGTCGTCGTCAGGCCTCGTTCAACTGGCGCGCACGGACTTTGTCCGGCAGTATACTTCGACGCACTTTACAACCTGGAACTATGACAACGGTAAGGGCGTGAACCTTATTCCGTATGGAGGCACAGAGATGGATATCAATCTGCCCCCCTTTATTCAACACAACAACCCGAAGGTTGCGGATGGGAGTGGGGACTTCTCCATCGTGGGGAAGGTGAGGCCGTTTTCCGGCAATGAGCAGCATGGAAACTACTCCGCCTCCTTTCAGCTTGCCGCTACAGTACCGACGGGGAGCTATAAGAACGGCACGGCTGCAGCGACGTTTACGCCCACGGTAATTGCGGGCAAGGGGTTCGGTCGATTCGACGTTCAATCGAGCATTGGAGCAACCATGCCCAGCCATCTAGTGCATACGATTGGGCGCACGATCGTATGGAATACCGTGGCGCAGTACAAGGTTGGGAAGATGTTCTGGCCTGAGATCGAGGTCAATTCCAGCTTCTATCACCTTGGGCCGAATGATGGGAAGAATCAGACGTTTGTGACGCCGGGGCTGATGGTGAGCAAGATCAAGTTTCGGCCCGAATCCAAGGATCGATTGGCGCTGATCTTTGGCGGGGGAATGCAGATTGCCACTTCGACGTTCCACTCGTATAACCACGGGCTCGTTCTGACGACTCGCATCACCTTCTAGGAAGCGCTGCGAAAAACTGCATGATCCACCATCGTGCCTGTAAAATGATGAGCAACAGGCCAGGCCTTCGGGAAGAAAACGATCTTTCTCTGCTCTGGCGCAGAGTTACCTCGCAACATTTCCTTCGCGGCACCACCTTGATGCGGATTGAATTCAGTCACAGCCCTGGCTGGGAGATAGGCAATGGCACACGCGAATTTCGACGGACTGAGAGTATTGTCGCTTGAGTCGCGCCGTGCCAAAGAGGTCGCCAAGCTGATCAAGACGTATGGAGGCGAGCCTTTTGTCGTGCCTGCAATGCGCGAGGTTCCGCTGGAATCCAATCGGCAGGCACTGGAGTTTGCAGACAACCTGATGCAGGGAAAGTTTGACCTGGTACTGTTTTTGACCGGGGTAGGGGTGCGCGCGCTGCTGGACATCGTGCAGACCAAGTATGACCGCGAGGAGTTTCTTAAGGCGTTGCGGTCGGTCCGGGTCGTGGCGCGTGGCCCAAAGCCGCAGGCTGCACTGCGAGATCTGAATGTGCCGGTTGCAATTACAGCAGCGGAGCCAAGCACGTGGCGCGAGGTGATGCAGGCGCTCGATGAGGAGTTCGGCGAGTCGCTCAGCAGCTTTCGGGTTGCCGTGCAGGAGTATGGCGCTTCGAACCCTGAGTTCCTGCAGGCACTAACGGAGAAGTGCAGCGAGGTGACGAAGGTTCCGGTGTACCAGTGGGCGTTGCCGGAGGATCTCAGGCCGCTGCGGGAGTGCGTGCTGGGCGTTGCGAGCGGTGGCGTCGACGTGGTTCTCTTTATGACTGCCGTGCAGGTGATCCACCTGTTTCAAGTGGCAGAGCAGATGAATTGTCATGAGGATCTGCGCGCGGGCCTGATGTCGATGGTAGTGATCTCAATTGGACCTACGACCTCGGAGGAGTTGGCGCACTACGGGGTTACTCCGGACTTTGAGCCTTCGCGCCCGAAGATGGGTTTCCTGGTAAATGAGGCGGCGCAATATGCGGGCGGGGTTCTGGAGCGGAAGAGGAGCGGCGAAACACGGGACCTGATATCGCGGAATTCCGGGTTGAGGGTGGTGAAAGGTGATGAGCAGAGCGATTCGGTCGCTTCAGAGCGGATTCGCCGGGTAGCTGCTTCGACCCCGACGATGGCGGGATTCCGAGATGGCCTTACGCCGATCGATTTTCTGCATGAGATCAGTAGCCGCATTGCCGCTGCGGACTCGTTCCATATGGTGCTCGGACGCATCGTCGATTTTGTGACGACAGTGATTCCCTGCGACTCATGTTTCATCTATGTGCTGGAGGGAGAGAAATTGGTGCTGCGTGCGTCGAAGAATCCGCATGCGGACCTGGTGGATCATCTGGGCGTTCAGATCGGACAAGGGATCACAGGCTGGGTTGCGGAGCACCGCGAGCCCGTGGCTATCGAAGCGAATGCGTCTGACGATCCGCGGTTCAAGGCTTTCAAGAACGTGCCCGAAGACCGCTTTGAGGCTATGCTCTGCACGCCGATTCTTTGTGCCAGCAAGGTTGTGGGCGTGATCAACCTGCAGCATCGGTTGTCATACAAGCACACCACCCATGAGGTAAGGCTGCTGTCGATGCTTGGATTTCTCGTGGGTGCAGAGATTGAGCGCGCAAGGCTCGAAGGCGAAAATGTTCAGCTTGTTGGCCGGCTTGAGACGCGCAAGGCGGTTGACCGGGCAAAGGGCATTTTGCAGCGCGATCTCGGGATGAGCGAAGAGGAGGCCTACCGCATGATGCAACGGGAAAGCCGGCAGCGTCGCAAGTCAATGCTGGAGATCGCGGACGCCATACTGTTAGGGGACGACCTGAAAAAAGGACATGCGAGCGAAGATCAGAGAAGACAAAGCTAGCTTCATCCAGCGAGTTCCAAAGTTACTTTGAAGAAATCTCGGCAAGCGGATGGCACCGCACCCAGTCGATGTCGATCGAGCCAAATGACCCATTAGCTTGAGTGCTGAAGGTGAATAGGGCTGGACGAGACGCCTTCCACCAGCTGAAGGTAAAACGATTAGCCGGCCCTTCCTGCTGAAACGTACGCCCATCGTCAATGCTGTAAGAGTACAAGACATGTTCGTTCTCAACATGCATTCGCAGCTGAATCGTATTGCTGGTCAATGTGGCAACTTTCGTCTCCACCCCATCGTTCACATAACGAATAGATTTTGCGCCTCCCTTCTCAACAATTCCAATCCAGCTTGGGTGTACTCCAAACATCGCCAGCCCCGCACGCTGTCCCTCTTTCATCGGAGATACGTCGATTTGCGTCGTCAACTCAAAACTCTGATATTGCATTTGCTGTGTCAATGTGTTCCGCGCATGAATAAGGTCAGGCGCGAACGAAGCCTTCAACCGGAGAAAACCGGGACGCTCTTTCAATGACCAGTCTTGATCTTTCGGGTTGTGATTCCATTCCCATTGCACGCCCAGAGAGCCGGCAGTATCAAACTCATCTGAGGTCTGGGGCGTCTCAACTGAATAGGCCTTGTCGGTATCGGGCTTAGGCCACACGTCTACCGGCTCACCAGCCATTTTTCCATCGACAAGCCTGCCCACAACAGGCCAGTCATCTTTCCATTGAACAGGTTCGAGATAAAGAATTCGACCATAGCCACCACGTTGCGAAAAGTGGAGAAACCATCCTTGGCCGCTCGGGGTTTCGACGTAGCCGCCCTGGTGCGGGCCATTTACGCTGGTGTTGCCTTGTTCCAGAACTGTTCGCGACTCATAAGGACCATAGATATTCTTGGAACGAAGTACAGCCTGCGATCCTTTGCCAACACCTCCATAGGGAGCAAAGATGTAGTAATAGCTGTTCTGTTTATAAAGTTTCGGCCCTTCAAGGGTTGGCAAGGTTGAATGATCGTCAACGATGACGTTCCCCTCGTCGAGCACCTTAGTTCCGTCAGAACTCATTCGATGCAAAATCAGAGGTCCTGCGCCCACACGCGAATGAACAAGGTAGGCATTTCCGTCGTCGTCCCACAGAGGGCACGGATCTTCATATCCAGGTCCCGCGAGAACTGCCTTCGGAGCTGTCCACGGCCCCATCGCCGAAGGTGCAGAACTCATGAAAATACCCTCTTGCGGCGTAGGAAAATACACGTAAAAACGGCCATTATGGAAACGGATAGAAGGCGCCCATGCCCCTTGGGCATACCGGTCACCCCCAATCATGTTGTATCGCGGATCAGTTTCTAACCTCGGAAACACATGAGCAATGATGCGCCAGTTTACGAGGTCGTGCGATTCAAGGACAGGTATCCCCGGCATAAAGTGAAAGCTGGAGGCTACCAGATAGTAGGTTTTTCCTACACGAATGACATCCGGATCAGAGTAGTCAGAAAATAAGATGGGATTTTTGTAGTGGCCGTCCCCCTGGTCGCCGTTCTTTGCGCAGGCGGTCTCTTGTGCTGCGAACGCCAGCAACAAAAACAAGCTAACCAGTTGAACAAAGAGTCTACCGCTCAACATTCGTGTCGCCTCATCGTCTGCGGACGTTTTTAGAAAAGCAGCTTCAGGGACATCTGCCCAATACGGGGATCGTTGGCGGAAGTGACGCGACCGAAGGCGCCGTTGGTGACAGATGCGTTTGGATCACCAAAGTTCGTGTGATTCAGCACGTTGAAGTACTCCGCTCTGAACTGAAATTGCAACGCTTCATGAACGGGAAAGAAGCGCATAACGCTGACATCCCAATCGGCATATTGCGGTCCGACAAAACTCCCTTTGACGACATTGCCATACGACAGCGGCAGATTCACCGTATAGCTGGGATTCGTAGAGAAGTTCGCTGTGTTCAGGTACGACTTGCAAGCAGTTGTGACGCTGCCGCAGGCATTCCCGCCATATGGTCTTCCGCCGTTCCACACACCACGCTCGCGGCCAAGATTTGTTCCGCTATTCCCGGCGCCGGTTACTGTCAGAGGATCCCCGCTACGAAAGATAAAGATTCCATTTGTCTGCCATCCATTCATGAGATAGCGGATACCGGCATTCCCTCCTGCGAACTTTGGCAGCTGCCACACATACGAGGCGGTAAGGACGTTACGGTGATCGTAGTCGGATGGTCCGTAGTCGAGCCGCTTGAAGTTTGGCTCATAAACGGGCAACGAATAGCCTGAACCAGGCACAACCGCCGTGGCTGAGGCGCCAAACGGAAAGTTGTCGATCGCCTTCGACCACGTGTAGTTCAGAAAGAGCGTGAGACCCTCGCTTACCCGGTTCTGCAGCGAGCCCTGCAAAGAGTGATAAATCGCGTTTCCGCCTGAATCTACCAGCGCAATCTGCTGCGTGTAGTTCTGAAGATTATTCGCGGAGTAGTAAACGCGCCTTCCAATAGTCGGTCCCTGGTTGAAAGTGGGATTAATATCAGACGGCACATACTGATGATTGCTGCGTGAGCCAACGTAAGCCACGCGGCTGGACAACTTGCTTGTGTACTGCTGCTCCACTGCAAGATTCCAGGAGTAAGTCACCGGGAGTTTATACGTCGTAGGATCGAACGTGCTGTATCCCGACGATTGATAGTTCGCTGTGGTGAAGTATGTAACTGGCGGCGGTTGGGGAGCCGGGAACGGATTACCACCTGTGATACGCGCATATGGGTTAGAAAAATCGGCCAAAGCGGTCGGCAGGAACTGAACGTTGACTGAGGCCACATAGGGAACAGAGTTGGCGAAGATGTTGTCGAAGACGCCGGGCAATCGCGTGTCATAGAACTGTCCACCACCGCCGCGAACACTGGTCTTGCCATCGCCGAAGACGTCCCATGCAAAACCGAAGCGTGGCATGAAGTGGGTATAAATCGGATTGACCATGTTCTCGACGAATCCCGCGTCGCCCGGAAATAACAGCCCCGCCAGCGCGTTCGGATGCGTCGTAGAAACCGTTCCAGCCGCGCGCGCCGCTGCACTGAACATCCCCTGGCGCTCATACTTTTCGTGCTGTGGGGAAAATGGCTCATAGCGAACGCCATAGTTGAGTGTCAGGCGGCGATTCACCTTCCAGCTATCCTGGGCATAGTAGCCTGTCACGTGATAACGATTGTTGAAGTATTGGCCTGACGCCTGTTGAAAGTTCGTTAGCCCGCCGAGCAGAAAGCCCGCAAGGGGATTCGAGATCGACGCATTGCTATTGAATACAAAAATCCCAGGTTGCTGAAACTGGTTATCAACATCGACTTTGGCCAATTCTCCGTGAAACCCGAATCCGAGCGAATGGCTGCCAACTACCCAATGCAGGTCATCTGAGAGTGTGTAGTTATTGCGCCGAAAGCTTGCCGCCGGATTGTCGCCTATCGTGAAGAAGCTGGCGACCTGAATCTGGTTGATCTGTTTGAAGGTGGGCTGCCAAACATTCACCCCAAGATCGTTTACATTCGGGGCCCCCGCCAGGGGCCCGCGCGACGCATTTTCGATCTGATAGCTAAGGGCGAAGTTATTGAGAAGCCTGTCTGTAAAGATATGTGTCTCCGAGAGGAGCGCATTGTGATAGCGGATAGCGGCCTGATCCGAGTAACTGAGCAGATTGCTCGTATCCAGAACTCCGGCGTTGTCGAAGCTGTCGTAGAAATAACGCAATAACAGCCGATCCTTCGCTCCAAGCGTCTGGTCAACGCGCCCAGCATACTCGATAAAGTTTTGACGGCTGGGCCGGAAGTACTGGAAGGTGCCATCGCTTCCGCTGATCGTCGGCAGATACTTCAGCAGCGCCAGCGACGATTTGTTGTAGTCGTTCGGATTTACGGTGCAGGTATAAGTGCTGCCCGTCGGAGTACACGGATAAGGAACAAGTGTCTTCGGATTCAGGATCGGACTCGCGAGGCCCGTAAAAGTCCCTCCCAGCTGCGCAGGAGTTGGAAGAAACGCTGTGCCGCCAACACCATTGGTTCGAAGCCTCGTTGCCTGGACACCAAAGAAGAAAAATGTCTTGTCTTGTCCGTTATAAACGTGCGGAATAACCAGCGGGCCACCAAAGGTTCCACCGAACTGGTTTCGCTTCAGCGGATCGACCGTCTTCTTCGCGCCCACATAGCTGAAATAATTGGCTGCGTTAAATTCGCGGTTACGGACGAATTCAAAAGCACTCCCGTGACCCTTCTGCTGACCGCCGCGAGTGATGATGTTGACCACACCACCGGCATTCTGGCCGTACTCAGCGTTGTAGTTACTCGTCTGAACGCTGAACTCCTGCAGAGAGTCCGGCATTGGAAATGGAGCATTCACATTGGTGTACTCATCCACGTTATTGCCGCCGTCAAGCATGTAGTTGACCTGGTTGGCGCGGGTCCCGTTGATGGTCACTGCAGCCACGACAGGAAAGGTCTTCGTCTGTCCCTGGTCAATATTGGCGCTCGGCGCCACGACTACGCCGGGAACGAGAGTCGTAAGAGATGCCGCGTTGCGGCCGTTCAAGGGAAGATCATTGACCCGCTTCTCGTCGATGACTTGCGACAGCGTGCCGGTGGTGGTATCAACCTGGGGAGGCGCCGTATCCACGTTGACTGTTTGAGCGCTGCTGCCGACGCTCAGGGTCACATTGACGGTAATAGCCTGATCAGCCTGCAGGATGACGTTCTTTTGTAGAAATCCAGCGAATCCGCCCGCAACCACGCCAACGCTATATTCAGCCGGCGCCAGCGAAGGAAATACATACTCGCCTCCTCCGTTGGAGGTCACCGTGTTCTTTTCACCGGTCGCGAGTTGAGTGGCGGTCACGGTGGCGCCGGGAATTGCTGCTCCGGTATGGTCGGTAACCGTTCCGGCCAGACGAGCCAATCCCTGACCCAGAGAAGCATTAGATCCGAGGAGAAAG
>Ga0210410_10003930_pt1 | contig 13122 bp, 11 predicted proteins | sample IncBWC4MmetaG_FD_161058 | JGI IMG/M metagenome (GOLD analysis project Ga0210410, IMG submission 161058) | Forest soil microbial communities from Barre Woods Harvard Forest LTER site, Petersham, Massachusetts, United States - Inc-BW-C-4-M | ecosystem: Environmental > Terrestrial > Soil >... | reverse complement strand
GTGGATCATTTGTATTTTGTTGCGGAGCACGATGACCATCACCTGACAAAGATCTCGGAGTTGATCGATACGCATCTCGCAAAAGGATAGGACTGCAGCACTTGATTCGGTCCGAGCTGCGGCTGCCAACGTCTTGGTAGTGGGTCAGTTTGCTGCGAGAACCAAGTGGGGTATGCTTTCCTCCATGCTATTCATGGTCATAGAGCACTTTAAGTACGGCGAATCCAAGCTCATCGGCGAACGGTTCAGAAGTAGTGGTCGAATGCTGCCCGACGGCGTATCGTACCACGCGAGTTGGGTGGATTCGACGGGAACTCGTTGTTTTCAGGTTATGGAAGCAGCGCATCCAGAGTTACTCAACACTTGGGCCGGTTTCTGGAATGACTTAATTGATTTCGAAATCGTTCCAGTCCTGACCTCCAAGGACTTCTGGACCAAGACGGAGTTCAACGACCAGGGGTGATTCAAACTGACCCACTACCAACGTCTTTGACCTGGGAAAATAACGCCCTGAAAAAATACTATTGCGACGAAACGCTCTCCTCCCATCTTGCGAGAAACACTTTTCTGTTGCCGGATAAGACCACTTAGCGCTTGGACTTGCAGGTCTGAGCCTGTCAACATCTATAGAGATCCAGATATGTATAATAAATTTGAGGTAGTCGCTTCAAGTTTCAATCTTTCCCACAGGAAGCCGAAGGATATCTAAAGGAGCGTCCGCCGTGCAATCGCTGCCTCTCCAAGAAGTCCAAGTTGGATCGAACGACCGCGTGTTCCGCTTGCGAAGAGTTATTCCCGCAGCACGCGCGCTGGATCCGTCCGCGATGCTCGCAAGGCGGGTAAGAACGTCGCCGCCAAAGAAACAATTGCCATCACCACGAGTGCGGAGCCGAACGCCAACGGGTCGCGCGGACTCACCTTAAAAAGCAGATTTCCGATCAGGCGCGTTAAGGCGAGCGACCCTATGGCGCCAAGAACAATGCCCCCGCCGGTTAAAGCGAGTCCCTGCGACATCACAAGCCGCAATAGATTGGAACCGGTTGCGCCTAACGCCATTCTCAATCCAAGATCGCGCCGGCTCTGTGAAACTGCGTATGACATGACGCCGTAGAGCCCAATTGCGGCAAGCATCAGCGCTAGACCTCCGAACACACCAAGCAGCGCTACCGCAAGACGCTGAGTATAAGATGTTCGGTCTACCTGCTCCCCCATGCTTATCGTTTCCATCGGGGGCAAGTTTGGATCGAGCGACCGGATTTGTTGCACCAAAATCGGCGCCATCGTTGCGGGACTTTGGAAAGTCCGAACGAACAAGTTCCCTTGAACCGAAAAATTCTGGCGCAGCGGCACATAATAAAACGGCTTTTGCGTCTCAAGAATCGAGCGGTACTTCGAATTCTTTGCGATTCCGACGACCTGTATGGGTTGACCTTTGGCCAGAAAGTGATCTCCCACCGGATCTCTTCCATGCCAATACTGCGCAGCCATCGTTTCATTGATCACGGCAACGGGAGCCGCTTTTTCGTCATCAAGGCGCGTGAACTCGCGGCCAGAGAGCACCGGTATTCCTGTAGTAGCGAAATATCCAGGGCCTACTTGATTGAATTCAACGTTGGGCTGCTCGTCGAGCGCGGGCAAATATCCAATAACGGAGACCGGAGCGGAGGCATAAGTGCGATACGTGAATGGCCGCACGCGCGAGAACGCCGCCGACTGCACGCCCGGAATCGCCTGAACGCGATCAATCAGCTGATCCTGAAACGTCTTGGCCCGCAGCTTATCGTACCCCGCGGCAGTCAAATCGATCATGGTTGTTAGAACATCTTGCGTCGAGAAGCCGGGGCTGGTATTTCGGAGTTGCTGCGCGCTTTTCATCAGTAGGCCTGTTCCGACTAACAGTACGAAACTAAGCGATACCTGGACTAAAACGAGAGCCGCGCGAATCCGGGCCTTCCCGGCGCCTCCGACTACTCCTCCCGATTCGGACTTAAGCGCGCCCGCAATATCGATCTTGCCGGCTTGAATCGCAGGAACCAGTGCGAACAGAAGCGTCGCAAATATGCAAACTCCGCCGCTCAAAAGCAGAACGCGCCAATCAATATCACCCGGGAGACTCACTTCGACGCCGCTCGCTTGCGGGGGGAATGACAAGACCAGAGCGTTTCGGCACCATCGAGCAAACAGCAACCCGCCGACGGCGGCAAACGCGGAAAGAATCAATCCCTCGGTGAGGAGCTGCCTCAAAAGGCGTGCGCGCCCGGCTCCGAGCGCCACGCGAATCGTCATCTCCTGTCGGCGCGCAAAAGATCTGACCAGCATCAAGTTGCTAACGTTTGCGCACGCGATGAGTAGCACGAAAATCACGACGGCGAGTGCAATTTCAAGAGTGGGAAGCAAAGTGCCTGCATTGTTGAACGGGGTTTCCCACAACGGCAGAACCTTGATTCCGCGCCCGCGGTTCGTTGTGGGGTAGCTATTCTCCAATCGCTGCGCGATGGCCGAAATTTCTGATTGCGCCTGCTGAATCGTAACGCCGGGCTTAAGCATCGCGAAGCCTTCGATCCACCGCTCGCCGCGATCTTCCAATTTGTATCCGGTGTAGTCAAATGTTTCCTGCATTGAGACCGGAACCCAGAACTGAAACGCATAGCCAACAAAGGTCCCGTCAAATCCTTCCGGCGCGACGCCAATGATCGTGTGCTGGACTCCGTTCAGGTATTGCGTCTTTCCAATTATTCCCGCATCGCCCTTGTACCTTTGTTGCCACGTCTTGTAGCTAATCACGGTTACGGGATGTGCGTTGCGACCCGCGTCCTCTTCGGGCCGGAACCCGCGTCCAAGAATCGGACGAACACCGATTGCGTCGAAATAGTTCGACGTCACAATGCCGCCCGTGGCGCGGTCGGCATGGTCACCGATGCTGAGCGTAGTTCCCATGATCCGATGCACGATGAGCGATTCACAGAGGACGGAATTCCGCCGATAGTCGAGGAAGTCTGGCCACGAAATATCGGTATAACCGGACGTGCCGCGGGTGGTTCCTGCGAGCGCGACCATTCGTTCCTCGTGAGCCACCATCGGGTACGGGCGAAATAAAATTCCCTCAATCCAGCTGAACACCGCGGCGTTGGCACCAATTGCCACGGTCAAACAGAGAATTGCCAGAATCGAAAAGCTCGGACTGCGCCGGAGCATGCGGAAACCAAACCGGATATCCTGAAAAATAGTTTCGACCATCCAAATGCTCCTCTCGTCGCGACAAATCTGCGTGGTCTGGTCAACGCCGCCGAAGTCGGTAAGCGTCCGCTCCGCTCGTTCAATCTGTTTACGTACATGCATCGGATTACAAAGTATAAGACTCGAAGATGCTTGTCAATCTAAATTGGATGTGAAAAGGGATCGGGATTCATTCGCTCTCGGCCGCGCACTCAAGTGGAATCCCCTCGGCAGAACGCTGACAGTTTCCCGATGCAGTAGAGTCTTTGGACTCCGTCAGTGCTTGGTTATCGCTTGGCTGGGGATGTGGGTGACGGCTTAGCAAATTTGGAATCGTCAATAGGAACATTTTGTTCGACCTGCTCGATCTGCGTGGTCGAGCGTCCGCCCGGCGTTGCCACCGTCCAGCGAAAAGGAATCTTGATCCCGTTGGTGTCCCGGTAGTCGGCGTAATCGGTCTGCACGGGCATTAGGCCAAGTCCGTTGTCCGTGTAACGGACGACGCGTGTGAGCATGCCGGTCTGCCTGTCGAAATAGAGCCGTACGGGCGCCAATCCCGGTACTCGCCCCACGAGGGTATACATTTCCCGATCACCGATCTTTTCCGAAGCGGATACGCGAACTTGTCCGAAGATCTTCTTTGCATCTAATGCTAGCGAAAAATCAGCATCGATCCTTTCGGCAGACGCTTCCTCGGCGGACATATCGCGGACCGTGCCGTTCGCGCTCGTCAGCCATCCCGATGAGCCGTCAAAAATTGTTCTTAGATCCGCGTCAGCGCTGTGCTTGATGAGAAGGAGCTTGTTCGGCGCTTTCGCGTACACCTCGAAGGGAGTTTGATTCTCGCCCGACACGATCTTTCCCTTTTGCACCCGAGTCGTAATTTTCTGGAGCCCCCCTGATCCACCCACGGCCTGCAGGTACTTGTCCAGGATTTGATCGGCAGTGGGAATGTTGGCCGATGTCGACACCGGGGAGATGCCTGCGGAATCTTTCTCCGCGACAACGGGGACGCCTACCGGTTGACGCGATCCGCGGTGGCATGTGTAGCAGGTTACCGTGCGATTGTTGTTGTATCCATTAAAATTCGCCTTATTAATTTCCATCGTCATCTTTATCATTGCGCGCGCATCGAGTTTCATTTGCTTGTCGTCTTTTTCACCGTCAACGCTCCCCGGTACTCCAACATGACAATCAACGCACTCCACTCCGAGTGATGTGGCCATGAAGTGCATTGCAGGATACAACTGATCAGCGGGCAAATCTTTCAAGACCTGGATGTTCTTAAATTGTTCGGACGCCTTCTTTACTGGCGCTGCCGATTGGCGGGGGCTTGCCGCTGACGTTACTGGGGAGATTGAGCGCACCCCGGACGCAATCAACGCGATTGTCGCAATGATCCCGGCGCCTGCAAAAAATACTCTCCCGGACTTGTTTTCCATGAAAGCCTCCAGCAATCTAATTTAGTCGCCGTCAAAATGGACGAACCGGGCGCACTAATTCCCGAAGACACTTCTAGTAAGTTAACTTTGGCCGGTCAAAATCAAATCTGACTTACTTCACTCTTGCGAATACGTCTTGGCCTGACACGATGTGGTCCCACTCGTAGGCGGAGTTCGGTCGGATGTTGTACCACATCGCTGCAATTTTGTTGTCTTTCAAATACCCCGTCCAGCTCGCAATGCTCCCGTACGTGCTCAGACTTACGGTCATGGAAATCACGACGACATTGTCCCGTTTATCGATCGGAGCCGCAGAGCTCGCCCACCCAATTACGTCGAATCCTTTTCCACCTGCGGGTCCTCCAGGAGGCGTGTAAATTCCTTGGATTTGGCCAGTTCCTTTATCCACAGACGTTATTTCCAGCATCGCTCCGCCGGTCTGAGTTTGCTCATGCCATTTCCCAACAAGCCTGGATTGCAGCGAAGTGTCTTGCGCATCTGTGCTCGAAATGGTGCATGCCATTACAGCCGCGAGGCATGCCATCAAAACTAGGATCTTTCTCATCGAACCTCCCAAGATTCCTTCGTCATACCGCGAACGACAATTCAGGCGAAATGCCGTCTCAAGATTTGCCGGTCGAAGATGCTGGCGAAGTAACTTATAAACTGACTGGAAACGGCAATCGCCAGATACATCGGCAAAAATAGAAACCAGGCAATCGAGCATGGCGCGAAGTAGGGCGCCAGCCTTCCGATCAATGTGAAAAAAACAAGAACGCCGACTAGCCGCAGCACGCTAAATGAAAATATCTGTTCCAGCGAACGCACGAATGAAGCGTAAAGAAGCCCGGCAAATAGAGGCGCGACGCCCGCAAAACCCAGGAGCTTCATGCAAATCCCAGCAAATATAAAGAATGTCCCGGTGAAGGCGATGGATTTCGCGAAGCGCTTTCGGCCAAACAGGCGTTCACTAAAATAGAGACACAAATATCCGAAGGTGACACCCGCAAGCAACGGAATTTCCGATTGCATATGACTTTTAGCAAAAATATGAGCGGTGGAAGCGCCTATCCAGCGCGCCGCGCCGAATTGAATCGTGTAAACAAAGGCCGCCACCAGGAATACCGAAACGATGCCCAGCAGCGCGTACGAAAGCATCGTAAATACGATCCGCTGGGATCGGTAGACGGTTGCGAAGTCTTGGGCAATCTCCTCGGGCTCCCCGAAGCGCAAGGCAACCAGCCGTTCGATTTCCTTCTCGTCGTGCCCAGCGGCCAGTTCTTCATCGATGATGTCTTCTATGTGACAGCGCATTTCTGTCGCGATGTCATGTTTCCGTTGATGGCCAAAAATCCCGGATGCGGACATGATTTTTTCTACCAGCATCTCGTGTTCTGACATAACTAGTCCTCAGTAAGAACAGCATTTACGGCGTCGATAAAAAAGGTCCAGCTTTTTCGGCGCTCTTGAGACAACTTGCGCCCCTTCGCTGTGAGTGAGTAATACCTTCTCTTTCTGCCACTGTCCGCGGTTTGCCACTGCGAACGCAGGCAGCCGCGTTGTTGCAGTTGGTGCAGCGCGGGATAAAGAGTACCTTCTTTGAATTGGAAGGCATTTTCACTCCGGCGCTTCGCCTCCTGGATAATCTCGTAGCCGTACATGTCCCGCTGCGATAGCAGGCGAAGAATCAGGAGATTGATGCTGCCCTTAAGCAATTCTCTGTCAAGTTCCATAGGCTCTTGTGATACCTCGGCTTCCATTCCTTCATACATCGAATCACATAGTACGAGAACTGAGAGTCCACGTCAAGTTAAACTATTATGCGTGAAAAGCTTTGGCTCGCTCTGGTCAGTTCACAGTCGGTATGACAACAATGGACCAGGGCGCAGAGGCAGCGGACACAAGGACTCGGTCCGCCCAGTCTGACTAACTCGTTTTCAGTATTCGATTGATCACCGTACACATTCGAACCCAGCCTTTCGTTTCCTTTTCGATCTGTTCACGTCCGGTGCCAGTCAGGGAGTAATACTTGGCCTTGCGGTTGTTTTCTGATAGGCCGCGCTCGGATACGATCCAGCCACGCCGTTCAAGTCGTAAAAGCGCGGGATAAAGCGTTCCTTGATTCAATCGCAACAGGTTTTTGGAAGCCTGTTGGATGAGCAACGCGATGCCAGTGCCATGCGCCGGGCCCATGGAATCGAGCATTTTTAGCACTAGTAGATCCAGTGTTCCCTGGAGAACCTCAGAATTGGCAGTCGTCATACACTCATTTTGACGAAGCGTTCGATCCGGCGCCTCAGTTGTATGTGTCCGGCAACTACTCGCGCAAACACAGAGCGATCCACGTTGCCGCCAATCAAAATAACGCAAATATTCTTTCCGGTAAGGGTGTCTCGCTCCTGCATCGCTGCAGCCAGAGCCGAAGCGCCCGCGCCTTCGGCAACATTCTGTGTGTCGCTGAAATATGCCCGCATGGCCGCTTCAACTTCTTCATCACTCACTTCTACAACACGCTCCACGCCTCGCCAGATCATTCCCAGCGCGCGTTCGTCGGGCGTGCGGCACACCATTCCATCGGCAATGCGTGTGCCGACGGCATGCGACACATTCTTCCGCTCTCGAAACGAAAGAGCGTATGCCGGCGCGTTTTTGGAGACGACTCCGACCACCGCTGTCTTCAAGCCAAGTGCGTTTCGTGCGGCAATCACTCCGCAGATGCCGGATCCCATCCCAATTGGAACGTAAACGAGATCAGGCTCTGGAATCTTGCGAAACATCTCCATCGCGTATGAGCTAACCCCTTTGACGAGCGGGGTGTCGAAACTGGGCGCGGCTACCAACTTCCGTTCCTCGGCTAGTTCGCCGGCGTATTCAAGCGCAGACTGGAAATCCTCACCGTGCTCAATAAGTTCCGCGCCGAGCGCTTCCATTGCCGCGTTTTTTTCCTTGCTGTTTCCGCGGGGCACGACTAGCACGGCTTCATATCCGTACAAGCGCGCGGCGTATGCCAGCGACTGCCCATGATTGCCACGCATCGCGCCTACGAAACCCTTCACCCTGGGATTCGCATTCCGCAAATCATTCAAGTAAACGATGCCCCTCGCACCTTAGATGCACCGGTAGACGTGTGATTTTCGTGCTTCACCCAAACTTCGCAACCCACGCGGCGCGAGATCAACGGTCAGCAGTATTGCGGCGTCGGCGGAATGAACCGGTGCACCAAGTCGGCTGCCGCATCCAGTTCAGCCAGCGAAAAAGACATTTGCGAATCGTATGTAATCTTTCGTGTTGCCATTTAGATGTTCCCTTGTTCTAAAGCTGCAATCAGGACACAAAACAGATTCATGATAGCGTCAGTTTCACTTCGAGCCTTCCGCATCCGGCTCGCCCCACAAATAGTGGTTGAACCAATTTAGATTATGTTCCATCACCGCTCGGCTTGACCGCGGCCTGTCAATTGTGTGGCCGAATCCTTTGTAAATATAGAATCGCACCGGAACGCCCTGATCTCGTAGCCCCTGGTAGAGTTCGTAGGAATTCGCTATTGGCACGCGAGGATCAAATTCACCTTGCTCAATCATCGTCGGGGTCTTCGCGTGTTTGATACTGGAAATCGGCGAACCCTTTCGATAAACCTCCGGGTCATCCCACGGCGAAGACTCAAAATAGCGTCGCGCCAACCAATGCATGTCCGTACCAACATCATAAGTCGTCCAGTCAGTGATGCCCGCTCCGACAGATAATGCCCTGAACCGACTGCTATTGGTGGCGATGTACGCCGTTATGTATCCTCCAAAACTCCAGCCCATTGATCCGACGCGATCTTTGTCCACCCACCCCTTTGAGATTAGATAGTCGACACCGGATATGACATCCTCGTAGAGTCCCGGGCCCATATTCCGAACATTAAGACTTCTGACCTTTTCTCCGTAACCGATGCTGCCGCGATAATTAGGCTCCAAAATCAACGCTCCCTTGGCCGCCCACATCTCCTTCGGGTAGTAGGCAATATCAAAGCCCGGAATTGCTTGGGAGACATCGTTGGGCCCGCCGTGCAGCACGATCAGCAGCGGATATTTCCGGGCCGGATCGAAATCTGCCGGCTTCATCAGCGCCCCTTCGATCACTTTGCCGTCCGAGCTCCTCCACGAAATCACTTCTCTCGTCGCAACTTTCAAGTCTTTTATCTGACCGCCAAAGTCCGTCAGCTTTTTGGAGACGAATGGTCTGACACCGGAGACATAAACCTCCGGGTAGTGCGTGGCATCTGCTTCAACGAACGCCACAGACTTGAAATCGCTTGTGAAGGAAAACGAAGAGTACGCGGCATTCTCTTCTGGGCTTACTCGCTCGATCGTCAGTTTCTTCGGGTCGATTCGGAACAGATGCGAGGCCGTTTTCTGCGCTGCGGTAAAGTAGATTCCTTCCGCCGTCCATGCAGCAAAAGTAGCGTGCTCGTCAAAGTTTTTCGTGGCATACGAAATCGGTCCTCCCTCCGCAGACACAATCGCCAAATTCAGATCGGCGTAGGCGAAGTTCGACCCCTCCTTTGTTGTATTGAAAATGATTTGCTTTCCGTCAGGAGACCATTCCGGATTGGTGTTGGGTCCCGGCTGATCGACGATCTTTTTCACTGAATGTGCATCAAAATTGTAAATGTAAATATCATTCGTCTCCGAGTAGGAAAGCCCAGGATAAAGCTGACCGTCAAACGCCAGCTGTTTTCCATCCGGCGACCACGAAAACGATCCCACCGTAAATTGTCTGCCTTCAGTCAATCGCCGTGTTTCACCGCTATTTACCTCTACAACCCAAAGGTGCGTCATCGTGTAATCGTGCTGATAATTCTCGAAGTCGGAGTATTTTTCTCTGCGATCCTTCATTTCCTTCGTTTCCGGATCACCCATCGTAAGAGCAATCCGCGCCCCATCCGGTGACCAGCGAAACTGTGAGACGCCAGTCTCCACCCTGGTAACTTGTCGAGCCTCGCCGCCTGCCGGGGAGATAACGTATATCTGGCGTCTGCCATCGCGATCGGAGATGAAGGCCAGCCAGCGCCCATCCGGCGACCATGCCGGACTCGTGTTTGTTCTCTTAGAGTTTGTAAGTTGAATCACTTCCCCGGATTCTGTATTGGCCAGCCAGATTTGGAAGTCATAACTGTTGTCCGTCCAATTCGCGTGCCGCACCGAGTACGCGACAAAACGCCCGTCGGGCGATATGCGCGGCGTCCGTGGCCTTTCCAAATTAATCAGTTCATCGATTGTCGGCGCGTGTTTTTCGGCCGCCGACAGAGGCAAAATGAATAGGAAGGCAACAAGAAAGATGGATAAACGCTTAGCCACGGATTACCTCTTTTCGGCCATCGCCTCTGGTCGTATGAAGCATCGTGATCCAATGCATCATACATCGTTACACACAGTAACGTGACCTCAAATTGTTGTCAATATTCTTCTCTCACCGTTAGAAATTTGGTCTTCGTTGGCAACTTGAGGCTGACATCAACGTTGTCCCTACCAATAACTCCATAAGAGTTGAAGAACTCGCTGTGGGCAGCATGGAAAACACCTGAGGGGCGAGAATTCTCAAATGGTTGATACGAGTGTCGCGGATGAGCGATTCTCTTAGGTCTTAAAGACGTGGAGTTCCGGCTGGATCTATTATTTAATGATACGGATTTCGCGGCCAGCTCAGGCCGCGCGCCTTTACCGAACAGGCCGATTGACCCACGCGCGAGCGAATCGCGCGGTTACCATTGCGTCAGGGCTCCGTTCTTGTTGCCATCAAGGGGATTTTTTACGCAGATGGAGTTATTGGTAGGGACAGGTGAATCGACTCTTCACCGTTGCCGGCATTCTTGATATCGCCCTTGTCCCGAAGTTCGATACCCAGCACTTTGGCTTGGACATCGGTAAGCACACTCATGGTGGCGCCAGAATCAATAATGAAGACCGCCTTCGCTGAAGATTCGTTGATTTGTATCGGTACAAGGATGCGATTGTGGTAGAGCTCGAATCGGACGACCGCAACCGGCTCTCGTTTTGTAGTTTGTCGCTCAGCCTGTGCTGCAGCAACACTCGTAATCGGGGTACCTTTATCCGGCCAAAATGGAAGAAGGATCATCCCGGTGAGTAGAAAAACGCTTAGAATATAGGCGCTTCGTATCTTTGTCCGCTTCGGCTGCATAAGCGATGCCATCACTATACACTGACCGGATCGGTCAGGCGGGAAAAGCGCTCTAGCCTCAATCTCCTTCGCTGGATCACTTCGCTAGTAAACGACCAGGGCAATGAGAGCCTTGCCACACGTGTTAGACGCTTTCCGATGTAACTCTGAACCGTCCACCCTGGCATAAGAAAAATCCAAGATTCTCAAAATAATTGGAGAGATTTTGCTCTAAAAACTCCTCTATATATATGAGGGCACAGAATTCTCGCCGCATGCTCCCAGCGACCTAGGTCAGACCGTCCCACTTCGGTTTGTCCTGGCGCGGCACCGTTCCGCTTTCAAGCTGAGACACTACCACCTATTTGGAAGCTCGTGCTGACTGACTGTCCCGCACCGCTCGCAGATGAATGAATTTATGCATTAGCGAAACGGAGCGGTCATCCCACCGTCGACAATCAAGGAGTGGCCAGTAACATACGAAGACGCGCTCGAACACAGCCAAAGCACAGCGTCAGCGGCTTCATCGGGTCGTCCGATCCGACCGAGCGGGACCAATTGTGCAAAACCTGTTTTCGCAGCAAGGGGATCCTCCGGCGAAACCCGCGCGAAGACACCGTTTAACATGGGAGTGTCAAAGCCGCCAGCCACCAGCGCGTTGATGCGAATTCCTTGTTTCGCGTACTCTTGGGCCGCCGACTTCGTGAGCCCAAGCACTCCCGCTTTGGAGGCGGCGTATAGGGCGTTTTGAGGCACCCCGCCAAGGCCATTCACCGAGGATGTGTTCACAATCGCTCCGCCACCACCTTGGTGCAGCATTTGGCCGATCTCGTGCTTCATGCAGAGCCAGACGCTCTTGAGGTTGGAGGCGATATGTTTGTCAAACTCCTCCTCGGAAAAGTCTGCAGAGGGCTTGAAGACTCCGATGTCGATCGCCGCCGCATTGTTAAAAGCATAATCCAGCCGCCCAAATCGAGCGATCGTGCGGCCCATGAGCAACTCCACCTGAGTAGACTGTGAGACGTCCGTGGGGACGAACTCCGCTTCGGCCCCCAGTGCCTCCATTTCGTGGCGAACGGCCTCGCCCTTCTCAGCACCTCTGCTAGCGATGACCACTTTGGCTCCCTCGCGTGCAAAGCACAGGGCTGTAGCTCGCCCTATGCCCGAACTGCCGCCGGTGATGAGCGCTACTGTCCCCGCAAAACGTCTCTCGCTCATGGCACGCTCCTTCGGTCTATCGTCTTATCGTCTACTCGGAAGTATAGTGGGCTTTAGTCTGTGCAGCCAGCCCGTCTCGGGGCGTACATCGAACTTGGGCACCAATTCTGAAGCGGATGCTTGACCATTTCGAGAAAGGCCAAGAGACGGCGCAGGTGAGCTAGTCTCGATCTGCTTTCGTTTTACGCTTTGACCTAAGTTTGAAATAGTATGTAATCTTTTCAAGTATGCAGGATTTCGATGCGACTATCGCGTCGAACGAACTGTGCCCGGCGGGTCGCCGAGTCTGCAAGAAAGGTGAATTTGGAAAAGGACCTGCCAATCAACGAAATGCCCGCTGCGGTCTTCAAGTACCTGACTGCTGACAGAACCGCGACCGTTCTTGAAACACTTCAGATTCGTTTTAGTCAGGCTTCAGTCTTGAATGACGCAATGGAACTCAAGCCTCCGTTCAAGGGCATAGCCACTCAATCTGATCTCAAGAAACTCATGACTGATCGGCTTCGGGAAAAATATCCCGGCATGGTGGAGCGCATTGAAAAACTTCTGCCAAGCGATCTTGTTGAAAAGCTCATCGACGATGTGATCTCCAAGGGTGCCGCACAGGCTGAGGCAGTATTCCCAGATAACTCTAAGAAAATCTACGACTCGCTAGACAAAAACTTCGGAACCCTGTCCTTGTCCGAGACACTGACCAACACACTTCTCTGGGGTTACTACGGCGATGGCGGATATGGTTTTCTAATTCATTTCGATCCCAGTCACAAATGGTTTTGGGCTCAAAAGGATATCAAAGACGACTTCCGCCATTTGCGACGTGTTGTATATCGCTCTGAACGTCCGGCGAAGTACGTGGTAGAGACAACCGGCACCGATGCTCTCTACACCAAAGGCCTCGAATGGGAACACGAAAGAGAATGGCGCATCATCCGGAATTTCAATGATGCCGCCGTCAAGCTCGGTCCGGATCAGTATGGAAAGGACGTTTTGCTATTTGCAATTCCCCCGGATTGCATCCAAAGTGTCGTCATCGGTTATCGAACCAAACCTGATTCCGTTGAAAAAATCAGAAAGGTTGTTC
>Ga0210410_10003929_pt1 | contig 13123 bp, 8 predicted proteins | sample IncBWC4MmetaG_FD_161058 | JGI IMG/M metagenome (GOLD analysis project Ga0210410, IMG submission 161058) | Forest soil microbial communities from Barre Woods Harvard Forest LTER site, Petersham, Massachusetts, United States - Inc-BW-C-4-M | ecosystem: Environmental > Terrestrial > Soil >... | reverse complement strand
CTTCGGCAGATCCTCCGCGTTCACATCCCGTGCTGAACTCGACGAGGCCGCCTTCTCCTGACCGATTGGACTCTCGGTTGTTATGGCAAGCAGAAACAAAATAGCTGCAGCGTACCGTTTCATCTCAATGATTATCCTGGGTACTCAATTGAACTTCCTGCAGCGCGCCACGATCCAAACCGGTTTCGTCCACCAGGTGAAGCGACAGCCTCGCGCATTTTGCGGGCGAAGTTATCTCGGTATCGAGCAACACCGATTCGGTTGGATTTACCTCGGCAACAGGCGTCGCTGCGACGGCGTGACCGTGTTCATCGTAAAGGCGCGCTATGAGGTGCCCAGAATAAAACACCCCAAAAGACCCGGAGAGGCCGATCTTGCCGTTCTCTCTGACTGTCGCTCTCAACGGCCGAACCAAAATCCCCGCGTCCGTAACGCCGTGGAACTCACCTCCGGAATGCGTGGGGAGCCACTCCGTGTCCAAGGTGCAACTCTCGGCGGGACGCAAACGACACATGGGACTATTGATCTCCGCTTCCAGGTAGTAAGGGCTCGCATCCGGGTCGCCGCTCAAGGAAGGGATGCCATCACTGTTCAGCCTGGTTTCGGGACCGTTAGTCCAGAAAATGACTGAAGCCTTTCCGGGATAAGGCTTACTGTCATCGTATTGAAAGCGCTCGACCATGGCGTACTGGCTTTTGCCGTCCAATACCGCGAGCCAGCCATCTTTCGAATCGAGCCACAACTCGGCGGCCATGTGAACGTAGTGCACAGTAAAAAGACCGTCCTCTCTGACCGACACTGCCGGGTTCTCCGCCGGACCGAAGCGAACGTGATAACGGTTTAAATAACTGCTGGACCGGTTCGCGGGAGTGAACGTCCAGAAATCGTGATTCGTGAGTGCGGCCGACTCCGAACCCGGCGCGCCCGGAACAGAAGTGTCGTATTGCGAGACAGACTGCATCGACCACTCGAGGGTATGTCCCGACACGTTCTTCATGGACGCGTGAAATCCGATCCGCGGCGAATCGGCGTCCAGCCGGATCGTGCGTGTAAATTGAACCCCAGTCTGCGAATCGGCAGGACTTGTCAATTCGATTTCGCAGCGCAGTCCTTCTGAAAGTTTTCGAAACGTGAATGTTCCATCGTCCAGCACGTCAGAGTTGCCGGCCCAGTGCTGCTCATCGTTGTTTCCTTCGGGCAAAAGCCAGAGTTTGTCGCCGCCGTAGTTGAACCACTGGCTGGAACTCGGGGGAAAGTACTTGCCAGCGAATTTGGGATTTACAAACAGGTAAGCGTGCCCCGCAAACGTGACTTGCATGAGGCGGCCACCATTCTGCGGCACCACGATTGCATGGACCCATCGGTTCGAGAGTTGTTGGGCGTGCCACCCTTTATATTCGACGGCCTCGACCCGACAGCCAGAACCCGGCGGCAGATTCGATTGACCGAATGCCGGAGAGAAGCTCCCCATCGGCGCGACCGCGAGCGCGAAAAATCCCAGGCAAACGGCTCGCAGTTGACTCAAAGGCACGGAACGGAGTGTCATATTCGCTTTTCCATATGAAACATATCTGCGCGGTTGAGACTAACACGCAAGAATTCTGGGAAAATATCCACGGCTACAAACGAAACTAATGCTAATGAAACGAAAGATTTCGATTGGCGTCAAGAAGATTCTGTGATATACCAGCTTGCTCTGCCCGGCACAAAGTGCGAGCACGTCAGAATGTCCAAGACTCTTTTGTTCCTATCGTTGCTGGTATCGGCCAATCTTCCGGCGCAGGACAGGATGGTTGAGGCGACCTGGCTGCATCGATACTTGCCGCAGCTCAAAGAGGTGAAAGAGGATCTGTCCTCCGGAACTTGTCACTACAAGCCAATTTTCGGCGGAGGTGACCGAGACAATCGAATTCTACGAAGCGTCTCTCGTTTTGCCGAGGTCACGGTTGAAGCTCATGGAAACTGCCAGAGCGTACTCTACGATCACGAAGAAGAAATCTATTTCGTTCTGCAGGGCTCGGGCACTCTGCACTACGGCGATGAGACACATCCCTTTCGCACCAATGATTTCACCTACCTGGCTCCGGGCGTGAAGCATGGATTTGCCAATAGTTCCGGCCAATCTCTGCGAGTCCTGGTGATGGGTTTCAAAATTCCGCTCCGCGTGACGCTTGGCGCACCCTCCGAGGAGCCCAGAATTGTCAATCTGGATGACGTGAAAGAAGAAACCGTGCAAGGCCATCCCACGTCGGTTTTGTACAAATTGCTGGTTGGTCCACGAGAGGGAAAGCGCGATGCGATTGATAAGGCGTCCGTCGTAACCAGCTTTTTCTGGATGAACTTCGCACCAGGAGGAACAAACTTCCCGCACCATCACGAGACCGCCGAAGAGATCTATCTCGTCGTTGGTGGGGATGGAAAGATGGTCGCAGGAAGCGGAATGGATGGAGTCGAGGGCCGCTACCCAGCCAGGGCCGGAGACGCTTACTATTTCCGCCCAAACTGCACCGTGGGGTTCTACAACCAGAAGAAGCTGGGAGCGAATGCTTACATCCTCGCCGTACGATCAAGGATTCCGGTGAGCGATACGGCGGATTGAATTGGCATCCCTTCTTCCGCAGATTTGGTTACGTTGGCACGGCTGGCCTTTCTCAAACAGGAGGCATTGATGACGATCCGGAACTCTAGTCGGAGATCATTCGTAAAAGTGTTGGCGGCGACGCCGCTGCTAACCCAGATTGCTGCGCGCGACCTGTACGCGCAAACCGCGTCCGCCATCGGCCGGGATCCGCGCCAGAACGTGTACTCGCGGCTTGGCGTGAAGACGGTCATCAATTGTCGTGGCACCTGGACCTATCTGAGCGGATCGCTCGAATTCCCAGAAGTTCGTCAGGCACAAGAGGAAGCGGCTCTGTATTTTGTCAACATGCTGGAGTTGCAACGTGCCGTTGGCAGACGCTTGTCAGAACTGACGGGTGCCGAATCCGGAATCGTCACTTCCGGATCGGCGGGTGCCATGGCCGCGGCGACTGCGGGATGTATGGCCGGTACCGACGACCAGCACATCTGGCAACTTCCTGACACCACCGGCTTGAAGCATGAGGTCATCATGGTCGGCGGCAGGAGTGCGTTTGACAGTGCCATCCGACTGACCGGGGCCATACTGGTTCTCGTGTATTCACCAGAAGAACTGGCTCAGGCAATCAACGAAAACACGGCGATGATCTACACCACTGATCTCGAAGACAAACTCCAAAAGGAACTGGCCATCGCCAAAGAGCACAAGATCCCGATGTTGCTCGATGACGCAGCGGGCATTCCGCCAGTCGAAAATGCCAAACTCTATGCCCGCATGGGAATTGATCTCTATTGCTTTTCGGGTGGAAAGGGGCTGCGGGGGCCCCAGTGCAGCGGCCTGCTCCTCGGGCGCAAAGACTTGATTGAGGCGGCCCTGTTGAATTGCAGTCCGCGTGAAGGAGCGGTCTGCCGTCCCATGAAAGTGGGGAAAGAGGAGGTCATCGGGTGTCTCACAGCTCTGGAGACGTGGTTGAAGCTGGACGAAAAAAAGCTCTACGCCGAATGGAACGCTCGCCTGGATCGAATTCGAACGCTGGTGGAGACGGTACCCGGAGTAAAGACCAATACCTACGTTCCAAACGACGGAAACCGCTATCCAACGCTGAGGGTCTCGTGGGATCAACCGGGCTGGCGATACAACATCGCCGACTGTGTGCAAGAACTGCGCTCAGGGAATCCAGTCATCGAAGTGCTCGGGGTAGACAATCCAAGCCTCGTCACGGCAGTTCGCGAAGGCAATCCCAATCGAAAAGAGCTCAAGGAACCCGACCATATTGAACTTGTCTCGATGACCATCAAGCCGGGAGAGGAAATCGTTGTTGGGCGAAGACTGCGAGCCATCTTAGGCGCCGCGCAGAAGAAGGCCGCAGCCTAGAGACGCGAGGTTGCATTGAGAACTGTCCGCCGCGACGTGTCGCTGCGATTATCTATCGCCGCGCTTTTGCTTTCCTCGGCAGTTGGAGCCCAACAGCACGTGCGCGCCGTCGTTCCGGAACCATCGGCCTCTCGCACGAATCGTTTCTATCCGGCAGGCGTGGACGCCGGCGACTACATCTACATCTCCGGACAAGGACCGCGGCGGCCGGACGGCACTTTGCCGCCGGAGTTCAGCCAACAAGTCAGGCAGGCCCTGGACAATATTCAGACAGTAGTGAAATCTGCAGGGTTGACAACCGAGCATGTCGTTTATCTCCAGGTTTACCTGATCGACATGAGCAAGTATGACGACATGAAAAAAGCATTGGCGGAGTATTTCCGAAAATCTCAGCCTGCTCAATCCGTGCTGGGCGTTGCCCGGATGCCGGAGCCACCCATTCAGATTGACGCGGTTGCCGTGCGCAGCCTTGAGGACAAGAAACCCGTCTATCCGACGAATTACAAATCGGGCGATTCTGCTCCTCCCGGAATGCTTACGCATGATCGGCTCTTCATATCGAGCATGCCGGGCGCCGATCCGGCCAGTGGGAAAATTCCAGATGATCCGGCGTCACAAGTAGATCTCGCGCTTGACCGTGTGGAGTCCGTAGTCAAGGCAGCGGGCCTCGAACTCAAGAATCTGGTTTTTGTAAATCCATATCTGACGGCCGATATTCCGGGACGCGTCATGAACGAGCATTACGCTCGCCGGTTTGAGTTCGGGAACACTCCAGCCCGCGCCACCATCGAAGTGTCCAGTCTTCCCGGTGGCGCGCACATCGAGTACACAGGCGTTGCCGTACGTGATCTCACTCAGCGAAAAGCGGTACGTCCGAAGAACATGCCACCCAGTCCCACGGCGAGTCCGTGTGTTTTTGCCGGCGATACTTTGTACTGCTCCGCCAAGGACGGATTTATTCCAGGACCGCATGGCGGCGTCTACGCCACCAGCACACAGCATCAACTGCGGCAGACGATGCGCAACCAGCTCGACAACCTGGAAGAAGCCGGGATGACCTTCGATCAGGTGGTAGCGACCAAGGTTTACCTCGACGACCTGTCGGATTTACCGCTATTTGATGAGGTGTATGCGCAATTTTTTGCTTCCGAGCCGCCGGCGCGAACCACAGTGCAGCAAGTCGCACCTGTCGAGCGCCATCCCGACAAGGAAGATCATTTCCCGGGGTTGGAGCAAGTTTCGCTGATTGCGGTCCGCAGTCGACCTGATCACTGATCGTTGATGGCTGATCGTTAATCGCTGATCGTAGATCAGTGCTCGTTGAAAAATCGATTTCGCAGTTCCTTGGCAAAACGGAGGTGAATGGTGGTCACATCCGAGCTTGACAACATTCCACACAGTGGAATATGTTTTCGCGCCATGGGTGTCGGGTTCGTGTCTAGGTGAGTGCCAATTGGGTCGTGCAGAATCTTGGCGCGAGTCAGTAGAAGAGTATCCGGAAAAAACTAGGCGTGGTTTGGGCAGGCGTGTCGAATCAGACTGCCGCCCCGGGAGATAGGCGATGAAAACTAGTCACAGCTTCTTCGTTCCTGTTTTCGTAGTCGTGTCGATGCTGTTGCTCCCAAGTATGCTGCTTGCTGACGTCACCGGGTCCATCAATGGGGTAGTGCGCGATCCGTCACAGGCCGCGGTCAAGGGCGTACGAATCAAGATCACCAACACACAGACCAACCTGTCGCTGGAGACCGCTACGGCCGATGACGGATCCTATCGTTTTCTTTCCCTACCTGTCGGAACCTACAATCTAAGTGCCGCGATCATTGGCTTCCAGCAGTACAACACGACCGGCATCGTGCTGCAGGTGAACGATCAACTGCGCATCGACATTTCTCTTAAAGTCGGCAGTATAAACGAGCAGATCACCATCCAGGCTAACGCGGCCCAGGTAGAAACCGAGAGTACCCAACTTGGCGATGTCATCGATTCGAAGAAGATGCTGGCGTTGCCGCTCAACGGCCGCAGCTATCTGGATTTGTTGGGCCTGCAGGCCGGTGTGGCGCCGAGCGGCTCCGTCACCATCGGTGGCGATTCCGGAACGGGCGCAAGGGCCGTGTCAGGTTACATTCAAAACGCGGGCAATGTCTCGGTGAACGGCCAGCGTGAAACGGCCAATGCATTCCTGGTAAATGGCGGCGATGTCAGCGAGGGACGAAATCTGGGGGCTGGCCTGGTTCCGAATCTCGATTCCGTCGAAGAATTTCGTCTTATCACCAACAGCTTTGACGCGGAATATGGAAAATTCAGTGGCGCCGTGATGAATGCCATTACCAAGTCCGGCACAAACGGTTTCCACGGCGACGCGTTCGAGTTCCTGCGGAACGACGCGCTGGATGCCCAGAACTACTTCTTCTCCGGCCAGCCTAAGTCCGAGTTGCGACAGCATCAGTTCGGTTTTACAGCCGGAGGCCCATTCTGGAAAGACAAGCTGTTCTGGTTCACGGATTATCAAGGAACCAGAATAGTGCGGGGCGCGGAAGTCAGCAACGTTGCCGTGCCGAGCGCTGCCGAACTTCAAGGTAAGTTTGATCCTTCAATTTTGACCGGCACCGTCGATGGAGGTCCAGGTCCCGCCGGCAGTTGTCCTCCGAATGTCCAGCCCTGCCTCGACTGGCCCACGACGCTTTCCAATAGATTGGGTTACACAGTCACAAACGGTGAGCAATACAGTTTCGCAGGCTGTAACTCGACGGCGGACTGCGTCTTTCCAGGCGGCGTAATTCCCCAAGCTGCTTGGTCGCCAGCAGCGATTGGAATTCTCCCGTACATCCCCGGTCCCAATAACGCCAACGGCACATTCTCGGACAATCGTCATAAGAATAGGATTACTGACAACAAAATCGGAGAGCGGGTCGACTTTAACAATCGCAAGACGGGCAACTGGTCCTTTTATTATCACTTTGACGACTCGACGGTGAACAGCGCCCTGCCCGACGGTGGCGCAAGCGTGCCCGGCTTCCCCGCCGTGACGCCAACCCGAGCTCAGGAGTTTGTTCTGAGCAACGCCAAGACTATCGGCACCACCGCTGTGAACGAAGCGCGAGTGACCTTCTTCCGTACGGCTACCCACCTGGACAACCCGAGCGGCGGGAAGGCGTCGCTGGCCTCTCTTGGTTTCGTCACGGGCGCCGGGACTCTCGGCATCATTCCCGATGCTACCGCCGGATTTCCAGAGTATGTTCCTCAGGTTTATTTCAACAACTTCAATATCGGCACCCCGTCTCTGATCACATTCCAGCCTAATAACACCTATACGGCGTCGGAGGGGTTTTCCAAATCGATGGGCAAACATACGCTCAAGTTGGGCGGAGAGTTCCGCTATCTGCAGGTGAACGAACGCAATTTAGCCAGCCAGGACGGGGCGTTCGTTTTCGATGGTACAGTCACTGGCGTGGATTTCGCGGACTACCTGCTGGGAGCGCCTACGGGAGCCGGGGGTGGCTTCACCCAGGCAGCGTTACAACTCCTGGATTCGCGGACGCGCTATGGCGGCGCCTATGTGCAAGACGCGTGGAAGGCAACTCCCAATCTGACGCTGAATTTGGGTCTTCGCTGGGAAGTGAGTATGCCTTGGTACGACACACAGGGAAAAATCCAGACCTGGGTCAAGGGAGAGCAGTCAACAGTCTTTCCGAAATCCCCCCAAGGGCTCGTATATCCTGGCGATCCAGGCATTCCCAAGACGCTGGCTCCGACCCGATACAACAAGTTTGGACCGCGCCTTGGCCTTGCTTACTCTCCGAGCTTTAGCGAAGGAGTGTTGGGCAAAGTCTTTGGCGGGCCGGGAAAAAGCAGCATCCGTGCTTCGTACGGCTTGTACTACACCTCGGTTGAGGACTTGAACCTTTTCTACGAAGTGGGAGACGCTCCCTTCGGCTTGTACTGGACCAGTCCGGGTGCCGTTGACTTCTCCGAGCCATACCGAAATCGGCTGGATGGAGGTATCGACGGCGAGGGACAGCGCTTCCCATTCACTGTCCCGATTCCGGGCAGCCCGGGAAATAAGACGCTCGATTTCTCGGTTTACGAGCCGCTGTCTTATTTCCCGGGATACGACATTCATAATAGCCTCCCGTACGCTGAGCACTTCAATTTCTCGATCCAGCGCGAGTTGAGCAAATCCACCGTCTTGACTTTGTCTTATGTGGGCACCGAGGGTCATCGGCTCATCGCGCAGACCGAAGCCAACCCAGGTGATCCCACATTGTGTAAGCAGCTTACCGCGCAAGGGTATACCGATGCGTCGGGTGGTGGCACCGGGTGTGGGCCGAACCTTGAGCAAGACACGTTCACTCTCGGCGCAAATACGGTGTACGGCACCAGGGACAGTCTGCTTAATCCGAACCTCTGTAATAATCCCACGGGCCCAACCCTATGTTTTGGTTTTGGCAACACCTTCACCAAGCTGGTGGCGAATTCCGTCTATCACTCTGGAGAGGTGACGGTCCAGGGTAAAGCTGGCGACGTAACCTTTTTGGCTGCGTATACGCTCGCGAAATCCATAGATGATTCTTCGGCCTTCGGCGAACTGATCAACTTCTCAAATGCCAAACTTAGCCGCGGCCTGTCGTCCACGGACGTGCACCAGAACTTTGTGGTTAGCTATGTCTGGGAGATGCCGTTCTATCGGCTTTTTAACGGCTTGCCCAGGCTTACGAAAGGATGGCAGTTGCAGGGCATTACCCGATTCGCCTCGGGATTTCCGATCCAGATGGGTCAAGGGAATCCCGTGCAAATCGGGCCACTGTGTCCGTCGGGGCTGTGCGACGGGGATGCCTCTCTTACTGGCAGCCCCTCCACCGATATGCCGAATCTCGTGGGACCGATTCACATCCACAACCCTCGTGCTACCCCAAGCAAGACATATTTCGACCAGAGCGCATTTACCGGAACTGTGTGCAGTCTAGTGTCGGGGGTTTTGACCGGCCCTGACTGCGGAAGTTTCGGAACGGCGAACAGGCGATTCTTTCACGGTCCGGGATTCAACAATACCGATTTGGGCATATCGAAGATGATTCCACTCAATGAAGCAATGCACTTCGAGATTCGAGGGGAATTCTTCAACATCTTCAATCATGCGCAATTTAACAACCCCAGCGGGGACATTAGCAGCCAAAATTTCGGTAACGTCACGAGTGCGCGCGATCCGCGCATTGGGCAGGTCAGTGCGAAATTCGTCTGGTGATGCAGTGGCAAAGTTTTTGAGCATGGGGATGGCGGGCTCACTCGCTGTCCCCTTCTCACTTTGAGATAGAGTGCAGGTATGCGGTGCAACGGGTCTACCCGCGGGAACCACGTGATTCGAACTTGCCTCTTGGCAGCCTTCCTGGTGGGAAGCCTTTTCGCGCCGCGGATCAGTGCGCAAACAGTAGACAGCTACCGCCAGCGTGCGGCCGAACTGTCCCGCGTGAAGTCGTGGGACGAAGCCGTCGCAAACTACCGCAAGGCTCTGGAGCTGGAGCCAAACGACGCGGCCACCCACTACCACCTAGCCTGGGCGCTGAAGTACAAGCGAGAAACCAGAGAGGCGCTGAAGGAGTTCCAAGCCACGCTGAAGCTCCGGCCGAGATGGGCGGACGCCCACTTCGGACTGGCCTCGGTCTGGTTCGATCTGCAGGACCAGGACTCCGCCGTCAAAGAACTGCGCACCGCCGAAGCGCTCGATCCACTCAATGTCGCTACGCATCGCTTGTTGGCCCGTATCCTTGCGCAGCAGAACAGTCTTGCCGACGCCGAGCGCGAACTGAAGCTGGCGCTTCGATTGAAACCCTCGGCGAATACTCACCTGGAGCTTGGTGTCGTCGAAGGACAATTAGGCAATCTGAATGAAGCTGCGGCACAGTTTCGTCGTGCGATTCAACTGGATTCAGGGCTTGCGCCGGCGCACCTCATGCTCGGCATTGTCTTGCGTCGCCAGTCAAACCACACTGGCGCGTTGGATCAATTTCGAGCTGCGACTGCCCTGAATCCGAATGATGCAGATGCCCAATACAATCTGGGCCGGGAGTTGAAGGCTGGGGGCGATCCCGCAGCAGCCATTGCCGCCTTTCGTCGTGCCATCGAACTGAAACCGGACTTCGAGCAGGCGCACTACAATCTGGCCCTCGCATTGCGCAGCCAGGGCGACGTCGCCAATGCCAAGAAAGAAGCGGACGAACTAACGGGGCTGCACGATTTTCGCGCCCGCCTGGCGCAATCGAAGCTGCTGATCCTGCAGGGTGTGGATGCCCTCAAGAAGCAGAAATTCGACGATTCCTTGGCGCTGTTTCAGAAGTCCGCTGAACAAACGCCCGAATTTCCAACCAACTACTACTACCTGGGGCTTGCGTGGGAGGGCAAGAGCGAGCCTGGGCCCGCGAGAGAAGCGTATGAAAAGGCGATTGAGCTGAAGCCGGACTACGCGCAGGCGCACACCAGCTTTGGACTGCTGCTTTGGAAGTCAGGAGATCAAACGCGAGGCCTGGAGGAATTCCAGCGAGCCGTCATGTCCGATCCAGATCTGGCGGAAGCGCACTACAACCTCGGGCTCGCCTTGGCGCAATTGCAGCGCCTGCAAGAAGCCATTCGCGAGTTGACGGATGCAGTCAGTCTTGATCCTCAGAGTGTCGATGCGCGAGTGCAGCTGGGGTTGGTCCTCAGCCAAAACAACGATACCGCTGCCGCAACCAATGTCTTTCGCGATTTAGTGCGACGCGATCCAAACTTTGCCGAGGGACACAATAATCTCGGTCTTGTACTGCTGCAGGTCGGCGATGTCCATAAAGCAGAAGCGGCGTTTGACGAGGCACTACGCCTGAAGCCACGCTACGCCGAGGCACACTACAATCTCGCCTTGGCGCTTCGTCAGGAGGGTAAGAAAGCCAACGCACAGCAGGAATTCGAGAGGGCCTATAAGCTTGCACCGGAATTGAGGAGCCTGCCTCTCCCATGAGGTGAGTGTGGAAATGTGGTGCAACTGTCTCAGGATGGCTGCAACCCTAATTACGGCCTTGCTCGGCCGCGCTGTCACACTGTGTGCTTCCTTCGGCAAACTCGCAGCGCTACACTTCACTGGTAAGGTAGCCATCAGCCGGGTTGGCCGCCAGATGGGCTGGGGCTAGGCAAACAGGGCCAGCGAAAACCCCCGCCAGACTCTTGTACCAGTCGTGGCGGTGCTTCGGATGCGACGAGAGTGCGGTAGGCTTCACCCTTCCCCGCGCCTTGTTCGGGAAAGGCGCCGGGTTTGTCCTCGTCTTCAAGAGGATAGGGTGCATTGCACCCGGGGAGATTAGGAACCAACCAGTGAAGATTTTTTGCGAGTGAGCAATTGTGAACAGCGTTGCTGCTGTCTCGGCATTAACCTACGACTGCAAGGCGTGGCTTGCCTGACCATCGGCCCTCCCCGCACAACGCGCTCCACGCCCTGCAAGTCCAACACGAATCTCTGCGGCGGCTTTGCGGTGAGTGAAGCGTGCAAACACCCCATCATGTGAGCGTCGATACGTTTGTCGCGGAGAGAGCCCTGTTCCTCGCAATCTCATGCCTTGAATACGGGGACAAGCCGATGAACTGTGCGCACTGCGGAACCGCAATCAAGTGGAAATTGGCTTTCATTTCCGGACACGGCTTGGCTGACCTTTGTGGCGGCACCGGGAAAACAGTTCGGGTCGATATTCCGTATTGCCCCAGATGCGAACAGACACCCTGCGCCACCGGCTGTTTCTACATCCGTGATGGTCAGGATGTGGCTTCACAACTAGCGAATTGACAATTGACCTGCTGCGACAAACACAGTTTCCGGATGCAAAGTCGAAGTGAGCAATTCTGGACATCCATTTTCTCCGGGGTTGCGTCATCATCTCTATGGAGTGAGGACTTATGGCGCTGATGATTACGTGGCGGAATCCATGTGCGGTGCAGACCGCACAACCACGCAAAAAGCTGAGTGACCACGCATCTGAGAGCATTCATATCGTGCAAAAAGGGATCTCTAGAGCACAGAGTCGACAATGGGTTGCTATGCCCTTTCTGAACGTGCTTTGCGGCGTACCTCTTGGTGCTCGCCGTGGTCCGCACAAGGTGGGATCACGGGGCAGACGAAGCAAACCACCGAAGCCTGCAGCAGGCTGAGTGGCTGAGTAACTCCTTCACTCTACAGCTGGGCTCGACTTACGCCCGGGCTACGGCGGTCGATGGAGATCCAGTGAGCTGAGCTCGAGCGGAGGGCGGTGAAGCAACCTTCGAAACCTGACTCTTATGAATTTGGAAACCACACGATTGGTGCGAGTATGCTTCATTGGGCATTGAGCGAGTGTCGAGAAGATAAGCTCGACATTGGTTTTGTGAACGATGGCAGAAAAACCCTTCTGAAATCGCCTGAACTCAAATCAGCCGCCTCAGCCAACCCAGATTTCAAGTTCCCTCACCCCACGAACCTCCCGCAAGATCGCGGCCAAGTAGCCATAAATGATCTCCGACATCTACAATCAAGTCGAGAATCCTTCTAGGGGGAACAATGTCCAATTTAAGAAGTGCAGTCCAGCAACTTCAGCAGGAGCACAAGCACGCACTACAACAGGTGGAGAAGTTACAGTCAGCGATTTCATTGCTCGAGGACTTGGTCGCACGCAATGGTTCGGGAGCATCGCGCGCCGGCGCTCGACCGGGGCGCATCTTGTCAGCGACCGCACGCAGGCGCATGGCGCAGGCACAAAAAGCAAGGTGGGCAAGGGTTCGGCGGGAATCCAAGCCAGCGGATGGGAAAGTGAAAAATGCGCCACCCGTGAAACGCGTGATGTCAGCATCCGCCCGCCGCAAGATTGCGGCGGCTCAGCGGGCGCGGTGGGCGAAGGTTAAGGCTGCGAAGAAGGCGGCTTAGGTTAGATTCGAGATAGAGTACGCTATTCCCGCCGTTTACCGCCGTTTACCAATGATCTTCATTGGTTCGCGGGCAGGGTTAAATGCTCCCCTCTGCACAAACGGCGAACTCAATTCTGCTATGCGCGGATCGAGTTTGACCTCGATATCTCGCATGGCGGTGCCACTCGCTGGCTGCTCGTTCGATGTAAACATGTGTTTAGTGCAGAGCAGCACACGAGATTCAGACGGACGGCCAGACTCTGGAACCATGTCTGA
>Ga0210410_10003927_pt1 | contig 13125 bp, 12 predicted proteins | sample IncBWC4MmetaG_FD_161058 | JGI IMG/M metagenome (GOLD analysis project Ga0210410, IMG submission 161058) | Forest soil microbial communities from Barre Woods Harvard Forest LTER site, Petersham, Massachusetts, United States - Inc-BW-C-4-M | ecosystem: Environmental > Terrestrial > Soil >... | reverse complement strand
AAATTAATTGTTCAAGTCGACGGACCGCGGAGATTCCTGGACGCGGCTGGGCGGTGATCTGACGACCGGAGTGGATCGCAACAAGCTGCCGATCTTCGGCAAAACGCCGGACAAGAATACCCTGTCGCGCCACGACGGCGTTGAGGAATATCCGACGATCACGACTTTGAGCGAATCGCCGCTAACGCCGAACGTGTTGTGGGTGGGAACGGACGACGGGAACGTCGAAGTGTCGCGGGACGGCGGAAAGACTTGGAAGAACGTGGCGTCGCGCGTGCCGGGAGTTCCCAGGGGGACTTATGTGACGCGCGTCGTGGCTAGGAAGTATGCGGAGGGCGCGGCGTTCGTGACCTTCGACGGCCACCGGTCGGACGACTACAACGTATACCTGTTCGAGACTTCGGATTATGGGGAGACGTGGAAAGCGATCCGCAACGGAATTCCGGATTCGGCGGGCACCGTGCATGTCGTGCGCGAGCATCCCAGGAATGCTAATTTGCTTTTTGCGGGAACGGAGTTTGGGTTGTGGGTGTCGTGGGATCACGGCGCGAATTGGACGGCGCTGAAGAATAATTTTCCGACCGTGCCGGTGGACGACATCGAAATACAGGCGCAGCAGAACGATTTGGTGCTGGCGACGCACGGTCGGTCCATTTGGATTTTCGACGACTTGACGCCGATCGAGAAGTTCGATGCCAGCGTGGCGAGTTCGGATTTGACCTTTTTCAGCCCGCGGCCTGCGACATTGTGGGATTTGCGCGAACGGCGGTGGAGTTCGGGGCAGAAGATGTTTACGGGAAAGAATCCGCCGTACGGCGCAATTTTGAATTACTACCTCAAGGCGGCCCTCCCGCCGGAAGCGCCGAAGACGGGCAAGGACGAAAAAGGGAAGGAAGAAAAAAACAAAGCCCAGGAACAGAAAGAAACTACCGCCACAGACGAGAAAGCTAAAGCGCAGGAAAGGAAGGAGGCCCCGGCAGCGGCCGCGGCCCTACCTGGAAAAGCCAGCAACGAAGAAGCAGCAAATAAAGAGGGCAAGGCGAAGATCAGCGTCTACGACAAAGACGGCAAGCTGGTGAGAGAACTCGACGGACCAGGGAAGGCTGGGGTAAACCGGACGAATTGGGATTTGCGGGGGAACTCGCCAGCCGTACCCACGGCGGAACAACTGGAGGCGGCGGCAGCGGGCTTTGATTTTGGGCCGCGCGGACCTCTGGTTGAGCCCGGCAAGTACACCATCAAAATCAAGGCGGGCAGCAAAGAAGGGACGCAAGAGGTCGTTGTGGAAGACGATCCGCGGTTCGAAATTTCACCTGCCGACCGTTCCGCGCGACGTGAAGCCATCGAACAGCTTTACGCGATGGCCAAGACATTGGACAAAGACCGCAAAGCGATCGAGGGCATCAAGGAAGGGCTGAAGGCTGCTCGAGAACAATGGAAGAAAGATGCCGACAAGCCGGATGCTCCAAAGATTCCCGAAGAAATAAAAAAGGCGGCAGAGGAGTTGCAGAAAAAGGTGGATGCGATCGCCGAGAAGTATGTGCGGGAACGCGAAGGTCTGGGAAATGCTGGGCCGCCGTTTGAATGGAAACCCGTGCCATTGCCGCAGCAGGTGCAAGGTTTGTTAAGAGACCTGGACGGGTTCTGGGCGGCACCGGGAGGGCAACAAAAGGACAAGCTGGCGGAATTGCCCCCGCTCGTCAACGATGCGTCGGCACAGGTGAAGCGAATTGTGGAAGAGGATCTGCCAGCCCTAAATAAGAAGATGAATGACGCGGGGATACCGCATATCGTGCCTGCGCCGCCGCCACCGAGGCCTGGCCGGGGGGGAGATTCGGATGACGAATCTTAGCCTCGAACAAATCAACTGATTTAGAGAAAGGTGGAGGATAGAGCATGAACGCGAAGCAGCTCAGCGTGCGCGGTCTAGCGGCATGGTTTGCGGTATTGGCCGTAATTCTCGGCGGATTGCTCGGGCCTGTTCAGGCGAAACCGCCGGACGCGGCAGCTCAGGATAGTCAAGACAAAAAAGACGAGAAGAAAGACGAGAAAAAGGACGAGAAGAAAGGATTGCCGCTGAAGTCCGCGCGAAAAATTGAATTCACCACGGACGAGGGGACGTGGCTCTCGCTGGATGTTTCACCCGACGGCAAGACCATCGTGTTCGAATTGCTCGGCGATATTTACACGCTGCCGATCGATGGGGGGACTGCAAAGCTCGTCGACGGCGGGATGGCATTTGACAGCCAGCCCACGTTTTCGCCCGATGGAAAATGGATCGCGTTTATTTCCGACCGCGAAGGCAGCGAGAACGTCTGGATCATGCATCCGGACGGCAGCGGGGTGAAACAGGTTTCGAAAGATCCTAACAACGAGTTCGCATCGCCGAGCTGGTCGCCGGATGGGAATTACATCTTTGTGTCGAAGGCCGGATTCGGCATCAATACGTTTGAAGTATGGATGTACCACGTGAACGGCGGTTCCGGCGTGCAGATCACCAAGGCGAAACCGACGCCAACGACGCCGCGACGGGAGCGCGGAAATGCTGTCGGGGTGGTGGCCTCTCCGGACGGCAAGTATCTTTACTACGCCAAGCGCCAAGGCGGCTTCGAGTACAACGCGCAGTTTCCTTTGTGGCAGATCGCGCGGCGGGATCGCAAGACCGGCGATGAAGACGTTTTGTTGGAGCAGGCGGAGAGCAGCTTCCGTCCGGCACTTTCGCCGGATGGCACGCAGCTACTCTATGTGACGCGGTACGAAACAGAGAGCGGACTGCGTGTGCGCAATCTAGAAACCGGTGAAGATCGCTGGGTAAGATATCCCATCACGCGCGATGACCAGGAGTCCCGCTACACGCGAGATCTTTTTCCAGGCTACGCATTTCTCCCGGACGGCAAGGAAATCGTCTACAACCAGGACGGAAAGATTCGCCGGCTAAACATCGCTACAGGAGCGGAGAGCGTGATTCCGTTCACAGCGCAAGTGTCTCAGGAACTGGGAGCGAAGCTGGATTTCCCGCAAAAGGTAGAGCAAGGCCCGGTCAAGGTGCGTTTGATTCAGGGTCCCGTGGAATCGCCGGATGGCACGAAGATGATCTTTTCCGCGATGACGCACCTTTACATCATGGACATTCCCGGCGGCAAGCCAAAGCGCCTCACGAGCGGGAACGCGCGCGAGTTCCAGCCTGCGTGGTCGCCGGACGGAAAATCGGTCGCCTACGTTACGTGGTCGAGCGCGGGTGGACAGCTCTGGAAGGTTTCGGCAGCCGGTGGAACGCCGCAGCAGTTATCCAAGTCGGATGCGTTGTACAGCAATCCAGTTTGGTCGCCGGACGGAACCCGGATTGTGGCGCTGCGCGGAAACGCTTATGACCGCGATAGACTCCAGTTCGACAGCGGCCAGACGCAAAATGCCGATCTCATCTGGATTTCCGCCGAAGGCGGCCATACGAATTTGATTTTGCCCGCGCGCGGCGCAGGCTCGCCGCACTTCACGCACGATAAAGACAGGATTTACATCTATACGCCTCAGGGGCTTGTTTCGCTCCGCTTTGACGGCACGGATCGTCGCACGCATATCCAGGTGAAGGGGACCGGTGGCTATTTCGCCGAGGAGCCTATCCCCGCGGACGACGTGCAGGCAAGTCCGGACGGGCAGTGGGTGCTGGCGCATGTAATGAATCAACTTTATGTGACGGCCATGCCCGTAGTCGGTGGTGAAGCTCCCACGGTGAACGTGTCCTCGCCGTCCGTGCCGGTAAAACGGCTGACCGATATCGGCGCCGATTATTTCAACTGGGCGGATGACGGGAAAACGATTACGTGGGCCGTCGGCGCGAGCCTGTTCCGCGAGCCGCTGAGCGCCATTTCTTTCGAGCCGCCAAAGGAAGACGAAAAAAAGGAAGGCGACAAGAAAGAAGCCGGGGCGCAATCAGCAGATGCCAGCAAGGACGAAAAGAAGGACGAGAAAAAAGAACCGAAGAAGCTGAAGGAAGAGGACAAGAACGTAGAGGAGATCGCCGTCAGCCTTGAAGCTCCGCGGAAAACGCCGAAGGGCACGATTGTGCTGCGAGGCGCGACCGTCGTGACGATGAAAGGCGAGGAGGTCCTCAGGAACGCGGATATTGTGGTCGAGAACAATCGCATCAAGGGTGTCGGTGCGAGGGGCACTGTGCCCGCAGGCGCCAAAGTGTTCGATGTCGCCGGGAAAACGATCGTGCCCGGCTTTATCGACACGCACGCGCACTGGTTCGAAATCCGCCGCGGCATTCTGGACACCGAGAACTCCGCGTTTTTGGCGAACCTGGCCTACGGCGTGACTGCCGGACTCGACGTGCAGACCAGCACGAACGACATGTTTGCCTACCAAGACCTGGTGGACAGCGGGGACATTATCGGGCTGCGGGCGTTTTCCACGGGGCCTGGTGTTTTTTCCGATAACGATTTCAAGTCGGAAGAGGAAGTAAAAGGCGTGCTCACAAAATACAGAAAATATTACGGCACGCATAACATCAAGAGCTACATCGTGGGCAACCGCAAGCAGCGACAGTTCATGGTGCAGGCGTCGCAAGAATTGGAGATGATGCCGACGACCGAGGGCGGATTGGACTTGAAACTTAACCTGACGCACGTCATCGACGGCTTCCACGGCAACGAACACACGCTGCCGATCACGCCGCTCTACAAGGATGTGCTGCAGATGTTCGCGCAGTCTGGAATCGCGGAGACGCCTACGCTGATCGTGAACTACGGCGGACCGTTTGGCCAGGAATACTGGTTTGAGAATACGGAAGTGCACGACAACGCGAAGCTGAATCGCTTCACGCCGCACAACCTCCTCGATGAAAAGACCAATCGGAGACCGGATTGGTTCCGGAAAGACGAATATGCCTTCCCGAAACTTGCCGCTCAGATGGCCAAGCTCTCGCGGGCGGGCGGACTTGTCGGCGTGGGCAGCCACGGGCAGCTGCAGGGGCTCGGGTATCATTGGGAGATGTGGATGCTTGCGAGCGGGGGAATGACGCCGCTCGAGGTATTGCGATGCGCAACCCTGAATGGATCGAGAATCATCGGGCGGCCGGAGGATCTCGGTTCGATCGAGGCGGGCAAGCTGGCCGATTTGGTCATTTTCGACAAAAACCCGCTCGACGATATTCACAATACGAGCACCATTCACTGGGTCATGAAAAACGGAGAATTGTTTGAAGGCGATACTCTGGATCAGGTGTGGCCGGAACAGAAGAAGCTCGAGCCACTGCACTTCTGGAATTTCGACAAGCCCAAGGTGGGAGAGCCGTTGAGCTACGGCAAGACCGTGAATCCGTAAAGCACCGGCGGCTCGGTCAGATTGGATGGCGCGGAGGGCGGCCGCTCAAAGGCCCTTCCGCCGCACAACTCCGCAGCCGTTCACTCCTTTGTTTTTGCTTCCGCTTTGATTTGTGTCGAGCGGTACCACTCAAAGGTGCGGCCGAGACCTTCTTCAAAACTGACTTGCGGATCGTAGCCGAAGAATTCGCGCGCTTGCGTGATGTCGGCTTGGGAGTCGCGAATGTCGCCGTCGCGGGGTGGATCGTACTTGGCTTCGAGTTTCTTGCCGGATATTTTCGCAAGCAGCTCAAGTGTCTGGTTCAGCGTGAAACGGTGGCCGGTCCCGACGTTGAACGTTTTGCCAGAAACATTGGGGGCCTCGCACGCGAGAAGATTGGCCTCGACGGCGTTTTCGACGTACGTGAAGTCGCGGGATTGCTCGCCGTCCCCGAATATCACGGGCTGCGTCTGTTCTAGAAAACACATGCATAATTTCGCCAGGACGCCGGAGTAAGGCGAGCCGGGATCCTGGCGAGGCCCGAAAATATTGAAGTAGCGGAGAGAAACATTTTCGAGTCCGTAACAGCGGCCAAACGTTTGCGCGTAGAGTTCGCCGACGAATTTAGTGACGCCATAGGGCGAGATGGGCGCCGGGGGCATGGTTTCGACTTTAGGCAGCGTCGGTGTTTCGCCGTACGCAGAAGAAGAAGCGGCGAAGACCACGCGCTTCACTTTGGCGTCGCGCGCAGCGACCAGGACATTTAGAGATCCATCGATGTTGATTTTATTGGTTTCGATGGGATCCTTGACCGAGCGCGGGACAGAAGTACGGGCGGCGAGGTGCAACACGTATTCAGCCTCATGCATGGCCTTGCGGACAACTTCGATGTCCGTGATGCTGCCCTTCATGAAGGTAATTTTGTTGCGGATTTCCGCGAGGTTGTCCTCTTTGCCGGACGAGAGATCGTCAAGCACAACCACGCTGTGGCCGCGCCGCACGAGTTCGTCTACCGTGTTCGAGCCGATAAAACCGGCGCCGCCTGTGACGAGGTAGCGCATTCAGGAATTCCTCCTCAATCGAGGTCCGTAAGCGGCGGAGTGCCGTCCCGGTCATGGACGCGACGCCGGCGGAGACGCGGGCCTCGCGTTTTTGGTAACCTCAAAGTTCGTGGGTAGTGTCCGGCGGACTTTGTTGCCGGGCTACCGCAGACGAATTCGTATTGTACGACGGAAGACCAAAAGGCAAGGGACTGTTTAAAATGCAGGTCACACAAAGAGCATGAGCTACCGTATAGTCATCGGGGTCGCAGCTTTGGCGGTTATTGGATGTGCGGCTGGGGGCTACTTCCTGGTGCGAGAACGAAGCGAGGCATCGGCGCGAGCGTCGGCCTCCGCGCCCGATTCCGAATCGATGGACGCCCCAGCCGCGGACCTCCCCGCAGGTGTCTCGACTAGCCCTCCATCAACGTCCACCGCGGGCAAGAAGGGCCAACCTGCGGCAGATCCCGGGTTGCCGCTGCGAAGGGGCGAAGTGCTGGAATACACGGCGAATGTTTCGAACCTGACCAATGTGGCCAATTTGAAATTGCAAGTGGTCGAACGGAAGGATTTTTTCGGGAACAACGCATGGCATCTTCAGGCGTTTGCGCACACCGAAAACCCCCTGCGGATGGTCTTCGAGCTTGACGACCAGTTTGATTCCTACAGCGATGCGTCGACGATGACCAGTCTTCAGTACGAATTGCACTTGAATGAACGGGGGCAGAAAGTGGATTCCGTCCAGCGCATGACGGCCACGGGAAAAGAGCCGGCGCCTCCGGATGTTACCGAGACGCGCGTCCCGGCCGGAACGCGCGACCCGCTTGGGATGCTGCAATACTTGAGGAACATGGATTGGACGAAGACAGCAGAATTGCGATGTCCGGTCTACGATGGGCACAAACTGTACGACGTCAGAGCGAAGCTCGCGAGCGCGGGCGAGGCAGTGACCGTTCCAGCGGGCAGCTACAAGACTTCCAAGATCGAGATACGTGTGTTTGAGAACGGGCAGGAGATGAAGGACGCTCATTTCACCATGCACTTCGCCAACAACGTCGCGCGCACGCCCATACTTCTGGAGGCCATTATGCCGTTTGCCACGGCGAGGGTGGAATTGCAGCGCGCAAAGTAAGAAGTTCGTTCTCTATGTGGCACCATGGAAAACGATTCCCAAATCAACTCTGAACAAAGCGCTAGGCGTCCAAACGCGCTGCACGCTATAGCGTTACCAGTTGCTCTATCAACGAACAGGCGATGTGGCCGATGGTGATATGCGCTTCTTGGATTCGTTGCGGGTCTTCGGAGGGCACGTTGAGCAGAAGATCTACTTTGCCGGCGAGCGCGCCGCCGGTTTCGCCCGTGAACGCAACGAGATAGGCTCCGCGCGCGCGGCCCGATTCTATTCCGCGAACTATGTTCGGGCTCGCGCCGCTCGTTGAGAGGGCCACCAGAACGTCCTGGGCAGCCACCAGCGATTCAATTTGTCGGGAAAAAACACGCTCGAAACCGAAGTCGTTGCCCGCTGCGGTGAGTACCGAGGGATTGCTGGTCAATGCCAGCGCCGCAAGGCCCGGGCGGTCGGCGCGCAGCTTTACGACAAGCTCAGCCGCGAGGTGTAAGGCATCGGCTGCGCTCCCGCCATTTCCGAGGAAGACGATTTTTCCGCCGCCGCGCAGCGCCGTGGCGCTTTTTTCGGCAAACTGCGCGATGCGCCCGACTAGCTCATGGGAAAAACTCTGCTTTATGCGAGCGCTTTCCTCGAGCTGGCGTCGTATTTCTTCGGCGGATGAGGCCATCGGCGCCTAGCAGAGAACAATTTTGTCGCGGTGACGCATGACCCGGCGCGTGGCGTTGCGCGTGTCTACAACAAGCTTGGCGGCGTCTACAATGGCAACGTAATCGTAGCTCGAGTGATCCGTCGCGATGATAACCCCGTCATAGCTTCCCAGAGTTTGGGCATTCAGCGGGACGGACTTCATGTTTTCGTAGTTGTAGTGGCGCATCTTGTGGAGCTGCGGGAAATACGGATCGTTGTATTCGAGATTTGCGCCGCGCTGCTGCAGGAGTTGCATGATTTTCAGCGTGGGCGATTCACGAAGGTCGTCGACATCCTTCTTGTAAGCCACGCCGAGAATCAGCAGCTTCGAGCCCTTGAGACTCTTTTTGTGGTCGTTGAGGGCGGCGGCGACCGCGTCCACCACATGATAGGGCATTGCGGTGTTCACTTCGCCAGCCAGTTCAATGAATCGCGTAGAGAAGTCGAACTCGCGCGCTTTCCAGGAAAGATAGTACGGATCGACCGGAATGCAGTGTCCGCCAAGGCCGGGGCCGGGGTAGAAGGGCATGAAGCCAAACGGCTTGGTCGCGGCTGCGTCGATGACTTCCCAGATGTCGATTCCCATGCGCAGGCTGAGCATCTTCAGTTCGTTGACCAGCGCAATGTTGACGCAACGAAAGATATTTTCCAGCAGCTTGGCCATTTCCGCGGCCCGCGTAGAGCTTACTGGCACGACGCGCGCCACGACTTGCGCGTAGATCGATACTGCGGCGCGTCCGCTTGGCGGATTCACGCCGCCAACGACTTTAGGAATCTGCGCCAGCCCAAACTGTTTGTTGCCTGGATCTTCGCGCTCAGGCGAGAAGGCGAGAAAGAAATCGCAGGCGATATTTTCGTTTTCCGGACCCGCAGCGATGGGACAGTGCAGGCCGCTCTTCTCGAGGATGGGGAGCACAAGCTCCTCGGTCGTGCCTGGATAGGTGGTCGATTCAAGAACAACCAGCTGTCCCCTTTGGAGATGAGGCTGGATCGAAATAACCGTCTGTTCGACGTAGCTGAGGTCAGGTTCGCGCCGCTCGTCCAAAGGCGTCGGTACACAGATAATGATGGCGTCCGCTTCCTTGATGCGCGTGAAATCCGTAGTCGCGCTGAAGTGCTTCGAGTTGACGAACTGCTGGATCTTGGTTTGCGGAATATGCTCTATGTAGGACTTGCCGGCGTTGAGCATCGTCACTTTGTTCGGATCTGTGTCAAATCCGGTGACTTTGTGGCCCGCTTCCGCGAAACGCAAGGCCAGCGGCAGCCCAACATATCCGCAGCCAATGATGGCGACTTTCAGCTGAGCGCCTTTGAAGAATTCGGGTTTCCGGTCTATGGGCATGAGTTACGTCGCTCTCCTAGTCATTTTTGGGGATCGTGCAGGCCACTCGGCCGATTGGATAAAGACACTTTAATATAGCAGGTTCTATGCGAACAAAAAAACGCTCAGAGTGTTACCGCTTGTTCAAGAGCGGTTGCGGCTTTGCGCGAGACGCGGCAAGATAGTGTCGATGCATTTGGCAACGAGAAAGAACAGGCAGAGCGCGCCCGCCATTCAGCGATGACTCTCCTCGTCCTGCTCCTGGGGGTGGCCGTTGGCGTGCTAGTCGGGCTGCTGGGTATTGGCGGTGGCGTGGTGCTGGTGCCGGCCTTGGTCTATCTGCTGCACATGGACCAGCATTGCGCTCAGGGGACTTCGCTTCTCATTCTCCTGCCTCCTGTGGGGCTCGGCGCACTGCGCCAATACTGGAAGCAAGGGCAAGTGGATTTGCGCGCGGGAATTCTGTGCGCGTTGGGAATGCTCGTGGGTGGGTATGCAGGCGGATTGATCGCTGTTCCAATCGCTTCCCGCCATCTCCAGGGACTGTTCGGTTGCTTTCTGATCTTGGCCGCGTTCTTGCTCTTGCGAAAACCGGAGCCGCAAAACAGAACAACGGTCGCCACGGATGAGGAATCAGCGCGTGGCTGACGGCCCGCTGCATGACGCAAGTATTTTTATGGCGGCTTCAGTCTGCGGCGTCGCTTCCGGTTTATTCGGGATCGGAGGCGGGGTGCTGCTGGTGCCGTTCCTGGCGTTGTTTTTTGCGTTTGGGCAGCATCGAGCACAGGGAACCAGTTTGATTGCGCTGATACCGCCCACTGGTCTGCTGGCGTTCTTGGCGTATGCCAAGGCTGGTTACGTTTCCTGGAGAACCGGGCTGCTTCTGATCCCGGGAGTTTTTGTTGGAGGCATTCTGGGCGGATGGCTGGCTAAACGGCTTCCGCCTCGGCGTATGCGTCAGGTTTTTGCCGGACTGATGTTTGTGTTGGGTATGTGGCAGGCCACTGCGGCCTGGTGGCGCTAGGGAGTTTTCGAACACTATGGTCGATGTCCACTGTCATATCCTGCCGGGGCTGGACGACGGCCCGGAAGATATGGAGATTTCGCTGGCGATGGCGGAATCTGCCATCGCGGATGGAATTACGCATGTTGTGGCGACTCCGCACTCCAGCAATGAATATTATTTTGACTATGCGCGCGTGCGGGAATTGCGACAGGAACTTCAAGCGAAAATTGGCGGCCGTCTGATTCTGGCCACGGGCTGTGATTTTCATTTGAACCCTGAGAATCTGGAGGCCCTGCGCGTGGATGCCCCGCGCTTCTGCATCAACCAGCGCGACTACCTGCTCGTCGAATTCAACGAATATTCGATCCCGCCGGCTATGGATCAGACGCTGCATGAAATTCAGCTCCTGGGACTGAGGCCGGTGATCACCCACCCGGAGCGCAACGCTATTCTGCGCCAGCAGACGGAGCGGATTAGGAAATGGGTCCGGCTCGGGTGCTTCGTACAAGTGACGGCAGGCTCCTTGACGGGAATTTTTGGCCCGGGGGCGGAAAAGAATGCGTGGCGCTGGACGGCCGACGGACTGGTTCACTTCGTGGCCAGCGATGCTCACAACACCCGTGGGCGGCCCCTCAAACTCCAGCCCGCATTCGACCTTGTTCGGGAACGGCTTGGAGAGGGAAAGGCCGTTGCTCTTTTTGTCGCAAACCCGACGGCCGCCTTCGAGGGACGCGACTTGCCGCATGTTCCTGAACTGCCGGATGAAGTCGCTCTGCCTCGCCGCAAACGTTTTTTCTTTTTCTAAATTTCTAGTTCGCGGGGCGCAGCGGCATTCCGGCCCAGGCATTCAAGATGCCCAGTAGTTCGCGAACAACGTCGAGAGCGTCACCCGTCGTGCGCCACCAGCGCCGCGGTTCGAAGGGATCGTCCGAAGCACCGCGTACAATGACCTGCCCACGGCCGGCGGCTAGCCGGTGCCATAGGATTCGCACGCGGCGCGTATGCACTTTGCTCGTGACGATAATCACGGTCCCGCCCTTTTCTTCTTCAAGTGCTGCCGAAACCGCTGCAATTTCATCGGCCGTGTTGAGGATGGGAGGCGGTAATACGCGGATCGTATCGGCCGGCACCCCTTCGTACATTAGCACCCGCAAATTGTAAAAATCTTCCCCGACGTAGGCGATTTGCATCGCTTCGAGTGTCGCGCCAGGCTCGCTGGAATGCGTCACCCACACTTTTGGTGCGTAACCCTGGCGGTAGAGCTTCGCAGCTTCTAGGGCGCGCAGGGGCATGCGCCCGCTAAGGACGACGATGGCTTGAGCCCTCTCGAGCGGATCTTCCACTACCAGCCAGCGGCCCACGCAGAGAAGCATTACCACCCCGCCCAGTAGCAATAACCCGGCAAGACCAAGGACTACCCGACGCATTCGCCGATGTCTCGGTGGGTTGGTTTCTGAATTCTGCTGGGCTGCCATAGCCCGCGATTCCTCACCCGATGGGCGCATCGTATCCCCCGCCAGATTGGTGGTCAATTAAGCAATCGCAGGCTACACTAACGAGCTGCCATTTTGGGGAGAATGCATGAGAGCGGTGGTCACCGGCGGAGCTGGATTCCTGGGGTCGCATCTTTGCGACCGTCTGATTAGCGAAGGCTGGGATGTGTTGGTTCTGGACAATCTCGTTACCGGAGTCGATTCCAACGTTGGACACCTCCTCAAGCATCCTGGTTTTCGCATCGCGCGGTGTGACGTTTCTAGATACATCGACGTGCCGGGCCCGGTGGACTACGTTTTGCACTTTGCCTCCCCAGCGAGTCCAGTGGATTACCTGAAACTTCCCATTCAGACTCTCAAGGTCGGTGCGCTCGGCACGCACAACGCGCTTGGGCTCGCGCTTGCGAGGAAGGCAAAATTTTTCCTGGCTTCGACCAGCGAGTGCTACGGCGATCCGGAAATCTCGCCGCAACATGAAGAGTACTGGGGCCATGTGAATCCGATCGGTCCACGAGGCGTTTACGACGAAGCGAAGCGCTTTGCGGAGGCCATGACCATGGCCTACCACCGCTATCACGGTGTGAACACTCGCATCGTGCGCATTTTCAATACTTACGGCCCACGAATGCGCCTCAATGACGGCCGCGCCCTGCCAAATTTCGTGCACCAGGCACTCACTGGGGAAGCGCTGACCGTCTATGGCGATGGTAGCCAGACGCGAAGCTTTTGCTACGTGTCCGACTTGATCGAAGGCATTTACCGCTTGATGCTTTCCGACGAACACTCACCGGTGAACATCGGCAATCCGCAGGAGATCACTATTCTGGAATTTGCCGAGCGGGTTCGCACGCATTTTGAGAATGCTCCCCCGATTATTCATGAGCCTCTGCCGCAAGATGATCCGAAGCGCCGCTGCCCGGATATTACGAAAGCGAAGCGCATTCTGCAGTGGGAGCCCAAGGTCGGATTGGATGAGGGTTTGCGATTGACCCTCGCTTATTTCAAGCAAGGATTCGCGTCAAAGAAAACGGCTTAACGGCGGGCGCGCAATGAATCCTGGTTCGCCGGCAGGTCGTCCTTCCCATTTACCGTTCTTTGCTGCCAGTTACCTCGATTGGCAGCACCGCTTCTAGCCGCTGGCGATT
>Ga0210410_10003926_pt1 | contig 13127 bp, 9 predicted proteins | sample IncBWC4MmetaG_FD_161058 | JGI IMG/M metagenome (GOLD analysis project Ga0210410, IMG submission 161058) | Forest soil microbial communities from Barre Woods Harvard Forest LTER site, Petersham, Massachusetts, United States - Inc-BW-C-4-M | ecosystem: Environmental > Terrestrial > Soil >... | reverse complement strand
GACCGTTCCGCCTGGTCGATTCTATTAGAACCCAATGGCGCCCAAAAGACGCCCGCTTCCCGCCGCGCTGGTCTGGTCAACACCCCGCATAGCTTCGCCGCGCCGGCTCGCGTTCCCAGCAGCGCGCCAGCCTCGATACGCAAAAAGCGATTCCACGAGGACGCGGAATGGGGATACGGAGGCGAACCACAGATCGATCAGTTCTCCGACCAGGCCGCGCCTGTCTGGACCATTGCATCCCCGTTCAGGTTCGCGCCGGCAGCGCCAGGGGAGGGCGCACCAACTCCGGAGCAGGCGACGAGGGTGAGTAGCGCCGGGACAGATGCGACCGCAGGCCAGTCTGCTAAGCCCTCCACCCAGGCCACCAGTGTTAGCGCAAGAACCCGCCCTAGCCTGATCGTGGACGACAACACGACTCAGTTCACTCCGGTGCAGATGCGGAAGACCGAGTTTCTGACCAAAGTGGAGGGAGTGGTCCACGCCGCGGCCAGTTCGGAATTGGCCCGGGTGGGTCGCAGCACCCAGGAGTGCCCATACATCGCTCGATGGATGGGCTACTATCGGGCTCGCAGCGGCAGACATATAGAAGCGGCGCTGCACCGCTATGCGCCTGAGGCGGCCGGCGCCAGGTCGGCGGAAGAATACATACCGGTGGTCGCGGACCGCGTACGGCGCGCGGCAGCGGTGTGGGTGGCCACGGGCCGTATTACTGGAGTGCCGGATGAGCTAGCACGCAAGCTGACGGGCGGCGGAGCCGTCCGTGCCATTGACGCGTTTCTTTCAAGAAGGGCAACCGCGTTTGACGACGATTCGTCGAAAGCGGGTGATGGAGCCGGCGACGCCAGGCGTCAGGTCGACTTAGCGGCCGGTAACGATGGGGACGTCACCCACAAGACAGCAGCAATCCATGTCACGGTCCCCGGCCACGAGAGCTCTGCAGACGACGAGACCGCCATTCACAATGCCGGGGCAGCCGGCGGGCCGGAAGCGATTGTATCCCGACTCGGCCCTGGCGGAACGCTGGATTCCGGAGTCAAGGCGCGGATGGAATCCGCATTCGGCCACGACTTTTCTCGCGTCCGCGTGCATACCGATGCGCGCGCTGCCACTCTGTCATCGAATCTGAATGCGCGCGCCTTCACTGCGGGAAGCGACATAGCCTTTGGAGAGGGCGAATACCGGCCGGGAAGCATCGCGGGGGAGGCATTGATCGCTCACGAGCTGGCTCACGTCGTGCAGCAAGGGGCCGTAATTGCTTCGACCTCCACTCTAAGAGAGGAGGGTGAATACGACCGGTTGGAAGAAGACGCAGACGCTTCAGCCTTTGGAGTGATGGCTTCCCTGTTGGGAGGAGTGAAAGGTGCGCTGGCCGGTGTGGCTAAGAACACCAAGCCGGCGATGAGATCGGGCCTGGGATTGCAGCGCTGCAAACAGGAAACCTGCTCGGTGGGGGTAAAGAACATATCAATTGATCTGATCAAGCTTCGAGGGTCCAACCGGACGCCCGCGACCGACGTCACTGCCGCCAATAACGCCTATAAGAAGTGCTGTGTGCAGTTCACCAAGGGTCAGGAGCCTCCGGTCCCAAACGACCTCTCCAACAAGTGGCTCGGTGGGGACACTGACGTTCGTGTAGCGGACACTTGCGGGGCTGTCGGGGCCGAGGAGAAAGCAATGTACGACGGCGCCGCCAGCGAATTCAAACTGTCTTCAAGAATGCGTGCATTCTATGTGGAGTCATTTTCAGGCGTGAGCGATGCCACAGCGTTCAGTCTTCCTCCGTACTGTGCCACAGGTGCGGCGGCGCCGTATGTAAACCATCTCATAATACAGAATATCGGGCGCGGCAACACTCTGGCGCATGAGTTGGGCCACATTTTACTCAACAGCCCGGCTCACCAGGGCATCGACAATCCTGCTGACAGAAACAACGTGATGTTCGGCCCGGGCAGTGGCTTTGATATCGATGACAGTCAATGCAAGAAGATCTACAACAACGCGTAGGATAACGGCGGCATGTGATGCTGGGCTTAAGACAGGCCGGAGCAATGGTTATGGATACCCCGCAATCTCATGCGCGCACACCTGCTACCAGGAGTTAGTTGACGGATGATGCGGCACGTTCAAACAGAGGTAATCCACAACGCCCATCCGGCGAGGCCAACTATGCGTACCGCGAGCATGGCGCTGCAGCGCGAGTGCGCTTGCGGAGGTTCGGCGAGTGTGGAGGGCGCCTGTGAGAAGTGCAAGAAACCAGAACGGAATAGCCTCCAGCGCTATTCGACCACGCGCGCTGATCTTGCGGCGTTGACCCTGCGGGCTCTCACTGCTTCGGCAGCGGATCCTCCGCTCGAATCAGCATCGCACCGTGCGCAGGGACATGACCTCGCGCACGTAGCTATTCATCGCACCTCCTCTCAGACAGTCCAGCGAAAGGGAACGCTCGGTCAGCCCCCGGATCCCTATGAGCAGGGAGGGGACGATATCGCCCCGCATCTCACCGGGGCCAACCGGAGTTTAACCACAACTAGGCCCGCGGCGCCGGTTTCAAGAGTAGCGTACCCACTAATCCAGCGCGCAGCTCTGCCCGGCTCATCACCTGGCGCAGCCCATGCCGCTTCCGCACAACCGGCGCAGGCAGCCGCTGAGAAGCCCGCCTCACAGCAGGCTGCAACTCGCGGGTTGCTAGTCGATGATGATGCGGACCAAATCGGTCCCGGCCAGATGCGCAAGACAGAGTTTCTGGATCAACTCGAGACCGCAGTATGCGCGGCGGCGGATGAGGAACTCGCCAGAGCCGGACGCACAGCGCAAGGATGTCCGTACATCGGGAAATGGATTGGATACTACAGAGCCCGAACCAGTCAGCACATTGAGAGGGCGCTGCTTCATTACGCACCGGAGGCAGCAGGCGCAAAGACGGCGCGCGACTATTTAACGATTGTTAGCGAGCGCACCAGGCGGGCGGCGGGGGTTTGGGCTACGACAGGCAAGATCACCGGCGTGCCGGAAGAATTAGCCGGCCAACTAGGCGGCGGAGGCTTGCTGAGCGCGGCTGGGGGATTACTATCAGGTATTGCCGGCGCGGTCACAGGCGCAGTTGGGGCGGCCGGCAGGGCGATAGGCGGGCTTTTCACCAAAGCCAAGGAAGGCGGATCAAACCAGGCGGCGGACCCGGAAAGCGTTCGCAGCCAGTTGAACGCGGGTCAATCGCTCGAGGGAACGGCCAGGTCGCGTATGGAGAGGGCATTCGGGCACGATTTCTCGAATGTGAAGGTGCATGCTGATTCGCGCGCTGCCGAGTTGTCCGCCGGGTTGAACGCCAGAGCCTTTACGATCGGCAGTGACATCGCGTTCGGGGCGGGTGAGTATCGACCGGGTACTCTGATTGGGGATGCGTTGCTGGCCCACGAGTTGGCGCATGTAGTGCAGCAGGCGGGCTCGCCGACATCGTCTACATCGCTGAAGGGCATGGGCGAATCTGACTCGCTAGAGGACGATGCCGATCGAGCGGCTGTCAGCGCGGTCATAGCCACGCGGGGCGCGGGAGCTGCAGCTCCAGGTGAGAGAATTCCGCGTCTGAGAACGAGCCTGAGCCTCCGAAGATGCGGGGCTACCTCAACCAAGGCTCGAACCCCGGAACCGATGGAGGACCCTGGCGTCTTATTCGATCCGGGTGGCTGGAATCCTGGCTGCGTCCTGGACGTCCTTTGCCCCAAGGATGAACCGGTGGTGAAAGATCTTCAGAATCTCACCGTAAAAGCGGCGAATAGTATCACCGATACAAAATGGGACTTTGTGAACGGCGCTTGGAAGAGCAAGCTTGTACACCCAAGCGGCATGAATCAACCTGACAGCAAGCTGGTGGTGATCAAAAGATCCAAACCCTGCACGGAAGCTGCCGAGACGCTTTTTCACGAAGTGCGGCACCAGCGGCAACCACCAGAAATCAGGCAGAGCAGCTTCAAGATGGAGATGGACGCCTACATCGAAACCGAGAAATGGGAAATCCTGCGCGGGCTTCCCGAACCGCAATCGCGAAAGAAATCGTTCCGCAAGAAGGACCCGGCCAGCGGTGCAACCGTTCCTGATGAGGATGCTATTCGCGAATTTGTGATTGCCCACTATGGCGGTCCCGATGCAGGGGGAGAAGAGGTCGTCGGACACAAGGAGCCGGACCAGAGCGAGGTAAAACAGGCAGACGGATCGAAGAAGTTCCGACAATCACGTGAGGGTGATAGCTATCTCGAGTTTAACCCGACTCTCGATAATGAAGACACAGTTCCAAAGACGGCTTGGGAATGTCCAACGACTGCTCCGAAGTAGTCTGAGAAAGGAATTCGCACATCGGTGATGGAGCTAGCGAGCACAGTACGTCCGACGACGTCAGGACCAGCAGCGGTCCCACGGCCGGCGGTGCGCTCAGTCGCGGCGGGAGGCGTTATACAGCGGAAGTGCGCTTGCGGTGGATCATCTGGCATGGGGAGCGCCTGCGAGGAATGCAAGGAAAAGGAAACGACTAGCGGGCAGCGATATTCTGGCGACCGGGTCGACCTCGCAGCGCTGAACCTACGGGCTCTCAGCGCTTCGGCAGCGGATCCTCCGCTTGAATCAGCATCGCGCCGTGTACAGGGACATGACTTCGGTCGCGTAGCTATTCGTCCCGCCTCATCTCCAACAGTCCAGCGAAAAGGAACGCTCGATCAGCCACCGGATACGTATGAAGATGAAGCTGATCGCATCGCCGAGGAGGTTACTCACAACGCAGCGAGCCGGCGTCTCAAGGTTCAATCTCACCCCGGCGGTCTGATCCAGCGGTCTTCCGCTGATCAGACAGAACCTGGGCCCGCGCCCGCATCGCCTGCTCCAACTCTCGAGACCGGGCCTGCGACCACGCCTGCCGCAACTGAAGAAGCAACTACTGCGATGTTGATCGTCGAAGACGATGCTGCCGAGCTTAAGCCCGGCCAGATGCGCAAGACCGAGTTTCTCGATGAGCTGCAAAGTGTGATTTGCGCAGAGGCAGATGCTGAATTGGCCGCGGTCGGACGCAATACCGAGGGATGTCCTTACATCGAGAAGTGGATGCGCTACTACCGCACGCGCAGCGGCGAGCATGCCGAGCGGGCTTTGCGGCGGTACGTGCCGGAAGCGGCCGGGGTTACGAATGCGCGCGATTACATTCCTCTTGTTGCAGCCCGCGTGCGCCAGGCCGTCACGGTGTGGGCCACGACCGGCAAAGTCACGGGAGTGCCGGAGGGAGCGGCAGCGTCTCCGCCAGGGTCAGAGGGCCCTGAGGGAGGAGCTGCGGCGCCTTCAACAGCCACCGGTGAGAAGGCGGAGACGCCCACCTCAGGCGGTGCAGTTCAGTTCAAGACCCGCGCGGGCAGCGAGCCGGCAGACACAGACCCTCACAAGATTCAGAACCAGCTTGGGCCGGGCAGTCCGCTCGATGGTGGTCTTCGGTCCCGCATGGAATCGGCATTTGGTCACGACTTCTCCGCCGTCCGTATCCACAATGACAGCGGGGCGGCAGGGCTCTCCTCAAATCTGAATGCCCGGGCGTTCACTATTGGAACAAACATCGCCTTTGGGGCAGGGGAGTATCACCCGGGCAGCCTGGCCGGCGATGCGTTAATTGCCCATGAGCTGGCTCACGTCGTCCAGCAGGGTGGGACAGGGTCGCGCGCGAAGGCCGCACCCGCCAAAGGTGGCGCATACGACACATTGGAGGAGGACGCAGACCTTGCTGCGGCAAACGCTGTCGTCGGGCTTCAGAAATGGGCGAAGGGCCGCTTGGCCGATATCAGCCAAAACGCAGTGCCCCGGTTACGGTCGGGGCTACGGTTACAGCGATGCAAGTGTGATCGGGCAACTGAGACAAAGCCTACTGCACCCCTAACTCTTACCCTGCCGGCACTGCCGTGTGATCCTAAACCGGAGACATTGGACGTGATCAGAGCCATACCGGGCGTCCCTGCCACTGTCTTAGGTGTTACAAACACCCTTTTTGCGGATACATTCAGCATGGACTTCACGAGCTCCTTCAACCAAACCTGTACGGCCAAGCTCAAGAAAGAACCCGAGATGACCTTCACTGACTTTGCTTACACCAAGGCGGATACCTATTCGTTTGGGACGGAGACGCCGACAAGCGGCAAATGCAAAGGCAAAAAGGTCGACAAAAAACTGGTCATCACCCCTGATATGGCTGAAAAGTTCAAGCAAGGCGAGATCGAGCACTGCAACGACGACAAACGCGCCTTTGCTCTCGGCGCTGGAAAATTCACCCAGGCGATTAAGGAACTCGAAACCCCCTATTGTGCCGAAGGAGCGAAGAGCTGTGCGGACGAGGCTAAGAGCCGCTTGACTGCCAGGACAGGCATTAAATTCGATGACTGGACAACGGTTACAGCGTGTTTGGCAGGCAGGAGCAAGAAACGAGACACGAGTGGCTGGCATGACTTGACAGACTTTGGGCCCCCTTCTTTCGCTAAGGACTGCAGCACCGTTTCCTACACGCCGGATCACAAGAAAAACTTTAAAAACATTGGGACGGTCACTTCCGAAGACCATGTCAAAGGCTGTGGAGAGAAGTAAAAGATGAACTCAGTGGTCAAAATGCTCGTCACGTCCTGGCTCGATAGGATGGCTTCGGAAATATCGGCGGTCGGCACATCTGATAGAGGCGGTTCGACTGAATGCAGGAAGTCTTCTTAATCAGAATGCGAAAGGCACAGGAAACGAGATGAGCAGCTTTCCAAACTCTCCGCGATTGCTCAAAGGCGGCATCGTATTGATCGACCCCGTCAGCGCGGTTGTGCAGAGAATCATCTCTCTGCAGTACAACCCCGACACTCTCAACAGGTCGTTCCAGATCAAGGGAGTGGCAGCCGAGGGCGGAGATCGCTCTGACGCGCTGCGACTAACCGGACCCCCGGTCGAGTCGATAAAACTCGACGCAGAAATCGATGCGATCGACCAGCTCGAGTTCCCCGATCAAAATCCCGACGCCGCGCAAAGCGGGATTCAGCCTCAGCTTGCAGCGCTGGAAACCATCATCTATCCGGCCAACAGTCAGATCCAGTCCAACCTGGCTCTGGCCCAGGCGGGCACGCTCGAAATCGTCCCCATGGAATCGCCGTTAGTTCTATTCATCTGGAGCAAGAATCGCGTGATCCCGGTTCGTCTCACCGATTTCAGCATCACCGAAGAGGCATTCGACACTCAGCTCAATCCTATTCGCGCCAAGGTCAGCATAGGAATGCGGGTCCTGACCGTGGACGACTTGCCGTCAGATCACAAGGGCACGAGCCTCTTCATGGCTTATCACCAGCAAAAGGAGCGGCTCGCCGCCCGGAACCGCGGAGGCGCCTTGTCGGGCCTCGGCATAACTAACATCCCGTGAGGAGTCGCTATGTTCGGTATTACCAGTCGCTACTACGGCACGCCGACAGCGCAAATCGAGAAGCCGGACGGAACCAGGATAGTCTACGTGAGACGCCGTTTTGTGCCGTCTCCCGACCGCTTCAGCTTGCTGCTCGAGCACAATGTCACTGAAGGCGACCGCCTGGACAATGTGACGGCAGAGTACCTGGGCGATCCGGAACAGTTCTGGCGCGTCGCCGACGCCAACGGCGCCATCGCTCCCGAAGAGCTTACCGACACCGTCGGGACGCGGCTGCGGATTACGCTGCCGGAGGGGATACCAGGAGTACCAAATGCTTAAAGGCGTCTATCTAACCCTGATGGTTGGACCCGTCGTACCCATTCCGGTTCCACGATCGGTGCTCGATGCATTGACAAGCCTCCAGGTCACCACGTCGGCGGACAACCACAGCGGATTTCAACTCAGCTTTACGCTGAGCAACCGCTCGCCTCTGCAGACGATCTTTCTTGTCGCCGGGGCCCAGACCCCGCTCCTGCGCGTGATCATCATTGCGACTGTCAACGGCACTCCTAATGTCCTAATGGACGGGGTCATGACTCACCATCAGATTAGTCCCGGCGGCAAGCCCGGCCAGTCGACCCTGTCAATCACCGGCGAGGACCTGACCAAGGTCATGGACCTTCAGGATTTTTCGGGGATTCCCTACCCCGCAATGCCGGCGGAAGCTCGCGTGGCCTTGATCATAGCCAAGTACGCGATGTTTGGAATGATCCCGCTGGTGATCCCGAGTCTGTTCACCGACATACCCATTCCGACGGACCGGATACCGACCCAAAAGCTCAGCGACCTGAAGTACATAAAGGAAATGGCGTCAGAAGCCGGCTACGTCTTTTACATAGACCCCGGCCCGGTGCCGGGCACAAACACTGCTTATTGGGGCCCCGAGATCAAAGTCGGAGTCCCGCAACCAGCTCTCAACTTCGATATGGATTCCCAGACCAATGTCGAATCGCTCAGCTTCAGTTTCAACACCGCGAACACAACGCTCCCGATAGTGTTCATACAAAATCAGCTCACCAAGATACCGATTCCCATTCCGATTCCGAATCTGAATCCTCTGCAGCCGCCGCTGGGAGTGATTCCCGCGCCGATCACGAACATCACAATGCTGAAAGAGACGGCGAAGCTCTCGCCGATGGCCGCGATCGGCGTGGGCCTTGCCGTCGCCTCAATGTCGGCGGACGCCGTTTCGGGACAAGGAAGTCTCGACGTAACGCGCTACGGCAGGATCTTGAAGGCCAGGCAGCTTGTCGGCGTTCGCGGAGTCGGCATGGCCTACGACGGCCTCTATTACGTCAAGAGTGTCACGACAAACCTCAAACGTGGTGAATTCAAACAGAGTTTCGAATTGACCAGGAATGGCCTGATTTCAATTACTCCGAAAGTTCCAGTATGAGCGAAGGAGCAAAATACTACGGCAAATATCGCGGCACCGTCTTGAACAACATCGACCCCATGCAGATTGGCCGGTTGATGGTTCAGGTGCCCGACGTCGCGGGGCTGCTGCCCTCGAGCTGGGCCATGCCCTGCTTTCCGGTGACCGGCAAACAAATGGGCGCCTACATGATCCCGCAAATAGGCACCGGCGTCTGGGTCGAGTTCGAACAGGGCAACCCGGACTACCCGATCTGGAGCGGGGCCTGGTACGGCTCCGTTGCCGAGGTGCCGGCGCTTGCGCTGGCGGGGAACCCGGCCAGTCCGAGCATAGTCCTGCAAACGGGGCTGCAGAACAGCATCATCGTGAGCGACCTGCCGGGTCCGACCGGCGGGATCATGCTCAAAAGCACGACCGGAGCGACGATCATCGTCAATGACACGGGGATCTACATTCAAAACGGAAAAGGAGCCAGTCTGATTATGGTCGGGCCGAGCGTAACGATCAATAACGGTGCTCTGACTGTGATTTAGACCCGGCCTGAAGGTCGGTCCTGTAACTCAGCGCGTCGCTCGATGGATTCGCAGTGCGAGCGACGTAAAGGACGGAACACTCAAGAAGGCTCACGGGCCGCGCTGGAAGCGGCGAGAGAACACAATGCCTGGATTCTTGCTTCATGTTGGCGCCACGGTGCTCTGCTCTCACGCAGGGCAGGCGCAGGCAACCGTGCCCAACCCTCGGGTGCTTGTAAGCGGGCAGCCGACGGTGACTATCTCATCGCCCTATGTCGTGGCGGGGTGTGCGCTGCCGCCGCCGCCTGCCGCGAACGGACCATGCGTCACCGCCCAGTTCGTGACCTCGGCGCTGCGGGTAACTTCGAATGGTCAGCCGCTGTTGCTCCAGGACAGCCAGGCCGTATGCGTGCCGACAGGAACGCCGTTGATGATCGTGCTGACTCAACTCAGAGTCAACGGAATGTGAGAAGAGACGATGAACGTCAACTACCCATTTCAATTCGATCCGCTGGGCCGCACCGATTCGCCCGATGACGACAAGCACGTTCGGGATCTGATCGAACAAGTGTTGTTCACGGCGCCCGGTGAACGGGTCAACCGGCCTACCTTCGGCAGCGGACTGATGCAGCTTGTCTTTGCTCCAAACAGCGCCGAGCTGGCGTCGGCGACGCAGTTCATGGTGCAGAGCTCATTGCAGCAGTGGCTTGGCGACCTGATTCAGGTCAGCGACGTGCAAGTGGACACCGAAGATTCGAGCATAACCGTGACGGTCAAGTACGTGGTCAAGCGTACGCAGCAAGCCCAGGTGGCGCAATTCAGCCGGGGAGGGGCTCTGTGATGTTTTACTTCTGCTGCGACGAACGGCGCCGTAGCGCGGTGCTGGACCATGCCACCCTCAACGGGATCGATTTCCTCGAGGTGAAGGATGACCCGGCCGATCCGCCCGACAAGCGCCAGCGGACGCTGTTTCTTCATTTCCTCAAGGATCTCGGCCCGGGCCAACTGAAGAAAGAGAACATTCGCATCGCCGGCGGCGAACGAATAAAGGGCATCGCGGTCACCAGCGCCGTCGCCGGAGCAACCTCGCCGCCCGGTTCGCCGCCCACCGCTCGAAACGTGCTCATCGTCGTCGTGTCCGAAGCAGGCGATTTTTCAACTTATACTTTGAGCCTGGTTCAGGATGCCACACACTCTGATCCTCCTGTCGGCTTCGATCCGATACTTTCCAGCGTCGACTTTTCATTCAAGATCGCGTGCCCGAGCGACTTCGACTGCAGTCCGCTTCGCATATGTCCCCCGGATCAACAGGCTCCCCCTCCGATCAATTACCTGGCCAAAGACTATGAGAGCTTTCGGCAGTTGATGCTTGACCGCATGGCGCTGCTGACGCCACGGTGGTCCGAACGCAACGCGGCCGACATCGGCATTACCCTCGTCGAGCTGCTGGCCTACGTCGGCGACTACCTAAGTTATCGGCAGGACTCAGCAGGCACCGAAGCGTATCTGGGCACCGCCCGTTTACGCAGCTCGGTAAGACGCCACGCCAGGCTCGTGGATTATCCGATGCACGACGGCCGGAACTCGCGGCTCTGGGCGCAAGTGCTCGTTAATACGAACGTTTCCCTGACGAAGGGAGAAGGCCGGGATACCACCAAACTACTTACGAAGGTCGCGGCGTTGCCCGCGGTTATCAAACAAGGTTCGCCTGCCTATGAAAAGGCGATCCTTGCAAAACCGCAAGCGTTTGAGCTTCTGCAGGACAACATCGCGCTTTATCCGGAGCACAATGAAATCGAGTTTTACGCGTGGGGTGACCGCGAATGCTGCCTTGCGAAAGGATCTACGCGCGCGACTCTGAAGGGCGATCTCCCCAATCTGAAGAAGGGTGATGTGCTGATCTTCATTGAAGTGAACGGCCCCGGCACGGGCGTGCCGGAGGACGCCGATCCGACTCACAGGTGCGCGGTCCGGTTGACCAATGTCATCCACACGTCGGATCCGTTGGGGGGGCGGTTTGACGCAGCCCCCGACGACAATCCGGTTGCGGTAACGAATATCGAATGGGGCAGCGGCGACGCTTTGCCGTTCGCGTTGTGCATTTCAGCAAAGAGCGGGACCTCGTTTTTCCCCAAAGTCAGCGTGGCGCTGGGGAATATCGTTCTGGCAGATAACGGTCTGACCTTTACTGACGAACCCGAAACACCCCCTTTGGATACCGATAGTATCGCCACGTCGCTCGATCCCGATACCGTCCCGGACCCCAATCCCGCATTGACTGAGGTGTCGGCGGCTACTGGGAGCCGGTGCCAGGGCCGGACCTCGGTTACTGTTACTGTTTTGCCGCGTTATAGGCCGCGACTGAAGCAGGGCCCATTAAGTCAGGCTCCGCCTTACGATCCGGCAAATCCCCCGGCTACAGCTACTGCCACAATGACGTGGGACCCGTCCGACCACTCGTCGAGACCGCTCCCGGCAATCACTCTCCTCGAACCGGCGGTCAAACAAGTTTGGGAGCCTGTTTACGATCTGCTCGCCAGCAAGCCGATCGACCGCAGTTTCGTTGTAGAAGTCGAAAGTGCCGGCGCCCCATACCTGCGGTTCGGCGACGACATTCTCGGCGAGCATCCGGCTCCGGGAACTAAATTTCAGGCCACCTACCGGATCGGAAACGGCGCGGCGGGCAATATCGGGCGCGATAAGCTCGCTCACATTGTCAGTAGCAACAATGTAATCGCTTCCGACCCCGCTAATTCGCCGGTGATCGGACTGCGAAATCCGCTGCCGGCCGTCGGTGGAATTGACCAGGAGAGCAACGAATCTGTTCGACAGAACGCGCCGGCCGCTTTCCGAGTGCAGGAGCGCGCCGTCACCGCCGGCGACTATCAGGAAGTTGGGTTGCGCTGCGACCTGGGGATCCAGCGTTTGGCCGCAACCTTTCGCTGGACCGGAAGCTGGCGAACGGTCTTCATCACGCCGGACCGTATCGGCGGATTAGATGTCGATCCGACCTTCAAGTCCCAGTTACTTACCTGTCTCGAGAGATACCGGATGGCGGGCCAGGACCTTGATGTCGATAGCCCGGAATACGTCTCGCTGGACGTCGATATGACTATTTGCGTCAAGCGCGAATACTTCGCGAGCGACGTCAAAGCCGCGTTGCTGATGGTCCTGAGCAATCGGGTATTGCCTGACGGCCGCCGGGGCGTTTTTCATCCCGACAACTTTTCATTTGGGCAGACGATCTACCTGAGCCCGATTTATGCCGCGGCGCAGGCTGCGGACGGCGTTGAATCGGTCGTGATCAACAAGTTCCAGCCTGTCGGAGTCGCGGCCCGCGATGCGGCGGCGAGCGGTGAGCTGGACCTCAATCGCCTGGAAATCGCCCGACTCGATAACGACCCGAACTTTCCGGAGCGGGGCGTCCTGACCCTGCAAATGCTGGGAGGAAGATGACGTGCCTCTAAATCAGGGAACAGACCTTAACGATTGCGGCTGTTGCGACGGCATTACCGCCGTCACTCCCGAGACGATCAGCAACCGGCCCGGCCTGACCGCGATAGCGTACCGCGTCGGGAACCATCCGCAATTCAAGGAAACGATGCTGGACCGGCTCTCGGGCTCGAAACTGCCGGCGCTCGAAAAGCTGACCACGCGGGACGACGACGATTTCAGCATTGCATTGCTGGATGCCTGGGCTACCGTCGCCGACGTATTGGCGTTCTACCAGGAGCGCATAGCGAATGAATCGTACCTGCGAACCGCCACTGAACGGCGCTCGGTTCTGGAG